>BNJV01002405.1_pt1 | contig 382367 bp, 537 predicted proteins | sample 8540591 | NCBI WGS metagenome assembly BNJV01 (sample SAMD00202457, study PRJDB9452) | human saliva metagenome | host: Homo sapiens
GCACCTTTACTTAACAACTGTATACAAATATCCTATTTTTATCTTATTATAGCATTATTTATAAATTAAATAGCATGATTTATAAGTATATTAAATAACAACATATAGATACAAAAATAGGGATGTGAATTATCACATCCCTAATAACCAGTCTAATACATTACATTGCTGAATTCCATTATAATTATGAGGTTTATAGAGCTCATCCATAGTGAGTAAAAATTTAGGATACTGATCTTTAACCGCTTCTAATGGTGCTAACTCTCTGTCTCTAGTAGTTGGATCCAATACACTTTCTGATACTTGGTAGTACTCTAATATGCCACCAGGCTTTTGAGCAACGAAATCTATTTCTCCCTTTGTTAATTGTCCAATATATACTGTATATCCTCGACGCCGCAACTCAAGGTATACAACATTTTCTAATACATGACCCCTATCACGGTTAATATCAGGTAGTAATAGTTGCCTAAAAGCCATATCCACTACATAATACTTAGGACGTAATCTTAATAATTCTTTGCCACGCACATCAAATCGTTCTGTATTATATAACGGTAAACTATCTTCTAAGCCCCTAAGATAACGTTCTACAGTTTTGTTATCTACCTTTCGACCTGCACTTGTTAATGAATTCGCAATCTTTGTGGGATTAATCAAGCTACCAATATTGGCGAAAATATATCTCACAATACTTTCAAGTAATTTAATATCTGCAATTTTTTTAATCGATCGACAATATCTTTTTAAAACAACGGTATTAAATAAACCTTGTAAATAATCCTGCCGACCTTGCCAATTTTTCCGACATATGTAAAAGCCCTGGGAATGAGCCTTCACTTACATATTTTTTCATATAAGACCATCCGTGAAAGCCCACTTTCACTATAAGCATCAACATATTCCTTATAAGACAAGGAGGCATCTCAATTTGTACATAGCGACCTGTGAGAGTGTAGCCATATCAGAGGACATAAAATAAGCATTAGAACCTGTAATATATATATCAACATTATCTTGTACAAAGAAGTTATCTACTACACGCTCAAACGATGGTACATGCTGAATTTCATCGAGGAATAGATACATTTTTACTTGGAATAATCCGTTCATTAATATATTCATATAAAGCCCGATAATCTCTTAGTTTATCATACTCCATCAACTCAAAATTAATATCAATAATTTGTTCGGCGAGTTACATTATCGGCTAATAACTCATCTTGAAACAGCTTAAACAACGTAGATTTACCACAACGCCGTATACCAGAAACAACCTTAATGATAGGTCTATCTTTATGTCTTCGAAGAAAATCTAAATAATATGGTCGCGATACTAATGACATGCACACACCTCCTCGCCAAATGGGTTTTAAAACCTAATTCTATATCTATTATACCACTTCAAGGTTTTAAAACCTAATTTTTATGTTTTTACGCTATAATTTAGGCTTTAAAACCTAAATTTAATTATATCGCCATGGAACAGTTTTTTATAATAATAAAAAAATAAGGCTGCAACTAGAATGCGGTAAAACCGCATTCTGTTACAACCCTTTTCATAACTCGACTCAATAGATTTTACATCCATAATTAAGTTTGATTTTTCACTAATACAGTGTCTTTTCCAATATTTCCAGTGTTTATTAAAAATGTCTTTCATAATTATTATCTATAAACAGCCGTTTCATTCTATCAATAAGATCGTCTTTGGACATTCCAACAATATCAACATCAAACTCTATTGTCCCATGAGAATTTACATTAAACAGGCGTTTTGAGTCTCTACTATTCTTATAAAAATCATCTGCACCATTAAATATTATGAACGTCTCTACTATTCTTCTAATCGGATTTAACATCATTCTAGACTTATCGATACTATATAACAAAGCAAGTTCATACCATAGCCCATCATAGGTATTAAGAAAATCATCACTTTTTCTATTAATTTGATAAATATCTACAACATCTTCAGCTTTTATCAACTTATAGAAGTTACTCTTTTCATATGGATTTACCTCTAAATTACGTGAATTAATAATATCATGAATTAACCCTTGATAAAAACAAGTTATGGGTTAAAAGAACAAAAAAATATCAGTACTATCCTCACGATTATATCGTTTCATTATTTTATTTAATTCTTCCAAAATAAAAATACTGTACAGTATCATCATTTGAGTTCATAGGATCAGTCAAAAACTATTATCTTACTTTGTTGACGGTTCTCCTCGGTTTCTAAGGTTTCAATAAAATACAAAAGCTATAAGGTTTTTCTCTCCCGTCGATAGCTGATCGATAGGGCCTTATATCACCATTTCGATTTATAACCTCATAGTATTCTATATCATCATTACATTGTAATACTAATGAAAAAAATTAGTAATATCTTTTTAATTTTTCATTAATATTAATTACCAATCGTTCAGTACTTTGTGTTTGAGATATTAACTTAGATATTTCATTGTCTATATTAGACACATCACCTTCGATTTTTAATTATATCCCTTTTAATAGCATTAATGTCATCTTGTAATACTTCACCCTCACGAATAAGCTACTGTAAAGCTTAGCTGTTATCTGTAGATATTCATTATCGCTTAAATTTATAGCTATATGATGCAATCTTAACTTTCGTTTTAGCCTTATTTTGTTCTTCTTGTAAATTTTCTTGTAAAAATTAAACCCTTCAATATCTGTATTAATCTTGTTAATTAATGTATCAAACACTATTGCTTTATTTATATAAATGGGTTCCACTGCTTGAAATGGATTTTTCTTTTTCTAAAAGCATCTTGAATAGCTCGAAACCCATCTAAGGCTTTTTGACACCTCTTCTTTTTAGCAATAGAGTATTATTTTTGAATTTTATCCTTAAATGAGCATCTACATTATTAAAATCTAAGTCAATTGTTCTAAGTTTCATTATATATTTTTGTACTTGTTCTTTTTAAACAATCAAGTCTTGTTGTAATTACTTTTTACTTCATCTGCATCAAAATAATTTCTTATAGCGGTATATCTTACTTCACTTACTATATTTCCACAAAATTTACATTTTTCACCAGGTCTATGTAGTCCCAATCCTCTTTGAAGATATTCACGCTCTTCATTCGACTCTACGACAATAGCACATTTTTCTTCTACACATAAAGTAAGTAATTCATTTATATCCTTAATATAATCATGAGGGTGACACAAAACTATCAAACGAAATTAAATCTATTCTATTACTCTCCTGTGCATATATTATATCGACTAAATTTTTTTAACTTCTGTTTCTGGTATAGCTATAAACTTGACTACTTTCTGTTATGACAGAGCTTTTATTATAAGATCGGGGTTCTCCACCAATTTTTTTATCATACAGATTTGTAATCTCACGTGCTACATTTGTAAAGATTGTTCTTTATTCCGATTCAATTCTCTTATAGACTTATCTATTGATTGTTTTTTTAAAAACCTTTACTCTCCTTAACATTTGTATCTATAGTTTTTTTCCAAATCACCTATTTGCTTTTTAAGCTCTATTTTCATATTATTCATTTCTGAAATTTGAGTTTCAATTTTTCTTATTATTCTCTCCAAGAATAATCGCATTCAAGATATCGTTTTCACCAATAATCGACTCAAATCCTTGAAAGGCGATTACTTTTATAATATCTCTATTATATTCATCTAAAAAGTAATTTAGTTAAACTAGATTTTTCCAGAACCATTTTTCCCATAAATAAAATTCAATTTTTATCTAATAAAATTTTTCTGCTCTAAAAAAAGTTTATTAGTGGATAAATCAACTTCCATATATTAACGACTCCCTACTCCACCTTACAAACTGTCACTATGCGATAAAATATTATTACCAGCTATTTCCAATACAAGTATTTATCCCCCCAACCTACAGGTTAGAAAACTACATAACTATCAAGCATTCATGCTAGTTCTGAGCATCTGTTTCCGTTTACTCGAATAGATAATTGTGTAATTCACTATATTTTTTTAGATACTATCGAATGACACTTTTGCACTAACTCCATAAAGAATATCATAGAGCTTTTGATTTTATCACCAATTATAAATTTAATACACTAATAGGTAGTTTTTTTGTCTTTGAAGATAACATTCAAACATTCTAAAGGCTGGAAGTTCTCGTACTTGAATTTTTCCCAATCCCAATTTACCAAGCATCTCAATTTGAACACTACCTACACTAAAAATCTCATCTTTTTCAGTAGGCATCAAGAAACAGTTTCTAACTTCTTGGATTCCATTTAATTCAATAAAATCTTTATATGCTAATTGATATAAATATTGTTTAGTCACATCTCAACACCAGGTTGGCCTTCAACTTTATTCCTTTCAATCCTCATTGTATAATACTTAGCATCTAAAATTACGAAGGAGCATACATTTTTCATTTTATTTCTACAGATATTAAATCGGGTTTTAATGTATCAGAAAAGGCAATAGCATTATCTATAGATATCCATTTAGGACATTCTATTAAATCTTTTAATGTTCTAGGCTTAAATGCTAGCATATTCTGAGGTATTTTTACTGTTGATAATAAAAGGCAGATCAGATAAAGGGTTGTCAATTTATTACCAAAAACATCAGCACAAACAGTCTCCCATACTAAGTTAAAACTAGTCGTACCAAACAAATCAATACTATCCTCTTCACTCATGGCAGAAGAGTCCTTTAACAATGCGCCCATAAGCTTCAATACATATTGTTTTCGCGAATTAAACTCTGAATTTAACTCATTCGTAATACGATAAAGAAGATAATCACGGGTTCCTAAATCATTTAAGGAAAAATCGGTCAAATAAACACCATTTATATCTAATAAATCAGTAGAGATATTTCCTCAAGCTCGCGACTACATACTGTAAGTAAACATTCATGAATACGTTGAATAAAAAGCTTTTTATCATCAATCGTATTACGTCGTGTCCAGAAATTAAAATAATAAGGATCTCCTTCTTGCCATAATGGATGAGTAAAATTAATTGTGCGATTCCAATTAATTTCTACCATCACCATTCAGTTCATGTATATTTTGTGTATTAAAATATAGACCATTTTGAAAATAGTCATCTAATAAAGCAACAATCATCGACATTCTACTAACATATGAAGATTGATTATCCATACTATATAGCTGAACAGATTGACTACTAGTATTATATCGATGTAACACCTTAAGAACTTGTTTTAAGCAACTGTCTACACTTAGTTTTATCCTCTATATAGTCATATGCAAAATAGATACTTTGGATAGCAACACAATAGATACCCATCAATATATATAACACCTACATAATTAAATATATAATACGAGACATTATTATCATCAATCCCATCTAGTAATGACTCGTCAAGTAAAACCAGATCCGTTAAATCTAAGTTTCCAGAGCCTCCTTTAACTGACTTTAAAATACCATAAGCCCTAAGCTTTCTAATAAATACAGTCAATTGATGCGAGATCTATTTCAGGGAACAAACTTGTCAACTCAATTTTTGTATAATGTCTTAATTCACGGATATAAACTGATTTCATACCTCTGCAACCCTTGTTTCGCGATCTTCACTTGTTACAGGTTCATCTTCTTGCAACCACTTAGAATTAATAACTCCATCTGGGAAAATCTTTATTCCATCCAAATCAAAGGCATTACAAATAGACGAGTAACGGTTACTATTTTCACATCTAAAGAAAGAGCGACGTTTTTGTTTAACCACATCATCAAATAAATACATTAACACTTTATTTTTTTAAAGGGACTTCATTAAAGCTAGTATTATCCTTCAATGCCTCTTCTTTCAAGAAAAAAACGGTCCCATCAGTTTATCTTCATTGATATTATAAGTATCTGTAGACAACTCATCATTAATTGCCTTGCGCAAACTATTCCAAGAAATTAATTTATTTGATTTTCCAAGTGTAAACAATGGTTTTATAGCAATATCAGATAGCTTGGTTTCTTCATCATCAAAGGCCATAATACGAAAAAGTCCACCGTCGTTTAAAGGCTGTATCCATTGGATATACACCTTGGTCGGCGCTATTCATAGTTGCCCATATAAACATATTTGATGGTATCTTTATAGTAGTAACATCTTTATCTTTACCTAATTCACGCTGTAAATAGGCTCGCATATCTACAGTTGTATTTATGCTATATTCACTTTCTCCATCGTTATTTCGATCTAATAATTGAAATATATCACCAAATACCGCTGCAACATTAGCACGATTAACTTCTTCTACTATCAACACATAAGGTTTTATCCGGATTTTTGTAACGCTTTAACTAAAAGTCTTATAAATGGTCCTGGAACATACTCATAAGCAATCTTTTCTTTATAAGATTCTTCGGACAATAGCTGAACATATTTTCTTATGGCCCGTCCATGGTTACGTTCAACTGAATTATTGTTAGAGGCTTTAGTTCCATCTTCTTTTTTTAGTCTCAAAACTGTCATCAAAATATAAACCTAATATTATTGGCAATCTTGTTAATCCATCAGTACTTTTTAAAACTTTCATACAATGAATCATATTTTTTCTTGGGTTGTTTTAGTACTATCATTTAAAACTGAAAGAACTTTTTAGAATCATCATCTAAATATTCTATATTACTTTGCTTCATAATAGGTTTATAAGAACCTACAAAATTAGCATACGTATAATCTGGATGAAATGTTACACGTTCAATTTGATCATTTTCATTAGCAACTAAAGCTTTAGCCGTTTCATTGAGCGAATACGATTTACCAGTTCCTGGTGCACCAAAAAAAATTCGATTCCGATAAATACTACAATTAAGAATACTCTTCTCACCGGTATTTTTGTTTCACTAATTTTTAAGTCAAGTAAACTTTTTAGTAGATCCTAAAAAATCCAAATAATTGTCACTCTCAAAAATATCAGGATTTTCTTCAAACAAATAGACTTTTCGTGCAATCTCTTCTACGAATTCTGATTTTATAGTTATGCTTGTACGAGTATCAACATCTAATCCAGGAAGTTGTTTCAGAGCCTGAATTAACCGACTATCAAACTTATCTTTAAAAAGAGTAAATTGTTCAACATCATCCGGAAACTCTCGAAATAGTTTTATATATAGTAATGCATCTAAAAAGCCATTAAACTTTTTCTGTTGTTGCTACTATATATCTATACTCATCAATACTTATTGTATATTTACCTACACTACGCCCTAACTCTAAAAAGAACTTTATATAAAAGCATTATTGGATATAAACGAAAAACTACGTCTAATATCCTTACTTTTTTCATCAATTTCAGAGCTAATAAACATTTTCTCTATTTGCCGTTCAATTATATCTAAATATAGTTCCGTATTTTCAAAAAGCGCCATTTGTTCTTGCTTTAATTTCTTCGAAAAGCAGGCGTAATTATTGCTTCGTCATATCGACTACCATTCATTATTATTAAACCAAAAAAATGCTGCTACACGTAATGCTCTATAGTTACTAGAAAGTGATAGTGATGAATCAAGTTTTTCATTATATGAAACAATATAATCTTTGCAAATCTTCTTTATTATCATTCTTCTGATAAGACTCTAGAGCAGAAACTAAGTAACATATTTGACTAAAATTCTGTTGGTTGTTTTTACCAAATACCAACACGCATAATCTTCTGCCATTTCTAAAGACTTATATTTTTTTCGTTAACATTTCATTCATAACTATTAATTACCCTTTAAAAATATTCTCACAAAAGCAGGCTAAAAAAATATGAAATTTTTAGGTGGTACTGCATTTCCAATTTGCTTACATATGGAACTTTTACTCCCCCAAAAAAACAAAATCATCTGGAAAACTTTGAATTCTAGCGGCCTCCCTTGGCGTTATAGTTCGATTCTCAACAGGGATGAATAAATCGTCCTCCCGCAGGTGTATCAAATCGAGTAGTTATCGTTTGAGCTGGTAAATCCCAATCCAAACGGCCATAAGCACCACTATGAACTGACTTAATTTTTTTCACCTAAACTTTCGTAATTTTTCTCCCATCTTGATTTTTTTCATTCTTTCTAAAGCTTTTTATAGAATGTTTGGTTTGAATATGATTATGTATAATCGATGAGCTACGGAATAAATATTTTTTTGATAGTTAGATTTTGGCGAAGTATTTATTACTATTCCATCATCACTAGGAGATGGCAAACCCTCTATCGCATCTCTCACATTAACTTTTTTTCAAAAATGTAGGAATCATATTTTCGAATATCTAACACACTCTTATTCCATAAAGTTTCAAAATCATAATTATTATTTAATGTACCTATAATAATAACTCGTTCCCTTTTTTTGAGGAATTCCAAAATCAACGGCTTTTTACAACTTTATAATGTATAGTATATGATTGCCCCTCTAATAATTGTGAGTTAGAAAAAAATCTCTTTTATCTGATTAAAGATTCTTCCATTTTTGCATCGTTAATAAACCCTTTTACATTTTCCATTATAAAAACCTTTGGCATAACGGTCTTAACCACATTAAAATAGTGCTTAAACAAATAATTTCGTGGATCATCAATAAAACCATTTCGAATACGGGATCCTGCCATAGAAAAGCCTTGACACGGTGGGCCACCTACTATCAAGTCTGCCTCACCTCGTCGAAAAAAACACCCGCTGTATCTAATGTTTTGATATCTCCAACAATCATATCAACTTCTGGGTGATTCACCTTATACGTATTGGCAATAGAAGAATCAATTTCAACAGCTTTTTACAATCTGATGCCCCCGTTCAATAAAACCCTAACGCCAGTCCACCACACCCCTGAAAAAGATCGATAATTTTTCATTTTTAATCACCCCTACCCATTCTATATTTCAAGTTAAAAATTTTTTTATGTATTCAATTTCTGAAATTGTTAAACCATATATATTTGAAATCAAATCATCAATCTCATGAATTATTTCTATACATAATTTATGTTTATACTCATATGTAGTTTGTTTTTGTTCCTACATAAACCTTAGTTTTTTCTAAACACTTTTCTAGTCTAAGAGCAAGGTTTCTAACTTTTTAGCATCAAACTGTTCGGGAATAAAAAATTGAATTTAACTCTTTTTTGTTATATGCCAACAATCAGAAATACAAACCCAATACCACCAAAACAACGATGAGTTAAATAAGCACATCATAAAATATGAAATATTTTTTTATCAAATATCAAGGCCTTATACTCTGATCCCTCATGCTTACCAAGAAAAAGCTTTTTATCCAAAACGTAGCTCGCATATTTAAATAAATCGCTTGACCATTATCAATCAGCTTAGTTAAGATTCCATTATCTTTCGTCGGATTATATACTTTTTACAAATATAGAGCGCTCTACTTCATTAGAAATTTTTGGGAATAAAATCGGTATTAATAAACCATGGATTGTTAATAATTGGTACATTATTAAATAAGTCCTTTCTTTCATGCTTATACCAATACTTATAAGCACTTGTATAGTGCATCTTTCTTCCATTCGACTTAGCTAATAAAATATTTAATTTCTGATGAACCGCTGAAAACAAACAATCTGGACGATCAGAATAACTAAGTAAATACTGTTCAGGCATTCTATCATTTATAATAGCTCGTATTTTTTTCATTCTTGGAGTTGATATATAAGATAAAGGGAATCACATATCCCATGACTCCTTTATTTGATAAATGGTTGGTTGAGTTTTTCCAAAACATTTGCATAAATATTACCATACTTATTGACTGGTTTTGATGTACTCTTAGAGTCTTCAACATATGGAGGGTTTCCAACAATAAAGTCAAAAACCTCTTTAATATTATTAGCGCTTTCCACATAATCAAATGATGTAAAATGTTGTTTTAAACTGCCTGATAACCCTACTATAAATTTACACCCATAACGCTGTAACACATAAAAGAAATAGTCTAACTTGTGTAATTTTTATAGAATCATTATTTATATCATTTCCCCATATAGTTTCGACTATTTTATGTACTAATTTCACACTTAGTCGAGCAGAATACTGCTCAATAAATCAAATTTAATTTTTAAAAAGATAATAAAAAAACTCTCCCGTTCCGCAGGTAGGGTCAAAATACTTTTCTTTTATATAATACATCTTTTTGCGACTTTTAGAATTAAAAGAAAAGCTTTTTATTTCAAGGTTCGTCTCACATAATTCTGAATAGTGTAGTTTCACAAGATTTATATTAATAAACTCCACCAAATCAAGAGGGTATAATAGACTCCCTGCCTTTTACGATGTGATTCCTTTTTCATTAATAGATGACAATTCTGCTTGCATACGTTCAAAAGTCAAAATTTCAGGGATATTTAGTGCAACCTAACTCCGAACAGTCTAGATCAAAAATATTATTAACCTCTTTTTAAAATTTTTATACTGATCAACTTTACCATACTGAGATTTGACAAAAAGCAGTGATTATGTCATTTGCTCTAGTTAAAGAAGATATTCTCTGACGCTTTATTTCCTTCATTTATTCAATTGCGCTCTTTCCACTAATAACCCATTCATCTAGTTCAGCCTTTTTAAATTTCCATTGTCGCCCAACTTTATGAGCAGGTATATTTATTTTTTTGTAACCATGCCCTAAGTGTTCTAGGTTTTATATCTAAATAAATTGCAGCCTCTTCAAGACTTATCCATTTATCAGTCAGTATCGCCATAAAATTAAACTCCTATCAATCTTTAATCAATCTCTCTAACATCTTATCATATATAATTTTTATGTTCCAATAATACATAGACATTTATTATCATTTATAGACATTAAACTTTCATTATGATTCAATTAAAGTCTTTATATCTAGATATTAGCAACGTATTTCATAATCTAGAATCAAAATTATTACTGAAATATAGATAAATAAATAGGCATAAGACTAAACAGCCTTATGCCAAAATCATTTTATCGGTGGTGCGCCTAGAGGGAATCGAACCCCCAACCTACAGTTTAGGGAAACTGGCGCTCTGTCCGGTTGAGCTATAGACGCATGTATACTTTATTATATCGTTTTTTTAAATCTATCTACGCAAGAACTATGCTATAATACAACTGTTGATAGTATTGAGAGTTCTTATAAAAAGAGGTATATGTAATGAAACTATGTAAACGATCGATTATTACCAGTTCACTATTAGCTGTCTTAGCTATATCATCCGCATACGGGGCTACACCTGCGCAGCCAAGTGAAAGCACAGATACTGCTGTGGTTGATATGGATTACGCCAATATTCCAGAGTTAAGAAAATCAATTGAAAGCGCAACACCAGCCATAGTACAATCTACGCTTGATGTTTCTGAGGGAAAACCTACTAACGGTAAACCAATTTATTCGACAGTCACTATGTCTGGTAACCGTGTTGTATCCGTAAAAACTTATAAATCTAAAGAAGAACAAGAAAAGGCCATATTAAAGGAGCGTGAACGCTTAGATAAGGTCACTGCGGAACGTCGCGCTAAACGGAAAAATGAAACTCGCACAGATATGTTAAAGGGTTTAACGCCAATACCGTTCTATCCACCTGTTAGTGAAACACGCGAACTACAAAGCGAAATGTTCTCTCGACCATTTGGTAGGCAACTCGATTTGCGTTTAGTAGAGCCTATACACAAGATTATGATAAGGCCAAACCTGGCGATATTTATGTCTATGCAGATTATGTAGAGTACACCTCTAAACAGCTATTAGGCGAAAAGGATGGTACTACTGCTATTTCAGCTATGATTCTACGTACAATCATGAGAAAAAGATGAAAACAAAGCTTTCAGCATCGATGTAAATGCGTACTTCATAAATCCAACAACACATACCATTTCCATAAGCCGTTCTGACGATGTAAAAGGTATCGACATCAAGAAAAAAACGAAATAGCTGAAGCCGTATTTAAACTACCTTCACACCAATTACAATCCGGTGACCCACAATATGAAATTGCTAAGTTTATGTATCAAGACCTAACAAATAAAAAAATTTGATTAACAATATTTAAATACACTCTCTATGACAAATGCCGTATCACATTTCACTCAAGAAATATGATACGGCATTTTGTATTAAACTATATATACGCAAAGGTTCATCATACCCTGATAATAATTTATCATGCGTTATAAGAATCATGTCTGATGCTTTAGCTTGACTAATTAATAGTCTATCAAAGGGATCATGATGTTGTTTCGCACCTAATAATAGACTTAATGTATGAAGAGCCATGATATGTGAAAAATCAATATCAAGACATTTAAAGTCCGCCTCTACACATAATTCATGTAATAGTTCTGCACCATAAGGCATCTGCACTGGATTCTTTATATGTTTTATTTCCACTTCCCACATACTGGCCATACTAAAATAGATTGTATTTTTGATAATCAGCAATAAGGTTTCTTACAAATGTCGGCAACTTTTCACTATCGAGAAAAGTCCAAATTAACATATGAGTATCTAGTAATAAATTCATATTACATCTCCAAACATATCTTGTACGTCTTTATCCAATTGATCAAAATTTGGTGGATCTATTATCCTCCCTTTTCCTATTCCCAATCTCTTTACGGGTGTACTATTACCTTCTGACAAAGTTAATTTTACAACAGTATTATCATCACGGACTATATAAACAACACGTTCTTCTCCAGTTTTAAGTTTCTGTATAAGGCTATTTAACTCATGTTGAGCTTCATTTAAACTAACTTGGCACATCTCTCCACCCCCAATCTTTGGTAAATTTAGCACATTTGTAAGATTATTATACTATATTCTCAATCATCCGTTAATCATATTATTGCCTCTACATTATGTAATACTTTTTCTTTTACTTTATAGACTCACAGTAAAACTATAGCCACAATAAGAAAACCCCTTCATAGCACCAACAGGCTACGAAGGGGTTCATTTTAATTACGCTGGGCGGCTCCAGTCGACTTGTACGTCGATGGCAACCCCACATGCGTGTAAGAGCTAATTTAAAGTTTTCCAAGGATTCTAAAGGTTTTACTTGTACACGTTCATATGTATCGAGACCTGTTGCATTCTCAATAGTATGTTCTTCGTTTAAGTATGCACGGACCTTATCAATCCATTCTTGTTCAGGTAGGTCTATAGTCACAGTTTTTGTGTCTGTATCATAAGCTAAAAACCCATTGCTGTTTACGCCATAATGAATGGCCACACGAAATATACTCATATTTATACCTCTCTTGCAGATATTTTTCTTGCATATACACATTGCTGTATACGTACATTGTATCACGAATGATTCTATTCATGAAAGATTTTTATTCTTCATTATCTAAATCAATTTCGGCCTTTAATTCCGACCGTTTTCGCCGTTCTCCACCATCTCCATGAGCACGTCGCCAAAGGGCGCCACTCATGATAGCCCCTTCACCGAATTTAGATGCTAATGAGATCGAGGCACTGTTGAAAACTTCTCATCTTTTTCATCCAGCTTCAATGGAGAATAAATCATCTTGTACAATGCCTTCTGTTGAAAGTCCACTAACGGTAACACCTAAGAGGCGAATTGGTTTAACGGGCACTTCAAGAATAGAATTATCAAACTTAGGCCTAGGTGTAGCACCCATCACCTCTTGCTCTTCTTGCTTAGCAGAGAGTACATCACGCATCAGCTTATTCCATAACAATACCGAAGTGTCATAAATAACACGTTCTTGATCCGTGGACGAATCAAGGCGTTTCTGTCGAGATACGGTTTTAAAATCCTTGTACCGTACCTTTATCGATACGGTATGACCCATCAAACCATATTTACGCAATCGTTTGGCTACGCGATTGGCAAAGTAATGAAGTTCTAAATCGATAGCAGCAGGATCCTCTACATCATATTCATAGGTTTCCTCATTACCTACTGATTGTAGTTGCCGATCCGTTTCTACAAGGCGTTCATCAATGCCTCGAGCCAATTCCCACACCCGCCGTGCCTGATTACCCACATAAGGCACTAAAGCGGTCTCATCAGGTAAAAGCCTGAATATCTTTAATGAACGAGAATCCACCATCCTTAAGGCGCCGTTCTGTACTTGGCCCGACGCCCCAAATACGTTTAATGGGCAAATTAGCGAGGCTTTCACTTTCCTTACCATAAGGAATGACCACAAGCCCATCAGGCTTATCTAGGTCAGATGCCAGCTTAGCAAGGAATTTATTCGGAGCCAGGCCAGCAGAAATGATGAGCCCCGTTTCCTCAAAAACACGGTCCTTAATGGCACGGCCCAAAGCCTTGGGGCCTGTGAATTTATGGGTAATACCCGTAACATCCAAAAAGGCTTCATCGAGCGACAAGGGTTCGATGATGGGCGTAAATTCCTCCATCACCTTGTGAATGATCTGAGAAATCTCCTTGTAGCGAGCCATATTCGGATACACGTAGATGCCGTGCGGACAAAGTTTCTTCGCCCGCGAAATGGGCATGGCCGAATGGACGCAAATTTTCTAGCCTCATAGGACGCAGTGGCTACGACGCCACGCGAAGAAAGACCACCCACAATAACGGGGTGGCCTTTATATTCAGGATGATCCAGTTGTTCTACGGATGCAAAGAAAGCATCCATATCAACATGCATAATCCAGCGTCTCATGATTACGCGTCTTTTTCGTGTTCATCAAGACGACAGTATTTGATTTGTGCGCAAATGCATTCGTCTTTAGTTTTGTACAATTGTGGAATAATCTCCAAAATGTCACCAAATGTATCTTCATTGATGGAATAGCGAGTCCAAAGACCATTACGTTGAGAATTTACAACGCCAGCATCAATTAAGATTTTCATGTGGTAGCTCAATGTGGATTGAGACAAATTAAAACTTGCCAAAATATCTGCTGCACACAACTCATTACATGACAACATATCTATAATATGTAATCTTGTTTCATCACTGAGCGCTTTTAAAAATCGTTGCCAAACGTTCATAGGAAACTTCAACCATAAGAAAAAAACTCCTCAATATACATCAAAAATTATCAATCTACTTTTTATACTATTATATACTATTTTTATAACTAAATCTATTTTTCTTTTTATTCTCATTAAAATATTTTTAATTGAATAATTAAATTTGTTATGAGATAGAAAATACTATAAAAAGCGGAGATTCTCTAATAAGAATCTCCGCTTATTATTATAATAATTTGCTACAGCAGATTAAAAATACATTAACAAGATCGATTGTTTGGTTACGATTAGGACCAACAGATACGATACCCAAAGGCACGCCTGTTACTTCTGCAATACGTTCTACGTATTTACGCGCATTTTCAGGCAATTCATCATAAGAACGGATGCCAGAAATATCTGTTTCCCAACCTGGCAATGTTTCATATACAGGTTCGCATGCTTCAAGATCTTTCAAGTTAGCCGGGAAGCCTTCTACGTCTTTACCATTCAATTTGTAACCTACACAGATTTTTCAATTCTTTGAACGTATCAAGAATATCTAAACGAGTAATAGCCAAGTAATCAAGGCTGTTAAGACCTGCAGCGTATTTTACAACCATAAGGTCTAACCAACCACAACGACGAGGACGACCAGTTACAGTACCGAACTCATGACCAAGTTTGCGAAGGTTTTCGCCAGTTTCGTCAGGAAGCTCTGTAGGGAATGGACCTGCACCAACGCGTGTTGCATAAGCTTTCACAACGCCGAAGATATTTTTTTCAAATAGTTAGGGACCTACACCCGCACCTGTGGAAGCACCACCAGCGATTGGATGAGAGGATGTTACGAATGGATATGTACCATGATCGAGATCGAGCATAGTTGCTTGCGCACCTTCGAACAATACCTTTTTGTCCTCTTGAATCGCTTTCAATACAGCGATATTTGTATCTGTTACATAAGGTTTCAAAAGCCTCTGCATATTTAGTGTAATCCGCGAGGATTTCATCATAATTAACAGGTTCAGCGTCGTATACCTTTGTAAGCATTTTGTTTTTAAACTCAACATTGTACGCCAATTTTTGTTTGAAAGTTTCCATGTCGTACAAGTCACAAATGCGGATACCGATACGGTTTACCTTATCAGCATAGCAAGGGCCGATACCGTTTTTAGTTGTACCGATTTTAGCATCACCTTTGGATGCTTCTTCGGCCATATCAAGAGCGATATGGTATGGCATGATGACATGAGCGCGGTCAGAAATGTGAAGGGATTTTGCGGATTTACCTTGTTTTTCAAGACCTTCGATTTCTTGTAATAACACCTTAGGGTCAATAACAACGCCAGTACCAACGATATTTTGTTTATTATCGTACAAAATACCACTTGGCAATAAACGAAGCGCAAATGCTTTGTCATCTACCACAACAGTGTGACCTGCATTGTTACCGCCTTGGCTACGTACTACAACGTCAGCACGTTCCGCGATCCAGTCAACGATTTTACCTTTACCCTCGTCACCCCATTGAGTGCCGATAACCATACTTGTTGCCATATCGATGTCCTCCAAATGTGAAAGTCAAATTAATCCATAGTTATTATACAACATAATAGCAAAAGCACGAAAAGACTAAATAAAGATTACACGAACTCAATCTTTAACTTCTTGCCAAAGGCATGAGCAATCTTTCTTAATGTTTTTCAACGAGGGGTTCCCATTCCCATTTTCAATTTTTACTTATATCTGATTGCGTAATGCCTGTAACTTCAGATAATTGAGTTTGTGTCATATGAGCTCAATACGTGCTTTAACTATATTTTCAATAATCTGATACTCATCTTCTAACTCATCCCATTCTTTTTTAAATTTAGGAGTTTTTAATTGCTCAGCTAAATATTGATCTAATGTTTCCATATTATGTGTACCTTTCAATATAATCTTGTTTATACTTCAACGCCAATTCAATCGCATTTCTAGGGGTTTTCATAGACTTTTTTACAAAACCGTTGGTCAAAACTATACGTTTACCAACAAAGAAAAAATATAAAATTCTAGAAATATTGGAACCTTAAATATTGGAACCTTGTTTTGGTTCTAAGTTCATAAATTCAGACTCTAAAAATTTTGAAGTTGGTTCCCTTAACTTGTTACCACAGGTTTCAAGCAACTTTAAATCCCTAATCGTTTTAGCTCGTTGTTTTTCTGAAAGTTCGTTTAAAAACAGCTTTGCTGGTTGCTCTCATTAGGTGTTTCATAAAAAATTACAGAAAATGATTCCATTTAATTCCTCCTATTTACTAGAAGAAATCTTTATCTTAATTATATGTTAAAACATATATCAGGTAAAGACATAATCATCTAAACAACATTATATTTTCAACATAATCCACTGCAAACCATAAGTCAATAGATAGGGGTGACCATTGGTCACCCCTCATCTATTGACATTTTCTATATTAAATTAATAAATTAAGAATCATAAAATCAAATAATTTTTATTTTAGGTTCTTTCAACCAGAAGCTCATTAATAATCCTAACGCACCAACAGGTATCAAGGTCATTAATGCTGTTTGTACATCGTAAATATCTGCTAAATGTCCAATGTATGGTGCTACGAGGCCACCTAAAGTAATGCCGAGGCCCAATGTAATGCCTGATGCAAAACCTGCATTTTTAGCAAGGTATTTTTGGCCTAGAACGGTAATTGGGCCGTATTGCGAGAATACGCCAAAGGCCATCGGTATCACTGGCACCAAAGAATCCCCATGCATTCGGTACGAAGATAAACACTAATACGGATGGTAAAAATATAATATTGCCTAAACGCACTGTTTTTAGAAAGCCTAGCTTATCTGATAGTGCACCACCCATATAGGTAAGGACAGCCCCCATGGCAAAGTACATCGTAAGTGCCAAGCTCGATGCACTAGCTTCACCATTAATAACGGTAATATACAAAATTGGAATAAAGATAGACAGCACAGAAAACAATATAGACCTTGAGGCTATGACAAAGAATAACTTCCAGAAGCTCATCCAATCGTTAGTGCCAATAGCAACAGATTTAGAATGGCTTTCACAGTCACTAGCATTAGTCATACCGGTCTTACCTGTGAAAGCATAGAGATACAGCAATACGCCCAGTAAAGCGATAGCGGTAAACACCCAAAGGAAGTGAGCCCCAAAGACATAAACGCCCCCTGCAATGAGAGGTCCTAATGCAAACCCCGCACTACCGCCCACAGCAAAGCGCCCCATGGCGTTGCCAATTTCATGGGATTGCGTGCGATTCACCAAAAGAGCCGCCTCAGGATGGAATAACGCTGCTCCTACGCCGGCTAAAAGAGACAAAGCAAGAATCATTTCATAGTTCGTAGCCAGCGCCATAGCACTAATAGACACAAGAGTCACTGTAAAGCCTACCGGAATAAACCAAGGCACGCGCCATCGATCCGCTACATACCCCAAAATGGGCTGAGCAATAGACGCTACCACGGTATTACAGAAAATAATGGAAGCCGATTGATAATAATTAAGGCCAAAGTTCGTAATAAAAAAATGGTATAAGCGCAGCCAGTGAACCTTGACCGAAGTCGTTAATACAGTGAAAGATAGGAGGTGCGTATTTTCTTATGGTGTTTTTCATGTATCCTCCAGATTTGGGTGGTGGTACCGGCAAAAACACTCCACCGGCCGGGTCTGCTTCGCCCTTTTGAGGCTTCGCAGGGCCAAAGTCATGTTTTTACCGGTACCACCACCTCCCCTATGTACGTTAACAAATAAAAGCGCCATATGAAAATACGGCACTCACTGTAAATAAAAAATTCGGCATAGAACTTATAGCGAAAAGGACGGATACCTTCCTCAAAACGACTTCGGGTCCCGCTTTAGCGCGATAGCGTGTCGGCTTTGAGGAAGGTATCCATCCTACCAAAAGCTAAATGTTATAGGCCGAAACGAGCTCATTATTGTATCTACGTGTTTCAATAGTTTATATGGATCGGAAGCATGCATCGATTTCTTCGTCGGTCATGTATTTTTTGATGTTTTCATCGGATTTTAGACCTGTAGCGAAGTCTTTGCCTTCGAGCCAGCGTTCCATAGCGTATTTTTGTACCCAGCGGTATGCTTCGTCACGAACTGCGCCTTTGTCTACAAGGTGTGTCAAAATGGTTTGGCTGAATACAAGGCCACCTGTAAGGTTAAGGTTTTTAAGCATTGTTTCAGGGTACACTAACAATTTATCAATAGTGCGAATTGTTAGGTGCAACATGTAGTTCAACGCAATGGTTGCATCTGGCAAGATAACACGTTCTACGGAGCTATGAGAGATATCGCGTTCATGCCACAAAGCTTGGTCTTCGAACGCAGATTGAGCATAGCCGCGAAGCAAGCGAGCCATACCGCAAATTCTTTCACACGTAATAGGATTGCGTTTATGAGGCATCGCAGAGGAACCCTTTTGTTTAGGGCTGAAGTATTCTTCCGCTTCGCGCACTTCTGTACGTTGCAAGTGACGGATTTCTTTGCCGATTTTTGTCCAATGTGCCGCCTACAACAGCGATGGTGGACAATAATTCAGCATGACGGTCACGTTGTACGACTTGGGTCGCGATTTTAACAGGTTCAAGACCTAGTTTTTCGCATACGTATTGCTCTACGAATGGATCAATATTGGAGTATGTGCCAACAGCGCCGGATAATTTGCCAACAGCTACGCTTTTACGAGCATGTTCCATGCGTTCAATATCGCGTTCTACCTCTGCCATCCAAAGGCAAAGTTTCAAGCCAAATGTAGTAGGTTCACCATGAATACCGTGAGTACGGCCAATCATAGGGGTATGTTTGAATTCAGCGGCACGACGACGCAATACATCACGTAATTGTTTCAAATCTTCGATTAAAATATCGCAAGCTTGTTTCATCATATAGCCAAGGGCAGTGTCCTTAACGTCAGTGGATGTCAAACCAAGGTGAATATATTTAGCCGCTTCCAGGGCCAACGTATTCGCCCACAGCAGTTACAAAGGAAATGATGTCATGATTTGTTTCACGTTCAATTTCGTGAATTCTTTCAACATCAAAATTACCTTTTTCCCGAATGATTTTTAGCTGCTTCCTTCGGAATAATGCCAAGCTCTGCTTGCAGCTTTCCAGATGCCAATGTTTCAACCAATAACATTGTGTCGAACTCGTTGCGTTCGCTCCAAATATGGCCCATTTCTTCTCGTGTATAACGTGGTATCATGATGTCTCCTTTGCATGATGAAAGCTAGATTTCTTATACGATAATTGTACCATATGTGAAAGCTTGGTTCAATAAATCTTATGTATTTTTCCGAATAATATATATATTAGTTTTTTTCTTAATGTTCGGTATTTAATTTGCTTATGGATTCATTTGTAATTTATTATTATAATAGTAGGGTATAGATTACATGATACAGCGTGTAAACATTTATAATTTATGTAATATAGAAATATTACAGTAATAATACGAAAAACATTACAGTAATAATGTAAAAACGTATACAGTAACGAATTAATAGCATATCACTACTGTATGTACACATAGGAGACCCGTATGACAAAGAAACAACACAAGGAACGCACACCAAAACCAAAAGAATCAACGATGCCAGAAACTGTATTTAAAGCATTCTTTCTCATCAGCTTTATTGTCATTGGCCTGTTCGTATTTAACGATGTGCCCGTCAATTGGATTTTAAGCGTATATGCTGTTGATATCATCATTTCCCTTGCATATGTTGCCATTAATAGAGACCGCATCAGTACATCGCATGTAGTTCATACGAATGTGCGTCGCATCTTATCCTTTTTAATTATGCTCATCACCATGTTCTTTTATGCCTTTGCATTATGGCGTGTGGACCAATACACAACACAAATGCAAGTGACATTATTCATCGGTGGCGTCATCATTTACTACGCAATCTTTAACAGTACAAAAAACTTGATTAAGAAATAACAAAGAGGCATATCTTACATACATTCTTGTATGTGAGGTATGCCTCTTTATTGTCCCAACACGACAGGAATCGCTAATGCCACGACCTGTCCTTTTTTATTAACAATACTGCCGCTCGTCTTGATAATACGCAGCGCTTCGTCCCGTACATCTGGAGGAACACCGGACTCAACAATGCGCGGCGTATTAACGCCTACGATAACATTACCATCTGCGTCAAAGTTAACACGCACAACCGCTTCTCCGCGGACGGAGGAAGATTTGCCTTGTTCTCGCACTTGTCGTAGATATTCGGTAGGATTAATCTCCGGTTGTTCTAACCACGCCCGTTGACCTGGTGTTAACAGCTGGAGTGCATCAGCAAAAAAGGATAAATCCTTATTCGTATCATCAATACCGTTACCCTGTGTGTTGGGGTCCGTAGATGTAGTATTGCCTACCAGTTTTTTAGATGATGATGAATTTTTGGTGAGCAATGACACCCGTTTCACCACCACTAGCCTCTGATTCAATGGCTTTTAGGAACAGCCCACTCACGTTTAGTATTCTTTTCCTTTTGTGGATCGTCCGTCTTTTTAGTCGAGTCTAATCCCTCCAATTGAGGCTTAGCTTGAGGTTTTTGTGGTTTTATTACCTCCGTTGCAGCTGTATCTTCAGATGGCTTTGGCACCTGTGGAGGTGTTACCACCGAATGTTCATCCGCATGCTCGCTTTCACCAACATCAGCCAAATCAAAACTGATTTCCGCTGCCTCTTGGCCTGCACCGGTACCGCCCATGCCTTTTAATGACAGTCCCATCCCCGTTATCATAAGAATACTGATGAATAGGGCCATCAAAAAGGGTCGTAAATAATGCGATTCAAACATAGAATCACTTCCGATCCGTTGCAACACTAATGTACTTAGCGCCGTTTACTTTCAGCATGTCCAACAAGGCGATAACCTCGTTATAATACACGTCCTTCGCAGCACGAATGACAAAAGCCTGACGTGGCGTTGTCTGCACAATGGCTTGCACCTCTTGAGATAGGCGATCTGGAGAGATTTCCCGATTATCAATGTAGAGTTTATGCGATGTTGTAAGAGTAATGGTAATTGGTTCGATCGATTTCGCAGTCGATGTGGATGCGGACGGCAAGTTTAAGGGAATTTGTTGTTCCGTATTCATGTACAAGGTGCCAACCATGAAAAATACCAATAAGAAAAATACGATATCAATCATGGGGATAATCATTATGGTAGGCTCTTTTTTCACTCCTAATGTGCGCCGTCTCATAGGTCGTGTTCCTCATTGTACGCATCGAGGATAGTACCACATTCATGCTCTAATGCCACGATGAAATCGTTCACCTTAGCCGCACAGTAACTGTGAAAGCCAAGAGCAATGATTGCAACAGTAAGGCCCGTCGCCGTTGCCACCAAGGCTTCAGATACACCGCCAGTAATGATGGTGGGCGCCCCAATATCGCCACCTACAACAGCAAAGGCGCGAATCATACCTAGAACAGTACCGAGCAAGCCAAGCAAAGGTGCCATGGTAACAATCATACTAAGCCACCCAAGGCCTCGTTTCAATCGTTCATCGGTATAGCCTACCAAGTCCTGCAAGCGGTTTTCCAATCCATTGTAGTTTTTTTAGCGTTGCGCAAAGCACGAGCAAAAAGAACCCCCTAATTCCTTTGTATCCCGTTCTAGCACAGTAGGTAACATAATCCAGCCCGGATGATTGCCCAAAACAGCTATAAATTGGCGCATATCTTTATGAAAGCGACGATATAATAAAAATCGTTCAATACCAATCATCAAAGTAACGATTAAGAACATAACCAGTGGATACATAACAAAACCACCAGCTAGAAATAAATGTGTAATACTACTACTCATACTAACCTCCAAAAGCCACATCTATACAGGCTCTATCTAATAATTATACCACGTTTCAAGACATCAAAACATATGCGACTCTCCATAGATGGGTAAAAATATACTAGACGCTGTATATGAGAACACAAAACAGATCTAATATGGGTAAAGTCACAAAAGGGCTACCTCAAATAATATTGCTATTTAAGGTAGCCCTTGAGGGTACATCCGTTATGTACCTTTGTATGAAATTTTTATATCTACAGTTTAGTACTTCCTATGAGGCATGGACTTTCACAAGTAATGCGCACAATGTTCGTACATAGTTAGATATTATTTATCAAGTTTGTTCATATCCAAACGATTCATGCTGCCAATGGAGCTATTGTAGGATTCAATCATATCATTGTAATGATCGTTTGTTTGATCACCTATGAATGTACGAATTCTACCAATAGCTGTATTTAATGAATTCTTAGCACTGTTATATTCCGGACTAGTAATACTATTAGATACATCCATGATGCCTTGTAACTCTTGGTTAGCTGCATTTACATCAATTTGCTTGCCTTCTTCAAAGCCATCCAATAAAGCAGTTAAACGTAAATGAACTTCTTGAGCTGCCGCTGCATTTTTCTTTCCAGACTCTTTAAGTTCTTTTAAGTGCGCTTGTTGGTTTTCCGTATTATGTTTATGGATTACTGCATCTAATTGGTTATACGCTGCATAGAACTGATCATATAATTGAACGTATTTAGGTCCTAATTGTTGTTCTTTAGCATAATTATCTGCTTTATATGTATTAGTTTGGTAGTACGTATCCAATTCACTTGCTACTGGTACAATATCCTTTAATACAGCCAATACCTTATCAAGAGGTTCTTTCATATCATCATATGGCACACCAGCATCTTTAGCGGCTTGTAATTTCTCTTGTAAAGAATCAAAATGTGGCGCCATAAAGCTTGTTAAATGTTGCCCTTCTCTTAGTTTTTGAATGTCTGGGCCGATAGCATAGCCAAAGCGTACTGTATGACTATTAAAATCGCCAACGGCTTTAATGTAGTTGTTAAACACTTTAACGTCTTCTTGTGATCCCTTTTGAACACCTTGTTGTACGCTATTGGCAACCTTAGAGAAGCTGCAGCCAGTCAAGAACAATGGAGATGTGAGTGCGGTCACACACAATACTGCTGTTGTAATTTTTCTTTACTACTGGATTCAAAATAAATCTCTCCTTTATTAAACTCCATAAAATACATCTATAATTAAATTATATCCTATGTATAACTTTTACGAAAGTAATACTTATGCATTTGATGAAAAATAAAAAAAGCATAGTATCTATAATGGTCTATCGATTAAGTGACCGATTTCAAAATAGATGCTATGCCTTTATATAAAGTTATGTATTGGTTTGATTGTTTAATCAAAGAGGTATCGTATTATAATCATTTATTTCAATGATCTATCAAATACGCCTATCAATTCTTCAACGGCTTGAGATTCACTCATTTCGCCATCTAAAACTGCACCTTCTACCTCGCCCATACGACCTTGAATGACTACATTGTTAAAGAATAGGTTGTGCAAGTGTTCGTCAATCATATCACGTACCCAACGAAGGGATTGTTCTTGACGGCGTTTTAAGAATACGCCATTTTCTTTGCCTTGTTCAGCAAATTCTTGGATTACATCCCACAATTCGTCGAGACCATCCTTAGTAACGGCTGAACAAGTATAGGCTTGGGTTTTCCATTTTTCCGTAGCTGGACGAATGTAATGTAACATTCGATCGTAATCGCTACGAGCAATGAGAGCTCGCTTGAGGTTATCCCCATCAGCCTTGTTGACCACAATAGCATCAGCCAATTCCATAACGCCTTTTTTTGATGCCTTGCAATTCATCGCCTGCACCAGTAAGCACGATGAGCATAAAGAAGTCTACCATAGAACGTACGGTAACCTCACTTTTGCCCAACACCAACGGTTTCAACGAGAATAATATCATATCCAGCAGCCTCACAAAGTAGCATGGTCTCTCTACTTTTTACGAGCTACACCGCCTAGTGTACCACCAGCTGGCGATGGACGGATATACGCTTCTGGATGTTTCGTCAATGTCTCCATCCGCGTTTTATCGCCCAAAATACTGCCTTTTGTGACTTGGCTTGTAGGGTCAACGGCAAGTACAGCAACCTTGTAACCAGCTCAATGAGCATATTACCAAAGGCTCCAATAAATGTACTTTTTACCAGCCCCAGGCACACCAGTAATACCGATGCGCAACGCCTTGCCCGTACGAGGCAATACGGCTTGCAATACTTGTTGAGCTAGTTTGAAATGGTCCTTATTATTACTTTCTACTAATGTGATAGCCCGTGAAAGTATAACGCGGTCCCCCTGCTCGATACCGCGTACATAATCAGCGACAGTTAACTTCTTTCGCCGCTGTACGGGACATACCGCTGGAGCCAGATGAGCTGAACTAGATAAGAGGCCGTCGTGCATTTCCTTGACGCCTTTTCATCACATGACACGCAAAGGTGTCATCCTTCTTTGCATCTTCTGGCACCCAGTCGGGACGATACGTACTACCCTCAGTGCTTGCGTTTTTTACACCTAATTCAGGGGCCTTACCTTCACCAGTGGTGAAAGTTGCGTCCTGTGTATTGCGCAATTCATCCGGAGTAGGCCGTTTATTATCAGTCATGAGACTCGTCTTGAACGTGACTAGTCAATGTTTCTAGTAATTTTTCGCCGCTACTGGCAAAAACTGTACCAGGGCCAAAGATAGCCACTGCGCCATGTTCGCGTAGGAATTCATAGTCCTGAGCAGGGATTACGCCACCGATGGCAACTAAAAATATCTCCGCGGCCACGTTTTTTTAAGTTCTTCTACAAGTTGAGGTAACAATGTTTTGTGACCTGCTGCAAGAGAACTGAAGCCGACGATGTGAACGTCATTATCCACAGCGTCTTGTGCTGTTTCTTCTGGAGTTTGGAACAAAGGTCCGATATCTACGTCAAAGCCCATGTCCGCGAAGGATGTAGCAATAACTTTGGCACCGCAGTCGCGACCGTCTTGACCCATCTTCGCAATCATGATACGAGGGCGACGACCTTCGAGTTCTTCAAAGTCATCTGCCATTTGACGTACTTCTTTGATAACATCATCATCTTCAAATTCGCTAGAGTATACACCGGAAATAGAACGAATAACGGCTTTATGACGGCCACAAACTTTTTCAACAGCAAAGGAAATTTCGCCCAAGGATGCACGAGCACGAGCGGCTTCAAGTGCAAGAGCAAGCAAGTTGCCTTCCCCAGATTCGGTAGCATTTGTAATCGCTTCGAGACAGGATTGAACCTTATCTTCGTCACGGTTAGCACGCAATTGTTCGAGACGACGAATTTGCAGCTTCTCGTACAGCTGTATTATCTACGTCGAGGATATCTAATGGATCTTCTTTATCTAGACGGTATTTGTTGATACCAACAATGGGCTTCACGACCAGAGTCGATACGAGGCTTGACGACGAGCCGCCGCTTCTTCAATACGCATCTTAGGAAGACCTGTGTCAATCGCTTTAGCCATACCGCCAAAGGGATTCGATTTCTTGAATATGGCCCCAAGCACGACGAATCAATTCATCAGTCAACAGCTTCTACATAGTAGGAACCGCCCCATGGATCGATAACCTTACATACCTTAGTTTCGTCTTGGATGTAAAAGTTGTGTATTACGCGCAATACGTGCAGAGAAGTCTGTAGGTAACGCGATGGGCTTCATCAAGCGCATTCGTATGTAGGGATTGCGTATGGCCCAAAGCGGCGCCCATCGGCTTCCATACATGTACGAGCCACGTTGTTGAATGGATCTTGTTCTGTAAGAGACCAACCAGATGTTTGGCTATGTGTACGAAGAGCCATGGATTTAGGATTTTCAGAGCCGAAGCTGTTGATAATCTTAGCCCATAACATACGAGCCGCACGCATTTTTAGCCACTTCCATAAAGTAGTTTTTTTACCGATTGCCCAGAAGAAGGACAAGCGTGGGGCGAATTGGTCAACATGAAGACCTGCATTAACACCTGTACGGATGTATTCAAGACCATCGGCCAATGTGTAACCTAATTCGATGTCTGCAGTAGCTCCCGCTTCTTGCATATGGTAGCCAGAAATGGAGATACTGTTGAACTTAGGCATGTTTTGAGATGTGTACGCAAAGATATCACCGATGATACGCATGGACGTAGCTGGTGGATAAATGTAAGTATTACGTACCATGAATTCTTTCAAGATATCGTTTTTGAATTGTACCGGCCATAACCTTTTTATCAACACCTTGTTCTTCACCTGCTAGGGATGTAGAACGCCATTACAGGCAATACGGCGCCGTTCATTGTCATGGATACGGACATTTGGTCAAGAGGGATACCGGAGAATAGAATTTCCATATCGAGGATGGAGTCTACCGCAACGCCCGCTTTACCAACGTCGCCCACTACGCGAGGATGGTCGGAGTCATAACCACGGTGAGTAGCAAGGTCAAAGGCGATAGACAAACCTTTTTGGCCTGCTGCCAAGTTACGACGATAGAACGCATTGGATTCTTCTGCTGTGGAGAAACCAGCGTACTGACGAACTGTCCAAGGACGAGTTACGTACATTGTAGGATAAGGTCCACGCAAGAATGGAGGTACACCAGCCATATAGTCAAGGTGTGTCATCCCTTCATAATCCATCTCTGTATAGAGAGGTTTTAATTGGATTTGCTCCATTGTCGTGTTATATAAGTCTTCAAAGCTTTTTCCTGTTTCTTTTTTAAGTTCAGCAAGCCATGCATCGCGCGATGTGGCAGACTGAGATCCCAAGCCAAGAGAGGAGAAGTCTGGATTTTTAAACATGAGCTCACATCCCTTTCTTATCTTGTAACGTATTTAAAATAGCGTAGCAGTTTGCGCGAACAGAGATGAAATCATCTACACCTGCTTCACGATATACAGGCTCTAGGTCCTTAGAAGGTGCCCCTGCCAAAATAACCGTTACATTCGGCATAGTTTCTTTCAATTCTTTCGCAAGTGGTGGAACCAATTCAGGATACGTATCATCTGTAGAACAGATAACTACCACATCGGCGCCACTTTCACGAGCCGCTTTAGCCGCATCAGCCGTTGTTTCATGACCATCATTTTTGATTACTTCGAATGCCGCTACTTCAAAGAAGCCTGTGGAGAAGTCCGCACGAGGTTTATGTTGAGGAATAGGGCCCATATTAGCCAAGAATACCTTCACATTATCTTTTGTGCGTTGTTTATAATTTTCCGTACGCATACGAAGTGCTTTCAAATTGTTCAGTCCAGCGATGTGCAGTAATTGGTTCGATAGTTTCAGAGAAATATCGCCCGCCTCTAAAGCACTACTGAATTTGGCGAATTGTCATTTTGTGTAATGCACCCAATTCGATAAGGCCAATCAACGCACCTGGTTCTGTTGTGCTTGCTTCTAACGTAGCTTGTGCTTTTACAAGAGCATCTTGATCTGCACCAGCCAAGTATTCTTCAAGATGAGCTACACGTTTTTGACGTAATGTTTCTTGATTTTCAGGTTTTGGATCAGCAATTCTTCCGTCATGTTAGCGTACATGTTGTTACCAACTGCCACATCTTTACGGAACGCAAGATTTTTTAAATCGTTCGTTAAGAATCGACTTAACTTGCGCTTGTGGATAGCCTTCTTTCAATGCAGCAATAATGCCACCTTTGGATTCGATAGTTTGGAATTCAGCCCAAATTTTTTCGCATAATTCGGCTGCCAATGTTTCTACGTACCAAGAACCACCTACAGGGTCAACTGGTTGACGCAATTCGAATTCAGTTTGCAACATAACTTGAATGTTACGGGCAATACGACGAGAGAATTCATCGGATTTGCGAATTGGTTGATCAAATGGAGAAACTTCAAGGCTATTGAGACCACCTACAACACCAGAGAATGCTTGTGTTGTGTTACGCAACAAGTTTACATATGGGTCGTATACGGTTTTTGTGAAAGCAGATGTTCTGCCGTGTACATGAACTGCACGATCTTGTTCTTCCGCACCAAATTCTTCCATGATGCGAGCCCAAAGTACGCGCAACGCACGTAATTTAGCGATTTCCATGAAGAAGTTAGCACCCATGGAGAATGTGAACATCATGCTCTTAGCAATGGTTTTCATATCGATGTTGCGTTGTGCCAATTGACGTACATAACAAACGGCTGTTGCCAATGTATAAGCAACCTCTTGTACATCGTTAGCGCCGCCGTTAGCGTACACATCGCCAGATACGAGTACTGTTCTAAGTTCTGGAGCTTGTTCTTTAGCCCACACAACAGTATGCGCCATTTCATCAAAAGCTGTGTCCAAAGACATATGCAATGCACCGTCTTTTGCCCACACGCCGATAGGATCTGCACCAACGAGACCTTTCAAATCGGATGTTTGCTTTTTAGGAAAGCTTTTTACAGTTGCTGATAACATACCAAGCAAAATGGCTGCAGATGCACCAGTTTCAATATATAAAGATTTTCCTTAAAATTGAATCGTTCAATTAATTGACTGCAATCATCCATTGTGGACAAGGAAGTACCGCCCACACCAACGGATGCGCCAACTTGTACGTCTTGGTCATGGCGTGTAGCCTCATCAAGACGAATATTGTGGATGGTGCCACCTTTTACAATTTCGTATAAACTTGCATGGTTAGCATCCTTAGGCAATGAATCATCAACATATTGGGATACGCCCCAAGATTCTTTGATATAGCCACTGGCTATTGTGCCACGTAGGAACTGTCCAGCTCCAGGGTAAACACCTTTTGGAATATTCTCCGCATGCAATGCAGGTGTATAAATTGGTTGTAGCGTAATACCTTCATAAGTTGGAGTGAACATCTTTTTATGGAAGTCGCCACCTTTTAACGCCTTTTTCAACTTCAGCCTGCCATCGTTCATACGTAGGTTTCTCAAATTCATCAAAGGATACAGGCGCCAGTAAATCGCGTTCAGCGTCCTTTGAAGTCTTTTTGTCAGACATATATGTGCCTCCTTTTCAACTTGAAACCATACAGGGGAACAGCGCACCGTACCAGTGAGTTGCTTCGTATATGAGTTCCATAGGTGCCAAATATATGTCCATCATGATGATGAATCTCCAGTCAAACTATTAAGCCTATGCCATATATGAACGACCCTCTAGCGTGGCAATAAAAAAAACGTGCCACCCGAGAGTGACACGTTAGGTTACATATTGAATGGTACACTAAAAACTATTGTAAAAAGCATACCTCAATCCCCTTCCTATCGCTCGTAGGTACATAACGGTGATTATCAAATAGGCAGTTCTCCTGGCTCGGGGTTATCACCTCGCTTTCGCCTTCCCAGATTTCTCCAGTGACATGTATGAAAGCAGGCTCGTCCTTACAGTGGCGGGACCGCATCGGCTTGTACCGATTTCTCTATTAAGTCTTGCGACACCTATTCTCTGTATTCGTTGTTCTAAGTCCAATATAGTGTAAAAATATGCACAAAGTCAATGAATATAACAGTAAATCATATGTACCAAAATATAAGTTATAACTGAATTTCATATGTAATAACTAAAATGCATACATTAAATTATCGTCCTACTATCGTTTTTAAACCTCGCATTATGGTGAAAGCGTGCAAAGTGATCTTGTTCTGCTGCCACAGCTTTTACAGATGGATCAATTTTCATCGCCTTTTCAAGCCAATCAAGGGCCTTAGTATCATCCCCTTGGTCTGCATAAATGGTAGCAATACCATAGACGGACCAAGTATTACTAGGGTCCTTTTCTAATACCTTTTCAAACCACTGTTTAGAATCGTTTAATTGGCCTTGTAACTTGTACACCATAGCCATGTTATAGTAATTAGCCACATTATTAGGATCTAAATCATAAGCTTTTTTAGTATCTATTAAGCTTTCAGCTGTATCGCCATGTAAAGCCGTTGCGAAACCTCGCACAGAATAAGCTTCGGAACTATTAGGGTTATCTTTAATAGAGGCTGTAGCCTCCTCGATGGTTTTAGTGTAATCCCCAGCAGATAAAGCCTGTTTAGCGGTAACTAAATGATTATCTACATTAGTCACTTTACTACTGTCTTTAGAGGGTGTACTAGAACTCGTAGTATTACTTTCTATATTACTATTATTTGTATTCTGATTTAATCCACAACCACTAATAACTATAAGTAGTACAAATATAGGTAAAAATGCTTTCTCATATTATATATTCCATTCTTTAATAATCTCCAAGATGCATAGCATAATAATATAAGAAAAAGGACGAGCTGCCACTCGTCCTTTTTGTTATCTTGTAGGTAATTTCATACACTCTACTACCTACGTATAGTATATCATACTTAATAGAAAAACAAACCCCTAATAGATAATACTAGAATCTTATTTCAGTATTATTATTTCTTAGCCTTAGAGCAACGGTCTAATAGGAATGCAACGCCCACGAATGGGATGCCACCGCTTTCACCAAGACCAATTTCACATGTGGAACTGGAGCTTACGCCTAGTGTAGCACCGTATTCAGCAATTTCACCAGCAAGGTCTTTTGTAGCAGATTTGTTAAGTTCTGGTGTAAAAGAAGCCTTTTTGACCAGCGAAACCATCGCATGCGAAGGATTTGATGTTAAATACATGGTCTGTGCATAGACGAGCCAAGTCTTCAATGTATTGAGATTTGCCTAAAGATTTAATCTTACATTGTTTATGTACGATTACGCGTTCATCGCATTTTTCAATATCGAGATGCGGTACAACATATTTGCACAAGAATTCAGAAATATCGTTGATTTCTAAGTCTGGCATATGTTTGAAAGCGTGATTGAAGCATGCACTATGGTCGATTACGATTGGGTATTTACCATTTTGAGATGCTTTCATCAATGCATCATGCAAGTCTTTGACAGCCCGTTCATGAACGTCGTCATAGTTTTCAAAGCTCAAGCCACAGCAAAGATTTTCAATATGTTGAGGGTAAATAATATCGATATGAGCCTTGTTGCAGAGACTTTCTACAACTTGTTGCAAGCTACGGTCATCGTCATAACCTTGGTTAGGCTTGAATGCGCGGTTCGCACAAGTACTGAAATATACAACCTTTTCAAAGTTAGTAGGTTTGATGCGGTTTCTCAATTTATAACGATTAGCTTTAGGTGTTGTTTTTAGGAACATATGGTGTAATACCCGTTACGCCATGCAAGCCTTCTGTAATTTTAGAGATTGCTTTTTGCGTAATGATAGAACCTGCAATGCCTTCGAGGCTCACACCGGCACGACACATTTCAATAGTTGTAGAGAAATTGTTGTAGATTTTTTTAGCCAATTCTGGTGCAGGAGGATCGATGCGACGCATGGACAATGCGATTTGTGCAGTATCAATGCTAAGAGGGCAAAGGCCTTTACACATGGAGCATGCTGCACAAGTTTCAATACCATAGTATTCATAGCCTTTTCTAAGCTCAGCGGCAAGTGCATAATTACCTTCATCTTCAAGGCGTTTTGTTTCGCGTAACAACGCAATACGTTGACGTGGAGTCAATGTTAAATTACGGCTTGGACAATGTTTTTCACAGAAACCACATTCCATACAGATTGTGAAAGCATCGTCGATAGCGCATTGTGCTTTAAGATTTTTCTTGTACACATCTGGATCATCAGTGATGATAACATCAGGGTTCAAGATGCGTTCAGGGTCAAAGATAGCTTTGATGCGACGGTTAATTTCATACGCTTTTTTACCCCATTCCATTTCGATGAAAGGTGCTACCATGCGACCTGTACCATGTTCAGCTTTCAAAGAACCGCCAAAAACCAGATACACGTTCGGACATTTCTTTTACCAAATCGCCGAAGTTTTTAGTATCTTTAGGATCGCTGAAGTCAGGTGTGATATTAAAGTGAACGTTACCAGACAAGGCATGACCGAAGATTACGCCACCGTCTACGAAATCGTATTTTGTAGAATAATTCAGTAAGCATTTCGATGCCTTTAGTGAAGTCTTCAATTTGGAGCAAACATCCTCTGTAATAACAGTGGTGCCTTTTCTACGTTGACCACCAACAATTGGCAAGATACCTTTTACGAATAGCCCACCAGGAATCGTATTCTTTGGGATCTTGAGAATAAAGACTTGGAATAGCTGTTGGAATGTCTTTCAATTGTTCTTTAATGAAAGCCAAGTTTTCATCTACAGTTTCTTTTGGAATAGCTTTCAGTTTTGGAACAAGATAGCACTCGTACCTTCAGGCACTTCACGAACAAAGTCAGGTACATTTTTCAAGGCGTTGAACAGCGCGCAAGGATTGATAGTCCATCATTTCCGCAGCTACAACCTTTTCACGGCCCATATTAGCCAATGCTACAACCGCAAGAGATGCATCGATTCAATGCTGAAGAACATAAGACCACAACCTTTATGAGGTACGTCTTCAACAGTGTTGTACACGATTTCAGATACGAATCCCAATGTGCCTTCAGAGCCGATGAACAAGTGATTGATGATATCGATAATATCTTCAAAGTCTACAAGGGAGTTTAAACCGTAGCCTGTAGTGTTTTTAATTTTGTATTTGTGATGAATCAAATGAGTCAATTCTTCATCGGCTAAGATTTCTTTGCGCAATTGCAAGATATCTTCTACCATTTGAGGTTTCTCTTTGAGGAATTGGTCGATGCTCTTTTGATCGGATGTATCAAGAATAGAGCCATCTAATAAAACAACGCGAATGGAGCGAATTGTTTTATAAGAGTTTTGCGCCGTACCACAGCACATACCAGAGGGTTATTATTCAAAATACCGCCCACTAATGCCGTGGCAAGCGTTGCAGGATCTGGACCAATTTTACGATTGTACGGTTTCAATAAATCGTTCGCGTCGGAACCAATAACACCGCACTCACATTTTAAGGCTTTGCCATCGTCGATAACTTCCATTTTCTTGAAGCCATCATTACATACGATGAGCACGTCTTCACTGGAGCACTGACCAGACAAAGAAGAACCAGCCGCACGGAATGTAAATGGTGTGCCGCATTGTTGACATAAACGAATAAGGCGTCTTACCTCTTGTTCATCCTCTGCCTTTTACAACCACCTTTGGTAAATAACTATAACAGGATGCATCTACACCATATGCATAACGACGTAAATAATCCGTATACACACGATCTTTGCAAATCATTTTTGCCTCTTTAGCAAAGCGTTCGTAATCTCTAATAAGCGTACTCACTTGAATTTCCTCCAATCCTATCTTAAGGGTAAAATCTTGTACATTTAGTATACGCTCTTCTCATTTCAATCCTACAATTATGCATAAGTTATATATGAAATATAAATTCTATAGTTTTTATCATATAAATCTATATCTAGTTGAAATCCACTTTCAGTTTCTTGATTCTTCATTTGTACTTTAACTAAAAAGTATCAATAAAAATATATCTATATCATTCTTTTCAGCTACATATACCTGTCTCAAAAAAATCTAGAGATTCCTAAGAGAATACGCCTATTTTTTTATAAGATTATAACAAGGAAGCGTATTTTTTTATATTTATACATTTTTTAAATGGTATTCTGCATAAATTATATTAAAAATTATCAATATAATTTATATATGCATTTTAGTTATAGCAAAATAATTCCAGAAACAATAATGAGCCGTACAGCCAAACCAAAGACACTGATACTCATAAGAGCCAAGATGGCCTTTGCCTTGAGGCGTTTTTGAAATTTGAGCGCCTGCTTGAGCACCAAATACGGCACCAATACTAGCAGGAATGGCGATGCTAAACACAATATGGTTCTCTAAGAGATGGGTAATAACGCCTACTGCGGTGGATACCGCTAAGATGGCATGAGCTCGTAGCCGTCGCCAAGTGAGTAGGGAAATCATGATGTAGATGAGGGCCGGCACATGGATTAAACCACCACCAATACCTAAGATACTGGAAATGAACCCAACGATGATACTAATGCCGATACCTACAGGCTTATTATAGCTTACTTGGTCCATTGAAAGGGATTCTTCCTTGCGTTCCCCTTCTTACCAAAGTTCTTAAAGCCAATCAAGAAGGATGCAAACAACAGGAAACAGCCAAAGGCAAATTTGAATCGGTCCAGAAAACTCATCGGACATTTGAGCCCCTAAGATGGCTCCCCGGAAAGGTTGCCACACTAAAAATGAGGCCGCACTAATGTATACCTTTTTTCTGTCTAAGATAGGCAATCGATCCCTGAAATGGCATTACACATAACAGAAAATAGAGAGGTACCTACAATCATAGATGGGCTCCACTCAGGAAACCAGTACATGAATAGCGGCACAAATATAATGCCACCGCCAGCACCAATAATAGTGCCAAGCATAGCCGTAAAAATCCAACTACGATAAAAAAATAGATAGAATAAAACTATATTATCAATCATAAGAATACTCCTACTCTACAATCACTGTAGACCCATTAGGAATGATGGTAATCGATGCATCTTCTCCCATAATACCTCGTGCAATACCCAATGCTTCCTCTAATGTGGATGCAGGAGTCATATGCATATCGCGGATGACTTGATGGTCACAATCTTCGGTAACAACGATAACCTTAAAATGATTCAAGATACGAGCTAAGATTTGAATTTTCCATTGGTATGGCTTAGTTTCATTACGCGATACACCGTGTATATCGTTCAAGATTTGTTGAGGGCTTTCCATGTTTTTAATAGCTCATACAAAGCCTCACCACCATGGCCTTCCTTGCAGGATGCAGCAATAATAATCACACCACCATCTTTACAAGATGCTTCGCCAGCAGTCATCCCTTAACAGATTGATATAGGTTTTTGATCCGATGGGTATCCACCATTGCTAGTAATAACAATATCTGCAGGCATAGCTTTCACAGACGACAAAGAGCGAATAAATTCATAGCCCGCCTTATGCGCATCTACACAATCGCCTGCTACAGCATTGATAATTTCCTTTTTGCTATCGATGACAACATTCAAAATAAATTGTAAATTCGCTGTTCGTGCAGCATACAACATATCCTTATGAATTGGATTTTCGTCGATTTTACCGGTCCGAGAATGCTCGCTTTCAATAAACTCAGCACAATGATTTGCAAGCACTGTAACCTTGGATGCAACGCCCGGCAACACGGATTTGCGACCGCCAGAGAATCCTGCGAAGAAATGAGGGTTAATTAGGCCTTCGGAAATGAGTAATTCTGTTTCCACTGCTAAACGATTGATGACGCACTTGCCGCCAGATGGCAATGTACCAATTTCCACCATATTCGCTGCATCTTCAGAATCATGGTTAATGATGTTTTCAGTCTTAACGAGATCTTCGCCAAAACGATTTACCATCTCTTCGTGAGACATCGGTCTGTGAAAAGCCTGTGGCAATTAAAATCGTAATATCAATCGTAGGATTTACTGCACGAATGCGACGAAGCAAAATCGGCAACGTCACCTTACTAGGCATAGGACGCGTATGATCACTCGTAATGATAACCATATTGCGTTTTTCCCTTAACCAATTCTTCAAGAGACGGACTGTTAATCGGATGATCGAGCGCATCCTCTACAAGCTCAGCGGGACACTTCTCTGCCTTATACGCCGCCGCATTAGACACAAGAACTCCTTGCACAAAACGCTCATCAATAGACACATCTACACTTTTATAATCATACGGAAAAGAATACGTCTTCATATCGACACCTCCTGTTATATTTATAATAAGTATACCAAAAACTCAGAAGCAGCTAAATCGTATTCCCAATCTATAATTGAAGAAATAAAAAAAGGTGAGCTGCCTCGAAAACGACTTCGGCTCCCTTCCTCTACTGTCTGTAATAATGCAGTAAAATCATATTTCCAATCTATGTTAGATTTAAGACGAAAACGCGAGGTCCTCTAAAGAAATCGACTTTGGCCCTGCGAGGCCGCAGGCCGAAGTCAGACCCGGCCGGTGGAGATTTCTTTAGAGGACCTCACGTCCCAAAACTGTATTTAAAACTAATTAGATTGGAAATACGATTTTGCTGCTTTTTAATCTTCCTCGTTCACACGATACTTGCAGTTCATCTCCCGATTCTAGTTTCACATCGCCAAGAGGCACGATATATGTACCATTCCGGCGAATGCTAACGATGAGTGTTCCATCAGGCAAATTAAGGTCTTGTAATGGTGTATTAATATAAGAGGCCACCACAGGAACCTTAGTTTGGAAGAAGGTTTGCACATTTTCTAAGTTGCTTTGACCGCTCATAGCTTGTAATAAGGAATCATAAATAGGTGGTTCTTTCAGCATTTCTGCCACCAAGTACGCCACGATAGTAACGATACCAATAGCATAGATATTGGAAAAAGCTATCCGTCATTTCAACAACGAGTAAAATCGCTCAAAATTGGGGTACGCATAGCGGCCGCTAGCATGCCACCCATGGCACAAAGAACAAATTGAGATACAAAATCTGGAGCTATTAATCCCATGGATGAAAGCAGGCTTTCACAAAAAGCACCGGCTGATGCACCGATAACAAGCATCGGTAGAAAGATGCCGCCCTGTGCGCCGCTGCCATAACAAAAGGTAGTGAGCAAGATTTTACCCAGCACAATGCCACCGAGAAGCAATACACCATGAGATTGAAAGGCTAGCTGCCCTACTAGATCATTGCCACCGCCCAATAAAAAGCTGGGAATCAAAGCCGATAACGGCCACAGTCACAAAAGTAATCACAAGTTTTAACAAACGAGAGCATTTCATCCACTCAAAGAAACGCTTAAAGGCAAATATCATGCGACAAAACAATACACCGCAGAGCCCCATTAAAATACCTACACCGAGCAGAACCGGAAAATAATCAAGCGGCATCCCTGAAGTTACGGAAAATCCGAGGGCCGGCGTAAGGCCAAAGATAGTTACCGTAATGTAGTTCGATATGAGTGTAGCCACAAAGGTAGGAATGACGAGGTATGGATAAAAACTCTTATGCACCTCTTCAAAGACGAACATGGCGCCGGATACAGGTGCGCTAAAGGCAGCGGTTAGGCCCGCACCAGCGCCAGCCGATGTAAGGATGCGCTGTTCACGTAGGCCCGAATTCATCCAGTATGACACAATTTTACCGGCAGAGCCACCGATTTGTACGGCTGGTCCTTCACGGCCCACAGAAAATCCTGCAAAGCCAGTGAGTACGCCGCCAATCATCTTGGAAATGAGCGTACGATATGGGCTCATATCAAATAAACCGAGCATTTCCCCTTCAATTTGAGGAATACCTGAACCGCCAGATAATGGTGCCCACGTCAACAATCGATCGATAATAAAAGCAAACACTACCATGGCAATGAGCCAGGCTATGGCCCGTTCGATAGAAATATCGCCCATCAAATGCCACCTAACATGCTCGGACTCGAGAATTAAGTACCGATAAGCAGCTCCGAAAAAGCCTCCAATGATACCTACTAAAGCCCCTTTAGCAATGAGTTCATATAGTAGTATCCGGTTCATCGACATATCTGCCAAGGTAGAGCTGCGTTTATTTAGTTTCCATAGTTTCATGCATTCTCCTCCTTGTGGAAAGCATATCGAATATCAGTCTAATCTATATAGGATTCTCTAAATGGACGGCAATAACGATTTCTCTGACATCCGTTCTAAACGAAGTTTCTCCGCTATATACGAATCAGTATATTTATAACTAGTATACTTGCCGTTTCCTACTTTTTCAAGAATGCCCTTATCAAACAGCTTCATAATCAGCCGATATGCTTGTGGTTTAGAAATACCTAGTGCATTTGCCACGTCCGTACGTGTCACTTTATCAACGGCGCTGAGCAACGAATGAAATGATTTAATGTATGGATTTCCATAGGCAGGCGTAACATCATACACTTGTGATGTACCATGCAATCGATATACATAATCGGCGGTGTTTAAATAATACAACTGCTTACCATCCTTATCGACCGATTGAATAATATTCATCTTTAATAGCTGTTGAACACTCATTTCACAAATAGCAGGAGATAACTGACAATCACGGATAATATCTTCTATACTAGATTGTTTCAGCTTACGTATACTATACAAAACCATTAGTCCTCTCAAACTAAGCTCCATATTGGACTTAACCTGATTTTGTACGATTAAGGTAACAAAATTATCATCTACAGGGGCTTTATCAAACACAACACGCACATACGCGCTAGTAGATTCATCGTATCGCGGTACAGGACGCCCTGCAAATAGTGACGGTTCAATAATTTTATCCACCCCACGCCCTGTCTTTTCAGCCAGTCCAATTCGTTTGAAAGCATCTGCTAATACTGTGTTACGAGCTGAGGCTCTGCAAATAATATAGAATTAGGTGTAATGCCTTGCATAAAATCGCCTGGACTCGTAATCGATATTTGGTCATCGTTGATTTCAACGCGAATGCGACCCATCTCTGTGTAATCCCTATGGGAATAAGCATTTACTAATGCCTCTCTAAAGGAAATAGGGTCTATATCCATCAAGCGAACGGCTACGGGACCAGGAAATAGTTCCGTCATCATATTGACCAAATCTAATGATTCAATACAACGTTCAATGGCTTGCAGTGCAGGAATATGTTCTGATATATTCCCTAATTAATTTAGTGCCTTTCATCATGGTGAAAGCTGACTCTGCAGTCAGTATTAGGACCTTGATTCGCTCTCCTTTACCTAGCAGGATTAATCCCGCCATTGTTGGTCGAATGATATCATCTACAGTTTGTACTAATTGTAAGGCTTGAGCTAATTTCAAATTATCCAACTCTAGTAAGGACTGATCGCCTCTATACTTAGAAATCATAGAGCGCATTCTTTCAAACTCCAGCAAGGACAAATCATCGAATGTCGCATCTAACACCGGATAGGCCGACACATCTAGACCATAGGCATTCACCATATAACGCCGAATATCACGGAGAAACATCGGATAATTTTCTGGCGTGCCATCCCCTTTTAATCGACGTTGTAAGGCCCGTCCACTCGATGTATAAATCAACTCATAACTCTTGGGAACCATAATACTAATAATAGGCTTTACAAAACTATACAGAATATCTGTACTAACAGAAACATTAGGCACCGTACGATTGAAAATCATAGCACTTAACCCCGCTGTAGACTGGTGGTTTTTATGCACTCCCGTAATCGTCCCATCATCCTCTACGCCAATATATAATGTACCACCTTCCGTATTCGCCAATGCTACAACGGCCTCGACAATCGTTTCTTCTGAAAGCTTCTTAACATCACTTTTAAATTCCGTTCGTAAATCTTCAAGTAATCCTATATTTTTTGTATCTATTGTATGCTCTGTAGACTTCATTTCACACCTCCTAATCCTCTTCACTCACAGTATATCCTTATAATTATATTATGTAAATATTTTACTCACGAATTCGTGAGCAAAAAGAACAGCACCTACAACGGCACTACTATACCGCATAGATGCTGTTTCTTATGTATTATGTGTATTTAAAATATGGATTCGTAGATTCCAATGATTTCTTCTAAACTTGCATCTCGTGGATTACCTGGCGTACATGCGTCGTTAAAAGCAGATTCAGCGAGGAATGGAATGTCTTCCCGTTTCACGCCTGCTTCGCTGAGGGATTTAGGAATATCTACATCGTCAGCTAATTTTTGAATTACATCGATAGCTGCCTGGCGATAGGTTTCTTGATCCATCGCATCCACATCAGCAACGCCCATAACGCGAGCGATTTCACGATATTTTTCGCCTGTTTCAGGCGCATTGAATTTAAGAACTGCAGTGAGGAGCATTGCACAAGCTTTGCCATGAGGGATATCATATACAGCACTCAATGGATGAGCCATGGAGTGAACAATACCGAGACCTACGTTAGAGAAGCCCATGCCGGCGATGTATTGGCCAACTGACATGGCTTCACGGCCTGCATAGTCACCTGCTACAGCGCTACGTAAAGAGCGACCGATGATTTCAATAGCTTTCAAATGAAGCATATCAGTGAGTTCCCACGCACCTTTTGTGATATAGCCTTCTACGGCATGCACGAGAGCATCCATACCTGTTGCTGCGCAAAGACCTGTCGGCATAGACGCGGACATATCAGGATCTACGATAGCTACAATTGGAATATCATGAGGATCTACGCAAACGAATTTACGGTTTTTTTCAACGTCTGTAATAACGTAGTTAATAGTAACCTCTGCAGCTGTACCAGACGTAGTTGTTACAGCGATAATTGGCAAGCAAGGGTTCTTAGTAGGCGCTAAACCTTCAAGGCTACGTACATCGGCGAACTCAGGGTTCGTAATAATCGTTGCAATCGCCTTACTTGTATCGATTGGGCTACCGCCACCAACAGCAACGATAACATCGGCGCCAGCTGCTTTACAAGCATCAACGCCAGCCGTTACATTTTCGATGGTAGGATTTGGTTTAATACCGTCATAAATAGCATATTCAATACCTGCTTCATCGAGTAAGTCCGTAACCTTTTGTAGCTACCTTAAACTCAAATAAATCAGGTGTAGATGTAACGAGAGCTTTTTAAAGTGGCGATTCTTAATTTCGTTCACAATTTCTTGAATCGCACCTTGCCCAAAAATAAGACGTACCGTTCAACATAATTCTTCTAACCATATACATCACTCCTAACGCGTACTAACGCAAAAATATACCGATAGAGAATAACTATACTTATTAATTCTCTATCGGTATCAAAAATCCTGTATGGAGTTGATACTATATTGTTATGAATACACTATATACTATGGTTTACACTAGTATTTATATACCATGACTCAATTTCATAAGCAATATCCGTTTCACCGATGCATCAAGGCGTTCCTTGGAGATGGTTCCGTCTTTGACGGCTTTCATAAGCCCATTATAAGCAGCCTGCATATGTTCATACTCATGGCACACGAGCAGGATATCGCTGCCCGCTTGGATGGATTGCACCGCCATATCACCAAAGGTATAGTGTTTAGCGAGGGCCCCCATGTCCATATCGTCGGTAACAACAACGCCCTTATAGCCCATATCCTTACGAAGCCAGTCGGTGATGATTTTCTTAGAGAGACTAGACGGATAATCTGGATCAATTTGCGGATACATCGCATGAGATACCATAATCATATATGTGTTCGGTTTAGATTGCTGAATGAGATCTACAAATACCTTTGTATCCTCAGCGAGCAAGGTATCTTTAGATGCAGGTACAATGCTCGTGTCCGCATGCAAATCCACATCGGTTTTACCAATGCCTGGAAAATGCTTGTACGAATACCATAAACCAGATGCATCGTACGCATTGCCTACAGCATGAGCGAATTGTACAACTCGGTCAGGATCTGTGCTATAGGAGCGACCATAGGTTAATCCCAAGTCCGCATCAGGCGCAAAATTGATGTTAAAACCAAGGTCTTTTAACTCAGTTCCCACTCGATTTGCCAAATTAGCCGCATCACTGGCAGTACCTTGTCCTAACTCTTCTGCTGGCGGCACCTTTATCAACTGATCATCCATGCGTGCCACAGCACCGCCCTCTTGATCGATACTGATAAATAATGGCGTAAGACCAGCATTTTTACTTACCTTATTAATATCGATGATGAGCGTTTTTCACCTGCTCCTTACTTTTCCATATTGCGGTCGAACAAAATAATACCGCCCACCCGATATTCGTTGAGCATAAACTTTGCATCATCATTTTAGTGTCTTTCCATGAATACCAATCATTAACAATTGGCCTACCTTGTCCGCATCGGACATATTCGCCACTAATGTATCTACCTTTTTCTTCTGGTGAAAAGCTCGCTCTGTGCCACCGATTCATAGGTGACAGCCTCCACCTTGTGAGCAAAACGGATTCGGTAAAGCACAGCCTGCCGCCAGCGCTAGTGCACCAACCATAGTCGCTGCTAATATACGTCGTAACATCAGAACCTCCGAAATAACCTAACAAATAAAACCTCATATATGCTATACTAAACTATATCGTAAAGTTTCGATGTAATTTAGTGTATAATAACTCACGTGAGTCAAAGAGGAATATATGGAATTTGAAAATAACCAAGTGCCAGAAGCGATTCTGGATAAATTAACAAAGGTGTGTACATGCCGCAGCATTACACGAAAAAAACAATTAAAGAGGCCATTTTTAATGGTGCTCATACATTTCCTGCTGTAAAAGAGGCCACTAGAGCCGGTACCGGTGCCTGTGGCGGCAAAGGCTGTGGCCCACGCATTGTAAAATTACTAGCAGAACTAAAAGAACAAGGTCGCATTTAGCATATATTTTATTATACTAACGAAAAGGGTCCTTCGGGACCCTTTGTTTATAAAACATAAAAAGCTATTAGTTGATCGAAATACAATCAACTAATAGCCTTTTTAGTGTAATGGACTATTTTGTTATAGCCCCTTTAATAAAAAGGGGCTATATTTTAATGGGGTTATAGTTTGTTACCGTCCCAGTTACATATAAATGTTTACCAATACTAGAGCACTAAATTAACGATGCTTTCAAAACCCCTAAAAATAGATTTTTTTGCAATGGCACGAAAAATACGAGTTGCAATAGGGGAAATTCAAAAATAGCGATTAAAATGAGCAAGGAAACGATACTAAATCGAGCTATATGAACTTGCCATTTTAGGGGCAAAAAGTTCATCAAAATATGACTGCCATCAAGCGGTGGGATGGGCATCATATTAAGGATGGCGAAGTTGATGTTATACACAACGATGAGTAACAATACGAGGTACAGAGACTCATTCTCTAATAACCCCACTACATCTAAAGCTCTGCATGATAACATACGCAATAAAGGCCATCAAAATATTAGCCATAGGGCCTGCTATGGACACAATCATGTCATCGGTCCGTGGGTCCTTAAAATTAGTAGGATTTACAATAACTGGTTTTGCCCATCCAAAGCCACCGATAATAAGGGCTAAGGAACCAACTAGATCGAGATGTACAAAAGGATTCATCGTAAGGCGTCCCATCATACGAGGCGTAGGATCACCCAATAAATCTGCTGCCTTTGCATGAGCATATTCATGCCCCGCCGCAGCGATGATTAGCGCCGGAATTGAGGCGATAATCATAATTAAACTTAAACCAGAAAGAATCATAACACTCCTTATAATCTATAATTGCCACTACACATGCAGGATACTCTGCAGTCTAACACTATATAATGGCATATACCATGTGGCAATTTATTGACTAGCCTCCCACTCTGCAACACCAGCATTAATACAAGTTAATGCATTCAACACGCGTGGATACCCAATATATGGCACGCACTGAGATGCAATGCTAATCAAATATTGCTTGTCATTTCCGACGTTCAAATTACCAATAACATGAACCTTTAGCTGTGCTTCACAGCCACCTTGGGCCATGAGGAAACAGAAGGTAATCATTTCTCGTTGACGCGTAGTCAAGCCTTTACGCGTATAGTAATCGCCAAACATATTAGACAGCCACTTGTTGATGTGGCGCGTTTCTTGTGGGCCTGATTGGTAAAAGTCTCGCATGCCTTCGCCCCAGATTTCAACCTGTTTTTCAATGCCCTTCTCAAGGCGTGTCTCACTCGTTACGGTGCTACGATGCGGATTTTGAATATCTTCATCTCGATAGTCAAAAATCTTATTAGTAATCTTAAAGAACGGACGTACGTGACCAATACCAAGATATGGTACCGCTTGGTAGATGAGCTCTACGATTTCATCAGGAATAACCCCAAAGTTCAAGGCAGCGGGCATCATCAACGAGTATTCTTCCGTTGCACCTGCACCGACTAATATAGCTAAAATCGCTAAAAAAATCGACTATGTGCCGCTACATTACAACCATCTTCGGTAATAACCTCATGAAAGGCAAAAGTTTTCAAATAAATCTTCAAATTCAGGATCTATATATCCTGCGGGGATGCGATTTCAGGAAACATGCGCTCCATATAGGCTTGCGCAAATTCAGATTTTGCCATCCTTACCTCCTAACACAATACATATAGCTTTCACAGAACGAAAGCACGGTCATACTAATCGCCTCATAAAAACTAATACATGTATATACAATAATGGTGAAAGTCCCCATACGTGAACTTTCACCATTATAAGTATTTAATTATTATGGATGAACATTTACAGTTGCTGGCACTGCATTCATATTAGTGAATTCAAATTCTGTGCCATATACTTCTTTCCACGCAGCCTTGAACATGTTGAATTCGTTCGTGCCAGGATTAATTTGGTACAATTGACCATCTGGAGCAAAACGATAGACTACATTCAAGCTAGGATGCACGATATATTTGAACAATGTAGCTTCGCCGTATTGGTTGTTGTGCATATTCACCACATTAATACCGAATACATAGTTACGGCTACCATCGATCAATTTAAATTCAGATGCTTTGTCAAAGAAGTACGTTTCTGTACCATTAGCACTGTTTGGTACCTCTGGATAATTATCTAAGCCATTCCAGTTAGCTGCACTAGCTACGGAACCAACTAATAATGTTGCTGCTAGAGCAAATGTTGTAACAAATTTCTTATTCATACTGTTCTCCTTCACCCTAAAGGGTAACACTGGGGCTACTCTCAATGACCCCATAATACAAAAGTTACTTAAATTATACCACATATAAAACATACACAATACTAAACGCAAACATACTAGGTGTTACAATGGCTTTACCTTACTGTGTTATATATTTTTTTATCGCTTAATATCCTCAGGATTAACTACACCATGAGCAGCATCGATAGCATCTAACAATTTGTTAAGTAAAAGCTCTCAATTCAGCCGCTCATGAACAGAGAACACTTCTTTAGATTTAGCGACTAATAACTTAGGTACTTCAATTGCTTCTGCACGAATGTTATGGCCTTCTTCTGTAAGAATAACCATCACAACGCGTTCATCATTACGACTACGTTTGCGTTTCAAGAACCCTTTCAGTTCCAATTTTTTAAGCAGTGGTGTTAATGTACCAGAATCTAAACGCAATACTTGCCCCAATTCTTTTACGGATAAGTCACCGTATTGCCACAATGCCATCATGACGATGTATTGAGTATATGTTAAATTTAATGGTTCCAAATATGGACGATATGTATTTACCAATTCCTTTGCTACCACATACAAAAGGAAATCCCAATTGATTTTCTAGCAATAAATAATCGTCTTCCGGCACCTCCGAAGCCCGATTATAACCTGCCAATGTACCTATTTTTAGCCATTTATTAGCCCTCCATTACACACTATGTATTTCTAAATTAATTGTACACAATTTTCCATCAAACGGTCAATACATCTCTGTAAATTCTTTAGTATTTTAAAGAATAAAATGGTATATTGCTTAAAATAACATCTATGCCGTGGGTAAACGTTATGTCTCTTTATAAATTTATATAGAAAAAAAGCCGCGATTGCGGCCTTTTGTTACATACAACTAGTTTGAAATTGTAGTTCTATAAGAGGGATTATTTTATTTTTTGACAGCCTTGATGAACTAACATGGTCCATGTCAATGCAGTTTGAGATACACTATGCCATTGTACTGGCATTACTGGCATGCTTAACACAGATATATTATCTAATGTACGGAAGGATTCTTCCACATCACAAGCTTTTAGTGCCATCAGAATCATCTACCAAGAATGCATGATCCATTTTATCTATAATTAATGTTAGTGGTTCGGTATGTTCCAGGAACCAGTCTTTTATTGTATTGTGCGTTGCCATATATACCTCCGGCAACAATATATCAATCGTACTATATATTGTTATTCAACTGAATATAACTATTAACATCATTTTGCATATACCCATACTGGTATATGCTTATCTATACTATATACCCTATATAGGTATATTGGCAAGCACAATTTTCACTTTTATTTACATACATACTATATAGTCATCAGCAGAGCTCAAAAGATCCTCAAGGATGATGTATGACCACACAATTAGTGTAGTCATACATCATCCTGAGGACCTTTTACTTTATTCTTCTATTTTATTGTTTAGCGGAATGGATTATTTCTCAATCTATAACTGTTACAGAGCATTTATTAACCTATATATGTTACAGGATTTCCTTTGATGTCCAGTTCTCTACGATTCAATCCATTTGGCAAATCAGGGTACCCCACAGAAAGGCTAGCAAAAACCTTTTCATCATCGCCCATACCGAGTTCGCGCAAGCGCGCCACGAGGCGTTCATTGTCTTGTAAATGACGCAATTGGTTAACCCAGCAACAGCCCAAATCTAGTTCATTACATGCAAGCATCATGTTTTGCATAGCACACGCCGCATCAGAGAAATTATTGGCTAGCACAGGTTTATGAGCCAATACGACAAGCGCCGGCGCATTGTAATGGAACACAAATTTTCCCTCTTTGGACATTTTAATGATATTCACCATGTATGGCGGCGTTTGTTCCGTTACTTCCGTCTTACCATACTCTTCTTGGACAAGGGTTACTAGTTCTTTCAACACATCCGGATTAGTAATGACCATAAAATGTGTAGGTTGTAAATTGCCCCCGTTGGAGCACGACGGCCCGCATCAATAACAGTATCTAGTAATTCCTTTGCCACTGGTTCAGATTTAAATTTGCGCGTACTATGGCGTGTTTTAATGCATTCTAAGGTATTCATGACTCCTCCTTGTGAAAGTACTCACTAACACTATGTAATCGAGGTACATTAGTACAGCCTATACTTAATGACCTATATCTATACTTATGAACTATGTCTATACCTGCATGGTCGCCCAAATTAGCACATCATAAATGAGTGATACAACGACGGCCATCGCTAGTTGCCCACCGATATAAACAGGTACAAGGTATATAAAAAGGCCCATAAAGCGCCAATGATTTTTCATCCATACCGTACCAAGTTGTTTTCCTTCAATCCAAGCTACAAAACGATCTAAAGGATTAAACATCCTCATAATCCATTTGGGAACTTCCTTGTGGGGATTACATGCTGGTAGGTATAACAATAAAAATGGTAATACAACAGCATCAATGGCGAGCAATATGGTCAAGGTCAAAGAAAACCAATCCACTTCCCCTTCCCAAGTTAATGGATGCGAATAAAAAAATGAAGGCCCCACAAATAGGCTTTGTATACGATATACGGTTCTAATAGCCATAATAGGGGCTTTGTAATATGCATAATAAACACTCTCTAAATTATAAATAGTATATTAATTATAGCATATTTTTTACATTTTATGACTAGAAAAAGGCTGTAACAGAGTGTAGTATTACCACATGCTGTTACAGCCTTTTATGTTGATGAGAAACGATTATAGATTGAGTGCCTCAATCCATTCTTTTTTCTTTAAAACCTACTAGAACTTTGTCCTCTAATACCAAAAATTGGACGTTTTACGAGCATACCATTAGATGCCAATAAAGCTAATTTTTTTCCTCTTCACTGAGCCCCTGGTAATTTATCCTTTAATTGTTGTTCACGATAAATCAAGCCAGATGTATTAAAAGAAAGCTTTCAAATCTTTACCAGATTGAGGATACCATGCAGCGATTTCCTCTGCTGTAGGATTTTCAGATTTAATATCACGGTCTGTGTACTCAATATGATGATCGTCTAAAAAAACTTCTTTGCTTTTTTGCACGTTGTGCACTTTTGGATATTCTACAAATAACATAGGAACTCCTTTATCTACATATAACATTAGGAATCATTATTCATATGTATAGTGTAGCAAATATATTGATTAATTTCAATTTATTGTTTTTATATATCGTCCGTAGGGATAGCACCTACTTAATTATCGCTTACGATAATCTTCGTCACCTTGCTACCATTATGTTCAAAGAATATACCGCGAATGTTATCGCTATTATATCTAAGATATCCATAGAACCACCGGTTATTAAAGTCGATAAAATCAGGGCGTCCATAGACATCCATAACCTTTTTCAAGGTGTCGCCAACGGCAATGCCTCGAGCAGTTACAGCATCGCGATTGCTTACGGTTATATACCATACGATAGGTCTGCTATCTTGCATCAAGGAATGTCCGAATTTAATGCCTCCATAGGTAAGCTCATCACGTTTTTCACTAGTCGGCTGACCAAGACTGGCCTTTACTGCATCAAAAGATGTACCGAGGGATACACCTGCAATTTTCATATCTTCCGCAGGCAAATAGGCGCCTATGACCTGACCAGGTCTATAATGACGATATTGCTCTGCCTTTGGCCAACTTGGTGAAAGTTTAGCATTACTTGTTTCTAAACGATCCATGGCTTTACTCAACCAACTGGCATCAGCAACAGAACTCATATTGCCGGCCAGTAATACAGCAATACCCAAACTAAATACTATAAATTTTGTTCTCATCATTCTCTCCTAAACTCTCAAACTATATAAACGATAAAAAGACTTATAAAACTAGAGAAATTCTCAAATTACCCCCATCCTAATATCCAAGAAAGGAGCCCCTAAGTTGTAATAATAAGGGTGTAAGAATTAAGGCTAATATAACAACTAAAAGGGTACTCCACAATATACCATAGGCTTTCAATATTAATTCAATAATAAAGAATAAAGATTTAAAAACAAAAGAATCTTCTCTTTTTCTGCTATCCAAGATTTACATGAATAATATATCTTAGGTTTAGATAAAAAAATGGATGCAGTTTTTACACCACAACATCAGCCAGGGTATAATCCATATATTACCAAACGTAAAAATCAGTACTAGAACTTTATCACCTAATGGGTATAGTTCCAACACATAACGATCATAAATTAAGCCACAAAAACATATATGGAAATACACCAATTTACTAAAAAGCAATAGCTTTACAACGAGGCCCTAAAACAATTTTTATAATTGATTTACACATATTCACAAATATCTAACTCTCAAAAACTATATGATATAACAATATAATAACCCTAACGAAAAAGGCACAACCTTACTAGCATAAGTATACTATGCTAGAAGCATTGTGCCTATTGTTTTTATGGTTTATTCGTATTTGACGATATATACAATTCTATCTATAATATAAGAAGATAGTCAGACAGAGTCGAAAACGTCAGGCGCATCTCGAAAATAGTAAAATCTTAGGAAATGGCCTTTCAGTTATCTGAGTTACACTAGGCAACGGAGGGCTATTTTTGCTATTGCTACCTTAGATTCCCTAAGGTAGCTCTTTTTATCTAGCTACACATGGTGTTTTTAGTATTTTCTGAATTATATTGTGCCCCTGTGACTACGGTCATTACTGTAGGAGGACAATAGGTAAATGTCGGATCTGGAGAAATCGTTTTGATGTAACGATCGTGTGTTTCCATAAAGGATTTGTATGTATAAAGTGAAAATCGACCATAGTTACCACATAGTTCCCATTTGTCTTTAGCGAGAAGGGCCAGAAATTCATCGGCATGCGGGTCATACGCAATATTAGGTAATGAGTCCGTTGTTAGTCCTGTTTTACTATTGGTAAATGGAGAAATATGGTACATATAGCCTCATGGTGTGACACAAATCATCCAATTTATATCTCTACACATAAGGGTTCGTTTATAAACGCCAAAGACCTCTTGTAATCTTGCTTTTCGTACGTAAAGAGCATAAAGGTTTCTTTATATTCCGTCGGATCGTCAGGCTCGTATAGATAGGTTTGTTCCACCATATCATAGGGGAATATTACATATATTGGCTAGATCTTCGATAGAATGACGTCCGACTTTAGACGCCGAGCAAATGCGACTTTTTAGGAAATAGTAAAATATATTCACTACCAATATAGTCAGATAAGGCACCAAAATGAATGCCATCTTGACGATTAAACTCAGGAAATTGCATACGCCGATAATCACCATCAATGCCCGTGCAAGCGTAGCTTTTACCAAGACAGCCATCCCATAATCCTCAATGTGACTAGGGTCCCATGGCCCCAGGTCATCACCATAACGCATTTTGCCATTATCATAACGAAGCATCTTAGTATGCCCCGTAGGCGACACGCAGAGCACACAAGGGTATCCATATTGCTGGGTATACCAGCCACCTACGCTATGCCAATCCGCAATCCGATTCTCAGGCCATGCAAACAAGGTCATTTCCACCGGCTGCTGTCCATGTACACCATTCACGGACGCCGTGCCATGAATCATGTGCTTGTACCAATTCCTACCAATCATATAATGCCATGTCAAAGGCGGCGTTGGCCCACTCCGCCCAACCGGATTACTAATCGCGATGAGCAGACCCATCCGCGCTTCGCGATAAGGTCTAACAATATCATTAATTTGGCGCACTAAACCTTGATTCATAGGACATCCCCCCTTGTATCTTGCTAATCCTTATGAAAGCTATCTTTATTACACCTTTATTATAGAAAAACGGATGAGGAGAATTTAGTGCATGGCGACATATAAACGTAATACAGATTATAATATGTAAGCGTAATAGGGCTTACAATATAGAAATATATAGACATTCAGTTATATAATTATACTTAATAAAGAAAAATCTATGTATTGCTATAACACCGATACATAAGGAGAGCCTAAAAGGGAGATAAAAAGATGACAAAATTAGTAGTACTAACGGGAGCTTTCATCATAAGCACTATACTGTCACCAGTAGGCGCCATCGATGTCAATATTCCCGGTGCGGATGCGAAAATTCCAAAGGATGCGTATATAAATTATCAAGCCACAAACCAAGCCATTGAAAAGGATGTGTCCAATTATGTAGAAACCTTAAAGAGTACTGATAAAAGCCAACGGTATTAGTAGAAACGAACTAGCCTATGCAAAGGAGGCCTCTATATATCGTGGCGAACATTACTACAATACAGTGATTTCCGTTCACAATCGATACAGCCAAATCCGACTTTCATTCCCCGTAGCAGGCATAAAGAGCGAATATAATATCGGCCGGTATAAAAATCCAGATCGCACCATAGAGGATTATCGCGTTATAACCGATAATGGCAGTCTTAATCTAGAAATCGACTATGCAGATTACAAAGATCAGGATTGGCGCAACACTAAAATTGCCTATGAAAAAAACTAACAGACAAGGACGTTCGTAAGTTCTTACAAGATAAAAGTAAAAGAAGAATCCAGAAAAGCATATTTCTGATATAAAGGCGACTGTATTTTCATACCCTACTGTTACCTACGGTACCTGGGACAGCATGAAAATGCCTTACCTCAAAAACGATCAAAAAACGACGATGACCGTCGATACCATCAACTTTAAACATATGATGGGCTTTGCCATACGTTACCCTTTATATCACGTAGGTATCGCCTATTTCGATAATAAACCGGTGTTGAATAAGGTGCCCTACTGACAATCTACTCGCCAATTACGTGCTTCCATCCGTGAAAAATCTCAATGAGTTGAATGAATATTCACGCATAGAAAAACCTAAACGGCATAAAGTATCGTATACCTAAAGATGCCCTATTCGAAGGTGAAAGTAAAGAAGATTATCAAGATATGAGATATTACCAAAAGGGATCCATAACCTTTTTTGTTTCTACTATCAATCTTACTAATAATCCGTATACTCGTAATAATATCATTGATGGGCATTACAATTTCAGTAGGAATTTACATTCATTCTGGGATATATACCGGTACCACCCAACACCAGAGTATATTAATTACGCTGTTGTATGGAATAATAATATACCTGGCCTATCCATACATAGTTATGAACCCTATAGTGATATTCACATCCTAAACTTTGAATCCTATGATGGTACCTATCATTTTATCTATACCATCTTTTATCCGAATTTTTTAAATGCTGATGAAGTTCAAAAATTACGGAATATGATTGAGTTCTTTTGATTCTACGAATAATCCGGAATTTAAGTTACAAGAACATGTAGTGTTTCCAGAAACATAGGAGATTAATACCCATTAGGCATCGTGCAAAATCAACCTAATATTATATATGAATAAACAGCCAGTACCGCAATCGCAGTACTGGCTATTGTTATATGTCGCTACTTCTTTTTAGCTTGTTTTTCATGTTGCTCCACAAGGATAAGGAATTCTTTAAAGTTGTTGATTTTAACGGCTTGCCATGTGCCATCATCGAGCTTTTTCATAGCTAGGTTGAAAGTCACGTCTTGATTAAGTTCTTTGGAGTTAAATGTAACAGGCACAACGGCACTATTGCCATCAACGGTAGCAGAACCAATGCTTTTGAACTCAAGGTCTTTGACACCTGTTTTTTCTTTCATTTCATCAGCTGCTTGTTTTTCTCGAGCATTTTGCTCTGACCTTTCAGGTTGCTTTGCAATAGCATTGTAAATTTCATTGCTCAAAATAGGAACAATCTTAGGTTTCAAACCTTGGAACATCACCTCAGCAAGGTCCTAAATGGACTATTTTTAATTTTCAGGATCTTCCAGTTGCATAGCCACAACATCATCATAACCAGAACCGATAATAGAATCCATATCTACGTGCTTTTTGAAAGCATTTACATCATGCTTTTCTACGGCTTCACGAGCAAGATTCAAGGAATAGACAGGGGTTTTCGTGAAATACAAGAAATACCAACCCAGAATAATCGCCACAACAGCGACTAATGCAGCAATAAACAGTTTCTTTTTAGACATAAAGGTCTCCTCTCATAAAAATAAGCACAATCTTATTAGCATAAGTATACTATGCAAATAAGGCTGTGCCTATAATTAATATTTTTATATTATCCTGTTTAAAAGTGATGAAATATCGTGCTGCTGATTACCAATAGAACCGGCCCTAGTATAATACATAACAGCATTACAATAGTGGCATAGGTTAGCAAACATAATTTTATAAAACAATCTATGCTATTAAATATAAACATACCAAAGAAGGAGTGCTCTTTTAAAGAAATGAACCAATCTTTTACTCTATAATAAATTTTGGGCTTATCAAATACAGGATATAGCTCTCATACCACAAGATAAGTCACGGCAAAAACCAAATATTCCCAAAGAAAAGTATTAATACGGGAAGATAATCTCTTAATGGATATGCTTCTAATACATATCGATCGTACAGCAATCTATAAAAGCACCAAAAAGAGAGTCCCCAAATAAGTAAAAGTACAAGCTTTATCAGTAGCCCCACAAAAAGTTTAATCATTAATCTGTGACTATTCACCATTCTATCCATTCTAGAGTACTATCGATAATCTATTACAGCTCATCATCATAGGCTATTCCATAAGCCTTTTGATATACCAAATTAGGCAGCTTGTATTTTTCATTGCCAAATTCGACAGGTAATAGAATAGCATTTATATTAGCCATATGAATCTGTTGCTTATGAGTTTGGCCATCATTATTAAAAGCATTGGCACTTGTAATTGTACCAGTAATTCCCGAATTTGATTGTTTTGCATACCATATGGAAATATATGGGTCATTCCCACCGTTCTGTAAAGATGTATCATGCTTGTCAATCAAATGGTTCAACGATTGATCCATTTGGTAATCATATTGAATCTGAAGTCCATAAATTAGGTCAGCTGCAGGCATCAGCACATAAACAGTGGCTTCGATACGGCGGTGACCATTAGGAGCTTCTACAGATCTAACGGATGTAAGATCAAGATATTTCCCATCGCCCCGACCAGAATCAACAGTAGAATCGATATGTTGAAATCGTGCCGTATCTAATAATTCAGTCTGTGATATGGCTTGACCTTGCAATGGTAATACGAGGCAGACTAATAACCATAGAAAACATAAATATATTCGTTTCATTGTCCACCTCACTGTACCACAATATCATCAAAGTGTTGCTGATACGTAACCATAAACATAGTATCAGCTAAATCATACAGGATTCGATAATTACGATTCACTGGGAACTTACGTGTATCCTCTGAGTACTTTGTCCATTTCACGGTTCCATCTGCTTCATATCTCGCCACATCAATATCAGACATATATAGCCAGAATTGCTTTCACTAGCTTGAATCAATGCAATCATGGACGGACTTGGATTCATCGTGCGAGACGAACGAATCAACGTAGCCAATGAGTAATTCGTATCATACTCTACAGTAAGCTGTTTCTCTTGAATCCCAACCCCATAGGATGCAACCGTAGCTATATAATAGATTCCACGCAATGTGTACTGCGGCGGTGCATAGTGCAAAGGCTCTACAGAATAAGTATTTAGGTAAACGTAGATGCCCCTCTTTTTCCAACAGGGTTACTAAACTCATGGTGATGAACCAATTTAAACTGCGGCGATGTCTGTAACTCTTGTAATGTAATTGCCTCTGTAGGCATGGTAAAAACTAGCAATACAAAAGCTAGCATTAAAATACGTCGAATCATAAAAACCTCTCTCAACATAAATAAGCACAACCCTATTAGCATAAGTATACTATGCAAATAAGGCTGTGCCTATAATTCTATAAAAATATATACTATTTTTATTTTTGTAGTGCTAATTTAATTTCTTGAAGTTCAGCACGTAAATCCGCATTATCAGCTTGTAAGTCCTTAATTTGTTGTGCCATTTCAAAGCGGCTCATTTTTAGGCTAGGATCTTGGTATCCTAATTTGAAAGATGCACCAAGATTGAAGGTACTTTCACTACCTAAAGCAACGCCAAGATGAACCATCGTATTTTTCATTCGGTTGATAAGACGTACCGATAGCACCAGCCGTTGCATTTTTTTATAATGGCCTACGCTAGTCGCAAAGGACCATTTATCATTTGGATTGTAGTCCAAATAATGCAAGCCAGATAAAGCAGCTGACACAGCACCAGCCTTGTTAATTTGGCTGCCTACGTTCCCCATAATATTGCTAACATTAACATTCGCAGTAGCTGCGCGCAATTGACGAACGTTAACAGCATCTGTATCTGCTTGACCATCGTCTACATTTTCAATTTTCATATCCCCTGCATGAATACCCGCTTCCGCATCATACGTAAGATTAATGCCATCTGGTCGACCATCACTAATAGTTATACCCGTCGGTTTTAACTTTTGTAGCATGTACTTTCACAGTACTTGGATCCGTCCCTGGCACAATAGAGCTAGCGGCCCCCACATCAGCAATGTTCAATCCATCGCCATCAAAATCCATACTAGTATCGTGATTCGACATAGATAACGTGCCCGGTTTAATAATGACACGTTCATTACTACCATCTGGAAACTCATCATTAATCCAAAAACTGTTTTGTAGAAATCGTGGTACCATCAAAGCGGTTATTTGATGATATACTGCCGATAGTAATCGTATCAGTACCAACAGTCACTGGTGCGCCCATAACATTCACACTCAAAACAGACAAAAATTCCCGTTAACACTAATAATCTCTTATTCATGATAACTCTCCTCTAACCTACATGGTCTAACACACAAATAACCCTTATAGATTCTTATTCATACATACTTATGAATATAGATAAATACTGAAAAAGAAATCTCATATTCTCAATATAATTTCATTATAAGCACTACTTATTTTTTACGTCAACGATGTATTTTCATTCTTTATTCATTTTTCTTTCATTCTACTCACTATAATAAATAAGGGAGTAAATTATATTTTTACATCCATCAACACATTACTATTCCCATGCCGATTACGTTGGTATCGAATCAATACAACCTGATTCGTATATTTATTGAATACAAAAGATAAACCTTCGTTGTGATACCCTACGTATTCACCCACATAGTACCCAGTATATTTATCATATCCATGATAGATATCTCCATATGGTTCTGCCGGTCGTCCCCATTCAGTATCCTCAAGAAGCGGCCCATAAAGAGATTCTACTTCGCTTCGCGTCATACCTACCATAGCCCCTTTATTAGTTGCATACCCAGATTTTTGTAATATATATCGTACTCGGTTGTGTACGCAAATCCCATAATGAAATAATAACCGATTGATCAGCAGAGATATACATATCATGATAGGAATAACGATGATCCGCTAGCCATAAGGAATAATGGTAATAGTTTAAATAAGAATATATATCCGAATTAGATTCTAAAACCGGCTAAAAACGCCCGCATCATCAGTTTTAGCAAACGCAGTTTGCCCCATACAACCAATAATAAAAATAGAACTTAACAAGAGTTTTACAAGCGAGTGTTTCAATAGAATCACCTCTTAAAGTTTGTAGCAATAAACACTATATAACAACATATTCATCTTAATTTGACGATATATCATCAAATTGCATACCGTACACACGTTCATACAAGCGGTTAGCCAAAAGATATCCTGCAAAGCCAAAGTCTACAGGGGCCGTTGCCATCCGTCTATCTCTAGCTTCGCTTTTGTGCATCATATCGGTTTCCATCTACATGGAACACTTTAAAATCAATAATAGTAGATGAAATTCTGAATTCTTTTTGTTTTAGACAACCATAGATCTTTTATACGATGCTAATTGATGGGCATCCAATTTCTTAATTAAATTAGCAAAGGACTGCTTTGTATCAAAGGTGTAAAGAACCTGCTTTTCCTGAATCGTATCACCAGCAGGCATGAGCACATACTGTGTGATGGTAATTTGCTTTGTTCCATTCGGCCCGTTAGAGGCCTTGATGGAATCCTTATCTATATAGGTGCCATCACCATTGCCACTTTCACCAAAGCCATGAGCATTTCATAGCGGCTAGTATTTTTGTAATTCCTGCATAGACATGCTATATGTTGGCATCCACACAAGATAGTACCAATGCCATTGTTATATATAATACTTTCATCATCTGCCTCATTTCACCACCACATCTTCAAAATGCATCCGATACGCTTCATAGAATAAAGTATCCGCTATATCATAGCGCCTCGTATTCGGTGCCGTGCGCACAATAGCACGGGTTGAGGCTTTCACCTGAATCGGCAACGACTGACCATCAAAAGAGAATACGCCTAAGGGTTCCTCAGTTCCCGTCATACCTGCTTTCGTTTGTGCCGCATCAATAACCGTCGTCAACGAGGTGCCGGCTTGTTTTGCATGATATACCTGACTCGCCAGCGACAAACGAGTGTCATAGGATACAACCCAGGAATCACTATAAATAACATGTTTCCGCGGTGATTGGTACGCATTGTATACCGTAGCTTTAATTTTATACATAGGTGGTGCATACTCTAACACCTCTATGGAACTCGTATCTAAATACCACGTAGTATGCTCATCCGCATTAGGAACATCAGGCGTTACCTCATACATCACCTTAAACTGTGGTGACGACTTGAGTTCCTGTATCGATATCGCTTGGCTAGGTATGGTGAAAGCTAACGTTACTGCTAACATTATAAAAATACGTTTTTAACATAAGACTCTCCTCTTAGAGATTATAATATAAACACTATAACTCATTCATCTTAATTTGACGATATATCATAACCTTATTTTCCCTTATGTATTAAGTTTTGATGCATTGTATCTCTTAGCATCTTAGAGTTCCCAAAATCCAAATATTCCATTATATTGCGTAGTTCGATGTGATTATAGTTTGCTTTTTCCATCTTCATAGGTAAGATATATATTGTATTCATACTGATCATCCTGTATCAATTGAATCATACGAGATTTTTTACCAGAATTATATTGATCCATAAGATAAGAAGGAACCCCATTATTCCACACCACTGCAGACTGAATCGGTACCTCTTGTAATAGAAGTGATGGAGATGCATAGAGATAGTCACGTAGAACACGGTTACAATATGCCAATATCGGGCTTTCAGTATCAGTAACAGGACCCTCTTTCAATAACGAATTCCATTCCATGCCCCTGATATACACGCTTATCTGAATTGGAATGATTCGTATCATTCTGATTTTCAGCACCATGCCCTTTGGCACACGATACGTAATATTTTCCCATGTAATAAGATTGCTGATGCTATCAATGTATCCAACGATTGCATAGAAGGAATCACAATATTCGCCATTGCTGACTCTAAGTTCGTTACAACATCCGATTGACCAAACTTACTCAACGTAGCGATGTACGTATGATTTGGCTGATCATCGAATATAACATGGGCAAACATCATAGGATTATTATCGTTCTTTGATGATTCTGTTATTATCCAAGTTCCTGCTCGTATACCAGGATATGTGAAAGTTCCTTTACGTTCAGCGCTACTTTCACTAAAAGCTTGTTCCGGCGTTTCCGTAGTACCAGAAAGCGAAGCCATTGCATAACGGTCTATGGCAAATGATGTAATATCCCTCACGTTTTAAAGGGGTCACTATCCCCTCCACAGTCCTAATCGGAGCTGTCAGTTTAGCATTATACCCCTTTTCATGTAATAAAATGACCGTTGAATCATGGGAAAGCAAGTCCATATACCTAATATTAGCCTTCTTTAATGCATCAGCATTGGCTAGACTCATTCCAAGCTCACTTGCAACGTCGTCTATCTCTTTAAATCTGAGTTTTAGAGATTCCTTAATCTCAAAGTCAGGTACTTTACTAGTATTGCCATACCGATAATTCTGATATGCATTTCCTGGAATACTTGTATCTGCCTCTGGCACAGGCGGTTGTCCCTCGGGCACAGTATATTGCGCCGCATTAATAGGCATGGTAAAAGCTAACGCCATAGATAAACCTAGCAATATCGTTTTTAGTTTCATACAACACCTCTCAAACAACAATAGGCACGTTCTCTTATTGGTATAAGTATACTATATCCACGAGAACGTGCCTATTTTAGGTTCTATACGTCAATGTAACGATACTAATGGAACACATAGCTCATCCAAGATACCAAAGCCTTCTTGTACTCGTCAATGGTAGAGTATTTCGGTGTATAGTTTGTTAACCACTCCGTTAGCGTAAGTTGTGTCGCCTCTGGGTCTACGGCAATTGGTAAGTCCCAGATGTTACCATGTTTGCCTTCAAAGTAGCGCCATTTTTCTTGGGCAAAGCTCACCAAGGCGTAGGCCTTATCATACTGCTCTTTCGCAAGGTCTAGTTTGCCTAGGCTTTCATTAATCTGAGCCATAATACAATAATACGATGCATTCCATGGATAGCCCTAATGCAGTGCCTGCCCAGCCAAATCGATAGGTCTCATCGATGAGGGTTTGTAAATTCCGCTTGTACATCTCGGCCCGTCGAGTGTCGCCAAAATGAACGGCCAATTTCACCATGTATTTGACACATTCAAGGTACGCGTAATGATCCTGCGTATGACGCTGGTAGTTTGGATTGTCATAGGTCGCATCCCACAAGGTACCGAGTTCGTCCCAGCAAGCTTGATCCATATGGTCTGAGGTGAAAGTGCCATACGGCTTTAAGCCCACAACAAAGAAAGGCCGCATTTGTATAGTTCCAATAATGATTGCCCTGTGTATACTCATCTTCCGCCCTCATGGCCATTCTCATTTAAGAGCACATGCATCTGGCTAATCCAATCAAAACGCATGGAGAAAAGCGGTGGATACACGGTTTCAATATAGCGCTCATAACCAATGCGATTGTCCGTTTCTACATAAAAAAATGCAATAACGCAAGTTGCAAATAGTCAAGGTCAAAGGCACTCGACGGATTTGCCAAGTCATTAATGAATGCATCCGAATAACTTTCATACTCTAATGGATCCTTCTCTTGATCTTGAATCAACTCTTTGAATAGACTTTCAGCCTCACTACGCCCCTGTGAAAGCATAGGCCAGCGCCCGATACCACTTGGACAGACGACCTACCTTCAACATATACTCGTACTGCCACGAATCCGGCGAAGGAATGTCCGCATGAGCGACCAAATCGTCAAGGAAATTCACGATAGGAATCACATTGTGGTACATGCGCTCGCCTTGTATGGCACGCTGACACGCATCCAGCGCACAATACACGTGGCAACATAATTCCCACATCTACCGGCGGCATATCATCCGTATCATTCATGCCAAATGGGTCAGTAAACCCAAACGGATCATCCACGTCAGCCGAATCACCTGAGGACCAAATGGATTGGATTCATCCATGACGGACAAGAGCTCATCACCCACCCCAACATAGCGTTTGCGATACAGGTCCTCCACGCGGTCTGCATAAGGAACGAGGACATCCAAATACTGCTTATACTGATGCACCTTTGGATGCAATTCGACGCCCAGATTCTCTGTTGAAAGTTCCCGAATCACGTGTGCCACAAGAGGAAATACCTTCTGTTCTTTCACATAACCAAGCACACCATCATCATAAGTAGGCACCTGCTTTAAGGTACGACGGACCATCGTATATTGGCTATTCCAACATTGCCGAATCAACGGATTAAGCCAGCGTTCACAGTCATCATAGACGTCAATAGCTGCCTCTTCAGAAGGCACCATGTACATTTTATACATGGACTCACAAATATGTTGTAACAATACATCCTTCGACAAGGTCTTGAGCGCGTCCGATTCCGTTTCTCCGTCCATAGCCTGCACCATATAGGCACCAAGCGCATCGGCAAGGAGTAAAAATTCAGAATGAACCTGTGTAGGCTCGGTCATCACGTAATGATTCGGCACCGAAAAGGCATCAACCCCTTCACTGAATATATCTTCGTCCGCAGACCATATGTCCTCCAAAGCCTGTTGCAACACGCCAAGGGATAGGGGCGTTTCTATATGCTTAACGTCGGCTAAATAGCCATACGTCCCCTCATCGGAAAAACAAGGTCATTATGAAATGACGTAGCATATTGTCGAATACATATTGCACTTCATCCTTAGGAGGGCGACCCTTTTGAAATAATAACTTACGACCTCTGTGGCTTTTATACAAAACATACGCCTCATACTCACCTGTACGAGGCTTTTCTAATAGAGGCTGTCCATTATACGTACCATAGCGGATAAATTCGGGCAAAGAAAACAAGAACGCATTGCGACACTCCTCAAAGGGCTTGCCCATCTCCTCACACGGCCTTGACGAACGCGCGAATCCCGCTGCCGTTCCAGCTCAACATGAGGACCATTGACAACCACATCGTCTTGCTCCTCATCATAAAATGGGACAATCCCGCCTGTATTAAAATCCAAGCCAAGCAAAAACGTCGTCGTTTCCTTCCCCTCTATCGGCGGGAACAAGGACGGCCGAATGGCATTAAATATGCCCGTTGTGCTAATCGTAATGTGATGCATAATACCTCCTATATAACAAAACTCTATCTACACTTATGATTCTAATCTATCTAATCAAATACGTCTGTAATACCAAATGATGGATGCAAAACTGATATAAAACACCTACCATCTTATGCCGCCATGACGGACACGCCGTAGTCCAGTAGTCGCTGAATAACATCAGGGTCATCATCATAAAAACACAAACCTTCTGGCCCACATTGAAATAATGAGCAAAAATCTTGAATGGCATGTACCACATCACCAGCGGACTTATCGCTAAACCGAATGGCCTTGTAATCTGTCACATTGTGAAAGTTTAACAGCAACCGTACTCGTTCTGGATCAGCCGCGGTCCATAAAGCGCAATGCTCACTGCCTTGAGAAATCAGCAAGTGAGCCATTGCAAGATTAAGCGTGGTTTGTTCCAAATGTGTACGCACATACGCTTGCTTATGGGATGTGATGAATCCTAATTCTTGTTCTGTAAGCTGTGGATACCAGCTGCGAACCACATCCCGCGTAATGCGATCCGGTATAGTTGTACTTAGTTCTAGTCCCATCCGGGACAAGGCGTACACATAACCGACTGTATTTAATTGATTGGTAAACACTAATGTGTTGTCTACATCGACGATGTGAAACATAGAACCTCCTCTATCAAACTATACCTATTACTTCTAACTGTTTCGTAATGATGCGGACATCATAATCACAACAGCCAACTACTATAGAACTTAAAATAGTGTGTCTGCCAGTTCCAACGCTGGATTCACTAATTGAACGATATCCTCAACAGTGACTGCCAATGTATCTGCTTTTCCCTTCGCCACCACAAGTTGCCGTGCTTGTTGCGATGCCAATAAACTACGATTTAATTTCATGTCTCGTGCATTGTCATCGGTGGCAGCATTATACATGGCACACGCCATATGACCATATTTGCTAGCCTTTGCCATCGCATGACGGGACCCGCTATCCCCATCACGGCCTTCATAACTAGCAATGAGGATGACCGCCTTCGCAAATAAGGCTTGCAATCGATCTCGCTCTACAAAGCGATTGATGGCTTCATGACGACTATGTGGTTCATCACAATATTCAGTAATAATGAGCCCACCCGTTGCAACGATGCGCTCTGCCATATCACGATGCGCAGCAGGGAATATAGAATTTAATGTTGACGGCAAAATGGCAATGGTTTTTCCACCACAATCCATGCATACCGTATGGGCAATGCCATCGCAGCCCTTAGCGAGGCCACTCACGATATGCTGATTGTAATGGACTAATTGCTCAACAATCTTGCTTTCACGGGCCACTTGCTCATCGGTAGGCGTCGTATACCCGATGACAGCCACATTGCGGTTCAAATCTTCAAGTAGGCTAAGGTCGCCCTTGTAGAACAAGAGATAGGGCCGGTCGCCATTGGGTGCGCTGGTGTTCACAATGGGAAAATCCGCATCAAAGCAGCACACGGCGCCATCCATCCAGTCCATATCATCCATCGCCACGGACAAGCTGTGCACCACCTCATCAATGTGAGGAATGTCGTCCATCATGGCGAGGAATTCATCTGCTGTTTTCCACGTATTGTGAAAGCTAGCTCTCGATTTAATCTGATTGGTGGCCTGTTGAACAGCCCAAATTTTCAAAGCTATAGGTGAAATGTTCATGTTATGCTCCTCTTCTATACGCATTTCGATTGGTGTAGGCTACGGCGTAGAAAACAACGCGTGCCGCACCGACATCGTACAATGCTTGAATACAATCTTCGTCAACATTAACTGTTTTTGTATAAATATCATCTATTAAAATAACCGTTCTACCCTTGATGGACTCGTTCTGGATATCGCAAGTATCCTTTGTAATTCCTGGGTACGGCTCACTACCAGTATTCTCAAAATTAGACACAGGCTTACGCAAGTGCGTCATCTTGGTGCTCGTATGGCGGAAAATAAAATCCGTACCGTCAATGACGGACAAACCATCAGCCTGTAGGGCTTTCACAGTGGTCCGCACAGCGGCCTTAAACCCAAGTTGCCAATTGCACATGCCAGACTTAGACCGTGGCACCGCCATGAGAATGACCTCACCCAAACCTTCAGCATCTATAACCTTCGGAATATCCTGTATCATTAATGCTGCAGCTTGCCTAGAGGCGAGATCGCAACGTATCTGGATGTGTAGAAACAAATATATTTTTTTCAACGTGTTCAAATAATCCGGATTACCTGGTTGTCCGTACCCTACATAATATAGGTGAAAGTAACCGGTACAATCATGGGATAAAAAATCATTTTTCTGAATCGTAAATCGTTCCATAACGAACCTCCGTGTATAAAAACTCATATAACTCATGTAATACAAACAACATACTAGGCTAAGCCCATTGGAAGAAACCAGCTCACCATCTGCACGATTCATGTTCTATCAGAAAGGAGTCTATTATTATTTCTTATTCAAAGGAGGTATATCATGCTACTAATTTACAACTAATGGAGCTTAACATGAGTTTATTATACGGAGATTCTCTATGGGGAGATAATCAAAAAAACTAGGAACAAAAAAAAGAGCCGTTTTAAAACAGCTCAGAATGTATGTCCTGCATAATTAATGGCAGAACATACTCATTAGACGAAAGCATACGGGTTCATCTATGTTTGACGATGAATGAAACCGTCGTTATAATATAAGAAGATAGTCAGACGAGTAGACACGTCAGGCTCATCTCGGAAAACATAAAATTTTGAGAAATGGCCTTTTCGTTTTTACTAATCTCCGGGTTAGTGGAAATGAAGGGCTATTTAGTCTTTTCCTGAGACAAATAAGCGCTATTAATATCCCAACAATAAGGACTGTGATCGTCTATATTTGACGATGAGTGCAACCATCGTTATAATATAAGGAGATAGTCAGACGAGTGGATACGTCAGGCTCATCTCGAAATCTATAAAATATTAGGAAATGGCCTTTCTGTTATCGAATTATCGAAGATAACGAAGGGCTATTTGTCTTTTTCTAGACAAATAAGTGCTATTAATGCCCCAAAGGCAATGACCACGGTCATCACCTGTAATAAGAGCATAATGATTTCATAATCACTCATAGGCTTACCCCTCCTTCAATAACGAAGGGGCCCAACCTCGTCTAACTATCTTATGTTAATTATATATCAAACAAACATACGATACAATAAGTATCGTATTATAGAGATTTATAAATGAAAACTCTACCTTAGAAGATCTAGGGTAGAGTTTTTTGTGTTTGTAACATATAACAAACCCACACCTTCGCCCGTGTGAGCCTGTAAATCTATTATAAATTTAATACAAAAAACCACCTATATATATAGATGGTCTAATATCCTAAACTTGCAAATATTTCTTTAACTTTTTTATCTGTTTCAATTTTTTTTAAGCGTTCTTCCTCTTTAGAATACATTTTAGGTTGCTGCATTAATTCTTCAAATTCATCCGGAGTAAAGTCGATATAATCTAATAACATTTTTATTATTCACGTTTTTTTCATATATTATCCTCCTCTTTTTATGTAAATCTTTCAATACTATCAGACGCCCTAGGTAAAAGCATAAGTTTCTTTTATATATATTAGTTTTAATACTGCAATCAGTAAGTACTTTCACTCTATCCTTTTCGTTCCCTTCCCTTTGGTCAGGGACTAGAGATGTGCGGTCCTCATCGTCTCTTCACTCCTCTGCTGCCTCGCACCCTTCGTCGCATACCGTAAACGGTAGTACTGTTGCAACGCATTTATTCGTCCGAAAGGACAGAATAAAATTTCTAGTTTCAATACCGTAAACGGTAAGTACTGTTGCAACTCACGTAAACCATAAAAGAAATTGTAGATTTGTTAAATAGTTTCAATACCGCAAGCGGTAGGCACTGTTACTTCATCACCTTTGTTTTCCCTTCCTTTCAGTCAGGGACTAGAGATGTGCGGACCTCATCATCAGCTTCACTCCTCTGCTGCCTCGCACCCTTCGTCGCATACCGCAAGCGGTAAGTACTGTTGCAACCCTATCGAAAAAGGCCGCTGTGGCCGCAAAGCCAAAGTTTCAATACCGCAAGCGGTAAGTACTGTTGCAACCAAGGATGCCAACAAAGACTCGGATGTTGATTATGAGTTTCAATACCGCAAGCGGTAGGCACTGTTGCAACTATGGCTTTAGGCGTTGATCAACTATTCTTTAGCGTAGGACAGTTTCAATACCGTAAACGGTAAGTACTGTTGCAACTTTTAGGTTGCGAGTATGAAGTGCAAGGCGGTGGGTTTCAATACCGCAAGCGGTAAGTACTGTTGCAACAATTTCTCAATTAATTTCATAGTAACCTCCAAGAAAGGAGTTTCAATGCCGCAAGCGATAAGTACTGTTGCAACTAAAAGAGGTGATGTCACCTTCGATGTGCGTGAGGCGTTTCAATACCGCAAGCGGTAAGTACTGTTGCAACGCTCTAACACAGTGGAAATTGGACCACTACGGTACAATGTTTCAATACCGTAAACGGTAAGTACTGTTGCAACCCTTTCTTCGTCGATACATATCATCAATCTCGATTGATGTAGTTTCAATACCGTAAACGGTAAGTACTGTTGCAACTATGGTAGCGACAAAATCGCTGCTACAAGACGGACTAAAGTTTCAATACCGTAAACGGTGAGTACTGTTGCAACAGTCGATCGGTCATGACCTTCATCATTGTGATGGGGTCAAGTTTCAATACCGCAAGCGGTAAGTACTGTTGCAACTGGAAAAACTGTTAAGATATGTAATGTAGACGAAGTTACGTTTCAATACCGTAAACGGTCAAAACGTGCTCCCATTTGATCCACAAGGCCTATGGATGTGGTAAATACTGGAAGAAAATGATTTTTCTCAAGATACAGTTATTATAAAGGGTTTATCAATTTTACGTCAATAATTTAATTCATTTTTCCTTTCATTTATTTTTAAGAGATTCTATTACAGTAATAAACAGACTTCTTTACTATGCAAACTTCATAACTAATATAGCAAAATAAAAATAGATTAAGCCCACCAGCTAAAGCACCATGGCATCCGCCACAAGGGCGGTTCCGATCGAAAAGGTCTGTGTATTGTATACCGTTACGCTGTAACGATATGGGTCGCGGAGGTAACGACCATGCTACATGATACTCTAACTCGTAGGCTAACTTGTGATTTCATTATACGTAGCTTTCACCTAAGGGATAATCAAAAAACTAGGAACCAATAATTACTATCTTACTAAGATAGACATTCAAAATTATAATGCGCATTGTAAAAAGTCTAACAAATACTCACTTTTATTTGTTTCGGTCATATTAAAAAGAAATGCTTTTTGCTTTCTCAAAAATCAGATTTAGATACACCACTTGGATGAGCAGCTTTATTTTCAGAGCTGTAAAAACGAATGCATTCTTCTATACCATTTTGAAAAGTCTGCTGGTTTTAAACCTAAAGAAGTCAAATTATTCTTGATTATATATACACAACTACCTAATGTAGTGTTTTCACCATCTAAAATTAATCCTTTTGCCTTCAAAAAGACAGTCAATACATTCTCAAAACATTTAGAATACGCAATTAACATAGGTGAAAAGTCAATATGATAATCTTCCTTATGTTCTTCAAAAAGAAATTCCCCTGTAGCAAGGAATTTGATTGACTTCTCATCAAAACGTTTATAGCGCTTACGAAAGATATCAAAAAAATATCCTTAAAAAAATATTTGCTTTATCTCTACTATTAGAAGTTTCTTTATGCTCTATTGCCTCAATATACTTAAGTGTATTATTCTGAAATTCAACCCACTCTTTGGGATCCTCAATATCACCTTGTTTCTCAACACCTAGACTTTGTAATGCATCATAAGCCCATTGCTTTGTTTGCTGCACCTGTTCAGCTAAAGATTGTACTTCTAATTCTAACGAGCTAACTTTATCATGCAACCCAGAAACAGTTTCTGTTACCTCAATACACTCCTTAATCGTACGACGCAATTCCATTTCGGATATCGGTTTAGCTTTAAAATGAATATTTACATCACTAGTATAAGTAATATCAGAATCATCAGTAACACCTGTTAGAAATATAATCGGTAAGGTCTTACTGATTCTACGAATTTCCCCAACCAGCTTTCAGATCCTGAAATTCCTATATCAAAATGATGATCTAGGATAACCAAACTGTTTTTCTACATTATGTTTTTTAAATAACGTATAAACATAACTGCGGAAAAAAAGGTACAATCTCTATATCAGGAAAAATTACGTCTTATATAAGATCTCAAAGCTATTATGAATAAGTTCTTCATCATCAACAATATAAATAGTGAATAAACTCATACTAATTCTCCCTCCTCACTTACAATTGGTATCAACACTTCGACTTGTGCACATTTTTCGCCATATTTATTAATAATATTTCTTACTTGGATAGTAGCATTCATACGATCAGAGAAAAACTTAACATATTGAGAGCCCTTACCCATACGTGATTGAGTTGTATCGGAACTCTTCACTGGCACTTTATATATCTTATTAATCAACTCTTCTGGAAATCCTCCAGCATTATCTTGGACAACAATAGATAAAGCCATTTTCTCATTAATATTCTTAACATCATAAATAAGTAGCAGTGCTGGATTATCAAAACTTTCATCAGAAAGAATCCTGTGAGCCAATGCATTATTAGCATTCTTCAATAAATTTTTCTACAATACTAAATAGCCTATTTAAATTTACTTCACATATTAATGTATTATTAGAGATAAAAATGTTATTCTGAATATTAAAACTAAATCACTGCGATTTTTTTATCAAAATAATTACAAGGGATATTATCATTAATATGATTAACTATAGTTTTAATAGATTCTTTTCTTAACTTATAATCTAGTGTTTTTAAACAGTTCTTTTTGATGAGTCAAAATTATATCTCTAAAATTATTTAATCGTTGATTGATGCCTTGCTCTATTTCATATTCAAATAAACGCATAGAATCATCTAGTCGATTTATTTCTTCATTTGTTATCAAAGGTTGATCTTGAAGTTTATTCTTTAATGTATGTCGACTATCAGCCAAAACATTCTCAATAATTTCACTCCATGAAAGATTAAGTTCTTGTAATTGTTGCCGTGTATCTCTAAGAGCAACCTTATCAAACTCATCATGCATATGATCGTATGCACTATATGCGATTTGAAGATTATCAAGTGCTGCTTTTCGTTCCATGTTCAGTTTCAACAATTCTTTTTGTTTGTTGATTTTGTCTATCACGATAATATTGCCATATCAATCCAATTAAGTAAAATACCCAGAATACACCCCAAAAGACGTACTTCTTGCATAATTTTGTTTTTTTCAAAATAATCATCTGCATCTAATGAGTAACCATATAACATATCTGGTAAGATAGAAAACGTAATAGCACGTATAATTCCCCAACTATAGTAAGGTTTGTTAGCATATTTAAAATCCAACTGATAACGTGAGCCATCATACATAAAATCATAGTAATCATCAATATCAAATTTAGAGTGAATTGGTTCTAATATATATATATATAGTAGGTCTACTACTTTCCTTTTTTTATAAGTTCTTGTCCATCTTTGCTAATGGAAAACTCCCCGCTAGTAGATTTTATAATATCTTTTATCTTATTTAACTTAATATCTTCCGATAAATCACTAGTTAAAGCGATTTAACCGAATGAAATAAAACTACTTGATTTTTGATATACTGCTGACTTTACCCCACTATAGTAAAACATATAACTAAATAGTGTCCAAACTAATGTAGCAATTAATAGCGATAATGTAACAGTTATAACCTGTGTTTTTCTTCTAGCAATATTATTTTGAAAAATATACTAATTGCAAAAAAATAAGGAAAGTTATACATAAAACAATAAAGTCATAAGATATGATACTATTAACAACCAGAAACCCAGCCAGTATAATAATTAAAAAGTACATCCTATACTTAGTATATTGCGATATCTTACAAACCAATGAAGTACAACTTTTTGTAACATTCTTCTGTGAAAAGAAAGTTGTAACAATTCCTAATATAGTAGTAATAAATAGAACAATCCCATAATGAATATTAATAACGACCCCTGTACTATATTTATATATAGGGATAGCAAATGATACAATTATGCTTAAAATTGTAAGTAACCGTATAAGATTGGGAAACAATTTATAATCCATTCGGTTTTCCTCATATATATTCCAAAATACAAATCATAACACCCCATATAAATAAAGAATAAAAGCCTCAGTAATGTATATTAACGATACTGAGGACTCCTTTCTATAAGAATGTTATAACGAAATTCCCATGACTATATTAACTATCGATTCTCTTATTTTGTATGCAACGTCACCCTCACTTGCCCCAGACCTTGACTAGACAAGCGCCCTACGCCACAGTGTTGACCAAAGGTTGCCAAAATCGTGATGAGCTGTCGTTCTTCGTCATTTAGTTTGGACAAATTGAATGTAAAGCCACCCACAAATCCGGTAATGCCTCGATCACGACCAAAATACACTCGTTTAGTATGCCCTTTCCAATCGGTTAAAACGATGCGTTCACACAGTTCTTTAATGCGTGCTTTATCTAATGTTTGGTCCTCATCGCCAGCATTCCACTTATCCACTATGGATGCAAAGATAAGTTCCGCCGTAGGGAATGTAATGTCTCCATAGGTCCCGTTAAACGATGTAGGCATAACAAAATCGATTTCCACCCGTTTCGTAGGCTTAGCCGCAAGGCATCGTTCTACCAATGTTAAAGTATTCTCTCCCGATAACGGAAGATCAAAGGGTGCCTCATATTGCACATCTACAGCCATTGCCTCAAGCGGTCCAATTTGTAAGGATAGTGGTTGTGGTATCTCTTCGAGAATATACCACAACTCACGATGCCACACACGGATTCGTAAGTAAACCATATCCCCTTTTTGGATTATAGCATCACGGCGTTTTCTGCCATATTGCAATGATACGGTAAATGGTTTGATGCCCGATACATCATGCCAATACGTACCTGCCGCTTCATCGATAGAACCGATGAGAGAAAATACGGCCGCATGGAGGAATCGACCTGGAAATTCAGGCAATTTACATGAGTTCTTCGCCTTAAGGGCTAATGTTACAGTACCTAGCATTATTTAGACCACTTTTCGATAAAGGATTTCGGCATATCCAGTTTACTGCGATATTTAATACGTTCATCCATCTTATTATTTTTGATGGTCATCATGGAAATACCTTCGGTCCAGTTCTTAGCCGCATTCGGACCATTGGCAATATTCCAATCCATCATCATATACAAATCATCGAGCATCGCATTATATGCTGGTTTATCCGCACCGAGTACATCATCGCGATAGGTTGTAAACGCTTGTACATAGTGCTTGCTATCCGTTGTGCTTTTACCGGTATTCCATGCCCCATCAGCAAACAAAACGGCGTAGCGGCTATTGTTATCAAAAATCGTTACATCTGTATCGAGTTTAATGCTACCGAAACCGATGGATTTCCCCATACCGAGTTTGTAATATGTTCGACGTTGGCCACCGGAATATTGATCTAAATTAAGGGACATAAGCAACGCACCAAGTTCTACATCACTAAGACGTTCAAAATGGATGCGACTGGTGAAAGTAACCCCTCTATCCACAGGACGGATTTTGCGTGTGCCTTTGATTTCTTTTTCTTCGGCTGTACGCGTCCAATCCTTCGCTTTTGCAAGCGGTTGATGCCAATACATTTTATAACCACGCAAGGATGCATGTTCATGGCCCCAGTGATTATACGTATTATGGTCATCCACGTTTTGTTCCAAATAAAGTTGGAATGATGTTGGATTTGGTCCCATCAATGGATGTGGATAATCGGATGGGCACATCTTAAGCGTTCCCTGTACGTGTGCATCGGAGAAGGATACACGACCAGCCCAATTATCACCATAACCAAAGACACTATCACATAAATCCACACCATTATTATGTTGTTCCAAGGAATTTGGCAAGTGATCACTAATTTTTAAATCATACGCAATACGATAGAAACGACCATGACCAAAAATGTTCAACGAGGCCATCTTTTTCAATAAAGAAACAAGGTACGACAAATTTTACATCCGAGCAATGAGTATACTCTTTGGCCGCTTCTGCCAGATTTCCCCGTTTTCTTGTCCAACAAATCTAACGTGCCACGATTCTTATCGTCTGCGTAGCTTTCAATACAAGATTGAGGAATCGGAATGCGTTTATCAAAATTGCCCGGTTTAGTAATGCGCATATAAGATTTTTTAGACCGCATAGGGCCTGTATGAATGTTTACATACGTATTCATCCAATCGATGGACGCCTTATCCTTTTTAAGCTCCATGCCGTCATTATCCATATAGGAACATTTCTTAGCATCACTAGGAACAACAAAATAATCATTATTCACGGTTTGAATGATGAAACCAGGTGTTGCCTTTGTAGCAGCCTTGTATTCACCCTTACCATTTTTTCTCCATGCCTACCATGCGTTCTGCATAATAGTCCTTGAGTGATTTGATGGCACTGGCAAAGTCACGGAAATAAAGGTATCGATCTTCAAAATCACCTAATCCTGTACCGCGTTGGTACGGTCTAAAGCTACTAGCCGTTACGATTTTAAAGATTTCTTTTACCATCCCCTTAAGACTAGAACCTGGAATGGTTGGATTGTTTTGACCACCATAGAATTCGAGAGGCGTTGTGTCCTCTTGCTTCGATGGACCACCGATGAATAATGGTGTTTCCGTCGTAATAGTAAGATCAATATATCCAGTATGTGTACCCGTTTGCGTAACATGGTCGCGGTATGCATCAATAACATCCTTTGTGACGCCCTCAAAATTCCCGTCATAGAATTCAGCAGGAATCACATGGCTTGGCAAGCGCACGAAATTATACGATGCACTAGCCGGTGTAGATGGATACTTTACTATTGCCATTGCTTCTAGCCCCGCTATTACCATAGGAATTATTGTAACCGCCAGAATGACCTTGACCACCACGGCCACCGCCACGCGGTTCCGTCGCCTTTTTAATATCAAAATCTGGACCATTTACACGTTGAAAGAAGGCGGCACTAGCCGCATGTTTATTCTTTGCTTTCTTAGCCATACTACGCCTCCTTATCTACGATGCTCACATACCGGTAATCGGTATAGCTCGCTTGATGGTTATCTAAATAGCCAATGTAATTGCGCGTTGTTAAATAGCAATACTGTTTCGTTGCTGTTACAGGAATAATTTGTGAAAGCTTACGCCCTGTATCCACCAAATGGGTAAAGCCTTCTATTTTGTGTAATTGGGCATAGCCCGCATCATTTTCGCCAATCATACGAGAGGTGGAATCCACATAGCATACGCTTTCACCAGAGGCATCGGAAATGTAGCGATATACTACGGATCCATTTTGAACGATGATACGCAATTCTTCTATATCGTTAAAGATGCGCATTTCTTGCAAATAGGCATTTTCAATGGCATTGGTACCATCGGAGAATTGGAATGCACCATTCTTGTAATGACCCCATTTTACTTCGTGAACAGACCAGATAACGACGAGGCCATCGTGTTGCATGTGTTCCTTCGCAACAGTAGTGATGTTCACATCTGCTAGGGCGCCACAGGTGCCGCTAGTTTTCGTATATACGCCTTCATGGCGTTGTAATTCTTTACTCATGGCAACCTCCTTAGCCGTTTACAGTTTCCTTAATACATTGTTGCAGAGCCATCACTAGGTTTTCAAGATGAGCAGCCTCACCAGATGTTACCTTGCCACTGCCATTGATGGTGTAGCTTTCACCATGATACTGAACGGTAACAGATTTGCCCTTGCACACGACCATAACCAATCGTGCGGTTTTGCACCCAATGTAACTTGACCCGTCATGAGGTCCTTCACGAGAAGCATGACAAGACCAGCCTCCGCATCATTGCAGTTCTTAACGGTCATGCACAATGGGAATGTCACGGCATCACCTTTAGTATTGCGCACCGGATGGTCTTGGAACAAGGCACCATTCATGGCACCGCCGGTGAAACGGTCCACGCGGATACGAGGTTGTTCCTCTTGGTTAAACTGTTTATCAAAGTAGATTTCATCGACCATGACGCGGCCTTTGCGGCTGTCCTTATCGTCATCATTACTATAGCCAAAGAGCGTATTAACGAGTTCATCATTCGATCCGAGAGCTTGGAGAATACGACCACATTGGTGACGCAATACCCCTTTAACGGATGTACCAGGAACGAAAAGCGCTACGGATTTATCTTCCCATGCTTCTTCAAAGATGGATTTAATAAGCACCGTATCTTCTAAATAGGCATCCATATTGATGACTAAATCGCGGTCAGCTACGAGGGCTTGCTTAGGAATGGCTACGGAAGCACCAGATTTGCCAGTTAACCACGCTTTCACATGGTCTGGTTTTGTAAAGTCATAGTGTTCTAAGGCAATATCCTCACAGGCAACGCGACCAAAACCATTCACCGTACGAGCACCGATAGCAATACCGTGTTGCAGAGCATTCGCCAAGGTAGCGAGGGCCTTTTCAATTTTCGCACCTTGTTGTTCGTGGCAACAACGGATGACACAATCGATACGCAATTGACCGGTAGCACCGGATTCGATAACCTCAAAATCATATTTAGCGCCATCTACGGTAACGCCACGCACATCATCGATGCGAATGCCATCGCGTACGACGATATTCGTATTCTCTAAAGGAATGTCGTTGATTTGCAACGCACTTTGGGTTCCTTATCATCGATGGAGCCGAATAGCACCAGTTCTGCATCAGGTACAAGACCTTGCAAGGCTTGACGCAATACGCCTGCCAAGGATGTGCCAGGAATGAATGGTTGCCCATCATGGTAGGTCACCACGATATCATCTACCGTATCATTTAAAATATCATTATTTACACCAGCCCGAATAATAAGTGGACTTGTGAGTTTGACAGTACCAGTTAGAGTGTACCGCCCCATTACACTTGCAGAGTTTAACATACGACGGTCCTCCTTACTTAATCTTTCTAATATGTCTAAAGAAATATGTCCAATATTCGTAGGCTACAATATTTGAAAGTTTCTGTTTATTAATACCTACCATATCGACTAATTCAGCAGGAATCTCGTAATATGTACCACTTTCACCAGATTTAGCCAAGCAAGCAGCTACTAGTGCGTTAGGGTCAAAGTCAATGATGTAATCCATCAAATTAACACGCTTAGTTTCACTAGTTGTATACGCATGGTCTAAATGGAACTCTCGCAAATTCTTTTCTAGAACCTTTTTATCCTCTTTTGTTTGAGCCACGAACGCTTGTAATTGCTTATGACCACAATCGTGTTTAGTACCAAGTTCGGCTAATAATACAGATGCAAAATGTCTAGATATAGACTTGGTTTGCATAGTACGTTTATATATGTATTTACATCATGTGCAGCACGCAAACGAGCATTTAGAATTACTTGTTTTTCTAATACTTTTTTTAGCTATACCTTGCGTTGATGTATGTAAAGATGTAATTTTAGTCGGATTTGCTTTGCCTAATTTCACCATCTTAAATTCACCAGGCATCCACAAACGACCTTGTCCATAACCTTCTTGTAACCGTGTTCCCATACCGTTATATAAGAGGTCTTGTAATTTAGCCAAATCATCTTGAGCCCAACCAGATGCTTTTACAAGTTCGATAGTACTACCTGCAGACGCAGCTGATTCACTAGTGCTGCGAACACCCCAAATACTATTAAAGTTTTGTTCCTCCTGATAGGATGCGAATATAGCCCCCCAAAGAAATATCTGTTCCAATTGTTTTTACAGAACGATTCACAACAGTGGCAATAGACTCATTACCTAATAATAACGGTGTATGAAGTCGCACATATACAGAATTGCCATTACATACAGGTGATGGCACAGTTTCAACATCACCAATTTCTACAACACAATGACCATATTCGGTGCGACGGGGAACGACCAATACTAGCAATCTAACGCCTTAGGAAATTGACGAACAAAAGTCTCTAGAGATTCTTTAGGCCCAATAATAGCCCCCTACAAACACTTGATTTGGTTCTAAATATTCATAGTTGAATATATTACCCTCTTTACTACGCCCTTGTACACGTTCTTCTTCTAAAGAGCGGGACATGTGTAGTTTTATTGCCGTTTCAATTTGTACTTGACTACATTCCTTACCATCTTGGACGATAAAACCTTTAATACCTTTAAATCCAAGTAGATCTTTACCTGTATAAAAATCGACTACGTCATCACTCTTATAACCTTCTGCATTTTTGCACTTTTGTAGGCTTAGTGGTGCAGGGAAAGATGTACCTTTCACAGTATCTTTATAAGCAGATACAAAGCGCAAATCACCATAGAATAAGTCCATGAACTCTTGATTCTTATGCGCTTCTTTACCAAGGTTATGAGAATTAATAAACTGAGATGCAAAAACACCACGTAAAATTCGACCATCCATAGAACCACGCGTAGCTGTCAATACGCCAGCCGTAGAGGAATTCGCAATCAATGTTGGGGATTTAACAGTAATTGTAACCTTTACTTGTTCCATAGCTTACCCCCTAAAGTTTCTAAATCAAAAGCTTTATCATCAATCGTACATTCAACTTGACCAAAACCACGGTTTCGTTTTCCACCGATGCCAGTCAAATTTCGTACAGCACAACTCAAAATGAATCCTTCTGTATCAGTCATATCCACTACATCAATCTTGCCTATGAAAGTAAGGCCACGATTAAGAACTCGTGAATTATGTAATGTACCTTCAACAGTAGAACCAGTTTCTTTATCGATAGATGTGTAATAACGCATCGATGTATACTCTTCCAGAACACGTTCCTTTGTAAATACCGTTGGATGTTTTTCCTCAAGGCTTGCTAATTCACTAGCCACCACATCATAGTCGGCAATATTCAGATTAGAAATAGACATTCTAGGGTTATCTTCTGCACCTTCAAGTCGATTAAATAATCCCTTTACATCGTCAATGGTGAAAGCCCCCATTCCTGCAGCCTTCATCATCTCTGCCACTTCAAGGGTACTTTCATATAAAACACCACGTACACGTTTAGCAGGAATAAATGGGATTCCGTAACGATCATGGACGATGGTACTGTCCGTATTAACATCGCCTTGGCCGGACATAAGCATCGTTGGCGACAATAATTTAATAGTTAATGTGTACATACTTACTCCAATCCAGGCAAAATATAATCCATTAATTCGATAGCATCTACATACGGTGTACGCATTTTACCATTTACCTTAGCCCACAACTTTTCTTGGAAAGCATCCCAACCAGCTACAGTAGGCATAGATTTATCAATATTTCGCAATTGCTCAAGGAACACGGTCCACATATGCTCATTATCTTGCAATACGGAGCGTAATTCTTTGACTTTATTTTGCGCCATAACCTTGCCTTCGTTAAATTGCGTTGTGCAATCTAACAGCTGAACCAATGCTTCCATATCCTTAGTCGCATTAGTATCTGTAGCACTATATACACGATATGGACCAAAGTGCATATTACCTGTTAAGCTGCTGTATTCATTAGCAAAGAACTGTTCCAAGGTAGGCGCCGTTTCGCCATGAAGGAATGCAAAGTCCATCCAACAAGATTCATTAACCTCGTGAGCTGCGTTATAAGCGCGCATTTTAGATTTAGCGCTATCGCAGAGTTGCTCTGCCATTTCGTACCCTCTAAAGAATGGATAAGATGTTGGGATAACTGCGATACCCGCACAAGAGGAAATAGACATGCCATTCGCATCACTTAATAATTGTTGCATCAAATAATGTGAAGCTTGTACTGCAATTCGAGCATTACAAATAAAGGTAATATCATCACCACCAACAATGATTGGACGAATTGGCAACATGTTTTCAGCTAACTCTAGATGTTCATCAAGAATATCGTATTTAGCAATAATCCATTCTATTAAGGCTTTAAAGCTTTCCAAAGTCTTAGCTGCTACACGTTTAGATAAAGCGCTACGCTCTTCTAATGTTTTACACTGTCTGAAATGAGCCCCCATGTTATTACCGTCGATATGAACGATGGCAATATCATTAATGCCGGTCTTGCTCTTTTCAGTAGATTTATTTTGCCCTAAGTCTTCAAGTTCAGATGGGAATACCCAATCAATAGCTTCGGTATTGAATAAATTTTTGAGTCGTGTATTTGCAGCCTCAAAAGCTTCAAATTTAGATGTAAAAGATGTAGCTACCAAGCGCTTATCTTTACCAAAGCTTTGCACTGTATCTGCCACATCTCCACTGAAATCACAAATGGTCGTCAAACCTGTGTTGGCAGGATGCACAATCGGATTTAAGGTAAATTGATTTGCTTTCAACTGTTTATATAGCTGACTAAGATCTGTTGAAAATTGTGTACCATCAAGAGTAATAGAACCTGTGGTAGCACCAACTTTTAAGCCAGGATATTTAATCAAGACTTGCGTCGTGAATTTCTTAACGATATCTTGAACTAAACTTTCATGCTCATTATCTACGAGAACAAGAGCATTCCCGCCACCAATATAGGCAACATACACCGGTTTAGATAGAGATGTAATACTATCACTACGTGTCAACCACGATGTAGTATCAACCTCTACACCAATGTTTTCAATGACATCTTTGCACAATACATCCTCAAATAATCTATCCACAATATACGAAGCCCCAACATTGGCCTTCAGTTTATTGTTTGCAAAGATGTACTTTTGAATAGACTGCACATCAAACAAAATAGCATTTACTTGCATAGGCTCACTCCTTAACTACAAACAACTACAATTAGCGAATATATTCCCGAAATTGGACAAACTGAAAGTTAACCCTTTTTTCGTTTATACCATTATGTGAAAAACTCCTCTACCACACGCTCGCTAGTGGCCGCTAATACAGTAATCCCCTGCGGCGAGTAGTCTTTCCACTAGAGCATGGCAATAGACAAATTCCCCTTGGCACAATACAGCAGACGGATGCAAGGCGATGATACGTCCTGCATATTCTTGAGCGAGGTCCATCACCGCAGAGGATGATGCCTGTGGATCAATACTAGGAAATGGCAAATCTATAATCTCCCCATATTGATGCGCTGCAGCAAGTTGTTCCTGTGACCAATATTGCGTCAAATGGTTTGTATGATTAATAAACATAAACACCCTCTCTTTATGAAATCTTTCGATGTAAATTCATTCTTTCTTCATGTTTTAATCATATCAAATTATGAGAAAAATCACTTATAAAGATACAATTTATATAAATTTCCTAATCGATTATATTCCATTTAAAATTTTTATATTTTTTTGAATATTTTTGAATATACTTTAGCCCCCTTGAGTATCAAATATATATTCATACATTATGCAACGCGATTATGCTCAACAGATTGTAAATATGCCATAAATGAGTTTATTTCTCGTTGAATCCACTGCCGAGGTGTTATATCCCCAAAACGTGTAACAGGCGTCGTCATATATTCTTCATATAGTTGAATCCATTTTTTTATTCGATGCCTTTGCCATATAGCAGCCTCGATCAGATATATCAAAAATCGGAAACACTGACCCTATGGGTGTTTAAGACTTTCAAAATAAAACGATCAATAACCTCTTGTCGCAGTAAATCCATTACATCGTAAACAAAACTATCCTTGCGATTATTTGTACTATGGAGCACTCCGATACGCACATCAAGACCAACTGTGACTAAACAGGCCCCTAACTTCACGTTCAAGAAACGAATATCCATAACTAAGAATGGCGTTAACTGGATCAGGACTAGGATGACGTTTCCGCCCAGAAAACTCCCAAGGCTTAGACAATACTGCCCCCCATGCGGAAAAATATGTTTTAGATGCAAGACCTTCAATGCCTCAGAGCCCTCGTCAATCGTTCTCGTACGCTTAATGCGATTCAACAATCTTTCCAATGTACTACGTACAAATTCATACTTCGGTATACTTTTAGTCTTATTATACCGATTCAGTATGGATAACTGTGCTGTCACCTTTCGTTGAACGATATATTTAGCACCTCGCAATGCAAAGGTTTCATCTTGAAAGTTCTCTGCCTGCCACAGTAGCTTTGATAAGGTTGTATGTTCATCCCCTAAGGTACCCACCACATTGTATTTATGATCTACAAATTGAATCAACGAACCTTGCTTTACCAAAGAGAAAATAACTTGTGTAGAGATTTGCACTGTTCTCCCCAATACGAGATTACCCACTGTTGCCATGGGCAGTTCTTTTAATACTTGATGATCCTGTTCTAACACTAATAGTCCGCCATCTTGATGAATGGATACGCCCGGCGTCGTAACATATATTGTTTCTACCACAATCTAACCCTCCTATTATTAATTAAACTATTAATATCTGCTCCTCTTGTAGCGGCAAAGGCTTATTACACCAAATAGGTGTTTTAGCCGTATCCGATATAGAAACGATAAGCAGTCGCTTGGTTTCATCATTTCTGGTAAGTATTTCTAGCTGCTTTATAATCGTCTCTATACGAATACGGGCATGAACACATAAGAATACACTATACTGCACTCGATAACAAAAAGGATTCTAAATACTTAACTACCCTATTTCTAATTTTTGTATCTGAAAGATCATAGGAAATAAGATACTGCATAAAAGCCTCCTTTCATTATCTTGTATTTACACAACAATCATAGATGCTGGTCTTTCACCATACTCATTGGCCTCTCTATCCCCAGGCATTAATGCTAAACCAACTTTCACCAAAACCATAACCTTAGCCAAGGTCGGTACAAAGATGGCTATTATAGCAGCTGCAATATAAATATAAGCTAGATATGTTGGACCATTCAAATCATGGATACGCCGTGATGCGATTGCCAGCTCTCGAACCACAGAATATGCGATGATGAGCCATCCAAGCACCCAGAAAAATTCGGATACGCGTTCCAAAGAAATTGATATCCCCCAAGATAGCCTATACCAAATATCATGAGTAAATTCATTACATAAGAGCGACGATTCATACGACCTGACAAATACAACATTGCTTTTAGTTCTTCACGAAAATTTTCCATAGCACCCTCCTATCGATTTGATTCTGAAAAATCAACAAGTAACGCGAGTATCACCAATAACATAAAAACACTCATAATACACCTCCGATTAACACAACGCCTTTGGTTGAGTTCATTATAGAGGGTCTAGGAAAAATAAGGTAATCAGAAAAACTAGGAACAAAAAAACCACGGCAATGCCGTGGCTTTTTTGTTAGGCTCATATGTAATTGTTGAAGAAATATGATTCTACTGTTTTATATCTTTCGGTTCATACCGCAAGCGATAGGTACTGTTGCAACAAGAACAATTAGAGGCTTTAAAAGGCCCTAAAGGTGAGTTTCAATACCGCAAGCGGTAAGTGCTGTTACTTCATTACCTTTGTTTTCCCCTCCCTTCGGTCAGGGACTAGAGATGTGCAGGCCTCATCGTCGCTTTGCTCCTCTGCTGGCACCCTTCGTCGCATACCGCAAGCGGTAAGTACTGTTACTTCATCACCTTTGTTTTCCCTTCCCTTCGGTCAGGGACTAGAGATGTGCGGACCTCATCGTCGCTTCGCTCCTCTGCTCCTCGCACCCTTCGTCGCATACCGCAAGCGGTAAGCACTGTTACTTCATCACCTTTGTTTTTCCCTTTCCTTCGGTCAGGACTCAGAGATGTGCGGACCTCATCGTCGCTTCACTCCTCTGCTGCCTCGCACCCTTCGTCGCATACCACAAGCGGTAGGTACTGTTGCAACCCATGAAACTCGTGGAAGAATATCTACACAGCATTGTCAGTTTCAATACCGCAAGCGGTAAGTACTGTTACTCCATCCTTTTCGTTTTCCCTTCCTTTCAGTCAGGGACTAGAGATGTGCGGACCTCATCGTCGCTTTGCTCCTCTGCTGTCTCGCACCCTTCGTCGCATACTGCAAGCGGTAAGTACTGTTGCAACTTTCCTATTCTTATGGGAAGACAGCTGTCGAATGATAGCTCAGTTTCAATACCGCAAGCGGTAAGCACTGTTGCAACTATAAATATCATAATTATATCGGTAGTCTTCTTGAAGCGTTTCAATACCGCAAGCGGTAGGTACTGTTGCAACTACGCAAGTAATTATATGTAGCTTGCAAGCTAGTGCAGGTTTCAATACCGCAAGCGGTAGGTACTGTTGCAACATGTAAATAATTGGCATCCTGAAGCGTGTTGGTATAATCCAGTTTCAATACCGCAAGCGGTAAGTACTGTTACTTCGTCACCTTTGTTTTCCCTTCCTTTCAGTCAGGGACTAGAGATGTGCGGGCCTCATCGTCGCTTTGCTCCTCTGCTGCCTCGCACCCTTCGTCGCATACCGCAAGCGGTAAGTGCTGTTGCAACATTAAAACGAATTGACCGTGAAATGGGTACAGAGTTCTATGAAGTTTCAATACCGTAAGCAGTAAGTGCTGTTGCAACCCATGAAACTCGTGGAAGAATATCTACACAGCATTGTCAGTTTCAATACCGCAAGCGGTAGGTACTGTTGCAACCCTGTTAAAGAAGAAGCTAATAAGAAAGCTAACTCAAGATAGTTTTCAATACCGCAAGCGGTAAGTACTGTTGCAACATGGGAGCTTTCTTGTGAAGCTGCATATGATTGTGGCGTTTCAATACCACAAGCGGTAAGTACTGTTGCAACTACCCAAGAATATGGGATTGATTCATTTAAGACATTCGTGTTTCAATACCGCAAGCGGTAAGCACTGTTACTTCATTACCTTTGTTTTCCCCTCCCTTCGGTCAGGGACTAGAGATGTGCGGCCCTCATCGTCACTTCGCTCCTCTGCTGCCTCGCACCCTTCGTCGCATACCGCAAGCGGTAAGTACTGTTAATTCATCACCTTTTGTTTTCCCTTCCTTTCAGTCAGGGACTAGAGATGTGCGGCCCTCATCGTCGCTTCGCTCCTCTGCTGCCTCGCACCCTTCGTCGCATACCGCAAGCGGTAGGTACTGTTGCAACTGATATGATATTTGAAGAACCAGAAGCTGTTAGTTTCAATACCGCAAGCGGTAAGAAGCACTGTTGCAACAGCAGGGTCTAGAAAGCCAGTATTCATGCGGTTTCAAAAGCTAGTTTTGGAAAACCTCAAACCGTAAACGGTAAATTTTTCGCCCCATTAGGTCCTAGAGGGTCTAGAAACCTAGGTAAATACTGGTGGAAAACCTTTTTCTAAGGATACAGTAATTATAAGGGTTTTCTGAAATTACGTCAATATGAGGGAGGTTTTCCAAGAGGTCTATTTTTTCACAATATGTAGATAATATCTGGGTTTATTGGTATTTTTTTAGTCATTTTAGGGTTGCAGAAAACCTTTTTGGCCTCATTTTTATGTAGAGAAAGACCTATCCATCTAGATTGACAGATAGGGTCTTTCTTTACTGCTAATGTAAATCTACAGGAATTGCAGGTTACTGCCTTACATTAGGTGTTACTAGCCTTATATTAGAGGTATCTAGGCTGTTATACGATTTAATGATTAGCATCATCAACGGCCAGTATTTTCGGTCGCTTGCCAGCCCCAGCAGTTCTTTTTCTTGTTAAAGGAGCGAACGGCAACGCCAGAAACAATGTGCCCATTCATGAGATTGTGGGTCTGAACCATTCTATTTTCAATAAATACATTGCTTTCTTTTGTGAAAGCCAGTCCTGTATCTATCACTTTGATAGGCTCTTTAAATTTCATTACAAGGGATGTAGGTGGTTCTTCATCTGTCTTTTTACAAGCTGCGACATTGTATCTTACTGTGCCATCTTGATCTTCATAGCGAGTATAAATAACAGATACAACATCCATTTCATGCAACGGTTCTTTTGAATCATATTGATACATCAAGGATATATCTCCATCAGCAGCGATAAAGGCTCTATTTTGTGCTTTAGAAACATAGTTAACGATACCAATGGTCTTTGGTAAGGCCTGACACAAGAGTTCTACGGCCATTTTACTATGCTCTCTATAAAAGTCCTTAGGAAGGCTTTCAGCATCAGGATTATACCAATCTGCATGAAGATATGCATTCAATTGGTCATTAATCTTTTGCTGGTTATCAATTTTAAATGTAACGAGCTCATGAAGCTCGGCACTAGCCATATCGTATTGTTCTAATGCAACTAGTTCTTTAATCACACCAAATTTAGCGGCTCCATTGAACTGTAATCTGTTTTGACACAATAAGGATTTGCAGTAGCAAGACAGTGCCAATAGATGATCATTTTCAATGGTATTCACCAACCCATTCCAAAGCCAGAACTCATTCGGTTTCGCTTGTAATAGGTCCAGGGTTATCTGTTGAGCCTTATCTAATTCACGTAACATAACATAGGTCTTGGCAATAGACCATTTTAAGTAATACGTACTTTCATTCAAGTAGGCCATGTGTTCTATAGCTAAATTAAGTAAAAGCAAGAATCGATTCCTTATCTGCAGATTTATCAAGGCTATTTAAGGATTTTCTTAGCACCCGTATAACGAGAGATGGCCAGTCGTGCATCATTCCATCTGAACCTTTATAAGGTTTGACTTCATAATCCTCTCGTTCAAATTTAGTGAAATCTAGCTGTAAAGCATATTGATATAATGGAATATGTTGCTCCACCTCTTTAATGGTTAGGATTGGTCCCCAAAGGTAACGCATAAAATTAATATCATTATGAAGCCCTAAGGTAAAGACCTCATTTAAACAAGCTTTGATTCGCTCAAAATTAATGATTTTTTCCTTTGCTTCTACTTGTATAACCTTGTGCAAACACCATCCATATGCATTCTTTACAGACTCATCTTGTGGATTTTGTGCATATAAGGCTTTCACCTTATCCAAAGCTTCTTGATTTCGGCCCGCCTCCTTAAGCGATTTAATAGCAGCAAGTTCTTTCACCACAGGACTAGCAACACGTAGTACATATTCAGTTTGTTTACAAAGAATTCCATCCGATTCGGTGATAATTAATCCTTTCAATTCATTCCGATAACGCTCAGCAGCGTTTTGATTATTCTCTCCATTGGCACGTTTAATTAAATCAACTAGGCACCAAGCAAATGCACGCTTATCCCATACGCTATAATTGGGATTCTCCATTAATCGTTTAGCCATTGCATAGGCTTCATCTAACTTGCCCTCACGGCGTAGATCAAATACATCACGGCTTGTTACATGTTCTGTATGTTCCATATACATACCCTCTCTTTCATTTACAATACAACACTATACAATACAAACATATACTAACAAACGCTGACATTCCAACCGATTTGTTATGTAATAATTATTTACTCCACTAGTCTATCCATTATTTCCTGAATCTCATTGGCCAGGTTCTCATCATCACCTTGATTTCTATGATTCTCTACCGATGTAATGATTTGTTTTCCCTTATAAAGAGCATCTAGTGATGCCTGACTATTGCCACGTTTGAAAGTATAGCGAATACGGAAAGACATATTATTAATCTTCACAATTTGAATATTTAATTGACTTAGAACTATGGCCAGTTCTTCACTAACCTCCTGCACATACTCTCGATAAGCAGTAGAACCTTCAATGTCTGGTATCGCTATAGATGGCAATGTAGGTCTTGTATGGCTTTTCAACAGAAGAACCTTGAGACCATGTTACATTATTAGTATTACTAAATGAGTTATTAGAAAGCGATGACATCGTTCCCAACAATTTAGATCCCATATCAGTCCAATTAGTAAAATACAATCTATCCTTAGCCAGTGAAAGCCCCGTATATAACCATTTAAATCCATCCTCAGTTTTTATATTCTGATAAAACTTGGTATCGAAGAAAACAGTGTTCCACACACCACCTTGAGCCTTATGAACTGTAGTTGCATAACCATATTTAGCATATACCACGGGATAATAGATTGTATTTATTAATGGTTCCAACCATTCATCATCTGGTAACATGCATCCAGAAGCATCTAACAGGTTCTCAAATAATTTGCATGATAACTGCTCTTTTTCACCATATCTGTTGGTAATCTCAATATCAACATACCTAAATCTTAACTCTCTATCATGGCCAGCAAACTTTTTATATATATTATCAGAACCTTTAACAGCTAAAATCTTAGCAAACTCACCATTAAATGCTCGATAATCCCCTATCCACACATTTTTAGTAAACATAATCCAATCACCAGGCTGAACTGAGGTTTTACCGGGAAAGAGTTGCTCTCGGATTTGTGCATTATATAGTTTTGCCGTTTCATTCATAGAGGCAACAATAATAGGTTTGTTATCTTCTACCGCCTGATACGCCTTTTTAAATAAGTTGGTAAAAACTGACTTTATCCAGCTCTATCATGGTAGATGCATCTCGTTCAAATACTAATCGATTATGACGATCTTTCTCTATAGCATGACGAATATGTACTGCATTTTTAAGAATTAAATTTTTAATTGTTCGTCTACCACATCCGTTAACTGAAATATTCTAACCGGAAATGCATCACCATACATAGCTTTGAAATAACTTGGCGTAAGTGCAGGCGATACACTCAATGTTACTGGTGCCATTTGGGTATCATCACCAATAAAAATAACCTTTCTTCTACACCCAGCTGCATTAGGGTCGATAAAAGTTCATCAAATCTTCTAATAGTTTACCAGTACCATAGCAAAGATATTTACAATCTGAAATTTCATCATTCAGTAAAGAGCTTTCACCAATCACATACACATGATCTATTGAATCAAGATTATTTCTTAACTTATAAATAAATTTAGATGCCTCTCGCGGTTGCCCATTTTCAGGCTCTTTTCGTTTCCATATATTCATAAATCATAGAATGTATTGTAGATACATATCCATCCATCATTTTATCTAGACAGGATGCAGACTTATTCGTCGGTGTCGCTAAGCTCATACCACGTTCAATTTTTGTGTAAATAGTTTTCTAACCCTTTTAAAAATCAGCTCTTTTCCCAGTTGCAGCATAACCTTTCAAAAATAAATACATGCTCTGCATCATTTTTTAAGAACGTTTCAAGCTGAGTTACTAATTCCCTTTGGCTTGCGGTTAAGTTATAACCAATAAATTCATCCCTGAAATATCTCTCCATATTCCACCTCATACAATCACAAACACATATTAATTACATTTTTGGAACACTTATATTCATGTACTACTAAAACAACTAATTATAGTATACCTCTAGTTTTGGAAAAACTTCATATCAAAAATTACTAGGACCTATCCTATATCTTGATTTCCCGCGCCCATAGCTACAATGTAAGTATATTAGAAAAACAACTATATATATATTCAATAAAACTAAGACACGAAAGACCTATCCATATGAGATCATACGAATAGGTCTATCGATTCTTATATTCACTTATTACTTTCAAAATTACTCTTCACCATTTCCGTAAACCAAAACTTGTAAATAGCAATATACTAATACCTCCTTTGACTTTACTCTAATCCCTTACAAACCAATCGACAATAATCTAATAATTTAATCTTCTAATAATACACTGAGAACTACTGCTACCGCAAAGCCTAAAAATGGATACATGCTAATCACCTGCCTTTCATACTACAATTACTATATTAGCGACGATGTACAGTACGGTATAAAGAAAGCCCTAGGGCTACACCTGCTGCAAAAACCTTCCCAAGCTGCTGGCACAGCTGCAACTGCAAATAAAGGTAACATACAAATTCCTCCTAACATTCATAACAATTAATAAAAATTACAATCTTAAGACTCTATTCTTTCTCATATTCATACATAACCTCACATTCTATATTAACAACATTAATCACTATACATAGTATATACCAGCGCTAGAGAAACTTCTTATCAATTTAACTAGGACGTATCCTCTATCTAGTTCTCATAGCTCACTGGCCACAATTTGATTATATGATGAAAACAGGAATACAAAAATCAATAAAACTAGGAAACAAAAACCTACCCATATAAAAAAATATATGAAGACCATCTTCCATATTAATAACATGAATATCTATATAAATTTAATATAATTTGGTATATTATTCATGTAAGATTCATTTAGAGCTTAGGATTAGAGATTAATTATGGAGCATCATATTTATTTAACATTTTTAAGTGCCATATATGCTGGTGAAAAAAATTTAATCGAGCTAGTGTAGAAAAACTGTTATTAATCCTGAATTGCCAGCACCTTTTCAACATCATTCTACAAACTAGCGAATCAGCCTTAAAATATTTACTTAATATTAAAAATAAAGAAACTCCAGGTTTTACATTAGAAAAACTTATTTTTCACTACACCAGAAGTGACCAAAACAAAAGTTGCAGACCTAAACAAAACTACCCTCAATATATTTGAAGAACAAATCAAATCATACGCATCCAATGTTGTACCACATTTTGATTTAGATACATCTAAAACATATATTGAATGTAAAAATATTGATGATATAAATAATCTAAAAGATAGTATTATCGATATGTCCACAGCTATTATGAAGTATTATAACGAGCAACCACCTGAGGATACTGTTATATTACACGTTGATTTAACAGGTGGCCCCTGTACTGCTATTATGCTTATGATTGCAATCATTCGGCTAGTTGCATTTCAAGGTATTCAAATTGGTTCTATTCTCTATGCAAATCTTTATGTAAATGAAAACAATACAAAACGTAATGAAATATTAGTTTATGAAGGGAACTCTATCTATAATATTTATGATATGATTACAGGATTTGCTGAATTCAATCAATTTGGCAGTGTAGATACATTAAAAACATATGTAGAAACACTGCCAACACCAGACACTCATATCAAGCAATTACTATCTGCCATGAGTGACTTTTTCAGAAAGCAATTCGATTGTCTAGTCGAGGAATGTTCCAAATCGCTATGGAAGATATCAACTCAGTCTTAACAGAACTCGAAATGTCAAAACAAACATCTCCTCTTAATAACCAAAATGGTCATAAAAACTTTGAATTTGAGGCACTAAAATTAATGAGCAATAAAATTCAAAAGTACATATAAACCAGTAATGGATGATAAAAAGATGATTTAGTATATATTGATTGGTGTCTCCAAAATGGTTACCTTCAACAAGCATTGGCATTATTCTCAGAATTTATTCCTCGTACCATATTACAGTCACAGATGATCTCTTTAGATAAAGCAATTTTTACAGCTGTAACAGATGATGAAGGCCACGCATCTACGAAAAACTTTTAATAAAGTGAATACCATAACAGCCAATGTATTTGAAATAATTCGCAAAGAGCTACAGATATTACAAAATAAAATAATTAAAAGTTTTTCGCATATATTTAAACGGTAGCTTTTAGAAAAGAATCTCATCGTATTAGAGCAGAACTATTGCCTAATGGCTCTGTTACTCGTGAGCAAACAGCCTTCCCTAAACTAGAGGATCGATTACTATATGATATCAATAGAAAAATTACTGAAAAAGAAAAATCAGAGTCTCTCGAATATTTAAAATATACTACATATGAAAATGATAATGATAATTTGCCAAGCCAAGTATTACAAATCATAAGTAACATAGCTATTAAGGGAAGAAATATCGAACAAATTAATCAATTACCAATAAATTTTAGAAGGTATCTACTCAACTTTTACAAATCCAATTAAATAAGAAAAAGGAGTTAGATGGTGTTATCACGATAAGTCCTCAATATGAAATATCAATTATAAATGACAAAAAGCTATATCTAGTTCGTGAAGCAGTTATAAATATCTTTAAAGACCCTAGTTGCAAAGATATTTACCGATATTTATTTGCAAACTTAGTTACTTATCAATACCCAATGCACTTATTTCCTAACTCACTATGCGATGTAGATGGACTTATTTTACATCCAATCTTCGAGGAATATTGCGAAGTTATTCCTAAAATAGTAAATATTTTAAATATGTATAGAATACTTAAAGCCAGTCGTAATGATACGGCCCATGCACGTGAAGAAAAACGTGCTGTATTTAAAAGAAGTACAGATATACAGGAACAAATAGAACTGTGTTTAAAAGAAATTCGGTATGTAAGAAATTTTATAGCACAACATCATTAAAAACTATAAATACATTTATTATGTACAATAAAACAGGTACCTCTGTAACTAGAGTAAGCTGCTCCCAAAATTATATCTAGTCTTTGGGGCATCTTAAATGGTACCTGTTATTTTTTATTATTTTTTTACTCAACCGTCTTGCCACTTCAATACATTTTTCGTATTTCTCTACGTAATTCTGGGAGGTCTTATATTTACATTGAGCCTCTTTATTAGCATGATTTGTATCATTACGTGCTTTTTAATTTCAAAATACTGCTCTATAAAATATATTGTATCACTTACATTTTTCTATATTTTTATGAGGAATAAAAATCCCAGGCATATTATAGATTTCCACCTTACCATTACGACAGTTCTTAGATGCAATGAGTTGCTCAGCATATTGTCATGGCGTTACAACCAGCATATCAGATTTATAAAGGATTAATGATTTATATTGTTTTTCTCCATCAAAAGCACCTTTTAACATAGTCAACAAATGTGTTTCGTACTACATTGAAAGCAAAAATCTGATTTAGCATTAAAGCGTAGTTCTTTTTGATTAGTCTGTATACTTGTATACTTATTACATGGTTCTACTTTAAATACGGCTTTTTATAAAATGCAATCGCAAAGGTAATAATACAGTATTAATGGACTCCATATTTGATGATTTCTTAGAAATATCCCCCAAAAAGGAAATCCAATCAATCAATGTATAATTTTTAACTTCACCCTCTTCCGATGGATACAATGTAAATCCTTTACTGTTCAGCATCGCAATCAGTTTCCAACTGTTGTATTACTTCATCAACAGAATGTATTTAAACACTTTGTTCTGACAGATATATCAAATTCCGTTTTAATAATCTCTCCTCGTTTTTGAGTAATTTTATATAAAGCCTCACGTATCTTTTTATCTATTTTAGGGGATAACTCCTCTTTCATCCCCTCACTACCAAATATGGCGTTTTGTCCACGCGCTTTATTTATGGCATTAAATACTCGCATTGAGGTAGATCGCAAATCAGCGGTATTATATATTTCATTTGCTGTTTCCTCATCTTCAGCAGACAGCCTTGCTGCATCGATTTCAATAATCCCTTTTTCCAATGCATATTCTGGCACGTATTCACAAAATAATGTTAAGGCTTGCTGCAAATAATCGTGATCCAAGCACCAATCGATATACGCCAACTCATCTGATGTATTGTTTCTATGATGATCTAGCAATGTGTCATAGGATTGCTCAATAGGATCTTGTAAAAGTTCAACTAACTCTTGATCAAAATTCTTATTAGCTGATGGATTATCTGTTGTACTACGAACTAAGGCTAGACTTTCATCAAGACGTTTAATAGATTTTTCAAACGAACCACGGCTAGAAATATTAATTACTTTCTGAAAAACTATCCATGGCAGATAATAGCTCATGAATAGAAGAATTATTATTCTCTTATTTCCCGAATCAGAGCTTTCTAGTCCATCCTCATCAACTTGATTTGCTTTAAAATGAGCATTCAATTTCTTTGCACTACCATATAGTTTAAACTCTTCAAAGCCTGCTACTAAATCGAGGAGTTCATATGTATCTTTTATAGGGTGAACAGAGCAGTTTCCTTCCTTCCAACTTGTATAAAATACATCGGCCACTTCGATACCTAAATACGACATAATTCGACCAAGAATTAAAAATCATCGTCGCATTTCTAAAACCGCCAGTAGTATCAATATATAATCTAATCTTACTACTAGTAGGTAAAGTTTTTATAAGCTACTATTTCCTTACAAAGTTTGATGATATTATCACCAAGTTCTTTTGTATTATCGAGGCTATCACCACAGGGGATTTCTTTGATAACTGTAGAAAATAGTGGGATAATCTCTTGTTCAAAATAAGCTTTTATAAAAAGTATCTATCTGACTACATAAAAACCTCTAAATGCCTTGTATTTGTATTGAATTCAGGATAGGTTGTTTGCTATTTCAGAGCAAAACCAACTGTCCCTCCTACCAATTTACTGCGTAGTAGAAATACTTTATCTAATGTAAAATCAAGTTCCTTCTCTTCTTCTATTTTTCTTAAAATAAATACTTAATGGCCGTTTCACTAGTGGTAAGTATTTTCTCAAGTTATTCTTTAACTCTAGCTTTGTAGCCGTACTAGCATTTATATTAGTTTTTCTCTTTATTAGTTTTTACCTCACTAGGAAAAGTTAGGTAAATATTATAAACATCTTTAGCCATACTATACTCCCCATATAAAATGAATAGTCTGGTACTATTAAATTAAGACCTCATATTATGTTCTCCTTACATTTTGTATTATATCATGTTATATTCATAATTAAGAACGCCTAAGCATATAGGGGATATAACTACAAGGGAGGTAACAATGGCAACAACCACTAATTATATACAAGATTTGGCCAGTATGCGGCAATTCATCCGCAGTTTAACCTTTGGAAATCATAATAGAGGCAAGGTAAATGCGCGAGGTATCAAAGGAAGTCAACACGATGATATCATTCGACGACTTGATTATTTTGGCATCATCCCTCATATGTATACCCAACGAATTGGTAAAGCATCGATTCATCATTTGAATAAGGATGATTTTATTGACGGTTATAACTATTTAAATAGCCTATATGAATTATATGCAGCTGTGCCAGAACAGATTTTTGTGCAATTATGTATCTTGGCGGAACTAGCAGACAATGATGAGTTAACGATTGTTAATTTGAATGAAAATATAAATCTAGATATATATGTAGAGCACTATAAAGACTTGGTCAATGTACTGTTCAAAAAACGAAAATAAAAACAAACGCCTCCCAAAGATATCGATCGACAATATATTCAACGACAAGTAAAAACCTTAGAAACAATCGGTATTATCGAAAAACTGAGCAGAGTAAAGGGTATTCATATGCTCTCAAAAATACCATCATAGATAATTTAACAAAAACAACAATTAGAAGAACTTGCATTAGCGGTATTCTTTTTACGAATGTATCTATTACATCTGCAGCGGGACATATATTGCTACAAAAATCATGTATTTGATCGACGGACATTCGCTAAAACAACAACAAGACTTCATTAATTACGGATTTAACAATACATACTTTACTTTCAAAGATAATAATCCAAACAATGTCATCGATGGCGATATTTTTATCCATTAGCCGATGCATTATATCGTCAAAAAGTACGCCTCACATTCTATGAGCCAGGAAAACCTAAAGAGATCGTTACGCCCTTATCATTACATACCTATTATGGGGAAAACAAAAATCTTTTATATAGCATTAATAATGGACGACTACAAATCAATCGCATTGACCGCATCAAATCACTAGAGGTAACTAAATTCAATAGCTCGATTTCCTTACCACCCGTCCTAACATCACAAAAAGCCACATAATACTTGTATCCTTCATTTCTTAATGTCCAACGGATATGAAGAAGTCTACGACCAATTTACGCGGCATTTCAAAGATTTCTCACTATATTAAGAACTACGAAGGAATATATTGAGCTACAATTAGAGGCACCCGATCTTTTTACAATTATTACCATTATTGCGTAGCTAGTTACCGTACTTATACATTATTTCTAGTAATAAGCCGAGTATAAAGACTAAATTCTACAATAATCTCTATGCCTCTCTCGGTATAGAATTTGTTGAACAGAAGGTTATAAAACGAAGAAAAACTCAATCCATTCCTACAACCTCCGCCATCTAAAACAAAAGAAGATGATTTGGAGAAAAAGAAACAAACGAAAAAGCAAAGTGAATCTGAGGTTGAACTTGGTTATGTATCTCCTGTTCTTAATGATGTCAATTCCATCACGTTTACCACACAATACCAAATACAACTCGATTTGGTAAACGGAGTGTCCTACACAAAACAAGATATTGATACTCTAATCAATCATCGACGACTACTCACAACAGATATATATAAAAAAGCTTTGCGAAACGATGATTACGAACAACTATTAGCCCTCTCATTAGTATCACCTATTAACGATACAGACTATGTTGAATCTATCTTCTCCAATTTACCACTCGTCATTATTTCTGATGCAGAACGAATGTTTCTAAAAGATCTCATTAACGATGAGCGTGCAAACTGGTTACTTTCACAAGAATTACGAGAACAATTAAGCGAAGAATTAGAATCCATAGATACAACATTCCCAAAAGGAGCTTGGAGCAGCATTCCAACCATGACAGACGATACGCCTCTTACAATGGATGTCATCATTAAATGTTTGCAAGCGATACAGCAAAATGTACGCATTACAATAGGAGATAAGGAGCTATCCCCATGTCGATTAGAATACTCTGTTGGCAGTAACGGCTATTCCCTCATCGCTTATGACCATCAAGATCAAACATTCTTGGCCTATTCATTACGGAATATAGAGAATATCATGGTACTCGACACACCACGTCTCACCGAGTTGGAAACAATCTATGCTAGCTATAGGGATGAATCCAAGAAAGCCCTTACTTTCGTCCTACACGACTCTAATAATGCTGTTGACCGCTGCTTTAATTACTTTAGTAACTATACTATTCAAGCACAAGATGTCATTGCTGAGGAATTTACTATCGAAGTAAGTTACTTGCCATTCCAAGAACAAGATATTTTTGCGCCACTTATTAAAAATTGGGTTGTGCGGTACGCATCGTAGACGAATGTCCTTTGCGTGAAAGATTAGAGATGATATACAAAACTGCTCTTATACACGCGCCTAGTAACTGATTCAATATAATCGTAACTAATAGGATACAAAATCTGATACCCTACACATATCAATAGCATATATTCTCCACATATACAAGAGCACACCCTCTTAATACAGCAAGAAGGTGTGCTCCTTTTTATCATATTCGATTATCGATTCATATAAGTCATATATTGTTCAATATCTACATTGTCTTTTATTAGTTTTTCACGATAATTTTGAGCCGTTTTAGTATCATTTACTTGTTCATAGAACCGCATCAACCCATAGATCATGCGATGCGTAATAGGTTTACCAGGATTATAAACAGCATTCTTAATCTTATCACGCCACACAATAGCTAACGGATTATTGCCAGCTTGTAACGCAATGAGAGATAAATAGGTATATATCAATTCCCAAGGATGACTATTAATAAGAACTGCTTTACGTATATCTTGCTCTATACGATGCAATTGGTTTGTAATAAACGCACCAATATCATCTCTATATAAAACATACAAGGCTTTCACATACACATATAAGGCAAAAGCCATAGATTGTACATGTACCTCTTGTTCAGGAAGGGATTGAATATAAGATAATTGATCGGCCAATGTATGATTGCCACCAAAATAATCGACCGCTAATTGCTCATAAGATGCCTTATCGCCAACCTCAATATAATAATGCAATAAGTAAGATTGTGTACGGTATGCATCAGCTGATGTATCATCAAAAATAGAAAGCGCATTTTTGAAAAACTTCTCTGCATCAGGGTCTTGCAAATACGCATACACTTGTCCCAATTGGCTATAGGCTTGCCCTAAACTAATAGAAGCACCAATATCTGAGCCATACAGTTTAGCACGCAATGTTTGAATATGTTCTTCCATAGATACAATATCACGTGATGTTTGAAGTGCATCGTTATATAGATAACAATCTACAAAGCTCACTACATGACGTTTTAACGTCAATAAATAATCTTCTATTGGCACATATCTAGACCAGTGTCGGCATTCAAGAAAACAATATTCGGCCAAAGAATTATCTCCCACATGGTTAAATGCAGTCATGCCTGTATCATAGAAAGCATACGCAATGCGTCCATCTAATAATTCTTGATTCTCTAAGCTGATGACTAATTGCTCTAGGTGTTTAAACATATAGACTAATTTATTAGCATTACAATTTGTGTCATCCGCATAATATGCTAAATCCTGAATAGCCCGCTCAATACCACGAACATCCATTTCGCCATGAATTAACTCTTCAATATGCGGGAACCATTCTGTACGATAAAATTCAGCAAAATTACTTTCACCATGAGCACCATCATACAAGTGACTTAATGCAGCCACATAATTTTGACGGCAAAATTCTATCATGGCCTGCTCATGGTTAATATCTACATCGTCATATACGAATAGGAGATTCGGTGCAGATGCATTTAATTCATCGGTTAATTTACGAATAGCCTCAAATCGACTCATATCGCTAACTAATGTATGTAATTTTCCATAAAAGCTAAAATGACCACACAAGAAATTAGCTAAATATAAAAATGCATACTTTTCAGTCTCTAAACGACCTTTTGCATCATAGTTGATAGACAAGGCCTTAAAGGTCTTAATATCCATATTTAGACGATTATAATCTACGGATTTTAGCTCCAAGGCTGCCCGATAGTTAAACTCATTAGCTACCTGAAAGTATACCTTATGAGGATTCGGTTTAGTTCCACGTGGAAATACATACTCTTTAAATCCAAGCGCTTTGAACTCTTCAATTTTAATAGGATTGTCAGCTGCAACCTCTGTTATACGAGTTGGCAAATCAAACTGAACCCGATTAACATCTAAATTATAAGGATTGTGAAAGACTAGTCTAGATACTGTAGCATCAGCCATGTGCCAATACAGATTACTAACCGTATCATCATGTGAAAGTACACCTGTTTGTTCATCATTAAACATACTTTTGCCTTTTTCACTCTTGAGCATAACTGCAATAGAATAAAATCCTCTTCGAGGAACTGGAACCAATTCTTCCCCATTGTATGTGCCGTGAGCAAAAAATTCAGGTAATGCAGCTGCAATAGCTCTTTTATACTTAGCCTTTTCAGAAATGTATACAGTTTTCTTCGCTGCATAAGAATTTTCTTCGGAATTTTCCTCTTCTGAATCTAACATATTTAGGTACATAGTCTCAGTAGGTAGATCATCTGAATCTGACTCTGAAACTTCACCTTTCTGTTTACTATAAAAGGCTTCTGGATATGAAACATTTTCTTTATCTGCAATAACTCTAAAAAAGCGGTCTAAACGTTGTCTTTCAAAATTAGCATCCTGAGAATCATCTAAATCATTATAGACAATCCCCGATATATACAGCACATTCTTTTTGTTGTCAGTATTTTTGCTATTCGGTTTTAAAAAATTAAAATCCCCATATTCATCAATCGCTATCGTAATCATATTGTAACCCCTATAAACAAACTACTACGAAAGAAATTCACTACGTCTAACCCTCATAATCTAGAAGAATTACGGAATAGATATAGTAACAAAAGTAGACACATAAAAAAATATAAAGCGTTAAATACATAAATACATATTATTATCTATATTCTATCATCTTATCTTCATAAATAGAATGAAAAGAGCTTAATAATATGGTTCAACTACCCCATACTATTAAGCTCTAATGCAATATATACTACGATTTTTAAATCTACAACACATAGGAACACACCCTCTAGTAAACTAGAAACAGGCTATGCCTAAGCATTGCAAACGACGCCCAAGTGTTGTTTGAGGAGGCATAAAGCCTGACATAGAATCACCTACTTTTCATAATATAAATACAACCCTTATCTACTATACCTTTATTATATTTCCAAGATTAATGTAGATATATTCAAAAACTAAGACAAAAACTTTTTACCTCTATTTTATGCAAAAAAGACCTATCCATATGACATCATACGAATAGGTCTATCAATTCTTATATTCAATTATTACTTTCAAATTTATCCCTCAACACATACATGTACTAAACCAAAATCTATAGCTAATAACATAGTAAACACCTCCTATAAATCATCAAATAATTCATCTAATAACACATCTACCACTGCATCAACAGCTACATCCATCACTAAGTCTAATAATTCATCCATATTTTCTCACCTCATATTTAATCAAACAATGTACTTAATAATAATCTAATCTTCTAAAAATGCACAAAGTGCAACTGCTACAGTAAAACCTATAAAAATGGTACACACTAATCACCTTCCTTTCACCCAACATATACATTATTAACGACGACGCGAAGCACCATCTAGTATTAATCATCAATGCCATCAAGCACCGCTATTAGCACCGCGACTGCAGCCTCTACTGCTAAAGGTGACATATAACCCCTCCTTAACTTTACAATTTACAACATTATAATTTAAAAAATCCATATTTCCTCATACTCATACACAACCTCACATTCTATAACTACATTAATTATGAACCACAGTATATACCAGTAAACCACTAATTACAGATCAAATTCACTAGGACGAATCCCAATCCATTGATACTGAATAATTGCTCATCGGCTACATGTTCATTATATGTTGAAAGTTTTTATGTGTGTAATCAATAAAACTAAGACGAAAAAAAGACCCGAATGTTTCAAAATAATTTCATTCGGGTCTTTTTCGTATGTAATTAATGCGTGAGTGCAATGACTCTAGATGCTCTAATAAACTTTTGTCTACTGAACTGACTTTAATGGATTCAAAACTGTGCCGTTTCAATACCGTAAGCGGTAAGCGCTATAGCAACCCAAACAGTTTATGAAACTTGTTTCTTGGTAGCAACGTTTCAATACCGCAAGCGGTAGGTGCTGTTACTTCATCACCTTTGTTTTCCCTTCCCTTCGGTCAGGGACTAGAGATGTGCGGACCTCATCGTCGCTTCGCTCCTCTGCTGCCTCGCACCCTTCGTCGCATACCGCAAGCGGTAAGTACTGTTAATTCATCACCTTTGTTTTCCCTTCCCTTCGGTCAGGGACTAGAGATGTGCGGACCTCATCGTCGCTTTGCTCCTCTGCTGCCTCGCACCCTTCGTCGCATACCGCAAGCGGTAGGTGCTGTTGCAACGCTATGTTGTTTGTGTCTGTGAAGATGCTGCAATCTTGTTTCAATACCGCAAGCAGTGAGAACTATTACTTTATCACCTTTTGTTTTCCCTTCCTTTCAGTCAGGGGACTAGAGATGTGCGGACCTCATCGTCACTTCGTTCCTCTGCTGCCTCGCACCCTTCGTCGCATACCACAAGCGGTAAGCACTGTTGCAACCGGGACGTTCAAAAAGGTGTACTCTAAGTATTTGGAGTGTTTCAATACCGCAAGCGGTAAGCACTGTTGCAACTTTGGTACAATTAAAAAACGTATCGAAATTTATGTAAAGGTTTCAATACCGCAAGCGGTAGGTACTGTTGCAACTTTAACGGAAAAACACATCAATTCGCAGAAGATATTCAACCGTTTCAATACCGCAAGCGGTAGGTGCTGTTGCAACATCTTGGCATAAATCCTCGTTACACAAACAAAAAGGCGAAACGTTTCAATACCGTAATCGGTAAGTACTTTCACTCTATCCTTTTTCATTTTCCCTTCCTTTCAGTCAGGGACTAGAGATGTGCGGGCCTCATCGTCGCTTCGCTCCTCTGCTGCCTCGCACCCTTCGTCGCATATCGCAAGCGGTAGGTACTGTTGCAACGTATTCGAAGGTAAATGTAATAAAATCATCTGTGTAGATGCAGAGTTTCAATACCGCAAGCGGTAAGTACTGTTACTTCATCACCTTTGTTTTCCCTTCCCTTCGGTCAGGGACTAGAGATGTGCGGACCTCATCGTCGCTTTGCTCCTCTGCTGCCTCGCACCCTTCGTCTCATACCGCAAGCGGTAGGCGCTGTTGCAACTGAAAATATAAGCCAACCATCTTGTGATGAGTTAGAATCGTTTCAATACCGCGAGCGGTAAGCACTGTTGCCACCCGTTAGAAATACGGATGCTGATGGATTATCTAGATGCGTTTCAATACCGTGAGCGGTAAGCACTGTTGCAACGCAAGTAAAATCTTTAGGTATCAATTCTGGATTGTATGAGTTTCAATACCGCAAGCGGTAAGTGCTGTTGCAATACTTCCACCCACCAAAAGATGCTACAGAAATTGCACGGTTTCAATACCGCAAGCGGTACGTACTTTCACTCTATCGTTTTCCCCTCTCTTCGGTCAGGGACTAGAGATATGCGGACCTCATCGTCACTTCGTTCCTCTGCTACCTCGCACCCTTCGTCGCATACCGCAAGCGGTAAGCACTGTTGCAACTAGGAGGTACTTAAAATGAAACTTTATAATTTGGGCAAAGCGTTTCAATACCGCAAGCGGTAAGCACTGTTGCAACGAGCCTTTAGTATTTGAACCTAATAAAGAAGATTTATGGAAGTTTCAATACCGCAAGCGGTAAGCACTGTTGCAACCATTGAATGGAATGCGACTAACCATAGCTACATCAACATGTTTCAATACCGTAAGCGGTAAGCGCTATAGCAACCCAAACAGTTTATGAAACTTGTTTCTTGGTAGCAACGTTTCAATACCGCAAGCGGTAAGTGCTGTTACTTCATCACCTTTGTTTTCCCTTCCATTCGGTCAGGGACTAGAGATGTGCGGCCCTCATCGTCGCTTCGCTCCTCTGCTGCCTCGCACCCTTCGTCGCATACCGCAAGCGGTAAGTACTATTACTTCATTACCTTTGTTTTCCCCTCCCTTCGGTCAGGGACTAGAGATGTGCGGTCCTCATCGTCGCTTCACTCCTCTGCTGCCTCGCACCCTTCATCGCATACCGCAAGCGGTAAGCACTGTTGCAACTTACACCAGGCAAAGCTCAAAAGCTCAATACTTATGTGTTTCAATACCGCAAGCGGTAGGTACTGTTGCAACAACATTAGCATTAGTAAAAACTTTATTAAGTGGCTTAAAGTTTCAATACCGCAAGCGGTAGGTGCTGTTGCAACATGAATATCTTTCTTGTAGGTGCAGCTATGCATAATAAGGTTTCAATACCGCAAGCGGTAGGCACTGTTGCAACTAGCTGCTCTACACCCATTGGAATTCAATAAAAACGATAAGTTTCAATACCGCAAGCGGTAAGCACTGTTACTTCATCACCTTTGTTTTCCCTTCCATTCGGTCAGGGACTAGAGATGTGCGGACCTCATCGTCGCTTCACTCCTCTGCTGCCTCGCACCCTTCGTCGCATACCGCAAGCGGTAGGTACTGTTGCAACCAACAGGCATCTCAGAGGCTTTATTGGTTGTATATTGAGTTTCAATACCGCAAGCGGTAGGTACTGTTGCAACTGAGACAAAGTCATTACAGAGTTTTGTGCTTTGGTCTTGTTTCAATACCGCAAGCGGTAGGTACTGTTGCAACTTTAGTTGCTAAGCGTAGAAAGGAGGTGAAGAAGGCAAGTTTCAATACCGCAAGCGGTAGGTACTGTTGCAACTATTAAATTGCCATGTTATCATTGCCAAGGACGCTAGGTTTCAATACCGCAAGCGGTAGGTACTGTTGCAACCTGCCGAGTTTTTTAATTAATTAATTTTTGACAGGTTTCAATACCGCAAGCGGTAGGTACTGTTGCAACCTCTATATTAGCTGTAGCCTCAAACCTACACCCTAACTCAGTTTCAATACCGCAAGCGGTAGGTACTGTTGCAACTTAAATAGTCCGTTATATTTATTGTCCGAAATGACGGGTTTCAATACCGCAAGCGGTAGGTACTGTTGCAACCAAATTAACGTCGAAAGGAGGTAATTTACCAATTGGTAAGGTTTCAATACCGCAAGCGGTAGGTACTGTTGCAACGGCTTAATCACTCGGCCAGTCGGGGCCATAGAAAGGGCGTTTCAATACCGCAAGCGGTAGGTACTGTTGCAACAAGTCCATTTTTTTGGACACATTTGGCAGGGGCTAGTTTCAATACCGCAAGCGGTAGGTACTGTTGCAACTGACAAAGATAGTCAATATCTTCGCGCATCAGGAGATCGTTTCAATACCGCAAGCGGTAGGTACTGTTGCAACTGAAAAAATTGCAACCATTGAATCTACAAATCCTAAGGTTTCAATACCGCAAGCGGTAGGTACTGTTGCAACGACAACATTTTCATAAAGGACAGCAACGATCGGTTGCTAGTTTCAATACCGCAAGCGGTAGGTACTGTTGCAACTCGATAGAGATTACTTTGATGATGAAGCAATCAATAAAGCGTTTCAATACCGCAAGCGGTAGGTACTGTTGCAACCATGAGCTACGATTTCTTTAGATAGAGTATTACTCATGTTTCAATACCGCAAGCGGTAGGTACTGTTGCAACTGGCCAGTCGCACAGATAACCATCGCGCTTTCTTCGCGGTTTCAATACCGCAAGCGGTAGGTACTGTTGCAACTGGATGTCTGCCATACAAAAAGCAGACGGTACTAAAGGTTTCAATACCGCAAGCGGTAGGTACTGTTGCAACATCTTTTCATAGCTACGGGCTCAATATGTTTAAGAAATATGTTTCAATACCGCAAGCGGTAGGTACTGTTGCAACACACAATGGACAATAGCAAAAAGCCAGTACAACAAACGTTTCAATACCGCAAGCGGTAGGTACTGTTGCAACTTGAAAGCTGAGGTTGAATGGGACGCTGAACAAACATGTTTCAATACCGCAAGCGGTAGGTACTGTTGCAACTCGCTTAAGCCAAGAGCACAGCTATGCTCTTGAAATCCCGTTTCAATACCGCAAGCGGTAGGTACTGTTGCAACGAGCCCATGGCACATGGAACGTATCGGGAATGAATGTTTCAATACCGCAAGCGGTAGGTACTGTTGCAACGCCATAATGAATTTGGTTGGTATGTTTGCCCTAATGGAGTTTCAATACCGCAAGCGGTAGGTACTGTTGCAACGAGCATTTAATCCCAGGTGATTACGTTGAAGTATCAGGTCAGTTTCAATACCGCAAGCGGTAGGTACTGTTGCAACACCACTTTGCGTCGCACAAGTAATGCTAATATACGCATGTTTCAATACCGCAAGCGGTAGGTACTGTTGCAACACGTTGTAACAATCGGTTGGAATGCCGATAACAAGTTTGAGTTTCAATACCGCAAGCGGTAGGTACTGTTGCAACGATTTATAAGTATTCTTCTAAAAGGTCTTATTATAACCGTTTCAATACCGCAAGCGGTAGGTACTGTTGCAACCAGTTGTGGATTTAGTTGTAAAGAAAAGCACAGAAGAAGGTTTCAATACCGCAAGCGGTAGGTACTGTTGCAACCTTCAACCATGCTTCCATATCCATATTACGACATTCAGTTTCAATACCGCAAGCGGTAGGTACTGTTGCAACTATTATGATTGGTATGTTCATCTGGTGGTTAACACCAGTGTTTCAATACCGCAAGCGGTAGGTACTGTTGCAACTCTAAGTACCTAGAGTACGTTAACAAATCCTGATGCATAGTTTCAATACCGCAAGCGGTAGGTACTGTTGCAACTTAGAGAAAGCTATTGGTGGATTCAATAAAACCCTAGTTTCAATACCGCAAGCGGTAGGTACTGTTGCAACATTGCCAACAGAATTCGTCTCTGACTTAGTACATGTAGTACAGTTTCAATACCGCAAGCGGTAGGTACTGTTGCAACTGCCCAACGTTTAGGGCTTTTATTTTGTTGGGGCGTAAGTTTCAATACCGCAAGCGGTAGGTACTGTTGCAACTAGAATTTTACCACGGCGCTGGTTTTGGAAAGGTAGTGTTTCAATACCGCAAGCGATAGGTACTGTTGCAACCGGAACAGCTAGTAGAATAAGCTTTAGTCATAGGTAGTTTCAATACCGCAAGCGGTAGGTACTGTTGCAACTCCATCCGGGAGACAAGGTAGCAGTACCGATCTACAGTTTCAATACCGCAAGCGGTAGGTACTGTTGCAACGCCAAGAATACTAAGTAATGGCATTCTGATATAGGAGGGTTTCAATACCGCAAGCGGTAGGTACTGTTGCAACGAAAGTAAGGGAGGAAATTATGTAGTATTAAATGGTTTCAATACCGCAAGCGGTAGGTACTGTTGCAACAAACTCTGGTTCCATGTGAGAGCAAGTTACAATTGGTTTCAATACCGCAAGCGGTAGGTACTGTTGCAACGATGAGTAGTCCACAATACAATCTCTTATTCCAGTTTCAATACCGCAAGCGGTAGGTACTGTTGCAACTGGCCAGTCGCACTTTTGATCTTGTGGCAAATCCAAAGCCACGTCGTGTTTCAATACCGCAAGCGGTAGGTACTGTTGCAACTTCCAACAATGACAAATGAAGAGCGTGAGGATTTTATCCAAGTTTCAATACCGCAAGCGGTAGGTACTGTTGCAACAGCGGGGTCTAGAAAGCCAGTATTCATGCGGTTCCAAAAGCTAGTTTTGGAAAACCTCAAACCGTAAACGGTAAATTTTCGCCACATTAGGTTCTAGAGGGATCTAGAAACCTAGGTAAATACTGGTGGAAAACCTTTTTTTCTAAGGATACAGTAATTATAAGGGTTTTTCTGAAATTACGTCAATATGAGGTAGGGTTTTCAACAGACCTATTTTTCACAAAACGTAGGTAATATCTGGGTTTATCTCTGTTTTATAACCAGTTTTTGGGGTGCAGAAAACCTTTTTTTGTCTAGATTTTTAGGGCAAAAAAAGACCTATCCATATGACATCATACGAATAGGTCTATCGATTCTTATATTCAATTGTTACTTTCAAATTTACCCCTCAACACATACATGTACTAAACCAAAGTCTACAGCTAATAACATATTATACACCTCCTAGAAATCATCAAATAATTCATCTAATAACACATCTACCACTGCATCAACAGCTACATCCATCACTAAGTCTAATAATTCATCCATATTTTTCTCACCTCATATTTAATAAAAACAATGTACTTAATAATAATCTAATCTTCTAAAAATGCACAAAGTGCAACTGCTACAGTAAAACCTATAAAATGGTACACACTAATCACCTTCCTTTCCCCAACATATACATTATTATCGACGACGACGTAGAGCACCATATACACTAAGCCCTAAGGCCACACCTGATGCAAAACCTTCCCATGCCATTGGCACAGCTACTAAGGCTAATAAAGGTAACATGCAAATCCCTCCTTTCTTTTAAAAACTATTTACAATATTATAATTTTAAAAATCCATTTTTCTCATGTTCATACATAACCTCACATTCTATAACTACATTAATCATGAACCACAGTATATACCAGTAAATCAATAATTACAGATCAAATTCACTAGAACGAATCCCGATTCATTGATACTAAATAATTGCTCACCGGCTACATGTTCATTATATGTTGAAAGTTTTTATGCGTGTAATCAATAAAAACTAAGACGAAAAAGACCCGAATGTTTTGTAGTGACCCCCAAAAAGTTAGACTTTTTTATTTCCGAGTAACCTAAACTGGTTGCTCGGAATTTTTTTATGTCTGCAGTAGTAGCTAAACGATAGTCAACTGGACTTAGCCAGTTCAATTTTTTTCCTTAATTCGTTTAGTATTGTAATACATAATATAGTTTTCAATCGCCATTTTTAACTCATCATAACTATGAAAAGTATTGTCATAATACATCTCTTGTTTTAAGATAGCAAAGAAGTTTTCCATTGGTGAATTGTCGAGACAATTCCCTCTTCTAGACATACTTTGAAAAATGTTATGCACTTTTAAATTATGTTGATACGCTTTCATTTGGTAACCCCAACCACGGTCAGAATGAAATGTCCGTCGATACTTAGCATCGGCAGTCTTTTCAATCGCCTGTTGTTGTGCTGAAAGTATGGCCTCAGCCGATGGTGTAGGACTTATACTAAAACTAATAATTTCAAGATTATATAAATCCATAAATGGATCTAAGTATAGTTTTCCAACTTTCAAAGAACCGTTTGCATCTAGTTCATAATACTTAAATTCAGTTGTATCTGTAGTAATTTTTTGATGTGGTTGACTGCAATAGAATCTACGCTTAATGCGATTAGGTGCAATCCGTCCTTTAACGCCTTTATATGAGTTATATTTTCGGCTCTTACGAGAGAATGCTATTACTTGCAGATTGAACTTTTGCATAATTCGTTGCAATCGTTTCTTATTAATAACAATACCTCGTGATCGCAACAAAGGTAACAACCTTCTATATCCATAGTTGGGATGGTCCTTACGAATATCTTCAATAGCTATTCGTATTTGTAGATCTGGATCTACTCGGTCAAAGCGCTGTTGCCAGTACATATATGTTGCTTTTGGAAAACGTAAGGCAGCAAGAATCTCAGTTAGTTTGAATTCTCTTCGGAGACTGCTAATGATTCTTGCTGTTCTTTCATTTTTCGAGCGTCCTCGAGGCGCAATCTCCTCAATTCTTTTAAATAGGCATTCTCTATTTGAGCATAGCGTAATTGTTTTTCCAATTCTAAAATACGAGCTTGCTCTGGTGTTAATTCTTTTTTCTTCTTTTGGTTACGTGATTTAGTATGTGTGGTAATCTTTGCTTTTTCATCTGTTCGACTCATGGTAGGTATTCGTCCTTTCGGTCGCTCGACAAAAGCATTGGTCCCATATTTCATAAAATCCGATTTCCAGCGAGCTATTAATGAAGGATTATTCAGCCCATATTGTAATGCAATTTGCCGATACGATAATTCACTAGTTAAGTATGACTCTACCACAGCTAGCTTAAATTCTGAAGTATATCTTGTATTATTTCGCTTTCGACACAAAACCATCTTTTACCAAATTCTTTAAATGCACTAATCCAACGACGAACTTGCGATGTAGTCTTTAAACCATATTTCTTAGTTAAATACTCATATCCACCCTCGCCGTTTAGATATGCGGTAACGACTTTTTAATTTAAATATAAGGCTATATTTTTGCCATAGAAAAACTCGACCTCCATAACGTTAAGATTTTTGGTCTAACATTAAGGGTCGGTTCATTTCAAAATGATTCACTCGGATCTTTTCTGTATGTAATTAATACAAAAAAATCATTTTAATAAAGGGTCTCTTCTATTACTGTCACTGCTATAATCTGAAAGCTCCACTATTTCACTAATTTCACTAGCAAACAATTCATAACAATCAACATATATCGATGCTTCATCTGGTTCATTATTTGCGCCAGAAACAAATGAGTCTAACTTGCCTATCAATGACTTTCCATCAACAAATCTGACCTCTACATATGTTGATCGTATTTCATGATAACGATTATATAACTCTTCCTCAGTCATACACTCACCTCCAAAACGATGCCCTAATATCACCTAAATCACAAACGTAAATAGAAAGCTCCCAGGAAATCCTAAAAAACGACTTTGGCCCTGTTCCGAAGGAACAGACCCGGCCGGTGATTCCCATCAAAACAATGCCCTGACATCACCTTCACACAAACGTACATAGAGAAAGACCCTATCGGCCCCTCAAAACGACTTCGGGCTCCGCGTAAGCACAGTAGCGTGTCGGCTTTTTTTCTCCTCCAGAAACAATGCCACTACATCACCTCCATACAAACGTACATAGAAAGCCCCCATCTGTTCCAAAAACCGACTTTTGGCCCTGCGGAGGCCGCAGGCCGGAGTCAGACCCGGCCGACGGAGGATTTTGGAACAGATGGGGGCGTCTAACTATAACTACCCTTTGTATTTAGGTGATGTAGGGCATGTTTCAGGCACCACGTCTTTGCGGTCCCCTAGTTGTGCACTACGGTCTGTAAAGTGTGTATGAAGTAGTTCGTGTGCTTTATGTCCTAATGGTTCGCCCAAGAAGTTTTTGTATAGGTCTTGGATTTCTGGGTTTTCATAGGATGCCACGTATTTGTATTCTTCATCAGCTTTATAAAGCCCGCCAATACGAGCTTCTTTTGTTTTTACGGCTTGTGGTAATTTAGTGCGTGGTTGACCACCGCCACCAATGCAGCCGCCTGGGCAAGCCATAACTTCGATAAAATCATAGTGTTTGCCATTTTCTTTCAAAGCGTTGAGGAAATCACGGGTATTTTTACCGCCGTGTACAACAGCAACGGATAATGTTAGGTCATCGCCAAGTTGTACAGTCGCTTCTTTTACGCCATCCATGCCTCGAACATCTTCTAAATGAGTCAATGCATATGGAGGTGGTTCTTTATCTGTAACGAGCTTGTAAGCCGTACGCATCGCTGCTTCCATAACGCCACCAGTGTTACCGAAAATGATGGATGCACCAGTTTCCATGCCAATTAAATCATCGAATTGAGAATCTTCAAGGCTTTCAAAGTCAACATTTTCATCGTTGAGCCAGTAGATAAATTCGCGCGTTGTAATAGAAATATCTGTGTCGAGGCCTAGGCTTTCATCATTGTGATAACGAGCCGCCGCATTTTGTTCCTCCCGCTTGGTTTCAGCCTTCTTAGCTGTACAAGGATTTACAGATACAGACACGATGTTGCGAGGGTCGATGCCCCTTTTTCTCAGCAAAATAGGTCTTAATCATAGCCGCTTCCATGGCGATGCAGGAACGAGTAGAGGAAATATTCGGCAACAATTCAGGGAAATAGATTTCCGCAAAGCGTACCCATGCAGGGCAGCAACTAGTGAATTGAGGAATCGTACCGCCATTTTTAAGGCGTTCCACGAGCTCGAGATGCTTCCTCCATAATAGTCAAATCGGCACCAAAGTTCGTATCTACTACGTAGTCCGCGCCAAGTTTACGAAGGGCACTAACCATTTTGCCTTCAAGGAATGTGCCAGGCTCATAACCAAAGCCTTCGCCGATAGCTACGCGCACAGCTGGCGCCGTTTGGATAACCACGATTTTGTTTGGATCCGCAACGGCAGCTTTCACCTTATCAAGCTCGGATCTAGCATGCATAGAATCAAATGGACATGCAGCCGCGCATTGACCGCAGTGAATACACATTGGCACATCGCCTGTGGATTCGAGGTCATAATAGTCGAGCACGCTCATCACGTCAGCGCAGGCACGACGGCACAACGTACAGTTTTTACATTTAGAGATGTCATGAGTAATGGCAGGATTGTCGAGTGCAATTGGCACACGTTTATCGATACATTCAAATTGGGACATGAGGACCTCCTCGTTTTTGTATAATCATACTTAATGTGAAAGTAAATTTTTCTATACCTTAAGCATAACAAATATGGGGGTAGTTCATCAACGTACCGAGCTGGTAGGAATTGAAAGTATATGAGCGTTCATATACAACAAATGTTATATTTCATACATCATTGGTAAGTCAATGAGCTCAACCCGTTCATTGTCTTCTATGAATCAAACCCTCGTTTGCTAAATAACCAGTAATATGGTTCACCATGCAATACGCTAGCCTTGTCCTTGAGGGATACTAATACATCTAAACCGATAGGGTTATTTTTTTCCATTTGCACTCGCCCACTAACAAGTGGCGCATAGACCCTGTATTAGGGTCCTTTTGTATATCTGCTAAGGCTACTAAATCGATTTCTACCTGTTGTCGTGTTCTGCTGTCAGTTCCCCACCAATGCCCCATTTCTTGTGGTAAAAATGGAACTGTTCCACAGTGAATCCGAGCCTGCACATATTGCTCCGCCATCGTTTCAAATACAGGTCCCATGAAATGTGAAAGCATAGGTTTAACGTATTGCTTATATACAAGATTGCCATTAAAGTTTTTCAATAGCGCCTTGATTCGGCTCTACAAAGCGATACCAAAAAGGTATACATAGAGTCTTTAATCGCATAAATACTTTTTATTGGATGTAGATCCAACAGGATGTATTTTTTCAATAATCTGTAAGTCAATAAGGTTTTTTAGGTAATTATTCAAAGCCCCCGTCATCATATCTACCTTGGTGGCAATTTCATTATTACGGCTAGCTCCCTTAGCGACGGCACTAAGTATGGCATTATACTGACGCGGCTCCCAGAGCTCCTGCTTTAATAGACTAGATGGCTCATCCACAAGGCGCCCTGTTGGTGTGAAAAACAAGGAGATAATGCTTTCATCAAGAGAATCACCGTCCCTAAAATATGATAAATATTCAGCCACACCACCGGTAAGACCAAAGGCAATGGCACTATCCTCGTAGGAAAGGTGTGGCACCATTTGACGGGCCTCGATATACGTGAAAGGTTTAATTTTTATACTGTGCCGTACGACGACCATAGAGAGGGCTCTTGTGCCCAAGCACCTGATTCTCCATAAAGCTCATGGACGAACCGCACAAAATGAGCATTAACTGAGACCGGTCTTTATACGCATCAACCAAAACCTGCAACTCGGATGAAACAGATGGAATAGATTCTGCCAAATACGGATATTCATCGATAATAAATACGACTCGATGATTCAAACTATACTCAAATAAATGGGTTAAAGCTGCTGTAATCGTCGAAAAACTTGGCAAGGTGGACTGCAATTCACCAGCTTTAATCATACCTGTCGCACGATATACAGCCTGTGAAAGCGATTCTAAATTGTTGCTAGCGCCCGACTCAAGGCCCACCATATAGGCCCCCTCATGAGCCGCTAAAAAGTGATTGAGCAAATACGTCTTACCCACGCGACGTCGGCCATATACAATCGCGAGCTCAAAACGATTTGAATTATATTGCGCCTCAAGGGATGCTAATTCATTTTTACGCCCTACAAATACCATATTGCACCTCCTTATGTTACTATCAGATAATATCTATCTTTATATGTGTATGTATAGCTGTATGTCTATATGCCTGCATATCATTATATTTTTATTATTACATATAGTATAACACGATATAGTATATTATGATATACTATATCGTGTTATACTATATTAACGGAAGATAAAACCCTTATAACACTAGTGAATATCTAGTGTTATAAGGGTTTTTACTCACACGTTGTGTCCTATAAGTCTAATAATACACATATACATTCACATACACACAAAAAGCAGCCCTTTGCTATATACCCCTTTACTGGACACCTAGTAAAGGGGTATATATCACTTTCGGACTGCTTTTTATTTATAAGATGAATCTTATTTTTTTACCTTGTTTTGGCCACAAGTAGTTGAATACTGCTTTCGGATGGGGAACCATCTACAACTGGACGATCTTTTGCCGTCAACTTTATCTTCACGTTCTGGATAACCTTGTGGGTTATACAATACAACCTTTTGGTCTTTCACAGTTTTTCTTTTTGTGGTTGAACTCTTCAGTTGCAACAAAGTGGTAACCTTCAGAATCTTGTGCTTTGATTGCTACAGTTGCAGTTTTGTCGTTCTTTTTGAACGCTGTCTTGGTCGATGTACCAAGTGATACCAGAGCTATCTTCGCCAAATACTTGCCAGTTAACAGCACTAGCAGAACCTAAACCGCATGCGCAAATCGCAGCAGCTGCTAAAACATGATGCAAAAATTTTTCATATATTTCACCTCGTTTAAAATCAAATTTAATTTATTATACCATATATTAAATGTATTTTTGTATGAAAGTTTATTTTTTTGCAATGTTTTTTATATAAAATGTACTTCGCCCTGCACCACGACGTTCTATAAAGCCTTCCTCAACGAGTTCTTTCAAAGCCTTTTTCCACCGTCGAAACAGCTATATCAGGCTGCTTTTTCAAGAATCCCTGCTTTTTGTAACCTTACCGATGGTAGCACTAATAATGATTTTTATACGATCCTTTGCACATAACGACGTAGTCAGTAATTCAATACGGCTTTCAAAAATCACGATAAGCTGCCAATATAACGCGAAGCATATATTTTACGAAAGGAACTATATTTTCCTCACCCCTATGCCAATCAATCCCCGACTCACCTAGCGCCGCATAGTAACTATCCTTGGTACGCTCAATTTTTTGCTCTAAGCTGATGAATTTACCAATCATATACCCATTTTGATACAAAAGCAACGTCGTCAGCAAGCGACTCATACGACCATTCCCATCATTGAAAGGATGGATACACAGAAAATCGTGTATAAATACAGGGAATCACCAGCAATGGATCTACCGATTTATCTTGGAGAACCGCATTAACACCTTGGCAAATCTCATCAATAGCAGCAGGCGTTTCATAAGGTGCCAAGGGCTTAAAGCGCTCCACCTCAGAACCATCTGCAAGCCGTTCAATTATCGAGTTCTGTACATTTTTATATTGTCCACCTATACTCTTATGTGAATAAGCATACAAATCGCGATGCAACTGCAATACAATATTACTATGTAACGTAATATACTCATGATTCTCATGTATTGTGTTCAACACATCACGATACCCCATAATCTCTTCCTCATCACGATTACGAGGCATCACCTTATCCGCCACCAACGAACGAATCCGGGCCTTCGTCGTCACAATCCCTTCAATCCGATTCGACGACTCCACACTCTGCACCTTCGCAATCTCCACCAACCGCGCCACACTACTAGGCCGCTGCGACACAAACAAATCCTGCCGCCCCTTATACTCATGCAGATCTGTGAAAGCAGCGACACAACCTCACCACCCCACAGACAATCCCCTAACCTATGATAATCAAAACTGCGCATACCACACCACCTTTCCCCTATCCACATTATTCTCCCTAATTTTTAACATAATATAGGGGATATATTAAAGGAGTCTTTTTCTCCCCTCTCCAGCCCTTTGAGGAAAATAAATTTTTTTGATAAAAAGAACTCAATTCTCTGAATTTGTATAAATGATAGATTATGAAAAGAGATTGATAGGTTCGAAAAAAACGACTTTACCTACTCTCTACCCTCGGCCCTTTGAGGAAAAATAATTTTTAGATAAAAAGAACTCAATTCTCTGAATTTATATAAATGATAGATTATGAAAAGGGATTGATAGGTTCGAAAAACGACTTTTACCTACTCTCTGCCCTCGGCCCTTTGTGAAAATAATACTAATGTAGAATAAAAGAAACCTCGCTCTGAATATGTTGCTAGGGTAGGCTGGGAAATGGATGGTGTCTAAAAACCGACTTTTGGCCCTGCGAGGCCGTAGGCCGAGTCGAGACCCGGCCGGTGGAGGATTTTTAGACACCATCCATTTCTACATACCCACCAGAATGCTAATATTCAGAGCGAGGGTTTCAAAACTATCTATATTAAATTATTTTCCCCAAAGGGCCTGCATTACCTCTTCACCTATGGTTTCTTTTTCAATTTTCATAGGTTTTTGTTTTTCATTATTGGTCAACAAAGCCACTCCAGATTGGCTATACACGGTTGCTTTCACTTCTGTCCATGTTTTTTCGGGACGATTGATTTCAACGGAATAAATATAGGTATACCCTTCAACATTATTTACTTTCACATTGATACGAGCCATACCATCTGTTTTATACACCGTAGAGTTATCGATAAACCATGTAGAATCGTCCGCATCAGCGTCAATATAGTACCAATCAGCTGCATGGGCCACGCCAAAGCCACCTACCAATATACATCCTGCTGCCATCACAGCAGCTAACCATTGTTTCATTATACTCTCCTATGCAGTCCTGTAAACTGCCCAACACTATATGTTCACATTATTACTGTAATTCATACCTTACCATGTAAACACGAGTGGCGACCACATAGGTGATCGCCATTTGTGCATATCTATGTTAGATACAATATATGTTCTTTACGTTATACGCTCTATTATTCGTCGTCTTCGATTTCAGATGCAGGAATCACAGCAATGCTGGCTACCTTATCACCTTCGTCAAGATTTTGCGTTTTAACGCCAGAAATTGCTTTACCTTTTTTCACAGCAATATCATTCATGTTAAAACGAATGAATTTTGCCTTGTTCGGAAATGAGCATCACTTCGTCATCGTTTCGCACAACCTCAACAGCCACTACGTCGCCTGTTTTGTCGTTGATGCGGAAGTTTTTCGTACCGATACCGCCACGTTTTTGTACATTATATGCAGATGCATCATTACGTTTACCATAACCTTCTTCGGAGATAGTAAACACTTGTACTTCGCTTTCATCAGCCTCAAGAACACCTGCACCAACAACAACGTCGCCAGTTTTCAACTTGATACCACGAACGCCATGAGCCGCACGTTTCATGAGACGAACGTCTTGTTCGTTGCAACGAATCGCCATGCCAAGTTTCGTGCCAATCAAGATATCTTGCTTGCCAGTCGTTACGGTTACAGAAATCAAGCGGTCCCCTTCGTCGAGGTTAATGGCGTTGAGGCCAGAACGACGGATATTGCGGTATTCTTCGATAGCTGTACGTTTCACAACGCCGAACTCAGTAACCATGAATAAGTTTACATTTTCGTGGATGCGTTCAAGGTCGATCGTGGTCGTAACGGATTCGCCCACAGCCAGTGGCAATACGTTAACCATGGCAGTACCGCGAGAATTACGGGAACCTGCTTCTGGCACTTCGTATGCTTTGAGGCGATATGTACGGCCAGTGGATGTGAAGAATAACAATGTATTATGCGTGCGAACATGCATAATTTGCGTTACATAGTCGTCTTCCTTAGTCTTCATGCCGATAACGCCAGCGCCACCTTTATGTTGATTACGATATACGTTCGCATTCATCCGTTTGATGTAACCTTGTTTAGTCAAGGTAATAACCATCTCTTCGTCAGCGATGAGGGTCCTCTACATCAAGGTCGGACGTATCGATTGTGATTTCAGAACGACGAGGGTCGCCGTATTTCTTCTTCATATCATCCAGTTCGTCTTTGATGATTTGACGTTGACGCACTTCGCTAGCCAAGATAGCTTTTTAAGTCTTCGATCGATGCCAACAATTCCTTGTATTCGTCTTCGATTTTTCTCACGTTCCAAGCCTGTTAAACGGCGTAGACGCATGTCAAGGATGGCAACTGCTTGTTTTTTTCTGAAAGCCCGAATTTTTTTGCATCAATGCGTTACGTGCGATTTCATCAGTTTGAGAACTGCGGATTGTAGCGATAACTTCATCGATGTGGTCGAGGGCGATCGACAAGCCTTCCAAGATGTGAGCACGCGCTTCGGCTTTGTTAAGCTCGAATTGAGTACGACGTACGATTACATTGAGACGATGATCAAGTAGTAACCCAATACTTCTTTCAAATTCAATACGCGAGGATGACCGTCCACGAGGGCCAGCATAATCACGCCGAACGATTCTTGAAGTTGAGTGTGTTTATATAATTTGTTAAGAACGATATCTGGTTGCACGTCAGCGCGCAATTCGATAACGATGCGCATACCTTGACGGTCAGATTCGTCGCGAAGTGCTGTGATGCCATCGATGACCTTGTCACGGCTCAAGTTCGCAATTGTTTCGATAACGCGAGCCTTATTAACTTGGTATGGAATCTCAGTCACTACGATTTTTATGCTTGCCCTTCGCCATTTCTTCAATGGTTGCACGAGCGCGCATTTTTTTACGCTACCACGACCTGTGGAATACGCTTTTTTAATGCCTTCCCGGCCCAAAATGAGCGCCCCAGTCGGGAAGTCTGGACCTTTGATTTGCGTCATCAATTCGTCCACAGTTACCTCTGGGTTATCGATGAGCATGGTAAAGGCCATTACATACTTCGTTAAGGTTGTGCGGTGGAATATTGGTCGCCATCCCTACGGCGATACCGCTGGAACCATTGATGAGAAGATTTGGGATCTTCGCCGGCAATACTGTTGGTTCTTGCAAGCTTTCATCATAGTTCGGCATGAAATCAACAGTTTCCTTGTCGATATCAGCGAGCATTTCTTGCGTAATTTTCGCCATACGTACTTCGGTATAACGCATCGCAGCGGCACTATCGCCGTCGATGGAACCAAAGTTACCGTGGCCGTCTACCAAGAGGTAGCGCGTATTGAAATCTTGCGCCAAACGAACCGTTGCGTCGTAAACGGATCTATCACCATGTGGATGGTACTTACCGAGTACGTCACCGACGATACGAGCGGATTTCTTGTACGGTTTATTTGGCGTCATGCCTGTTTCGTGCATCGCGTACAAAATACGACGATGTACTGGTTTCAAGCCATCGCGCACATCTGGAAGAGCACGCATTACGATTACGGACATCGCATAATCGATATAGGCGTTCTTCATTTCTTTATCAATCTGAACGGGATGAATATTCCCGTGGGACCATTGTTGGTCTGCCACAATCTCACCTCATTTTACTAACACTGATTATAATACATCATAATATTATAGCATTTTTAAGGGATAAAGGCTATAAACCCTTTATTATTAACTATGTTCTTTTCACAAACTTATCAAAATCAGAAATTACTTTCTGTTGTGTATTAAACGTTTTATATTCACTAACAGCTTTCTTCTGTGCTTGTGTCATAGAAATAAGTCCTTTGTAGCATCTGCATGACTATGGATGATATCAGCAGTTGTTTCCATTTTGGAAATAACTGCTAACAGATCTAGTTCTCCACTTTCAAATATATTCTTCAGATGCTTACTAATAGCAGGTATATTAACATCAAATAGTTTTGCCATATCTTTTTGTGTCATCCAAAACGTTTCATCTTTTAAATAGTACATTCGTAGAAACAGATTCATTCTCTGCTTGATATACAATAACATTTCCTGTAATCGCATTTTCTAAAAGATGTCATATAATCCCCCTCTATATTTATATCTCATTTTGTTTCATACTTATAAGCTATTCCTGCTTCTTATTTAATGAGCTGCATGGTATATCATATGGTCCAAGACCTTTACAAAGTCTCGTTCCATACCTGAAGTATCATTACCAGTACTGCCAATGCCTGTTAGCATGGTTTCTTTCCAGTCATTTCTTGCCATATACCTAAAACATATCAAATACTGGGCTTTCGTTTTGTCCTCTTCCCATTTGGCAAATAGTAGTTTCTCCTTCTCTACCACCTCTGATTGTAGAACTAGGCGAAGATGAACAAGGCTGAACTCCTTTTTCCACACTAAACTCGATATCCTCTGGCGTGGCAGGATTACCGTTTTCCGTAGTCCACACAAAAGAACAACAACTCATAAAAATGTACAAATACATACAACAACTAATGATAACACCTAATAAATAGCTTCATAGATGCATCTCTCCCCGAGCTACTCGCCGCTCACAGCCTGTTGTATTTTCCTATCAATAAGAGCAACTAACTTTCGTTCAATGTGCTCTGCATTTTCATCTGAGTAACCAATGCCGCTCATCAAGGTATCACGCCATTCTTCTTTGTCGTCCCCGATTCTAAACTTTTCTATATACAGGGCTTTACGCTTATCCGTTTCACCATTTGGCAAATAGTAAAAACCAATCTTACGGCCATGCACACTACTTACGAGTACGCCATCCCCATTAGGTTTATATAGATCATACATCTGACGCAATAGAGCCAGTGCGTTAGCGCCCGTTGATGTTTGATTAAGAAATATCATATCATCCGCCTCAAATAAAGGTACTGTGCTTGTACCCTCTTGTCGCATGATCTGAGATTTAAATAATGCTTCGCTCTCCTCAGGAGTGGCTATGTGAAAGCCATACTTTGCAGCAAGGCCAGCTATGTTTCCGTTCATATGATTTAAATACGCTTCTGCATATCTCATATTAGCTGTTGTAACCCGTTGTCCACCAGGAATAGGCAACTGAGGTACCTCCACAGAAGCACGCGCAGAAAATACAAAGCCATTATTTTCATCGAAAAAAGTATACTCATTGCGTTTATAAGGCTTTGTCGTAATAATCTTAGAGGACTGCAATACAAGACGAGGATGATACGCCTCGAAGTGTTCTTCTACCATTGATTTTATATCATCTGCCGTATAAGGATCTCCATCAAACAGCGTCAATCGAGAAGAAGTACAACCACCTAGTACAACACTACACACACATACTATAATCAACAACACGGACTTAACAAACAAAGACATACAAAACTCTCTCTCTCCATTCATCTCATTTGTAGCAAATAGTCCTATCAACTATACCGATATAAACAACAATCACTCAACCATCACATCTAGTTGATTCATGCGAAAATCTTCTATCACATCCATAAATTTCTTATTATGTATCGGATTTTTCCATCATCCCAAACAGATGGCTCGTGCAATAGCAGTCTGAGGAGCCGAATTTGGGCACCTCCCACTCAGCAATAGCGCCCACCGCATCAGCCAGAGCACATTCAACACTCACTTCTATATCCGGATCTGGCATGCTCGGCATGGATGGGTATGGCTCATGAGTAAGGCTCCAGCTTTCAAGGGCAGCCCACTTGTGCGAATAGGCACGCCGGCAATCATTTCGCAGTGTCCGCGGAAGTAATCAATGTGCCAATGCATTTTCTTGCGTTTTTCTCTTATGGCGCTCAATGCGTTTCGTTAAATTCGCCTTAGCAGAACCAACGTACATATAATAACCTTTCTTAAAATGCATCATTCCTTTAGAACCAATTTCAAGGTCCAAGTCGTGATCCAGATGCATGACCATGACGTACACGCCACTATCGTGTGCCTCTGTATCGAGGATAGTACTAGGATAGGAACATTCGTGTGTTACGGTAGGCATTGTGAAAGTCTCATCCCACGCGACAGCAACGGCTTTCCAATCTAACGAAGGGGCTACCTCTTTAAATGTGCGGGCAAAGTCTAAGTCCGTATGGTAATCTGGCAAGAACCATTGCGCCTTATCCCATTGTACGAGAAAAAGAACCCCTGTATGATAGCCTTCGTTTTGCAATTCTTTTCAAATGTAATAAATGCTTGCGCCCTCGTTCTGTAATAGCATCAGGGAACATGGCACCGGTCTTGGAGAATAGTGTACAAGACTTAACCTCTAGTAAGAACTCATCGCCCTTATCATTGGTGAGGAGTAAATCAAAACGAGATGATGTGCCATGTGAGTTTGACCGTGTATTCTCGTCGAACTACGCGCCATTCCTCCCATCCTGGAATGAGTTTGTTTTCAATCAAATGCTCTGCTACATCATTACTATAGTTCGTATCGAGCATGATAACAACGCCATCACGTTCAATGCCTACGACGCGGTATTTCGTCTTCGCATCAGGCTTATCATGAGGCACGATATACATCGTCACCCCTGTAAATAACAGTTCCCACATACGACCAGGGTTCGGCAAATGAGCGAGTACGCTTTCACCATTGAGTTCCAAGGTCACCACAAAGCGATTGGGACGACCTGTATAAGTAGCTTTCAAAATTGTATCGTATAGAACCTTCATAGTTCCTCCTGCATTCAGAATATTCTATGTCTATTATACAACAAAACGGGCCACTCCGAAGAGCGGCCCGCTGGGAGGATCATATAACAGGTTCCGATGCTGTCATATGAACAGGGATAAGATATTCGTCGCATAACTGCGATATGTTGTTTTATTGCAAATCTTTACTTTGCGTAGTGACTTCACTGGCAGATGTAAAGCTAGCCAATGGAGCATCGCCAGAGCCTAAGATTACCTTATTAGCTACTAGCGCATTAGCTGCCGTTTTAGCTTGTTCCAAAGTAAGGCCAGTGCGAGGTCCACTAATTGTGATTGATGCGCTTTTACCATTGACCGTAGCAAATTTAAGATATACCACACGTTTATCAGCCATATTGGGCACTCCTTTCTAATTCATATACATAGGGATGGGAATGAAATCGCGATAGGTTCATAGGGTTTGGATTACTATAAACCCTCACGCAGCCATTACAAACTAAGAATTAACTTAGCAAAGATTAATGACCAAGGGATACTTCGTTGACGCGTACCACGTCAGCAATGGTGTTCTCATAGAGACCAGCCAATGCGGTGCCGACAATTTTTACGGCATCATCAGTAGCTTCTTCAGCTACGCGTGTGAAAGTGACGTCTTTATATTTCGGTTTATCTTCTGTACCGATATTAAAACGTAACACTAACTTTGTGCGTTTGAGTTCAGCCATCTGATCACCTCCTTTCACCTATATACATTCCAAAAAGAGGCTCCTGACAAGCAAATTCGACGAAAAAAGAGGAATAATAATTTTACCCATGAAAAAACGGCCCAAAATCAAGATTTTAGGCCGTACTTTTGTAAGTAGTTTCACGTGAAACACCAATACATATAAAGCTTTATTTATATCTCACCACATGAACGGGATCATTATTTTTTTAATTTTTTTGTAGCTTGAGACACATTATTTTTATAGAAAAAAATATTATACTAGATTCATACGGTAACGATGAGTATAGTTTCATCGTTGATAGAGACTCAATATAACACAATACATGTTAGTATTAGAGACTTTCACAATTATTTTTCACAGTACTCATATATGATAGAATATAAGTAGTTCATTACAATTTAGAGGGGATTACAATGGCTCAAATTGCAGGAAATTTACAACGAATTAAAAACGGTCAACGCCGTTATGCTATTACACCACGCATTCCAGCGGGTTTTTATTCAACCAGATCGATTACAAAAAAATATTGATGTGGCGAACAAATTTAACGCTGTTCTAAAATTAACAGGCAGCCAACGCATTATGATTACGAATTTGAAAGCTGAGGATGTAGACGCAGCTTGGGAAATGCTGGCATGGAACCAGCGTACATGGTGTCCAACCGCGTGCGCAGCGTCAAGATTTGCCCTGGCACAACGTTCTGTAAGAGGGCTAAGCAAGACAGCGTTCATCTTGGCATGCAATTGGAACGCAAATATTTGTCCCAAGAGATGCCTAGCAAGATGAAAATTGGCGTGTCTGGCTGTCCTAATTCTTGTACTGAAAGCCGCATGAAGGACGTTGGCGTAATCGGTACGGTTGAAGGCTGGAACGTATACGCTGGCGGTAGCGGCGGTGCTCACCCACGCATTGGCGACCTTATTGCCGAAGTGGCGACTGAAAAAGAAGCACTCGCTTTGGTAGACCGCATCATCGAATATTACAAAGCAAACGCTCAAATTGAAAGAATGGGCGAATTCATTGAACGCATCGGTTTAGAGGCTTTCAAAGCAGCTGTATTGGGCGACCTTGAAGGGGCTCCTACAGAAACGAAAGCGGCGGAACCGGTTGTTAATTTACCAGGTCACGGCAATGATCCAGAGGTAGAAGCACCGCGCCTTGAACCAGGTCAACCAATCACACCAGATACAATCATCCGCGATATCGTAGATACGTACCCTGTTGTAGTACCAGTACTACAAAGCATCGGCATGGGTTGTCTCGGTTGCCCATCCTCCACGATGGAGCCTTTATGGCAAGCTGCTGAAATTCATGGCGTTAATGTATACGATTTACTAGATAAATTAGAAACTGCCCGCAAAGGCGCATAATTATAACCTATACTTAACTTATATATTTATATATTTATATATTCGAGTATATTCGGACCTATGTAGACACATAGGTCCTTCCCCATTATCATAAAGACGATTTATAAAGGAGCTTACTATGTCCGCATTTTTAGGTCACATTCATTACTGGTTATACCGTAAAATTCAATTGCTCGTTGAGCGTGAAAATTTAATCCTTGAAAAACAACTAAGGTGGTAGACGATCTTGCTGAAGAATTGCACTCCATCTCCGTAGATACGTATGGGGGAACCAATCAACCCAAGCATTCCTTTTAGAAAATATCATCGACCACAACAATATTCACGGCTGGCTCGCTAACCAAATCAATATAGCATCCGTTCGCGAAGCAGCTTTCATTAAAGATATGCTCGACACGAATGCCGATGACAATGCTATCCACGTTGTGACAGCCATCCTTGATGCCTTTGCAGTACAAGGCCAAGCGTGCGGTGTTGTAGCGCAAGATTCCCTTGAAGAACACACAGCACCCGCTATTTACAGTGCCCTTCAAAACTTCTATGTAAACGGCATGCCTTGCGACGGCGGCGACCAAATCGTTGAAGACAGTGCTGACCGCTTTACTTTGGGTTGGCGACCATCGCTTACAAGCTGGCTACTGGCGCACAGCAGGCGTTGATCCTAAATTTATGGCACTAGCATACCAAACATGGTTCGAGGCCTTTGTGAAAGCTATCGATCCCGAATTCGAGCTTATCACCACAGAAGAAAATGGCACACGATTATATACAATCGCTAAAAAATAAATACCATTTCGTTCGCTAAAACGGACGAAAAACGAACGAAAAACGCGAACGTAAAATTTTACGCTCGCGTTTTTTTGTCCGTACCGATAAGTGTATCCTATGAATTACTACAGGCCTATACTAATTTTGAAATTTCTTTCAAAAACTGTAGCCATAGGCACAGCATTGATAAGAAATATCATTTATAATAAGACCATAAGTTAAATTCTTACTGACAAAAGTATTTTATACAGGAGGTGCAGCATTATGGCAGGCACAGTAAAACAAGAATTAGGTTTATTATTCCAAGGTCCTAACTACGTAATCGTAAAAAAAGGTGGCCAAGCTGGTGAAAAGGTAGAAAAACACAATCACCCTGAGGCAGAATGTAATCTTCACTGTTGTAAAAGGTAAGGTTCAAGTGTTCCTAAACGAAACAGAAGAACATGTACTCGTACCAGGTGAAGTGCTTGAATTCAATGGCGATAACTACATTCAAGCAACACTCGTTGAAGATAGTGAGTTCATCGTAAACCTCGTTCATAAACCTGAATAAGATTATATGTATTAATTAACCCTCCTCTCAAATACATTTAATACTATATACAATCATTAAAAGAGCACCTATGCTGAATAGTAATCTTACAAACTAAATGTAAGAAAAGCTTACAGCTCATAGGTGCTTTTTGATAGTATGTATTAATTATAATTGATGACCTTATTGCTATCGCAATACATTCTCATAATATATTTCTATAGAATATTTTTGCTAATCCTTGCGGTTACATCTATAAAGAGATATACTAAAACTATTAAGAGAAAGAGGGATTTTATGACACGCGAAGATTTAGAAATGTATATTTATAAGCAATTTGATGACACCACTACCAATACACCATGGACGCAATTTCCACATTACAAGGTATTCCGCCATCAAGATAATCGTAAATGGTTCGCATTAGTCATGAATATTACAACGGATAAATTAGGCTCTACCAAGATCAAACCTATTGATGTACTAAACATCAAATGTGACCCTACCATGATTGGTTCCTTTCGCAAGGAACCAGGCATTTATGCAGCATATCACATGGATAAATCCAATTGGTTAACTGTTTCTTTGGACGGCTCTGTTCCTACTGAAAGAATAAAAAAATGCTCCTGGATATGAGTCATCGGTTAACAAAATAATACTTATTACAACTAAATTATATACAAAAAAACGAGCGTAAAAAATTTACGCTCGTTTTTTTATGTGCTTTCAGTTAGATTACTATTGGATTTTTATAATGAATGAAATAGCTTTCACTTAGGCGCGTAAAGCTATAGCAGTTACTAATAAGATAGCGATATACACTATACCAATAAAAAAATAATATGAGCCGACGAAGTACCTAGCATTTTACGATATAGACCAAGCGAGCAAAGCATATAATACAAAGCAATGACCAAAAGAGCGATACCAATAAAATTTTCAAGCAAATAAGCCACATATCCAAAGTGCATGAGATTTAAAAGCTATCATTAAGAGAGATTTACTAACCCTAATATGGCCAATGGAAAATCAAAGGCCACTGCATACGAAACAGCTGTCAAAGTTTGTTTAAACGTAAGCTCACGGTTAGAAACATTTTTTTACATATACATATGCTAATATAAGCCAAAAGCCTTTGAAAAAAACGCCCACATCAGTATATAGCCAAATAATACTCCGATTACATAAGCTAAGGATACCGGTGTTAACAAAAACACGGCTATATTTTTCTACAAAATGAAATGCTAAGCATAATACCAAACAAAGCTTAACATCAACTTTAACCCTTGATTAAATGTGCCATTCTCAACAACATATGGAATCCCCTTTGATCTAGGACTCCATATTAAATCCCAACATAACTGCATAAGAGACATCTATAAAACCTCCTCATCCTTTCTCGACAACACCAAAATCATACCATATCACTACAGGCAAAACAAATAAAGAGAACCCCATTTTTCTGCTCCTTAGTCTAAAAAAATAATATCTATCTCTGATAGAGGAAAACAGCCCCCTCTCGAAAAAAACGACTTGCTCCTTTTTTCCCCTACAGTCTAAAAATAATATTTTATGTGATTTAGAGAAAAAAGACACCCTCCTAAAAACGACTTTTGGCCCTGTTCCAAAGGAACAGACCCGGCCGGTGGAGTTTTTTAGGAGGGTGTCTTTTTACCTATCGCCAAAACGACATTAAAATATTATTTTTTTAGACGTTTAATTACTTCGTCTGTAATGTTTTTCAACGCTGCTGTTTGCATCAGCTGCACGGATTGTGTATGGGATCGTCTAATACAACGTCCATTTTCTTTTCAACGCGAACTGCTTCGATAGCGTTGTGAATGCTTTTGCATCATAGGTTGAGCAATTTTTGTTTACTTCATCATTTTTCTTTTTGTAACAATGGAGCTACGGATTTATTGAATTCTGCTTCTGCTTGAGCTTGATCTTTAATTTTATCAATTTCTTGCATTTTCTTTTTCGATTTGTGGACGGTACTGTGCATCTACTTGTTGCATTTTTCATATCAAGTGCACCGTAACCAGGATAGCTATTTACAACTTGACTCATTTGCACCAAACCAATGTTAGCAGCGCTTGCCACAGCAGTGGTAGCGGAGATAGCACCTACGATAGCCAATGTTGTCAATTTTTTTAGTCAATTTCATCTGAGATCCTCCTCAATAGTAAAGTTTCACTACACAAACGTGTAATGCACTGTTTTTACTATATCAAATCTCACTTGCTTTCACAAGTAAAAAAACCCTCATGAAAAATCATAGATGAGTTTATAGCATCTAATAATTTCAAATTGTATACTATTAAATAATAATAAGGGCCCATGAATTCATCATGAACCCTTATCAATATTTTATTATCTATTATTGTTCGTCATTAAGATAGATATATTTATCAGATTTCAATTTAGACACGAGGTCAGGCACCAAGCCGATAAGGCGATCAAAGCTGCTGCTGTAAGGATTGCCTTTAATGTTGAATAACTCGATGCGGTCGCCTTTGATCACGAGCACAGCGCTTGGTTCCATTTTGGCACCGCCGCCACCGCCGCCACATTCGTGGTTTTTGTTAGCAGTATTATGATTTGTACCAGTACCGAAACCAAATGTTACGTCAACGAATGGAACCAATGTAGTATCGCCGATTTGTACAGCTTCACCTACTACAGTTTCCACTTTAATCATATTTTTTTGAACTTCTCAAAAAGGACTTCTAAATTTTTCTTTTTACGTTACTGTTCTCCATCGTAGTACCTCCACTGATGTCAACTATGCGTTAGCGGCTTGTTCCGCTTTCAATCGTTCTAATTCTTTCTTTTCTTTGCGCTTAACCCAAACGACCTTTGCCCTGTTTCAGCTATGAGTGCACGCATTGGTTGTGAAAGCACGAATCGCGTGCCGTGCCATGCCAACGCGCCTAGAATAATGCGCCCTTTAATATGGCCGCTACCTTCTAAATGCCAATTCAAATAATCAATTTCAATATTCTCAGCCTGTTCAGGCCAGATACTGTACAACATCGAAGCAAGCATGCCACCCTTAAATGGATCACCGATGCCGATTCGCCCTTCTACGGCGATATCTCGCGGTTTAGAATGGTCATAACACCGCTTAGAAACAAGCAATAATTGACGCCACAATTCCGTATTCGTCACATGTTTCATGAAACCAAAAGGTCGGGAATTTTGCGATTTAAAAAGCTAGCCACCGGATCGTTTAGGATCTGGCTTTTTTTGAAAGCGCGATTTTACGCTATCTTTTCAAGCCGTCTATCTTTCGTAAACACCTTCTCTTTTACAGTGCCATCACTATTGAAAGTGACCTTTTCCACCACTTCATCATCAGGTTTCATCGTCGGATTATCACGAATTGCATCATATTGTGCAGCTCGTGCTTCAGCACCTTTATTTTCATCCGTAGACTGCATCAACACGTTCAACGCGAACCTGTTTACCTTGTGCATCTGATGCTTTGCCCCTGCACTGCGCGTAGAATCTAGGCTTTCACCAGAAAGCACCAACGGTCGTCGGCTCAGTCGGTTCAGTACCGCCCTGGCCATCACCTTGCATGGCTTTCATCATCGCTTCCGCCTGCGCAGCCATCGGATCATTTTTCAAATTTCGTCATCAGCCTTTCTGATATTCGTCATCAACCCGTTGTTGAATCCATTCGTCGTATTCTTTCACAGGGCCTATTTTCTGCATACCTAATACATAAAGTTGTTTAAAAAATGGTTTGCCCTGAAAATATGCGAGATGCAGCGACAATACGCGCCACAGCCATTTAACCGACAATTCTACGCGGTACGGCGTCCTGCCGTTCCATTCGATGCTATATGTGATTGGCGTTAGTAGGATAATCAAGATCAGCGCTACGATGAGAAGCACTACGACGAGTGCCACAATAGCGACTATACTCAACCACATCACCTCCTTAGGTTATGGGATTTGTGAAAGTATACTCTAATTTTCAATGCCCTTGCGAGCCATTACACCTTGCATGTAATAATGCTTAACTTCCTTCATTTCCGTCACAAGATCGGCCACATCAAGAAGTTCTTGCGGTGCCCCGCGCCCCGTAAACACCACTTCGGTTTCCGGATTACGAGCCTCTAATAGAGCCTCCGTTTTTTTCCAATCAATGAGTTCAAAGAACAAAGCCATGTTATATTCGTCGAGAACCACCAAATCATAGTCGCCGCTAGATACAGCCTCTAACGCGCGTTCATAGCCCTTTTCAATAAGCGCTACATAATCCTTAGGCGGATTTCCCGATTCAAATACAACCACCTCATCACCCCATTTGGCGAGCTCATCCTTGCTCTTCATGCCTTCCTTGATGATAAAAAACGGTTTACCTACAGTTTCTAATGTAATATTTTTGAGGGTCGGTAAAATATTATGTTCACTATACACTTTAGACTTCATGAACTGTAAAAATAAAACCTTTTTGCCAGCGCCTATAGCTCGTATAGCGAGGCCGATAGCAGCCGTCGTTTTACCCTTGCCTTCGCCGGTATAAACTTGTACATAGGCCTTCATAGATATACCTCCGTTCATATACCATAATTGTACAATATTTATAGACGAAAAGGAATAGATATCACATGAAAGACAATCCTAATTATGCATAAGATAATAATATCTATTGATCCATTAATTATATTACCTACACATTGGTGCCAAACAAGATGATGATGGGGCCCTAAATCCTCCACCGGCCAGGTCTGACTACGGCCTTCGGCCTTCGCAGGGCCAAAGTCGGATTTAGAACCCCATCATCATCTTACTATCTAGCACTTCAATAACGTATTCTTATAAAATAATAGACACCAATACAATATCCAATAGATATTATTATCAACCCAAAAGGATTATCCCACATGTGATATCTATACCATCAGTATATAAACATGTACCAATTATGGTATATGAATTACTACCAACCCAGCCGTTTGGGAAGAGATGTAATGAATACTTGTTACATAGGTTCCTTATAGTGTGTCCCAAAAAATAGAACAGGCCTGTTCTATTTTTTAAGACACATATACTAAGTCCCCAGAATTAGAACACTCCTGTTCTATTTTAAAACACATATACTAGGTCCCCAGAATTAGTACACGCCTGTTCTATTTTTTAAGGCACATATATTAGGTACTCAGAATTAGAACACGCCTGTTCTAATTTTTTATAAGGCATATATAAGCCAATCTCGTACACTTCTTTATCCTAAATTGTACAATGGTATTTTATGCCAATTAGTCAACTAAATTTAGATAGAAAAGATAGACCCCTCCGGAAAATGATTTCGGGCTCCGCGTAAGCGCAGTAGCTTCCCCACTCCCGCCAGTTTAGTAATTAATATATAGCGTAGAAAAGGAGTGTCCTCCAAAAACAACTTCGGGCTCCGCGCAAGCGCAGTAGCGTGTTGTTTTTGGAGGACACTCTCTTTCACATAGCATATTTAATTACTAATTGGCAAAAATACCATTGGATCAACCGCGGATCCATTAATCCGTACTTCGTAGTGTACGTGTGCGCCAGTACTTTTACCAGTACTACCCATAAGGGCGATGACTTGGCCTTGTTTTACGGTCATGCCCGGTGTAACGAGAACGGCGCTATTGTGGCCATAGCGAGTCACAAATCCGTTGCCGTGATCGATTTCCACGAGGTTACCATAACCCGCCTTCGGTGTAGCCTGCAAATGTTACGGTACCCCGCTGCGGTAGCAACGATGGATGTGCCGTAATCGTCAGCGATATCGACACCCTTCGTGGAATGCGCTAGCTTGCACCCGGTCACAGGGATCGACACGAGTGCCATAAGGGGATGTAATAACGCCCCTTACTTGGCCAGATGCTTGGGCGTTGTACTATTCGTATATCCACCAGAACCTGTGGTGTAGTTCAATTGTTGCAATGCAGCGATGTCTTGAGCCCCACCATCACGCAAGATGTTTCGCATCGTGTAGAAGCTAACCAATAATTTTTGTGCATCCTTATCTAATTTAGATAGTCTTGCTGAAAGTTGCGCCGCACTTAGCGTGGGACTAGTCTCATCGCTAGCGGCTTCCTGCTTTGGGTCAGAGCCATCGCTACCACCTTGAGATGGTGTGCCGGACTCAGCACCCTTTAACATTTGTTTATTTTCTTCACTAATTTGATTTAAGTTTTGGATTTTCTTATCCAACACTTCTGTTTTTTGTTGTAACAGTTTTAATTGTTCTGTTTGCAATTGTGTTTGTTGACGCAATTGAACGATTTCTGCTTGTCGTGCAATGCCCCAAATGGATAAAACAAGTGCTGCTACAAATAAGATTACGGCCACTACTGCGACTATCTTCGCTTGTTTATGACTCAATGTAATGGTGCAATTATCACCATTCTGAGACACTACAGAACTCAAAATACTTGGTACTTTCAAAATGCCTTCCTTACTTTTAATCATTCCTCAACTCATCATGCATGTGCGTTCTATATGAACACAACGAACCGATTTGCCTATTGAGAATGGATAACGCTCGCTAACGCTTCCTCATTCGTACGTTCACCCAAGCGCTTCATTTAAACTTTCCAGTTCCTCTTGTGAAAGATTAACAAGACTTTTACCTTTCACAATAGGTTTACTAAAAATACGAGAGTCGTTGCGGCCATAAATACTGGAAATGCAAACACCGTTGTTATTGCCATCAAGCAATGTGAGAGCAAAGGATAAATCGTTGCCAATATTATCGAAGGCATTGTATTTTTTAAAGCCGATTTTTTGCAATGTATTCCCTTGAATATTGCGAATTTGCGTTTGTTCTGCAATCATATCTTGCAAACCTTTTGCAGCCTCTCTAATTTCAGTGATTTCTACTGAAAGTTTACGTTCTAGGCTAACCCCATTTTCGCCTTGCATAAAGAAATTGAACTTCTTCGTTAAGCTTCCCAATCGGATGTGCAAAGTGATGCAATATACAAGCAAAATAGCAGATAGTACGCATCCTAATACGCCGATATAGGGTTGTATAGTTTCTAACATTCAAATCCCTTTCTATCTAATTCGTCCAAAAACGGACTAATAGCACGTTCTAGTATACCATGTAATGACGCAATAAGTACACCATAATTCACGATAGGCGTACCTTGAACAACGGCATAATCGATGCGTCGAAGCACTTCGCGCCGCGTCAACATACAAGCCCCACAATGGATAATAAGGTCATAACCACTTACATCCTTAGGGAATGCACCACCACTTGTAAATTCAAGCTGTAAATCCGTATGCCCCTTCTTTTTCAGCCACATCGGAATCTTAACGGTTCCAATATCATCGCACTGACGACGATGCGTGCAACCTTCACTAATGAGCACACGTGCGCCTGGTTTCAGATTATTCAAAGAGCATTTACACCCATTACCAAATCCTGTAATTTTGCCTTTAAATCGAGCCATCAAAATGGAAAAGGATGTTAACGGAATATCTGCTGGTGTCAATGCGTTAACAGCCTCAAAGGCTTGCGAGTCTGTAATGACAAGTTTTGGTTTTTGTGAAAGCTTACCTGACAGGGTTGGTAGTTCTTCTGTTTGACAGACCAAGGCTAGGCCCTTTATGATCCAGTATCTCACGAATCGTTTGTACCTGTGGCAAAGATCAAACGCCCTTTAGGTGCAGCAGAATCGATAGGACACACTAAAACAATAGTATCCCCTGATTCTACTAAACCCTGCAACAGAGTTTGCTCCCCATCTACATCTAGTGGCGTTAATCCACCCAATAAATCGAGTAACATCAGGCGATCTCGATTAGATGTAAAGTCAGTAGAACCTACTACAGTAGCAATAGATGTCAGTTCAGAATATGCATTAATATAACCTTGATGAGCATTGTTAGCTTTATTTGACGTACTTTTTACTTGCATAATTTTGATTGTTATTAGTACTTTCACTAGGAGAAGTATTAATTTCATTGATAAACAGTGCGATGGGCACATTATTTTGCTTTAATTTATTAAGCCACATCATGTCATCAGCCGTAGGCACTTGATCATTACGCAGTACGTAAACAGCCAGATTAATTTTTTTAATAATATCTTCAGATTTTTCAATACGAAGAGCACCCAGCTCCGAAGTATCATCGATACCAGCCGTATCAGTAATAACCACAGGGACCTAGAGGCAATATTTCCATAGATTTGCTTACAGGATCGGTCGTTGTCCCTGCCACCTCAGATACGAGGGATACCGGTTGATCCGTAAGCATATTAATCAACGTAGACTTACCCTGCATTACACCGGCCAAAAAAAGCCGATGTGCACGCGGTTAGCCTTTAGTGTTTGTTCCATTATACGCGAAACTCCATTATTTCTTCTTCGCCTGTACTCTCTTGAGCGTCCATATAAGCGATGAGACGTTCTAATTCGGATTCAGAGCTAAAGGCAATCTCAATTTTACCTTGTACCTTCTTCCCTGCACGGAAATTTGATAGATACAGGAGATCCTAAAGCTCAATTTTCAAACGGTCAACTAAAGCACGAACCTCAGCTGTATTATGCGGTTCTTCTGTTTCTTTAGCTTTAGTCTTTTTCGACATCATCGCTTTCACAAGTTGTTCTGCTTGACGAGCGCTAAGTTCACCCTCTTTAATACGTTCTGCAGCTTCTACTTGTTGTGCTGCACTACGTAAAGCCAACAAAGGACGAGCTTGACCAACGGTCAAATCCCCTTCAATTAAATCCTTTTGAACAGATGCAGCCAATTTCAAAAGGCGCATCATATTAGCGATATAAGAGCGGCTACGTCCAAGACGAGCAGAAATCATCTCTTGTGTTTGCTTATACGTGTTCATCAAAGCCTTGGTATGCCAATGCTTCTTCAATTGGATCGAGACCTTCACGTTGCAAATTTCTCTACTAAATGCAACCTCTGTCATTTCCTCTGTATTGTAATTTTTTTACTACTACAGGAACAGTTTCTAGCCCTACCATCAAAGCTGCACGATAGCGACGTTCACCGGCTACGATTTGGTATTTATCCTTTTGTTTACGCACGACGATTGGTTGGAAAAATGCCAAGGTTTTTTTAATGGATTCAGCTAGTGTAGCCAAACTTTGTTCATCAAAAATTTTTACGTGGTTGATCTTCATTAGGCATCAATTCCCCTATTGGCAATTCATGGATTTCACGATCAGGCAAGGCCGTCTCAATGGATTGCTCTCCCATCATTGCCATTAATGTTTTTCTTTCCTTTTTCTGTTTCATCGCCATAATAATCCCCAATCTATTACTACTTTCTCACACCGTCATATATGAAAATGCAGCACAAACCAATATACAGTTTGTGCTTACATTACATCATTATATTTATTATTATCTAAATTACATTTATTTAGTTTTTCTTAGAAGCCTTGATGACCTCTTTAGCTAATTTAGTATACACGTCAGCACCTTTTGATTTTGGATCATACACAATGATCGGTTCACCATAGCTAGGTGCTTCACTAAGACGTACATTACGAGGAATCACCGTTTTATACACCTTAGTCCCAAAGAAGGCTTTTACTTCATCGGAAACTTGTATAGATAGATTTGTGCGTCCATCAAACATTGTAAGCAATACACCTTCAATTTCAAGATTCTTATTTGATGTTTGCTGTACGATTGTAATCGTTTTAACAAGTTGACTAACGCCTTCTAATGCATAAAATTCGGTTTGAATAGGAATCAATACGCTATCTGCCGCTGTGAAAGCATTCAATGTTAGTAATCCAAGAGATGGCGGACAATCTATGATAACAAAATCATAGTCATCACGTACAGAAGCAAGGGCTTTTTTCAAAATTGTTTCACGTGAAACAACCCCTACTAATTCAACCTCAGCACCGGCTAATTGAATTGTTGCAGGCGCTACAAATAACTTTTTAAGCATTGTAGATTGAATGACATTAGTGATATCCTCGCCATTTATCAGTACATCGTGAATACATAACTCTAAATCATCTTTTTCAATGCCCAAACCGGAACTAGCATTACCTTGCGGATCTAAATCAATCAACAACACCTTTTTTCCTGCATCAGCTAAACAAGCACTGAGATTAACAGATGTTGTAGTCTTTCCTACACCGCCTTTTTTTGATTAGTAATCGCTATTACTTTTGCCCACAATATTCACCTCGACTTTACGTTCAAAAAAATATTTCATTTCATTATAACATAGGGTACATAAAAAGAAATAGAACTTTATAGACTTTACACAGTAATTTTTTTCATGAATCTATGTAAAACTTATCTGAGAATGTTTCACGTGAAACATTTCAAAATTTATATACTAACGACAACTCATTAAAAAGAAATCCCAAAGCTTAAATTCTATAGAGTTTTTTTACAAACACAGTATTACGAGTTCATTATATAATTACATGTTATATAACTTTTTATCTATGGACGCACCTCAATAAATTATATGAAGCTATAACCTTTACAGTACATATAGGATATATTTATACTTATAAAAGATAGTATTTTATCGATTTAACAGCTCTAAAGCTATTTTATATACCATTATAAAGGAGGCGTTTCACATGCCCATATATAACGGAATGCTTCCGGTAATAAACAAGGACGAAGTAAAGCGATATGCTGGGCTTCGACATGCAGAGGATTTTTCCTCAAAAATTTGTTGATGAAGCTTGTAAAGAAATCAATTACTAGCAACACCAAAAAGGTGTGTATCAAGAATATGATTACGACGCTAAGACTAAAACAATTCTTAGCAATCCGCCATTTAAGATTGAAGGTTCTGTAATAGAGAAACATTTAGAAAAATCTACAAAGGTATATGTATTAGGCGTTACCGTAGGTGAAGATGTAGAAGTGCGGAGCGAACAACTGTTTAAAGCAGGTAATTATACAGTAGGATTACTACTTGATGCAGCTGCTACAACAGCTGTCGAGCAAGTAGCTGATCAGGTTAATGAGGTAATCAATACAATAGCAAAAAAACAAGGCTACAAACCTACATGGCGCTTTTAGCCCAGGTTATGGAAATTGGCCTTTAGAAAGTCCAAACAAAGATTTAGCTAAAATTATTAAGACCGAACAAATAGGCCTACAAGTTACAGATAATTTTCTATTATTTCCAAGAAAATCTGTAACAGCCATTATCGGCTTAATGCCAGCTAACGAAGACATGAAAAACTAAAAAGAGGTTGTAGCATCCTGTTCACAAAAAGACTGTGCAATCGAGAAAACTTCCAGAAAAAAAGCAAGTACAAAAACACAAATAACCAAGTACCTTGCGAAAAAAAGCACAGCAGATGCATCTAGCATCACAATGAAAAGACAACCAACAAACTAAATGTTTCACGTGAAACATTTCCTTGTACCCATGTGCAGGCAAAAAAAATGTTTCACGTGAAACAATTCATTTATAACATTAATAATTAGAAATCTAATGTAGGTCACCAAGGTTCTGAGCCCGACTTTGCTAGGGTCGAGGCCCTCGGCCGACGACCGTTAAGGCGGTGGAGGGCGAATGTCCTTGGTGACCTACATTTCAATATATAAAGGATGATTCACATGTACATTTTTGACGGCGCTATGGGTACAATGCTCCAAGCCGCAGGCCTTGAAGAAGGTTATTGCCCAGAATTATTTAACGTAGAAAGACCAGAAGTAGTAAAAAATATCCACGCTCAATATTTACAACATGGTAGTGATGTGATTACTACAAATACATTCGGTGCTTGTAGCCTTAAATTAGAAGATTACGATTTACAAAATCGCGTACGAGAGATAAATATCGCTGCTGTAAAGGTAGCCAAAGAAGCTATTGCAGAGGTTAAACCATCTGCCCGCGTAGCCGGTTCTATGGGCCCTACAGGACGATTTTTGCAACCTTTAGGCAATATGAGTTTCGATGATATTTACGATACGTACAAAGAGCAAGCAGATGCTTTAATCGAAGGTGGTGTAGATTTTATCATCATTGAAACGATTATCGACGTACAAGAAATGCGTGCCGCTTTATTGGCATCCTTAGATGCACGTAATGAAGCAGAGAAAACCAAAGAAGACGTACAAATTATTTGTCAATTTTCTTTCAGTGAAGATGGACGTACTATTACAGGCACGCCACCTGCAGTAGCAGCTACCATCGTAGAATCCATCGGTGCAGATATCATCGGTATCAATTGTTCTCTTGGACCTGAGCAAATCACACCGCTTATTGAGGAAATTGCAAGTGTAACGAATTTACCAATCAGCTGCCAACCGAACGCAGGTATGCCACAACTCATCAACAAACAAACTGTATTTCCCATTAACGGCTGAAGAGATGGGGCCATTGATGCTTGATATCGTCGATGCAGGTGCAAGTTATGTAGGTGGTTGCTGTGGTACAACACCAGCTCATATTCAATCCATTTCCAATGCAGTAAAAGCACACACACCAAAAGAGCGTGCTTATATTGAGCCTAAAACAATCATTACAAGCCGTACAAAACCTCTTGAGTTAGGTCATAATGTAAAGCCATTAATTATTGGTGAACGTATCAACCCAACAGGGCGAAAAGTATTAGCTCAAGAGTTACGCGATGGTTCTTTCATCCGTGTAAAACGCGACGCATTAGATCAAGTAGAGGCTGGTGCAGATATTCTCGACGTAAATATGGGCGTTGCTGGCATGGACCAAACACCTTTGATGGAAAAAGCCATTTTTGAGCTATCCATGCTTGTTGAAACGCCTTTATCCATCGACACACTAGACCCCGCAGCTATGGAAGTGGCCCTTAAAAACTATCCAGGCCGCGCCCTTATCAACTCTGTAAATGGAGAAGAGGAGTCAATCACACATGTTATGCCTTTGGCTAAACGCTACGGTGCTGCATTACTTTGTTTGCCACTTTCCAGCGGTGATTTACCAGAAAAAGCAGAGGACCGTGTCGCTTTAGCTGAAAGCATCGTAAATCGCGCTTATAACTATGATTTACAACCTCATGACCTTTTACTCGATCCATTGGTATTAACACTTGCTAGTGGGGAAGATAGTGCACGACAAACTCTAAAAACATTGCGTTTATATAAAGAAAAATTTGGTTTCCCAACAGTTATGGGCCTATCCAATATTTCTTTTGGTATGCCACAACGTCCATACTTAAACGGTCAGTTCTTAACAATGGCACTCGCATCAGGCTTAACTACGCCAATTATGAACCCACTTAACTACGCCGCTAAAAAGCATTCGTATCAAGCTCCACACTTCTTGGTTGGGATCCAGGTTCTGCTGAGTTCATTAAAGAATACGGCTACGAAGACGAAACAACAGCGCCAGGAAATGCGGCACCAAAAGGTCCAGATAAAGCATCTTTTGACAGCAATGATCCGTTAGCCAATATTCGTGCTTGCGTAGAACAAGGTGAAAAGGAAGCCATTGTTGAGCTTGTTAAAAAGGCTTTAGCAGACGGTATGGATCCATTAGACATTACGAAAAAAGGGCTTTCAGAGGCAATGAACGTAGTAGGGGACAAGTTTGGCTCTGGTAAATTATTCTTACCACAAGTTATGCTTGCTGCTGAAACAATGCAAGCTGCTTTCAACACCATCAAAGAAATTATTCCAGCTAGTGAAAGTCTAGACAAAGGAACTGTCATTGTAGCTACAGTTAAGGGGCGATATTCACGATTTAGGTAAAAAAATATCGTAGCTGCATTGCTTGAAAACAATGGTTACAAAATCGTTGACCTTGGCAAGGACGTTGATCCAGAGGTTATCGTACAAGCCATTAAGGACAACAAGGCGGCCCTCGTAGGCATTTGTTCCTTGATGACCACTACAATGCCACAAATCGATAACACCATTGCTGCCATTCGTGCGGCAGGCCTAAAAACTAAGGTCATGGTCGGCGGCGCCGTAGTATCTCAAGACTATGCAGACCAAGCAGGTGCAGATATTTACGCCAAGGATGGCATTGCGGCCGTAAATCATGCAAACGATTTCTTTGAAACTTTGAAATAATCGCCATTCTAGAAATATAATATACATAATAATAATGATGGTGAAAGCCTCATAAAACGCTGATATAGTACATATAGGGCTTTCACCATACAAAGAATACATACGAGGTACATGATGACATTACGAGAGAAACACCAAAACGGTCAATTTACTATCACCGTTGAATTAGATCCACCAAAAAGTAGTTCTGCCCAAAAGGTTTTTGAGCAAGCGGCTCGCTTAAAAGGCAAGGTAGATGCCATTAATATCGCAGACAGCCCAATGTCTAAAATGCGTATGAGCCCAATTTCTTTGTCCTACTTATTACAACACAATAAAGATATCGAAACGATTTTCCACCTCACATGCCGTGATCGCAACATCATCGGTTTACAATCCGAATTACTTGGTGCTGCAGCATTAGGTGTGAACAATATCTTAACACTTACTGGTGACAAGCCTGACCATGGGGACCATCCATTTGCACAATCCGTATTTCGAAGTGGACTGCATGGGCTTACTCAATATTGCGAAAAACATTAAACATGCCGGTAAAGATTTAGCAGGCAACGATTTAGACGAACCGACAAACTTTTATATCGGTGCTACAGGTAATCCTGGGGCCCCTGATTTAGAAATTGAACGCCAAAAATTAGCTGCTAAAATCAAAAATGGTGCTCATTTCGTACAAACACAACCGATTTACGACTTTAGAACAAGCTAAACGCTATATTGATACAATGTCCGAATTCAACGTGCCAATCATGCTCGGTTTGATTCCTCTTAAAAGCTTTAAAATGGCTACATACCTTCACGAGAAAGTGCCTGGAATCAGCCTTACTCAAGATATCTTAGACCGCGTAGAAAAAGGCGGAAAGAAGCGGTACAGAAATCGCCATCGAAACACTGGAACAAATCAAAAAAATCGCAGCTGGCGTACATATCATGCCGCTTAATGATATAGATACGACTTTTGCATATTATTGATCACGTGTAATACTTTTTAATACAATAGTAAAAGGAATGTCCTCCCAAAACCTCCACCGGCCGGGTCTGACTACGCCCTTCGGGCTTCGCAGGGCCAAAGTCGGTTTTGGAAGGACATTCCTTTTTTTCGTCTATAAAACATACACGTAATCAATAATATGCAAGTTTAAAGAACAGGAACAAATCAAAATTGATTTGTTCCCTGTTTTATTTTCGATATAGCCGTTAGTATTAATATGCTACAATCTTTTCCTATTTATTGTTACCTATAATATATAGTTTAATCTAAAAACACCTTTCAAAAAAACGACTTTGGCCCTGCGGAGGCCGATAGGCCGAAGTCAGACCCGGCCGGTGGAGGCTTTTTGGAAGGTGTTTTTAGATGCTTCATTAATGAAAAAGATTGTAGCATATTATAATAACGGTTTATCCTTTATCTCTTTTGGTTTTCTTGGATATTTTCCCAGGTGTTTGTTTCCAGTCTTTTCTTTGATATACACGATAGCTCGTTTATCATCTAAGGTCGGTAAGTATCACGGTTCTTACATCTTCAATGGATGCTTTTAATGTGCTAAGGGCTTTATTAGATTCGCCGACTTCTTCTTCGTAGATAGCGCCTTTTAAGGCAACTACATAGCCGCCTTCTTTTACATATGGTACGGTCCATTCTAATAGGATTGGTAAACGTGCCACTGCACGACTCGTGGCGATATCGAAGCTTTCACGATAGTCCTGATGACTCAAATCTTCAGCCCGTCCATGTAAGGTCTTGCAGTTCGTCAATTGCAATTCGTCGATAACAGACTCAAGAAAGGTAAGGCGTTTCTTGAGAGAGTCAAACAAGGTCACGTGCAAGGTTCTGTCATAGATGGCCAAGGGAATGCCAGGGAAACCAGCACCGGTTCCGACATCGATAATGGAGAATCCAGATTTGATAATTTTCGGATCATAACAAGATAGAGAATCAATCATGTGCTTAACCACGACTTCCTTCATATCCGTAATACCCGTCAGGTTGAGGTATTTATTTGTTTCAATCATGCGTGCATAATACACGTAGAAATCTTTTGCTTGCTGCTGTGTGCATGGCAATCCAAATGCTGCCATTTGTGAAAGCATATATTCTACAAACTCAGATTCACTAGCGATAGGCACATCATATTTTTCTTTCATCGGTGCTCCTAACTATATGTATGTAATTCAGGATAAAATTCATTTATTCGCACTGTAAGGCCTGTTTATGTGCTTCTAGGATAAATTATATACAAAACACTAAAAAGAGCATACAAGCGAAATATAAGAGTCATATTTGTATCTATTATACCATATTCTCAATTAATTATATAATTTTGATAATAGATAGTAAAAAAGGATTGTATCAAGATCAAGTTATTATCATTTAAATTATATTATTGAGAAATCGCTCCATCTTTTTTTATTCTACTCATTTTTTTAATTCTATACAATCATCCAAATCTAACTATCAAATATAATTCTTCGTATTTTAACACTTACCAAATACTATACTCCAAATTTTATTTCCTATATGAAAATATCTTCATTTTTATCTTATAATTTGTCTTTTCTGTGTGTACATCTTATGTGCGTTTAGAATGTACAAAATTTTACTTTTTACATATATTACAGTTATAAATATCCATATATTTATGCAAAGATTTATTTGTTATATTTTGTAAAACTAATACTTGTAAAAATATATATCAAGGTATATACTTTTCTTAACAAGGAGGTGATGTGTATGACCACAGCAAAGCTATTTGAAAATGGCCGTAGCCAGGCTGTACGATTACCAAAAGAGTATCGGTTTAATGGTGATGAAGTAATCATCAACAAAGTAGGCAATATAGTCTTACTAATGCCAAAAGATGATGAGTGGGCAGGTTTTGTAGCAGGCTTATCATTATTTACAGATGATTTTATGTATAACGGACGGGAAGAAATCGATCATCAGGAGCGTGAAACTTTATGAAGTATATGTTAGATACTAAATATTTGTATTTATGCTATCAAACAAGAGCCAGAAGTTGTACTACAAAAAATTTTAAAACATCATCCATCAGACATATGCATTTCATCAATTACATATGCTGAATTAATGCATAGTGTTGAAAAAAAGCCAAGCCAAAGATAAAAATAGGTTAGCACTAACGCTTTTTATTATCGCCTATAGAAATTGTTGATTTCGACAGTCATGCTGCTGAGGAATATGGAAAAAAATAAAAAGCTGATTTACAATCACAAGGAAAAAAATTATTGGTCCTATGGATTTACTCATAGCTAGCCATGCTAAATCGAAAGGTCTAACTATTGTAACTAACAATACAAAAAGAATTCAAAAGAGTTAATCATTTTAAATGTAGAAGATTGGTCTAAAACCATTAAGCTAATACAACCTAAACTAATACAAAAAAAGCTAGTTAATCAAAAACGATTAGCTAGCTTTTTTTCTGTTATGTAATTACTTATCGCAATTACTTACTTCTATTGTATTGTTCTAGTTGAATCAACAGTACAGACACATCCGCCGGGGATACGCCAGAGATACGGCTGGCTTGGCCGATGGAGTGAGGGCGAATTTTGTTGAGCTTTTGTTGCGCTTCAAGGGAAATACCTTTAATTTCTGTATAATCCCATTCTTTTGGAAGAATTTTTTCTTCTAGTTTACGAACCTTCTCAACTTGTTCCATTTGCTTTTTGATGTAACCTTCGTAGGTAATGGCAATATCCATAGCTTCTTCTACGTCAGGTGTAAAGCGTTTCAAACCGAATGCATCAGCTACGGTAGCATAGGAGAGTTCGTTACGTTTTACCAAATCATATGCGTGGATGCCTGTTTTGATAGGGGCTGTGCCCAAGCTTTCAAGCAAGGCTTGCGTTTCCTTGGACGGATTGACAGGTGTGTTGCGCAACAATTCCATGCCTTCTTCGATGGCCGCTTTTTTAGCTGTAAATTTAGCCCAACGATCGTCTTTTACAAGACCAATTTCACGGCCTTTTTTTCGGTAAGGCGCATGTCCGCATTGTCTTGACGAAGCAATAGACGGTATTCGCTACGGCTTGTCATCATGCGGTACGGTTCATTTGTTCCTTTTGTTACGAGATCATCGATGAGAACACCGATATACGCTTCGGAGCGAGCAAGGATGAACGGTTCTTTACCTTCAAGCCATAAAGCAGCATTAATACCAGCCATTAGACCTTGTGCAGCTGCTTCTTCATAACCAGATGTACCATTGGCTTGACCGGCAGAGTAGAGGCCTTCAATATGTTTCACTTGAAGAGCTGGCGTCAATTGCGTTGGGTTTAAGCAATCGTATTCGATGGCATAGGCAGGACGCATGATTTCTACGTTTTCAAGGCCAGGGATGGTACGCAAAAATGCATATTGTACGTCCATAGGAAGGGATGTACTCATGCCTTGTACGTACATTTCGTTTGTGCCCGTTCCTTCTGGTTCTACGAATAATTGATGGCGTTCTTTATCGGCAAAGCGCACCACCTTATCTTCGATGGAAGGGCAGTAGCGCGGGCCAACACCTTCAATTTTACCGCTGTACATAGGAGCACGATGAATATTGCTTTTAATAATCTCATGCGTTTCCTTATTCGTATACGTCAACCAGCACACATCTTCGTTGCGGTTGATCCATTCGTCCATAAAGGAAAAGGCATGATGATGTGAATCGCCTTCTTGAACGGCCATATTTTCAATATTAAGCGTTCGTTTATCTACTCGGGCTGGCGTGCCAGTCTTAAAGCGCATCAATTCAACGCCATTATCTAGTAGGGATTGAGAAAATTGTTCCGCTACCCGTTGCCCATTTGGGCCACCTACATAGTCGATATCGCCGATGAGGATTTTACCTTTCAAATAGGTCCCTGTACAAAGAATGACAGCCTTAGCTCCATAGAATTCGCCAAGCTCAGTAACGATGCCCGTTACCTTGCCACCCTCAACCTTGAGCTCCGTAACCATGATTTGCTTAACATTGAGATTATCCGTATTTTCCAAGGTATGTTTCATCAAATGTTGGTATTTAATTTTATCCGATTGGCAGCGCAAGGAATGCACGGCAGGGCCTTTACCCATGTTAAGCATACGCATTTGAATGGCCGTAGCATCCGCATTGATACCCATTTGACCGCCCAACGCATCGAGCTCATACACAAGATGGCTTTTACCAGGGCCGCCAACGGCAGGGTTGCACGGCATAAGTGCAATATTATCCAAACTGATGGTCGCCATCAACGTTCGATGACCCATGCGGGCGCAGGCGAGGGCCGCCTCACAACCAGCATGACCGCCACCGATGACGATGACATCATAATTATCTACTGTGTACATATGAATTTCCTTATATTTACTACTTATTATGAAATGTATATGGAATGATAACTTCAAAAACTCCACCGGCCGGGTCTGACTTCGGCCTACGGCCTTCGCAGGGGCCAAAGTCGTTTTTTTGAAAGCCATCATTCCATATCTACATTACTACCGAGACAAAAATCTACTAAATAATTCATCTATCATACTTTCACGGATGGTATCGCCCGTGATGTCGCCTAGTAGTTCCCAGGCGCTGCGCAAATCGGTTGCGATAAAGTCTACTGGCATGCCCATGTCGATGGAGGAGAGGGCTTCTTCGACTTGAGTCTTCGCTTGTTCCATGAGGCTGATGTGACGCACGTTACTAATCATGGCGCTGTTGTCTTGTTTTACGCGACCGCCGTAAACGAGTTCTTGCACCCATTTAGAAAGAACTGCAGAGCCTTCGCCGTCTTTGGCACTAATGCGTTCGATAGCTGTAAAATTACCGTGTTCTTTAATAGTTTCGTCTGTAACGACTTGTCCCACATCGGACTTATTGAGGAGTACGATGGTGTTCAAACCGCTAACAGAGGTCAAAATTTCGATTTCTTCAGGGGTCAATGGGGTAGACCCGTCGATAACGCAGAGCACGATGTCTGCTTTGTTAATATAATCGCGAGCACGCTCCACGCCGAGGGCTTCTACCGTATCTTGTGTGTCCCGAATACCTGCCGTATCGATGAGGCGCAGAGAAATGCCTTCTACGGTCATATATTCTTCAATACTATCCCGCGTCGTCCCCGGAATATCCGTTACAATAGCGCGTTTTCACGCAAGAGAGCGTTCATAAGGCTCGATTTACCTGCATTTGGACGGCCTACAATAACCGTCGTAATACCGTCGCGAATGAGGCGACCTGTGTTCGCTGTAGACAAGAGTTCATCCATAGCTTTCAAAATAGGCTGTAATTGATCGCGAACCTCTTGGCTCGTTACATCCTCAATATCCTCCTCAGGATAGTCGATAGTTACCTCTAAATGAGCAATCATGGCGATGAGCTGTTCACGCACATCTTTTACAAAGGACGAAACGGTGCCGTCCAGCTGCGATACAGCAAGGGAGAGTGAGTCCTCTGTTTTTGCTTCAATAATATCAATGATCGCCTCCGCTTGGGTGAGGTCGATACGTCCGTTCATAAAGGCACGCTTCGTAAATTCGCCGGCCTCTGCCATGCGTACATCGTGATTTACGAGCAATTTCAAGATTTGTCGAACCGGCACAATACCGCCGTGACACTGAATTTCTACCACATCTTCTGCCGTGTAAGAATGAGGGCCTTTCATTAATAACACAAGAACCTCGTCGATGGTCTTGTTCGTTGCTGGATCCACAATGGTTCCGTATTGAATCGTTCTATTTTGGCGGTCCATCAAAGGAACGGTGCCAGCGCTCTTGAACAGGCTATTTACAATAGGAAAACTATCCTTGCCGCTAACACGAATAATACCTACCCCGCCGATGCCGGGCGGCGTCGCAATAGCCGCTATTGTATCATCTATATACATAAAAATCTCCGTATTTCGAATATCTTTTATATCTTCTTCGCCTGTGAAAGTTAAACTAAACCAATCTTACCCATGCGAAGATTACCTTAAGTTAGCTTTCACCATAACTTATTGATTGCGATAACATTGATGTTTCGATAACCTCCACCGGCCAGGTCTGCCTACGCCCCTACGGGCTCCGCAGGGCCAAAGTCGGTTTCGAAACATCAACATTATCACTTATCATTATTTTATTTAGTGGAGGTTATCAGAATGCTATCGCCACCAAACACTTTTATTTTTTGTAAGAAATCACAATGTGACGGAATGGTTCATCACCAGCAGATTCTGTGACGATATGTTTATCATCATGCAACGCAGTGTGAATGATTTTACGTTCAAATGCATTCATAGGTTCTAAAGGAAACCTTTTGACGATTACGTTTTACCTTAGAAGCAAGGCGTTTTGCAAGATTAATCAACGTTTCTTCGCGACGAGAGCGATAATTTTCCACATCCACCACGATGTGACAGTGGCCAGACACTTCTTTATGAGCTACCAAATTAGTTAAATATTGGATAGCATCAAGAGTTTGACCATGTTTACCAATCAAGATACCGAGGTCTTCACCATGTACTTGGAACGTGATTTTTATCAGCGGTAAACATTTTTTTCAATCATCACAACAAGGCCCATTTGGCCGAACATATCTTCAAGAAATTTCTTACCTTTTTCAGCGATAAGTTGTTGTGTTTCTTTTTGAAAGTTCTTTTTCGTTTCTTTAGTAGTTTCTGTTTCTTCTTCAACTGCGTCGATTTCAGAATCATCAGCAGAGCTTTCAGAAACAGTAACATTACTTTCAGAAGTAGCCACAGGCTCATTAGATACAGCAACAGAAGTTTCAGCGATTTCTTCTTTTTCTTCTACTGTAGCCGTAGCAGCTACTGTTGTATAAAACAAACGAACAACGGCTGGTTTACGGCCAATGCCTAAAAAAACCATTAGAAGGTTGTTCAATAACCTTTGTTTCTACCAATTCACGACCATCTATAGAGAGTTCTGCAACCCCTTTAGCGATGGCATCTTCAATTGTTTTAGCAGATACATCGATAAATTCCATAGTGCCTCCTATTTATTAGCTTCTAAGCCTTTGTAAATGAAATGTTGTTGCACAAATTGGAACACATTGGATACGATCCAGTAAATAACAAGACCGGATGGGAAGTTCAAGGAAATGTAACCGATGAACAATGGCATAAAGATTGTCATAATCTTTTGTTGTTGTGCAGCGGCACCAGAAGCGCCCATACCAGTTTGTTTAGACATAACCCATGTGGACAAAGCACTCAATACAGGCAAGATGTAGTATGGATCTGCTTCTCCAAGGCTAGGAAGCCAGAGGAAATGTTCGAATGCAGGATTGTAAGGATAACCTTGCAATGCATAGAAGATAGCAATCAAGAAAGGCATTTGAACCAATAAAGGCAAGCAACCAGCTAGTGGATTTACACCCAATTCTTTGTACATAGCAGCCATTTCAGCTTGCATTCTTGCAGGATCATTTTTGTACTTATCTTGAAGCTCTTTCATGCGAGGTTGCAACTCTTGCATAGCTTTCATAGATTTGATTTGTTTTACTGTCAACGGCGCTAGAATCGCTTTGATAAAAACAGTAAGGATGATGATAGCCATCCCATAGCTTGGGAATCCGACCATTTCAGTCAAGTTGAATGCATATGTCACAAGCGTGCGCATAAATTCAACTAAATAGTTAAAAATTTCCATTGTTTCTCCTTCGAATGTAGGCCTAAACAGGACATCATTGCGCATCCATATATCGTTATGGTATGGTCTAAATTTCATCCATACAGATGCTCAGGTATTTTCCAAAACTGTGCTCACTCAAACTAATGTCAATTGTGAAAGTTGTACTAGTCTTATCTTTCACTAATACCAAATTAAGGAACGGGATCATAGCCGCCCTTATGAAATGGATGACAACGCAAAATGCGTTTTAGTCCAAGCCAGCTACCTTTCAAGGGTCCATATTTTTCAATGGCCTGCAGAGTATATGCGGAACAAGTGGGATAATATCGGCAACATCCCGGTTTGAGAGGGGATATGGCAATCTGATAGAAGCGGATAACGAGCCATAAAACAAAGGTTACCCCTCGTTTTATAAGGTTGGATATAGTTATACATGTATCTTTCATAGAATTCACCATTTAGGCTTAAGGTCTAAAATTGCATATACATTTAAACCATAGGCCTCATAATACGCGAATAGGACCAAAGCATAGCGCTGTCCATGCTTGTGGTCCTATATAGGATTATACTAAGAGCTTGCTTTTACGCAATAAGTACAGTATTTCCTTTTCCGCTCGTTCATAGGTTGCGTCCTTCAGAGGGCCACGTCCAACGATAACAATATGATACCCTTCGCGAATTTGATGCTGATTGAGGCGATATACCTCTTTCATAAGGCGACGTGCTCGATTGCGTTCAACCGCACCGCCCACCTTTTTTTCCCCGTCACAAATCCGATGCGAGTCTTTTGCTCGCTACAGGCATACGATATAGAACGCATAGGCGTCCTACCTCATACTTACCATGCTTATACACAAGGCGATATTCATTATTGTTTATAATACGTCTCGTTTTATCTAAGCGGTAATCCATTGTATCGTCCGAGTCCTATAGAATAGAAAAACTTGGCAAGAGCGCCAAGTTTTCTGAAAGCTCTTGCTGAGCCATTATATTATGCAGATAAGCGTTTTCTGCCTTTAGCACGTCTTCTTTTTAATACGAGACGGCCACCGATAGTTTTCATGCGTTCACGGAAACCATGGGTACGTTTTCTCCAAAGAGTATTTGGTTGATATGTACGTTTCATTAGTAAAACACCTCCTCGTTATATATTTGTTTTACTTATACCATAACAGTGTAATTATAGAGGAAAACGCAAATCTGTCAATAAAAAACAGGGTTTTCTATATATATATATATAAAAAAGATATGGTGTTTCGATTAAAATCTACAAATGTAATTTGTTTGCCAGTAATATTACTACATTTAAGTAATGATGGCTGCCTAATATTTTCTCGCTCCACCGGCCGGGTCTGACTCCGGCCTACGGCCTCCGCAGGGCCAAAGTCGCTGCAAAAATATTAGGCAGCCATCATTAAACAATATTCATAAATTAGCCAAACAAATTACACCATTCACATCTTATCAAGACACCATATCTTTTTTTATCTGAACCTCATAGATCAACTCCTGTTTTTTTATTGAAACAGATTGCGCGCACCTTTCCTTGGCAGGGGAAGACAGAAGGGCGTAGTCAGACCCGGCCGGTGGAGTAAAAAAATGATAACCTTACCGACCTACGCAAAAATACGAAAATAAACAAATTCCATAAAAAGTTATCCACAGATTAAATGACAATCCCCTATTTTTTTGGTACAATTATAACTGAAATTGGTAAAAAAAATATGTTTTTATAAGTATTTTATAGATAGCTTACAAAAAGTTATCCACATTTTTTTCTCTTTTAACCTATGAATAGTAAAAACCTAGTGTTTATAAGGTTGGAAGGAATTTTATTTTCTCTTATTCACAGGTTGTGCACATGTTATTCACAGGTATTTTTAATTTTTTTCCACAGCTTTTTGAATAAGTTATGCACATAATTACAAAAGTTATCCACATTTTTTTAGTAAAAATTTATACACAAGAGGCACAAAATGCAAGCAACTCGATCTTAATGATATATGGGAACATATATTACAAGTAGCGAAACAAACACTGCCACCTGCGATTTATTCAAGTTTAAGTACATCTCTCATACCGATGAGTATAGATAACAATTCTATTCACATTGTGGTTATGCAGAGTTTTTATAAAAAAAATGTCATTGAATCTCAGCAAACGGTGAGTAAGATGTTAACAGATGCCATCCAGCAAGTGACGGGCAAACAATTAAATATGGTTTTACTTGATTTATTTCCACCCAAAGAGGAAACACCGGTAGAGCCACCACAAGTAACGGATACTTTCTCCGTAAGTACTGCATTGAGTACGCTGAAAAATGGTACGGAACTTACAAAACCTACGAAACAAGAGGTTCCTTATCAAGAGGAGTTTTACACGCCGGTCTATGATGAACCTGTGTATATTCAACGAAAAGAAACGTATGAGTTAATTCCTGATGAGCCGATGTTCCCTATGGAACAGACAAAAACTGCGCAAACGCTGCAGTCTATGGATATTCCTATCGATTTGTCGTCGTCTCAGCTCAACCGTGGCTATCGATTCGATAATTACATTACAGGCAATTCGAACCGCATTCCCTTTGGAGCCGCTCAAAATGTGTCGGAACATCCAGGTGGCGACTATAATCCGCTCTTTATCTATGGCCCGTCTGGACTTGGTAAGACGCATCTTATGCACGCTATTGGCAATGCTATTGTCGAAAGATATCCAAATCTTAAGGTGATGTGTACAACGAGCGAAAAATTCATGAATTTGTTCATCGAATCCATTCGCAAGCGACAAGGCGAACTATTCCGTAACACCTTCCGAAATATCGACGTATTACTCATCGACGATATTCAGTTCTTGGAAAATAAAGAGGGTACGAAAACAGAATTTTTTCAATACTTTCAACGAATTATTGGACAATAACAAGCAAATCGTCCTCACCAGCGATACCATGCCAAACGACATGGATCAGTTCGAAGAGCGCTTGCGTTCTAGGTTCCAAGCAGGTTATGTAGCAACCATGGAAAATCCAGATTTGGAAACGCGCATCGCCATTTTGAAAGCCCTCGTTGAAAAAGGAAAACAACAAGAATCGGAATCTCGTTATCGACAACGATGCCATTAACTACGTGGCATTGCAATTCGATGAAAACATCCGCGTACTGCAAGGGGCTTTCAACAAAGCTTATCGGTACTGCATCCCTTGAACAACGAACTAGCAGTATCGACCTAGAATACACGAAAAAAACATTATCCGACATCATCACGACGGAACGGGTGACACTGATTGATATTGAGTCCATTCAAGATTTTATCAGTACTTATTTCAATATTAAGAAACAAGATTTGTTAGGCAAGAAACGTAAAGCTCAATTTGCATTCCCACGTCAAATTGCCATGTATTTATGTCGCGATGTGATTAATGAAAGCTATCCACAAATCGCAGCAGCCTTTTTCGAGGGATCGTACGACGATTTTGCATGCGTACGATAAGATTAGCAAAGAAATCGACAAGAATCCTGAAAACAAAACAGATTATCCTAGACATTAAATCCAAGCTTTCATCACTCAACTAAAATAGGTGTGGATAACTCTGTGGATAGACTGTGTATAAATTTGTGGATAATGCAGAATTTAAGATTTTCTGTGAGTATGTGGATAACCTAAAACAATGTATACACACACTTATCCACACCTGTAGAAAGGCACAAAATCTAGAAAACTTTCACATTTGCACACATTCACAGCGCCTACTACAAATACTACTAAACTTACAAAACAATCAAAAACATATCAGAAAACCGATCTATCGTTGATTATCTATAGAGGACCAACGTAAATCGCACAATGAATATTACAAACAAGGAGAGTATTTACGATATGAATATCAAATTCCCAAAGGCTAATCTCCAAAAAGCCATTAACGTTTTACAAAAAAAGTATCTCAAAACAAAACAAGTTCCAATCTACCAGGTTCCATTTATATCACTACAAAAATAATCAAGTGGAACTACAAGGTAACGATTTTGAATTGGGCATCAAACTTACTATCGATGCAGAAATCTTAGAACCAGGTACTTTGGTGGTTGCATCTCGTTACTTCCAAGAATTAATCCGCAAATTGCCAGGTGAAACAATTCAATTGAGCAAACCAGAAGATGGCAATTCCTTAAAAATCACATCAGGTTCCTCTGAATTTAATCTTGTCACATTGCATCCAGACGATTTTTCCTTAGTTGAACAAATTCATGACCAAGATCATGTAACTATGGACAGCCAAGCAATGAAAGAACTTATCGACCTTACGAACTATGCAGCAGCCAGCGATGATGATCGCCCTGTATTTGCTGGTGCTTTACTTGAAATTAAAGATGCAAACGACAAAGAAGTAACTATGGTTGCTACAGATACACATCGCATGGCGGTTAAGATAGTAACTATCGATGAACCAGCAACTAATCCAATGCGCGTTATCATTCCAACAAAGGCTTTAGCAGAAGTATCTCGTTTATTGCCAACAGATAATCCATCTGTTATTAAAATCATTTGGAATCGCACACAAATCGTGTTCATGTTTGAATCCATCTATATTATTTCTCGCTTAATCGAAGGTACATATCCAGAATATGAAAAGGTAATTCCTGCTCAATTTGATTCTAGTGCGATTGTAGACCGCAAAGATTTTGCAGGCGCCGTTGATCGTGTATCCTTGTTAGCAAAGGATATGAGTTATAACGTAATTCGCTATGACTGGTCCGAGGTACAAGTGACTTTGTCTAGCCAAAATGCTGAAATTGGTATGGCAAAGGAAGAAATTCCTGTGGAATTTAAAGGTACACCATTTCACCATTTCCTTTAATGGTCGCTACATTTCTGATATCTTGCGTCACAGCACAGGCGATAATATCCATATGTATTTAAAACAAAATGGTCCTGTTGTGATTCGTCAAGATAATAATCCGAACTATACGTACGTAGTAACACCTGTTCGTACGAATGCTTAATACAGTAATTTGTCCACCATAGGAGGACGTTATGAAACAACAACATGTACCTATCCATACGGAGTACATTCAAATCGATCAACTACTTAAATTAGAAGGTGTCATCGAAACAGGGGGCCAAGTAAAAAGCCTTATCGATGATCAAGTACTTACATTAAAATGGCGTCATCGTCACAGAAAAAAACGTAAAAAAATGTCGCGTTGGTGATGTGATAGGTGTAGATGGTCTCGATGTAGAATTCATCGTTACCAAAGAGGAGGCATAATCGGTGAGAATCAACTCACTGCAATTGTTCCAGTTTCGCAACTATAAGGAATTGAATATATCCTTACATCCTGAAATCATCGTCTTATATGGCACAAATGGGGCTGGTAAAACCAATATATTGGAATCGATTTACGTTGGTACCATTGGTAAAAGCCATCGTACAAATGATACGGCGGATATGCTTTTTATTTAATGCTGATGAGCAGGCATTGTGGTGAACTTTGAGAAAAAGGATACGCCGCAGAAGGTAAATATTAAGCTATTTCGCCAAGGACCAAAAGATATTCGCTTAAATGATACTAAAATATCTCAGAAGGAATTAATTGGTACCTTAAATACAGTTATATTCTGTCCGGAAGATTTACAGCTCATCAAAGGCAGTCCATCGGGGCGTCGTAGATTTCTTGATATGGAAATATCGCAGACCAGCGCTACTTATTATCATCAATTATTGCAATATAATCGCTTATTACAACAACGCAATACCTTGTTGAAAGAATATCGTGGTAAGCAGAATATTCCTCTTGCTGAATGGGATATACAGCTAGCGGATATGGCGGCTTTCATCGTAAAAAAACGAATGGAAAGTTTAAAGAAAATCAATTTGCTCATCGATTTAATGAATCGTAAATTGACGGGCGGTCTTGAAAATCTCACCATCGGTTATGAACAACCCTATGGGAAGGACAATCATCTTGTATATACAAAGGAGCCTTTTTACGATTTATTACAAGAGGCGTTGCCTCAGGATCGTCATCGCATGACCACAAGCGTAGGTCCTCATCGTGATGATTTGCGGTTCTTTTCGGATTCTATTGATTTAAAGCGATTTGGATCTCAAGGACAGCAACGGACAGCGGTGCTGTCACTAAAATTGAGCGAATTAGAATTTATCAAATCCGAAGTAGGCGAATATCCCGTATTGCTCTTAGATGATGTATTGAGCGAGCTTGACGAGGCGAGACGGAATAATTTATTGCAGTTCATCCATAAACGCATTCAAACCGTCATAACTACGACGGATATACACGATTTTGAAAACCTACAAGGTGTTCAATTTATTCAATGTCAGGAGGGCAAGTCCATTATGGAAAGCCTTAATATGTGCTTAGCTGGTGGTCTTGATGAGCTAGGTATACTTGAAAAATTTAAACTGAATACTCTGATTCATCATTGGCGTGATGTGGTAGGTCCAATTTATGCAGGCCATACGCGCATCATCGACATTAAACCTCCTAAAATTATACTTAGCGCTGATAATTCGCAGTGGATGCAAGAGGTTAAGATGAACCAAAAACGCATTCTTAAGGCCATTAATGATTATTATCAAGGTGAGATTATCACCGAAATGGGCCTTATGATGCATCGTCAGAGCTTTGTGAAAGAATCGTCTGGTCCGGAGATATATCATATAGAAATGCCTGATATAGAAGGCTATATAGATATGTCAAAAATCGTCTTATCCGATGATGATATAAATGTTATCGACAATATGGTTAACAAAATCTCTGATGACACATTAAAAGATACTTTCAGAAACGTAATTATTAGCAGTCGCAAAAAAGAAATCTATTTATTAGAACATGGCTATCATCGTTGTGAACGCTGTCGAATTCTGATGAATCGAGCTACTAAACATTGTGTTACCTGTGAATATGAAATTCATCGTGAGCATATCAACAATATTAAACGGCAAATTCGACGGATTCCTTATATAAAATACAAAGAATGTTGTAAATATATAAACTGCACTTTTGATGACTTTGCCATGGCTATGAGAGAACTTATTTATTTTTATTTAGACAAGGTATATCATGGTTCAACTAGCCGTAATCACATGTATATGGCAGCCATGCTCATTACCCATAAACCACCTGAAGAATTAACAGATCAACATGTGATTAACCTGTGTAATAAACATAGATCAAAATTCTTGAGTGAAGAAAAACAAAAAGAGCTCAATATGCTAAAAGGAATTTTGGAATAATAATAGGATATATGAGGTGGATGGGTAGTACTTTCGCAGCGACTTTGGCCCTGAGGAGCCCGTAGGGCGTAGTCAGACCCGGCCGGTGGAGCGAGAAAGCACTACCCATCCGCCTCATAAGCATAAGGAGATTTATGTATTTACATATTGGCGATAATTTGAGTATCCCTATGAATTCAATCATTACCATGATTCATGCGGATTCAGGAAAATCGCATAGGACGGGCATATCGTATTATGATGCTGAGGTTATAAACGTGGTGCCTGAAGACAAGATAAAAACATATATCGTAACAGATGATTGTGTGTATGCATCTGGTATATCACTAAAAACTTTGAAAAAAACGTATTGATGAGTTTTACTCAATATTGAAGAATAAGTAATTAGCAATATATAGCTTTCAAGTTATTAGCAATATATAGTATAATAATGAGATAAACTATAACCGTAGACGTGTTGTGCATAAGCATATTGCGGTTTATGTCGTTAGGAGGAGTTTGTTGAATGGCTGAAGAAAATTATGGCGCTCAGAATATACAGGTTCTTGAGGGTCTAGACGCGGTGCGTAAACGCCCAGGGATGTACATTGGTAGTACGTCCATTCGCGGTTTGCATCACCTCGTTTATGAAGTTGTAGACAATTCAGTGGACGAAGCGCTCGCAGGTTATGCGACGCATATCGAAGTGTCCATTAATGAAGATAATAGTATTACTGTTGTAGATGATGGCCGTGGTATTCCAACAGGCATGCATGAATCTGGCATGTCCGCAGTGGAATTGGTATTAACTAAATTGCATGCAGGCGGTAAATTTGGTGGCGGCGGCTATAAGGTGTCCGGTGGCCTTCACGGCGTAGGTATTTCCGTTGTAAATGCATTGAGTGAATGGACTAAGGTTCAAGTTTCTCAAAATGGCATCATTCAAGAAATTTCCTTTGCTCGTGGCCATAAAACATCTGAATTGCATGAAATTGGCAAAGCTGAAGGCACCGGTACAACAGTTATTTTTTAAAAGCAGATCCAGAAATCTTTGAAACTACAGTGTTCAACTTTGATACATTGAAGTTCCGTTTACAAGAATTGGCGTTCCTTAATAAGGGCCTTCGCATTACATTGAGCGATTTGCGCCAAGAGGAACCTCGCATTGAAAGTTTCCATTACGAAGGTGGTTTAAGTTCTTTCATCGCATTCTTGAACGAAAACAAGGAAGTTGTTAACCCAACTGTTATCAACATTGAAAATACAAAGGATGATGTAGTTGTTGACGTTGCATTGCAATATAATGATAGTTACAGCGAAAACTTGTTGTCCTTCGTAAATAACATCAATACCGTTGATGGTGGTACACATTTATCTGGCTTCCGTGCCGCATTGACGCGTACACTCAATGATTATGGCCGTAAATCTGGTTTGATCAAGGAAAATGAAAGCAATCTTTCCGGTGAGGATGTACGTGAAGGTTTGACTGCTGTTATTTCTGTGAAAGTATTAGAACCACAGTTTGAAGGTCAAACTAAAACGAAACTTGGCAATAGTGAAGTAAAAGGTATTACTGACGTTATCGTGTCAGAAGGTCTTAAAACATTCTTTGAAGAACATCCACAAGATGCGAAGAAGATCATCGAAAAAGCAACGATGGCGAGCCGTGCTCGTGAGGCTGCTCGTAAGGCCCGCGATTTGACACGTCGAAAGAACGCGTTAGAGGTATCTAGCCTTCCTGGTAAATTGGCGGACTGCTCCGAAAAAGATACATCTATGACTGAAATTTATTTAGTCGAAGGTGATTCTGCGGGTGGTTCTGCAAAAACAAGGTCGTGACCGTCGTTACCAAGCGATTTTGCCATTGCGTGGTAAAATCCTAAACGTAGAAAAGGCACGCCTTGATAAGATTTTGGCGAATAACGAAATTCGTTCCATGATTACCGCTTTCGGTACTGGCATTGGGGAAGAATTCGATATTACTAAAATCCCGTTATAATAAAATTATTATCATGACAGATGCGGACGTTGATGGCGCTCACATCCGTACATTGCTTCTCACATTCTTCTATCGATACATGAAACCTTTGGTAGAGGAAGGACATATTTATATTGCTCAACCGCCTTTATACCAAATTAAAAAAGGCAAATCCCATTGGTATGTATACTCTGATGCAGAGCTCACAGCAAAACTTGATGAAGTAGGTCGAGATGGTATTACAATTCAACGATATAAAGGTTTGGGTGAAATGAATCCTGAACAATTGTGGGAGACAACAATGAACCCTGAAAATCGTACAATTTTACAAGTTAGCTTAGAAGATTCTATCGAAGCTGATAAAATCTTTACCGTACTTATGGGTGATAAGGTTGAACCTCGTCGTAAATTTATTGAAGATAACGCAAAATATGTGCGTAATCTAGACTTATAAGAGGTGCACCATGGCTGATAATCAACATAATAACGTAGAGTTTACGTCCAACAAAGATCAACATCTAAAACGTACCCTGAAAGCGCGTCATATGAATATGATTGCTCTAGGTGGTGCTATCGGTACTGGCTTATTTGTAGCTGGTGGTGAAGTAGTAAGTACTGCAGGCCCTGGTGGTGCTCTCGTAGCTTACGGCCTCATTGGCCTCATGGTGTATTTCCTCATGACATCTCTTGGGGAAATGGCTACTTACTTGCCGATTCCTGGTTCCTTCGGGACTTATGCAAAACGCTATGTAGACCCTGCCTTTGGTTTTGCCTTAGGTTGGAACTACTGGTTTAACTGGGCTATTACATTGGCTGCCGAAGTACTGGCAGGGGCGCTGATTATGAAATATTGGTTTCCTGATGTGCCGGCTATCGTTTGGTCCGCTTTATTCTTATTAATTCTATTTGGACTCAACTATTTGTCCACTCGTTCTTTTGGTGAAAGTGAATACGTATTCTCATCCATCAAGGTAATTACAGTTTTTTGTATTCCTATTCTGTGGTTCAATGCTTATCCTAGGCATTGGCGGTACATCTCCAGGATTTGTAAACTGGACAACAGGTGATGCTCCATTTGTAGGTGGTTGGGAATCCATCCTTGCTATCTTCATGGTAGCTGGTTTCTCATTCCAAGGTACTGAGCTTATCGGCGTAGCCGCTGAGGAAGCAGAAGACCCTGAAAAGAACGTGCCCAAAGCGATCAACTCCATCTTCTGGCGCATCCTATTGTTCTATATTGGGGCTTTCACAGTAATCGGTTTCCTCATTCCTTACACTGATCCAAATCTATTGAATTCTAGCATTGAAAACGTATCAATTTCTCCATTTACACTCGTATTTGACCGTTTTGGATTCGCTTTTGCCGCTAGCTTTATCAATGCTATTATCTTAACAGCTGTATTGAGTGCTGGTAACTCCGGCTTGTATTCTTCAACTCGTATGCTTTACGCATTGGCTAAAGAAGGTCAAGCGCCACAAATCTTCGCTAAACTTAACAAACGTGGTGTTCCAGTTCCTGCATTGGTAGTAACTACAGCCATCGGTTTATTTGCATTCCTTACAAGCTTCATCGGCGAAGGTACTGCATACACTTGGATTGTTAATATCTCTGGTCTCTGTGGCTTCATCGCATGGGTTGGTATTGCAGTTTCTCACTATCGTTTCCGCCGTGCATTCATTGCACAAGGTAGAGATCTTAGTGAATTGCCTTACAAAAGCATGGTTGTTCTCAATTGGACCAATCTTGGCTTTTAATTTTATGTATTTTTATTATTGCTGGTCAAAACTACTCCGCTTTCACAGGCGATACAATCGACTGGTACGGCGTATCCGTTGCTTACATCGGATTGCCAATCTTCTTCGCTGTATACTTCGGTTACAAATATATCAACAAAACTAAACTCGTTCCGTTGAAAGAAGTAAATCTAGACCGCGATTTTTGACAAATAAAAACGCAATACAATTGGACCTATTCATTATGAAAGTAGTGAATAGGTCTTTTTGTACATGTAGTATTAGGTAATTGTTTTTATATGAAAGCTATCATTATAAGATTGTTTTTTTCTATAAAAAGCCTTGCTATAATGAATCAAAAATATATTGTTGTCAATTAGAGAGGATACAATTATGATTATTACCACAACTATGCATATTGAAAATAAACCTGTACAAGAGTACAAAGGTATCGTATTTGGTGAGGTCGTAGAAGGCCGTAATTTTGTAAAAGATTTCATGTCTGGTATTCGTGACATTGTTGGTGGCCGCAGCGGTAACTATGAAGATTCACTAATGAATGCACGCCAAGCAGCAATCGATGAAATGGCAAAACGAGCTAGCAAAATCGGCGCTAATGCCGTTATTGGCGTATCATTCCAATACAGCACCGTAGGGGCACAAAATGGCATGCTTATGGTGACATGTAATGGTACGGCCGTTGTAATTTAATAAGAATTCATAGATGGGACCACTTGTTTCATTCCACCGGCCGGGTCTGACTCCGGCCTATGGCCTCCGCAGGGCCAAAGTCATGAAACAAGTGGTCCCATCTATTTTCTATTAAATACAACAGTCTGGATTAGAAAAAGAAAAAGTCGTTCGGAAACACTACTTATTCTATTTTGCTTAAAAATTTCCATCGGCCGGGTTTGAGTGAGAAACTAGAACATATAAAAACAGCAGGGCCGCCACCCTGCTGTTTTTGTTACGTGAATACATTGCAACTTACTTATTTCCCTTGTCAAAGAGATATTAACACTATCAGAATTAGTAGTCAATCAATTGTTAGATTATAATAGATATTTATTATATATTGCTTATTTTTACCTTATACCATGTTGCATACATAACTGGTAGTACGATGAGTGTTAGTACCGTTGCCACGAGTAGGCCGCCGCTAAAGGCGATGGCTAGTGGGCTCCAGAATACGGATCCCATGAGCGGTATCATACCAGGATGGCTGCAATAGCGGTTAGCATAATTGGTCTAAACCGCAATGTAGCCGAGTTGATGATGGCTCTCGTGGAGATTGTCCTTCAGCACGGTGGATTTCGATTTGGTCCAACAAGATGATGGAGTTACGAATGATCGTGCCAGAGAGGGCGATAACACCGAGAATGGCCATAAATCCAAGTGGTGTACGTGTAATGTTTAGGGCTAGTACAACACCGATGAGTCCTAGAGGAGCCGTGAATAAGGCCATGAACATGAGTGCAATTTTCTTCAATTGGAACATGAGAATGGTCATAATCACAAAGAGCATGATAGGAATTGGGACGAGCAATTTTTTAACGGCTGTAACGCTCTTTTCAGCGGCGCCATCGAGCTCGATTGTATATCCAGTTGGCAAGTTTTGACGATATTCTTCAAGGTTCTTGTAGATTTCTTTCGTCTTAGCATTGCCAAGTACACCAGGGCCAACATTAGCATGGATGCTGATGGTCGGCATCATGTTGCAGTGCCAGATAATCCCTTCCTCTTGGGTCATAGAAATCGTGGCAATTTGGCTGAGCGGTACATAGGAACCATTGCCTGTTTGGATTGGTAGTGATGAAAGTGCCGCTAGATTGTGGTTTTCATTGCCACCTAATTTGAAAGTAACAGGAATTGTTTGGTTCCCTTCGTAATATTCACCCGCTTTTTGTGCCTGTTAACAAGCTTTGTAAATGAAGTGATACAGCATAGCTATTGATGCCAAGTAAACGCGCCTTATCTGGATCGATATGAACTTGTGCAACAGGCTCTGTATCCGGCCAGTCAAAGGCGATATTTTGTAAGTCCTTATCTTGCTGCATCATGGCTTTCACATCATTAGCAATCGTTTTTACCTCAGATGCATTAGGTCCCGATACACGAAGCATAACAGGATATTTAGATGGAGGTCCAATTTGAACGAATTGCATATTGATGAGGGCTGATGGATATTCATCGTTTAACTGATCTTGTAAATCCTTGAACAATGCATCACGATCCTTTAAGGACTTTGTGACGATGATGGTTTGCATGAAATTAGCACGTGGTAATTCCGGTTCTAAGGTCAATACAAACCGTGGCGACCCTTCACCTACATAGGTTGTGTAATGATCGATATACTCATTGTCCTTTAACAAAGCATCCAATAATTTAGCTTGGCTTTGCGTATAATCGATGGATGAGCTTTGAGGAAATTGCATAGATACAATGATTTCATTCCGCGTTGATGATGGAAAAAATTCCTGTTTGATGAGCGGAAATGATAGGAGGGACAATATGAAAGCCCCTAATGTGGCGAGTAATATGGTCTTGTGATGACCGAGTGCCCAGTGGAGGAGACTTTCAAAACGTGCATAAAAAATCGTTTTCAGACGATGCATAATATGATCGCGACGAGTCCACTCGGATTCGGGTTTTTCAGCCTTGTTTTCGATGATTTTTATAGCCCAGTACAGGACTGACCAGAACAGATGCAATCCAAGATAGGACGAGGGCTAAGAACACAACGATGGACAAGGATTTAGTAAATTCTGCAACCATGCCCTCTGCCAAGGCGAGAGGCAAGAAACCAGCACAGGTAATGAGCGTGCCGGACAGCATCGGAAAGGCTGTAGATTCATAAGCAAAGGTGGCTGCACGCCAATGGTTAAAAGCCTTCTTCAAGCTTAACGCTCATCATTTCTACAACGATGATGGCGTCATCTACGAGGAGGCCCAGTGACAAGATGAGGGCACCAAGGCTAACCTTATGTAGATAAATGCCGTTTTCGTACATCAACACAAAGACGGTGGATACAACGACAGGAATGGTGAGCGCCACCACAACACCGGTACGAATGCCAAGGGATGCAAAGCTTACGAGCAATACGATGGCGATGGCTTCGAATAGAGATTGTGAGAAATCACCGATGGATTCCTTAACGATGTGCGGTTGATTCGATACTTGATCGAGGTTTAAACCAGCGGGAATCGTCGTTTTAAATTCCTTTAGTTTATTATCGATAGCCTCGCCAAATTCGATATTATTCGCACCAGCATCCATGGAAATAGCGATGCCGATGGCAGGCTTGCCTTCGTAGTAAAAATTGGGGACTAGATGGGTCCTTATAGGTCATTGTTACATCCGCTACATCGCCAAGTCGTACGATTTGATTGTTGATGCGGGCTGGCATATTTTTGACAGCATCGACGCTATCGAATACACCATTTACACGGATATATACATTGTTCGTATCGGTGTTAACCATACCAGCTGGCACCATGGCGCTTTGCTGTTTGAGCGCGTTTAACACTTGTTGAACCGTTACCTTATAGGAGGCCAATTTATCCTTATTGATAGTTATATCAAGGGACTTTTCTTGTACTCCAATAAGGGTAATCTTTTTTACATTTGGAACAGATAATAATTGTCGTTTTAAATTTTCCGCTTGTTGCCGTTTTTCTTCGTAACTAAATTCGTCACCTGAAAGGGCATAAATCGTGCCGTATACATCGTCGAATCGATCGTTGATAGCTGGACCTTGAACGCCAGATGGTAAGGATTTCCACTCATCATTGATCATGTTACGTGCTTCTTCCCAGGCGGGACGAATTTTTACTTGATGGTAAATCTTCTTTCAGATTGATGTATATAACAGATTTACTGCCATCTGTGAAAGACTTAGTATAATCTACACCCGGTAGATCCCGTAGTCGTTCCTCCAGTTTATCCGTTACTTGATCAGACATCTCTTGCGGTGATGCGCCTGGCCAAGAAACGCCGACCACCATGGTACGCATCGTAAAGTCTGGATCTTCCATGCGTCCCATATGGGTGAACGAGAATATACCAAAGGTGAGGAGTACGGCGATGAAGTAATAGATAATAGATTTGTGGCGTAACGCCCAATCTGCTAAGTTAAAGTTCTTCATTCATGCACCGCCGTCCCTTCTTGTAATTGTTGGGTGCCTGCGGTGATAACGATATCTCCTTTAGCGAGGCCACTTTTTACGATAACCGAATTATTACCGAAATCGCCCGTTTGAATTGGTACGAGATGTGCTTTTTATCTCGAATGATATAAACCGCATTATTACCTTGTTTGTCTTTCACCAAAGCTGTCAATGGAATAGAAATATCCGTTGTCTCTACTTGATTGATGACCGCGTTGATGGTCATGCCAAGCTGTACCTCTTTTGGTGGATTTTGTAAGGCAATTTTTACCGTATAGGTTCGTGCCATTGGGTCTGGGACAGGTGAAATTTCTCGGATAATACCTTGTACTTTCACATCAGGTAAAGCCCAGAAACTGATGGTAGCAGTACTACCTATGCGAATCTTACTCATTTCTTGTTCAGGCAACGAAATAACTGCCTCTGGTTCATGGCCAGCCGCCAAGGTGCCTACTGGTTGACCAGCGGAGACCACTTGACCGACCTCGAGATTAAGCGCCGTTATGAGGCCACTATCTGGAGCAACAAGAGTAGTATAACTATTTTGATTACTGCTCAAATTGAGACCTGCTTGAGCCTGTTGTAACTGAGCCTTGGCAGCATTTAATTGATTTTCTGCTTGATCTAGCTGTAATTTACTAACCGCATTTTGTTCATATAAAGTACGGAATCGTTTCCGCATTCGTATTGGCTAGCTCATATGCCGATTGAGCTGCCGTAACGGCTCCTTGTGCATTTTTGTACTTGACTAGCCGTATCAGCGCCGTTAATTTGGGCGATAACTTGACCCGCTTGAATAGGAGAACCTACACTGACGAATTTATTAATAATACGGCCACCAACTTGGAACGCTAAATTTGTTTCCGTTTTTATTGTGGATTGTTCCCGAATACCCAGCACTCGTTGTGCCAGCCTCCTCGCCAATCGTAATCGTCCGTACCTTGAGACTCGTATCATGCTCTTCTTGATTCGAACCACAACCGCCGATGACTAGTGCACTCATCAGTAGCGCCGTGGTCAATCCTAATACACTACGATTCATAATTCTCTCCTTCACACACATTATATAGATTATTGTGAAAGCAATAACTACTATGAAATATATATTTTATACAATTAAATAATACTATATTAAACAAAAATTCTATATGTATATTAATTATATTAGAAAATATATATGTTTTCTAAATTTAGTAACTGCGAGGCACCTTCCTAAAACCTCCAGCTACCTTTAACGGTCTGCGCCTGATGGCTTGACCTAGTAAAGTCGGTTTTAGAAAGGTGCCTCTTCGTTAAAAATATCATAAACCAGAGCCTATACAAACATATATATTTTCTAATAATTGGAGAGAGGGACCTTCGGGGAGAAATTTAGGGTTATAATAGTTTTGATAAAGGTTGGTGGAATTATGAAACAAGAAAAAGACAGAGAAGTATATAATCAAAAAACATTAGAAGCAATGAAAGAAGCAAAGAAAATAGCAAGAGATTTGAAATACCCTAGTTATAAAAACGTTAGAAGAACTAAAAAGAGCTTTTAGATGATAGTTGTGCAACAAACGTAGAATAGAAGATGAGAGAACCCCTCTTGAAAACGACTTCGGGCTCCGCGTAGCGCAGTAGCGTGTCGGCTTTCAGGAGGGGTTCTCTCATCCATTTTTATTCTTCTGTTTGTTCCACAACTGGTTCAACATAACTAACCAAAATTTTGTCGATTCTCGTATTATCCATGTCTACGATTTCAAAGGTGTATCCTTCCCAATTGGTTTTGTCTGTTTCTCGTGGGATTCTACCGAATAGTAGGTTCATGAGACCGCCTAATGTTTTGTATAGATCATCTTCTTCGCGAGGAAGTTCTTTGTCGATGTGAAAGAATTCTTTAAATTCGTCTATGTTGAGTAGACCATCTACAAGCCATGTTCCGTCACCGCGTTCGATGATACGGTTTTCTTCTTCTTGGCGTTCATCTTCACCAGATGGCATGAGGCCTACGATTTCTTCCATGATGTCATGTAATGTTACGAGGCCACTAAAGCCACCGTATTCATCGAGGACGATGGTTTCGTGAACGCCTTCATTACGCAATGTATTGAGCAATTTCATAAGAGAAATGCTTTCAGGTACAAGCAATGGTTCTGTCATACAAGAACGGATGACGTGGTGAAGGGGACTTTCACCCTGCAAACATTCAACCATAACATCTGTTACGTTAATCATACCCCGCAATTCATCGAGGGAATCTTCACCTACAGGAATGCGGTAATGGTTTGCCGTTTTTAAGAACCTCCATGATTTCATCTTCGGAAGCGTTTAAATCAATCCATTTAAGCTGCGTCCGCGGTGTCATGACGTCAGATGCGTCCATGTCGGCTAGGTGAAAGATATTTTCTACGAGGATAGGTTCTTCTTCTTCGTAAGCACCCATGGCTACGCCTTCGGTGAGCATTTGGTTGATTTCAGATTCTGTTACAGGAGCTTCTTCTTTAATAGTAACGCCTAATAATTTTAATAAAAAAATTCTGTAGAAACACCGAGGAAGCTAACGATTGGTTTTTAATGCTACTGATAGCCAGTAAATTGGTTTTGCCACTACTACTGCGATACTTTCAGGACTATTTAAAGCCAAGCGTTTTGGCACAAGTTCACCAATAACGAGGGATAAATAGGTAATAATCGCAACGATGATAAATGAGCTAAGAGATGTAGCATACGGTTCAATACTTGGAACATGAGCTACTAAAAATTCCTCTAATGGAGCGGAAAAGGTTGCACCAGAATACAAACCTGTTAAAATACCAACGAGGGTAATACCAATTTGAATGGTAGAAAACATATTATTAGGTTTTTCTGCTAATTCAAAGGCTTTTTTAGCCCGTTCATTACCTGCTTCACCCATCTCTTCGAGACGGCGTTTTTTAGCATTGACGATGGCTAACTCTGTCATGGAAAATAAGCCGTTCGCGATGATTAAAATGATGATAATTATAAAATCTAAGGTCAGATCACTGTCCATATAAGTAAATACTCCTTTTTATGAGATATAATTCTGCACATGAGAAAAAAATTGAAATATTACTCTTTAGTATACCATATTAGCAGCAATAAATGTTTAGTATACAAGAAAAAGCACCCTATATATAAGGGTACTTTTGGTATATACTATAGGTGTTACTGCCCTAGACTGGTAACAGAAAGGGGGTGCAACATTTTGACAGACGTTTTAACTTCCTTAATAGTGTCTATCATAGCAGGTGTAACCTGTCACTACATCTGCAAGTGGCTAGATAGATACTTTCGTCAGTAACTAGCACAGAAAAAGCAGGGCGGCAACCCTGCTTTTTCATTTTTGCGTGCAACATATTGAACGCATTAACTTCCTTTGTCATATATTATGATACATGATTATCTAACATTTGTAAATGATGTTATCTATGTATACAATGATTGATAAGAACCATAATGTACATGTATATAAGCGATAGGGAGAAGGATACGATGACAAGCGAACAGGAATGGGAACAAGTGTTACAAATCAAAACTACAGGCCGTGATGATAGCCGTTCGGATGCAGAGCATCATCCATATGAACCGACGGACTATTGTGTTCTTGAGCGCCTCGCAAGTAGTGGTTATATTACGAAACAAAATACCCTCATCGATTACGGCAGTGGCAAGGGGCGCGTTAGCATATTTATGGCGAATCAGACGCGGTGCCATTCCATTGGTATCGAATACGATGAACGTTTGTATGAACGGGCCATCGTAAATGGTGAAAGCCCAGCTGCCAAGAACCGTGTATCTTTGTCCTTGGCGATGCTACTACCTATACATTGCCAGACAATGCAGATCGATGCTTTTTCTTTAATCCCTTTGCACTTCACACCATTAAACGTGTATTAGGTAATATATTTGATTCTTTATATCATCATCCAAGAGAAATTCTACTATTCTTCTACTATGTTAACGAAGAAGTAGAAAACTTCCTAAATAACCATGTGCGCCTCGAAGCAGAAGAATCAATACAATGCGGCGATTTATTTCAAAAAACTGACGACAAAGAACGCATATTGGTATATAGAGTGAATGTGTTTTAGTACTTTCACTAAAACACGCAGAAAATCCGCGTATTTTCTGATATAATAATAGATTAGAGAGTATAAAAATTTATTTTCTATTCACCATGGTATGTATTGATTCGTAATGATTAATCGTAGTGATTAGGGCTGAGTATATACCATAAAGGAGGAACGTATGGAACGCGTGTCAGCAAGTCTTATTGAAGAAATTCGCAGTGCCTTAATAGAACGTTATAATCGTGATCAAGAAATTCAGCAAATGATTGAAGAAATCGGTGCTGAAGAAGGTCTTAACGAAAAAGAATTGTCTATTATTCATCAGGCTTATTTAGAGGTTAAGGAACGTATGCAATATACGGCAAATTTGATAGAATTGTGGAATCAAATTGAGGTCGTTCAGGACCGCATGAGTATGCTTAATTCTTATGAAAGCTTGGAACGCGATTTATTTGGCGATGTTCTTTCCTTTGATAAACCGATGGGCTATGGTGCGTCGAATCAAGATAATTTGGACTATGCAATAGAGCAAATTAAGTTGCACGATATAGATCATGACATCGAAGATATTGATGATGAAAGTACCCTAGACCGAGATATTCATACATCTTTAGATCCTTATGATATGGTAAATTCCTTGTTGTACTCCAAACAATCCACGGGCGATAAGGATAAAACTAAACAACAAAAGGAGATCGACAAGCTTATCAAAAAACAACTGAAACGCGTAGAAGAAGAATGGGCGAAGCTTTTCAGGTAAAAAGAATAAAAAAAGATAAGAAAAAGAAAGATAAAGACAAGAACAAAAAGAAAGACAAAAAGACAAGGATAAGAAGAAAGATAAAAATCCAAGAAGGATAAAAGAGGCTAAGAAACTTGAAAAATCCTTGAAAAAGGAATCAAAAATCTGAAAAAGGACTAACCGTAGATTTCATAAATAACCACGGCCAGAAAACTACGGATAAAGGCTGTGGAAAATGCAAGCGGTGCAAGGGGGCCGAGTTGCAGAAGTATTCACGTATATAACTGTGATGGCACATATGATACGTGTAAATAGGGGTATACATTTGTATTTTTGAATAAATTGTAGGGCTGGTGTGTAAATTGGAACATGGTATGTATCGATGGTTGAACTGGATAAAAGGCATTCAACAGGAATTAAAAGGCATTTTTTTGTTCTTTTTCTATCTTGTTTACGCTTTTTAGAATCGTATTTTTTTAATTATATTTCAATCTCAATTAGATACGACTACAATGGACAGTATTTTTAATGTCTTTATGGCTTGGTTTTTCGGTTGAGTTTGAAGACCGTTGGATCCATTGTCCTTGTAAGTTTGCTATTTGCTACATTGCCATCTATAGTGTGGCCGAAATGGAAGGCCCAAGGTGTACGCAAGGTTTGGTACGGATTTGTTACCATCTTATTTACATTGCTCTTTATGGGGCGTATCCCTGTTTTTATACCATATTTAACTCCTCTTACAATGCGATGCTTATCAATGGCAAACATGACGATATTCATGCCATTATCAATACGGCTATCAATGAATATCATGGTATACCATATTTAATTGGTGGCATTGCGCTTAGTATTGTTTTCAGTTGGCTTTTTAGTGAAAGTACTAAATACCAACACATATGAATGGGCACCTAGTACTAAGCGTAGTAAGTGGATTACTGGTATTCTAAGTTTTGTTGGATTTGGTGTACTATTCGTATTTTTCCGCTTTGGTGGGGCCTTTGGTTATACGAATTCCATTAACTGGGAAAGTGCAGCTCGACTTAATTCAAATCTATTAAATGAAACAATATTAGACGATGCACAAGCGTTATACCGTGTAAAATCTATTGCGAAACGGACTTCAGAGCTAGAGGATATTCATTTAACGCCTGCTGAGTTACATGAAAAAATACAATCCATTGGTGGTAATCCTAGCAGTACACGATTTGATGAAGCTTTCACAAAAACGTTAACAACAGAACGATTACAACAACAACCTCAATCTATTAATATAATTCTCGGTGAATCCTATGGCTTATGGCCATTCCTTGCTGAATTCAACGAACCTGGTGCGTATCTTGTAGAGCAAGGTCGTAAGTACGCGGCTAGTCCACAGGCGATGGGTACGCAAATGGCCTTAGCCCAAGGAACGGGTACGATGCCAGCTATTATCGGGTTATTGACGGGCATGCCGGATACGGGGATGTATCCAAACTATAGCGTAGGTATGTTACAAGAACCGTATGGCCTCGGTATTGGACCGGTTATGAAAAAACTAGGTTATAAGACCGTATTTTGGTATGGCGGTTTTAGTACTTGGCAAAATGTTAAGAACTTTGCCTTAGAACAAGGTTTTGATGAATTCCACGATGCATCTGAAATGCCGAGCAACGAAACAAATGCTTGGGGCGTAGCCGATGGAGATATGTTCAAGGCTATCAATGCATACATGGACAAACATCGTGGCGAAAAGATCATCAATGTCATCATGACTACGTCGAATCATCCTCCATATAGTGTGAATGTGACGAAGGAAGGCTATGATGCGGATAAGGTTCGTAAGAACTTGCCAGATTCCATTGCCAATACGGATAAACAAATCAATGAAATGGGCCACATATGGTATGCAGACCATGTGATGGGTGAATTTATTAGCAAAGAGGAACAATCTGATCCAACTTCATTATTTGTTATCACCGGTGACCATAGCGAACGCTTTACCTTTGCTCGTGAACAAAGTGCTAATGTGTTCTCTACGATTCCAATTATTTTCTATGGACAAGGCATCAAAAAGAATGGCTTTCACAAGATGCATTCGGTATGAGTATTCAAATCATTCCGACCTTGGCGGAACTTGTAGGACGTACAGGGCAAACCTATGAAGCTATGGTGCCGAGTCTATTTAATCAAGGGCCATTCGTGTTTAACCATCGTTTGTGGATGGATACAAATGGTATTTATTTAGAAAATGAGCAAATGCCACAAGATTATGCTAAGTATATGAAAACTATGCGGGAACTAGCGGCATGGCGGCTAAAACATGGGGATAGTATCCAATAGGGGAATATTTTAATTTATATCATTAACAAAATGAACTCGATATTGTCAGGGAATATATAGGGTTTGTTTACTTACAAAAGGAACTATCATGGGTGAACAATTTTTCTTATCCCTCCAACAAAATATTAAACTATTCCTCTGGATGCCTATACTCTGTGCTATCTTTAGGGCTATCTTTATCGGCGTGTACCATCCATATGAAACGCTAAAGGGCAAGGGACATATCGTTCGTACTTGCTTTACCTTTGGATTTTGGTGGGGCATGGATATCAACGCCTATCAGCTATTGATTTTGCTTGTGCTTGGAACCTTGCCGTTCTTGGCTTTTCCAGATTACTACATGATGGCAGCCATCGTTTTAAATACGGTGTTGAGCTGCATTATATATGCTGCCTTTGCCGGTAAGATGCAGTTCTACAAGCATTTTAACGATACCTATAACTACATGTTGCACTATGGTAAGCATGCGGATAAGAAAAACCTCATCGATATTTTCTTTAATCAAGACAAGGGTTGGTGGGTGCTCGCCGGATTCATTCCTGTAGCGGCCATTAGCTATGGGGCTAGCACATTATTGTCTGCGATTCCGTCCATTCCGTATCCTCATTTTGAAAGCAATATCGCAGCTGGCGCTAGTGCCTTTGGATATTTGGTAATCTATGTGGTGATTTACTATTGGCTTCATTATGGTGGGACCTTGAATCACCGCAATAAACCGGAATGGGATGTGGTGCCAACAATCGTTAAGGAGGATATCTTCTTTGCAAAGGCCACCATTGACGATTTAGAGGCTCTCAAATTGGTTCGCAAAACGCCGTTGACGGCGGCGCAAATGAAATCGGATGAGGAACTCGTAGAGGATGTGAATCATCTTATGCCGTGCCGTGATTGGCAAACCTTGGATAATCCATTGCATGCCTTTAAACGCGTAGCGAAGGGTGCTCGCATTGCTAAACCTAAGCATATCTTTTTGATTGTTGGTGAAAGCATCCCTCAGTGGTCCATGGATCCGTTGTATATGAATTTTAATATCTGTCCAGGATTGCGTGAGTTTGCGGCCGATGTGCATACGGCGTGTGTGCCTAATTTCTTGCCAGCCGGTAATGTGTCACGTCCTTCTATTTCAAGTCTCATGAGCGGTATCTATGATAGCGGTATGGAATTGAATGAAAAGGAAATTTTTTGGAATAATACATTGCCAACTGCTCTGGCAGCACAGATGAAACGATTAGGATACCAAACCATTTACTGGTACGGTGGTAACTCATCGAGTGGTAACTTTACGAAATACGGCAAGGCTCAAGGCTTTGACCGCATTGAAAAATGCTACCGAATTCTGTGGTCCTCAAGCGCCACAAACGTGGCTTGGTGTATACGATCACGTATTCCTCGAAGAGGCGGCAAAACGTATTGTGGATATGGATGAACCGACATTCCATTTTGTATATACTACGACTAATCATGGTCCGTATAAATTGGAAGATAAGTACCTTGATTTTTGATGCACGCCGCGATTTGCCTGGCGTTGGCGATGATATTTTTAAATCGTAAGGATGGCAAATAAGGGCTTAGCAACCTACAAATATTGTGATAAGGCCATCTTTGATTTCGTAGATGCTATGAAAGCGAAGTTCCCGGATAGCTTGTTCATCGTAACGGGTGACCATTCCAATCTATTTGGTGAATTTAATAATACATCCTTCTTACACCGCGATTACACGATGCGTGAAATTCGTAAATACCGTATTTTATATGCAACATCCAGAGCTTTCACAAACATCACTACCTGCATCTATCGGCACGCATCTAAGCATTATGCCAACCATCATAGAGGCCATCGCGCCAAAAGGGTTCGAATATTATGCGGCGGTGCCATCCGCATTCGATGAACAACCGGATGTGCATGTAACGCCATACCAATGGATCACAAGCGACATGGTAGGGGATGTGCTCGGCGATTACGGACAATACCAAACCTACACGGCGGAACCATCCGAATACATCCGCCCAATCGATAACCACGCACAGGACGTAGAATATTGGCGCTCCTTATCGGCGTGGATGATGAAATTTTATGCTAATGTACAATAGGGGAGACATACATGGCAACAGTAACGGTCATTATTTTGGCTAAAAATGAAGAACAACATATGAAAGACTGTATCGCATCTGCACAATTTGCTGATGAGGTGCTTCTTATCGACGATGGCAGCACGGATAAAACGGTAGAGATTGCTGAATCCATGGGGCCCGCGTCGTACATCATGCTATGAATGGCGATTGGTCTCAACAACGACGTTTTGCTGTCGAAGAGGCTCGGTCCGAATGGATTTTCTTCCTCGATGCAGACGAACGCATTTCGCCAGAATTACAACGAGAAGTACAAGATGTGCTGGCTAAGAATGAGAAAAAAGCATACTGGATTGAACGGTCCAATGTGTTCCATCACAATAAGGCCACTCATGGTGTGTTGCGTCCTGATTACGTGTTGCGATTTATGCCAAAAGAGGGTACGAATATAGAAGGCTTTGTACATGAAACTATATCCAGCACCTATCCTGAGGCTAAATTACATGGCAAAATGTATCATTATACTTACGATAATTGGCATCAGTATTTTCAATAAATTCAATAATTATACGACATTGGCGGCTAAGAAATATAAGGAAAACGGAAAATCCTGTTCCTTTGTAAAGGATATTCTTATCCGTCCAAGCTGGGCTTTTTTCAAGGTGTACATTTTAGATAGGGGTTTTTTAGATGGAAAAATAGGATTTATCCTATCCGTGAACCATTATTTCTATACCATGATTAAGTACGTAAAGCTATATTATTTATTGAAATCCAATGGGAAACTATAACAGATCTAGATAATAGATTCTAGATAACAGATGAGTGTTAGTAGAGAAAGGAAGGACCACAATGCGCGTAGCCATTTTTGGAAAGCATCATTATGCCCTGCTGGTCATGAGGTAGAATTTGACCGCATGATCATCAATGAATTAAAACGCCAAGGTCATGAACCGGTATTGATGGTGCCGGAGAATTTTACCTTTAAGGTTGATTATGGCGTTGACGTTATCTATCTTGAGGGCGGAGAGGTAGTGACCTATGCAGGTGCATCGAAATGGAAAAAGCCGTTCTTATCTATATTACGCGAACGACGTCGTCGTGCATGGTTTACTTCGGCTGCTAAGAAATTAGAGGAACATCATTGTGATGCTTTGATTATTCCTACCTCCACGTATCGCTATATAAAAGCACTATTGGATACGCCTTTAAAACATGCAAAGGTGCCTGTTCACTTTATTTTCCATGGCATTGGCAAGGGTGAAAACGTACGGTTCTTAAAACAAGCGGAACGTGCCAATCGATATCCGAATATTTACCTAGATGTTATTACCTTGCGCGACGATATGCTGCGCAAGCGATCTACCGCGCGTACGTCCTATCTTTACCTCCTGTGTTTACCCCCATCCACGGGTGAAACACCAACCTTCTACACATACGCCACTTCGTCTTGGCTTTTTCGGTCAATTCCGCAAAGAAAAGAATATTATCCCGTTATTGGATGCTTTTCAAAACAGCTACCTTTACGGGTCCCGTGGAACTCTTGGTACAAGGGGCGACAGCAAAACCTGAGGACGGCGAGCTATTCGATGCCATCGCTGACGAATACAAGGACGTGCCAGGGCTTTCATTCCTCCATGCGAACCTCATTGGACCCGATTGGGACAAGGCTCTACTCGATGTAGACGCTATCTTGATGCCGTACGGTGCTGAACGCTATCGTTATCACTGGAGCGCCATGCTTTATACGGCTATTGGGTTCTATAAACCGGCCTTGGTATCGCCTGAAATCAATCCTGAGGTGCTACGCGATTATCATGTTGGTGAAAGCTTAGATATATCCTCGGTAGATACGATTCGTGCTGGATTAGAACAATTCGTAAACAAAATGATTGAACATCCAGATATATATGAGGCCGGTTTGGTACAAGCCAATGAAGACTTTGGACATAAACGGATGATTGATTCGATTATTAATGTATAACTATACAAGAGTTTTTTTGAATAATCTTTTGATAATCTTTTGAAATTATTATATTGATAGATTAGAAAATCCAAAAATATAGATAGAAATAAGAGTTTATAGAAAAAAATAATCTTTTGACAATCTTTTGACAATCTTTTGAAATACTTAAATTTATGCGGCGAATTGAGGTGAATTATAAGTTGGTAAATTTTGAAGATTTTGATTTAGTACATGAAAATGAAAAATATTGAATATAAGGAATCATTTGATAAATTACCAGGTGATATATGGCCAACATATTCGGCGTTTGCTAATACTAAAGGTGGTTTAATAATTCTTGGTGTTTCTGAAGATAACGGAAATTATGAAGAAGTTGGAGTTAGTAATGCTCCTAAAAATAATTCAAGACTTTTGGAATACTATTAATAATAGAGAGAAGATTAGTAAGAATATATTAGATAATAGACATATAGAGCAAAAATATTAGATAATGGTAGATCTATTATTTATATTAAAGTTCCAGAAGCTCATATTAGCGATAAACCAATATTTTTTTGAATAATAATCCTAATAAAACATATATTAGATTATATGAAGGTGATCGAATTGCTACAGATGAACAAATTAGTACCTTCTTTAGAGATAAAAAAATAGTAACCAAGATTCGGTGCTTTTAGATAATTATACAATAGAAGATTTATCATCAGAGACAATACAAAAATATAGACAATATATTTCTAATAAAAATGATAGATACACAAATATGGCTGATGAAGAATTACTAACTTCTATAGGTGTTAGATGTATTGATAGAAATGATGAAAGAAAGTATAAGTTAATCAGTCTGCTCTTCTATTTTTTTGGAAAAGAAGAAGTCTATAAGAAGTCGTTTCCCTAAATTTCACTTAGATTATATTGATAAACGTGGTATTTATAATATTCAAGATAGATGGAAAGATAGGGTCGCTTTTTGGCGATAGTCAATATATAGATTTAAACGTGTTTGAATTTTTACTTAGTTGTTATGGATAAATTAGTCTCAGCTATTCATACTCCATTTAAGTTAATAGATGGTATAGAGAGATTATCTTATGATAATTTTATTACGGCTATTAGAGTCCCCTTATTAATTGTTTAGTTCATGCAGATTATCATAGTAGTTTATCTGATATAGTTATAGAAGTTAGTGACTTTTTATAAATTTAAAAAAATCCTGGATGTTTACGAGTGGAATTAGAAGAGTTTATTACAGGAGGAACATCAAACCCTAGAAATGATTTATTAGTTAATTTATTTAGACGTATTGGTCTATCTGAACGTATTGGTTCAGGAGGACCTATTATATTTCAAATTCCAAATCAATATGATTATAGGCAACCAGAATTAGATACTGATGTATTTAAAACTGAACTTACTATATGGGGTGTGGATACTATTACAACCGTTCCTAATTTATCTGATGAAGTCTAAAGAAGTTTACAATATATTAAAAGAATCCGAATCATTTTTTTATCCGTAACAGCTATAGTAAATAAGGCGCAATTTACGAGATATAAAGTTTATAAAGCACTAGAGGTGCTAGAAGAAAACAAATTGATTATGAGTACTGGCAAAACTAAGAGTAAATTGTATCATACAAGTTTGAATACAGTTGATCAAATAAAAATGATAGACACTTTGAAAAACATATTACTAAGTCATATAAATAATATAGGTTTAAATATATTTAATATAAAAAGATTTTAGTTTGTTATATTTTTAGGAGAGTGTATGTTTCAATATATAAAGGACCAATGGGCTAATGGTCGAGCTATTTATGGGAAAAAATCATGGCGTGAAACACGACGCGTAATCTTGCATTTCTTGCGAACTGTGGGCCACAAACAAGAGATGATGGAATACAAGGCTTTTTGAAAAGCTATGCACCGATCAACATATTTTTAGATAAACAAGAAGGTCTCTATGAGTTGATGAGCCGTATATTCTTGTTTAAAGAATCTACATTGCGTGAACGCATTGATGCGGTAAAGAATCACTTTACAGCTTTAGAAGATGTATTTACGCCTGAGGCCATCGAAATGTTATATAATCCGGATGAACTAAAACCAGAAGGATTAAAACAAGGCATTCTACTATGGGAAGATGCTGATTTAAACATGACGGCACACCTTAACTTTATGACCGGCCAACGTAAGGAAGGTTTATTTACCATTCTATTACAACTAGGTGACCAAGGCGTATATCATGCGAACATCCGCCTCGGCAAAGGTTTAGAAGGGGAATCAGCATTGTGGATTGGCACCATCCAAGGGTATAAGGATGGCCTCGATAACGCCAAACATATTACAAAAGAAAATGTTCGGCTATCGTCCAAAAAACTTTATCGTATTCTTGATTCGGGAACTCGCTAAATACTGTAAAGTTCAATCCATGTATGCTGTATCTGACGAAGGTTTCTACGCCAATACACACATGGTACGTGGCCATAAGGCAAAAGTAGCTGAACTCGATCCATTGTGGGAAGACATTGGCGGTACAGTTACACAAGATCCACGATTCTTTAAAATACCATTGGAAGAATACAGAAAACCGATTGAAGAAATCAAATCACAAAAACGTAGTCAATATCGAAAGAGATATGAATTATTGGATCAGTACGAAGAACAAATTAAAGAAAATTTAAAGGCGTATTTAAAATAGAATATTGAATGTATAAAACTTCTACTATTAAATGTAATTGATTATATAGTAGAAGTTTTTTATGGCTTGAATTTATAATCTAAGTGATTAGATACATTTTAATAAATGAATAAAGTATGAGTTTATGCGTAATTAAAGGTCTATATATGCTATAATAAATGTAATTATTATAGTCAGTAAACACCTTTTAATTGCTATACATATGGGGTTTGATAATGAATATTTTTTACTAGTAAATACGACTAAGATGGTTGGAGATATAGGCGGATTAGCAAAAGTAACCAGTGCTTTTTGCTAATGAAATGCATAAACGAGGACATACTGTATCAGTTATTTATGCTGATGAACGTAGTGGTGATTTTTCTTTCCTATAGATGAGGATATAAAAGTGTTATGATGTACGACTACAGAATGGAAAACGAATCAAATATCCTCTTTCATTACGTTTAAAACGTGAGTTTTTATCGATTATTTAGTAAACAAAAAGCTCGTACTGTAAATAGTGATATAAATATATTTGCCCTTATATGGGAAAGATAATAAAAGGTATTCAGCCAGATATTATTGTTTCATTCACGCCAGGTACTTCTAAAAGTTTAATCATTGATTTAAATTTACAAGATAAAGTTCCTATTATTACTATGAGTCATGGTAATCCAGAAGATTATTTTTGATTTTTTATCCTGTTTTGTCTTTTAGAGCTTTGTAAAAAATCTGATGTAAATCAAGTGCTATTACCATCATTTAAAAAGTATTAGAAGGACATCTTCCTAATAATAAAATTGTGGTTATAGGAAATGTAGTACCACAATTTACTAATCAAGTAGACTTAACAAAACCAAAAGATGTACATAAAATTTTATTTATAGGTCGTTTGGCAAAGGGACATAAGCGACCTCACTTATTAATTGAAGCTTTTTCTAAAGTGGCAGATCAATTTCCAAATTGGATTGTTGAACTGTGGGGGGCTGATGAAAATAAAGCCTATAAAGCACAATTAGAATTGATGATAAAACAGGCAAATTTATCAGATAGGATCTTATTTAAAGGTATTACTAAGGATGTGGAATCTGTTTTATCAACAGGGGATATATATGCCATGATGAGTGCATCAGAAGGTTTTTGGTTTATCTATGGCTGGAGCTGATGGCTAAAGGGTTACTGGTGATAGCTTGTGATACATGGCTTGGTGTATCAGATATGGTACAAGATGGATATAATGGAATCTTAGTAAAAGATAATCCTATAGATATAGCACTAGGTTTAGAAAAAGCTTATGGGGAATTCTGAATTATGTTCTGCATTGGGAAGACAAGCAGTAGATTCGATGAAACGATTTTACACCAGATATTATATGGTCTCAATGGGAAGAGCTATTATTCAGTATGATAAAAATAGGAGTTGCTTAGTATAATGAATCAACCAATAAAGGGGAAAGAACTCAAATCTGTATTATTGAAAACTTTATTACGATTTAATGAGTTTTGTACAAAGAATAATATTAAATATACGATTGCATATGGAACAGCATTGGGGGCTATTCGACATAAAGGCTTTATCCCTTGGGACGATGATATTGATGTTATTATGATGCGCCCAGAATATGAAAAATTTGAAAAAGCTTGGAAACAATATATATTAAATAGTACAGATCGCTATAAACTATGGCCTGAAATGGATGAAGAGAATTACTTTATGGCATTTTGTGCTAAGTTTTTTGATACGGAAACTGTTTTATATGAACATTTTTCAAAGGGAAAAGTAGTTGAATATGGTGTGTATATTGATATTTTTGTATTAGATCATATTCCTGTTGAAAAATGAACAACGTAAATTATTTATGGATGTTAGATTTTATTGGAAATGGATTCAACACTTTCAACGGCACTTTAAAAAGTGGAATAAATTTGTACGTAAATACCACTTACCTTTACCTAATTTAGATATGATGGCAAGATTATTAATGAAGTGTAAGGATAAATATAATAAACAATGCACATCATTAGTATCATTAACTCAAGATTATCAAAAAGAAAACTGATTTTAATAAGTCTATTTATGAATATGATTGGTTTAAAGAATTTATAGAAGTAGAGTTTGAAAATAATAAATTACCGATTATTAAAGCGTATGATGATATGCTAAAACAAACATACGGTGATTATATGAAGTTACCACCAAAGGAACAACAGATAGGTCATAATGTTGAAGATATTGGAAGTAATATTATACATTCGTTATAAATTAGGAAAATAAATGGATATTTGTATTGTAACTAATCATAGAAATAGTGCTATGTTTTCTAATAATTTAATAGGAAGAAATCATCAGTTAGGTAATAATACTTATATATTTGAATTAAATTATGATAAAAATATAGAAGATGAAAGAAAAACGTTTATTGGAGTTTATAGATGGAAATAATATAGAATTAGCGTTATTTCTTAATGATTTTTCGTTTTTCCAAATAAGTTATATTTTATTAATGAAGATATAGCTAAAAAGGTTGATTGTCGTTTATGGGTTTGGGATTCTATTCATGATGTACAATCATTGGGTAATCATATTAATTTATATTCAAATATTTATTCTATTGAGATTAATGATGTAATTCAATTAGAAAAATATTGTTCTATTACTGCACATTATTTACCTTTTATATGCAGGCCCAGAATTTTATTCTTCGCCCTAGAGAGGTAACAGATGTACAAGATTTGGATATCTTTTTATAGAACTATTGCATGATCTAAAAAAAGATTAGAACTATTAGAAAGAGCTGCTAAGGTAGCTTATGAGAATAATTATAAGATGTTAGTTTTTAGGTCGTGTATGGCATAGTCATCATTGGTATCAGGAAATTATAGGTAAATTTAAATTTAGTCTTAAATACCCTTACTTATCTAAAGTAGTCAAAAATAAGGTGCTATCACCAGAAGAGGTTATTAAATATTATAAAAGAACCAAAAATTAATCTAAATATCCATATAGAAGGTCATACTTGTTATAATTGTCGAACTTTTTGAGGTAATGGGTAATAATAATTTTTCTCTTAAGTGATATCCAAAAATAAGTATGATTTACAGTTAGAGGAATTAGTACATTTTTGATTGTTATAGTGATACTAATGAATTAGTTGAGAAGATAAAATATTATCTTGAACATGAACTTGAAAGAAATAAAAAATAGCTTATTCGGGTGGTTGTATTATAAGAGAAAAATATAATTTGACAAATGCATTAAAATTAATTTTTCTTAGAAGAAAAGAGAAGGGGTAGTATGAAGGGGATTATTTTAGCTGGTGATCAGGGACACGTCTATATCCACTAACATTAGTAACATCTAAGCAATTATTGCCTGTCTATGATAAACCAATGATTTTTATCCATTATCTATGCTTATGTTAGCAGGTATTAAGGATATTTTTGATTATATCAACACCGCAGGACTTACCTAATTTTTGAACGCTTATTAGGTGATGGTTCTAGATATGGCATTAATTTACAATATAAAGAGCAACCATCCCCAGATGGATTAGCACAAGCCTTTATTATTGGTGAAGAATTTATTGATGGTAATTTTGTGCCATGATTTTTGGGCGATAATATTTTTTTATGGTGCAGGAATGAGAAAACAATTGCAAGAAGCTGCACAGGCCACGAGTGGTGCTACTGTATTTGGTTATCATGTAGAAGATCCAGAACGTTTTGGTGTTGTTGAATTTGATGAAAATGGATTAGTAAAATCTATTGAAGAAAAACCGCAACATCCTAAATCAAATTATGCCGTTACAGGGTTATATTTCTATGATAAAGATGAAATGTAGAATTGGCTAAAAAGGTAACACCATCCGATCGTGGAGAATTAGAAATTACCGATTTAAATAAAATGTACTTAGAACGTGGTGATTTACGTGTTCACACACTTGGTAGAGGGTATTCTTGGTTAGATACAGGAACTGTGGATTCTCTTAGTGATGCATCTGAATTTGTTCGAGTTATTCAAACACGTTCTGGTATTGAAATATCTGCCTTAGAAGAAATTGCTTATCGTAATAATTGGATTAGTAAAGAACAATTACTAGAGAGTGCAAAGCTATATGGCAAATCACCATATGGTAAACATTTACGGCGTGTAGCAGAGGGACAAATACAAGGATAGGGAGTATATAGTATGGGGATTAAGGTTACAGAAACAGGTATACAAGGGCTTGTGATTATTGAGCCACAAGTCTTTGGTGATCATAGAGGATTCTTTATGGAATCATGGAATAAGCGAACTATGGAAGAAGCAGGCTTATTTTATAATTTTGTACAAGATAATCACTCATCATCTACTGTAAAAGGTACATTGCGTGGCATCCACTTTCAATATGGGGATAAAGCACAAGCCAAATTAGTACGATGTGTTCGTGGTGCTGTGCTCGATGTGGCAGTTGATCTTCGTAAGGATAGTTCTACATATAAGCAATGGTATAGCGTTGAACTTAGTGAAAAAAATCAAAAACAATTTCTAATCCCTCGTGGCTTTGGACATGGTTTTGTAACATTAACAGATCATGTTGAGTTTATGTATAAAGCAGATAACTATTACGCACCAGAAGCAGATGGAGGTATTCGATGGAATGACCCTACATTAGCTATTAATTGGGGAATAGAAAACCCTATCCTATCTGAGAAGGATACCAAATCACCATTTTTTTGATGAATTAGAGAATAAGATATCCTTTACAATGGCAGATAGTGGACAATAGGGTGGTGAACATATGAATATTATTGTAACTGGTGGTGCTGGGTTTATCGGTGGTAACTTTGTACATATGATGGTAGCTAAATATCCAGAGGATCATATCATATGCGTTGATGCACTAACCTATGCAGGTAATTTAGAAACTTTAGAACCTGTAAAAAGATAAGTCTAATTTTTCTTTCGTGAAAGCAGACATTGCAGATAGACAAGCTATATATGAAATATTTGAGCAATATAAACCAGATATAGTTATTAACTTTGCAGCTGAATCTCATGTAGATAGAAGATTGAGAATCCAGAAGTATTCTTGTGTACGAATATTATGGGGACTACTGTATTAATGGATGCTTGTCGTAAATATGGGATTCAGAGATATCATCAAGTCTCTACTGATGAAGTGTATGGTGATTTACCACTAGATCGACCTGACTTATTTTTTTACAGAAGAGACACCAATTCATACATCGAGTCCTTACTCATCATCTAAGGCATCTGCTGATTTATTAGTATTGGCCTACCGTAGAACGTATGGATTACCTGTAACGATTTCTCGTTGTTCAAATAATTATGGACCGTATCATTTTCCAGAAAAATTGATTCCATTGATGATAATTAATGCTTTTAATAATAAACAATTACCTGTATATGGGGATGGAAAGAATGTACGTGATTGGTTATATGTAGAGGACCATTGTGAGTGCCCATTGATTTAATCCTTAGAAAAGGTCGTGTAGGAGAGGTTTATAATATTGGTGGTCATAATGAACGTGCTAATATTGACGTAGTAAAAACGATTTTATCTGCATTGGGAAAAAGATGAATCGTTAATTACTTATGTTACAGATCGACCAGGGCATGACCAACGGTATGCTATCGATCCTACTAAAAATCAATAATGAATTAGGTGGTTGTCTAAAACATCTTTTGATGAGGGAATAAAGAAAACCATTCAATGGTATATGGATAATCAAGATTGGTGGGAACATATTATTAGTGGGGAAATATAAAAAGAACAAATTAAGGGCAAGATGTTATTATGAAAAATTATTACATATGGAACATTTGATTTACTACATTATGGGCATATTAACTTATTGAAGAGAGCAAAACAAATGGGAGATTATTTAATTGTTTGCCTTTCTACAGATGAATTTAATAAGAATAGTAAAAATAAAGAATGTTATTTTAGTTATGAGATTCGAAAACAATTATTAGAGTCAATTCGCTATGTTGATTTGGTTATTCCTGAGAATAATTGGAATCAGAAAAATTGATGATATTAAAGAATTTGGAATTGATACGTTTGTCATGGGAGATGATTGGAAGGGAAAAATTTGACTTTCTAAAAGATTATTGTGAGGTAATTTATTTACCTAGAACAAAAAGAAATATCAACTACAAAGATAAAGAAAGATTTAGAAAAATAGAGTATAGATAAAGTAATAAGATAGATACTATTATTAATTTTAAAATGGTAGAGATAGGTAATAATCATAATATTTATAGAGGAGTGGTTATCATGACAATTCAAGTATTAAAACCTAAATATCATGTAGAAGAATGTTTAAACGAAATCAGAGAATGTCTTGAAATTGGGTGGACTGGTCTTGGTTTTTTAAAACAGTAGAATTTGAAAAATAAATGGAAAGAATATACTGGTCATGAGAATGCTCATTTCTTAAATTCTGCTACTGTTGGGTTACATTTAGCGGTAGAAATCTTAAAAAGAAAATGGTTGGGAAAACGGTGATGAAGTTATAACAACACCGATTACTTTTGTTTCTACGAACCATGCCATTCTATATGAAAAATTAGTACCTCGTTTTGCTGATGTAGATGAATACCTTTGTTTTGGATCCTGAAGATGTAAAACGAAAAAAATTAATGATAAAAACCAAAGCTGTTATTTTTCGTTGGTTATGGTGGGCGTGTAGGTCAATTAGATAAAATTATTGAAATCTGTAAAGAGTATAATCTAAAATTAATTCTTGATGCGGCTCACATGGCTGGTACTCGTGTAAATAGACAAATGCCAGGTACATGGGATGGCGTAGATGTGGCTGTTTATTCATTCCAGGCTGTTAAAAATTTACCAACCGCTGATAGTGGTATGATTTGTTTCCATAATAAAAAGTATGATGAAATTTGCCGTAAATTGACATGGTTAGGTATTAATAAGGATACGTATGCTCGTAATAGTGGTACAAAGGGTTCTTATAAATGGAAATATGATGTAGAATACCTTGGTTATAAAAGATCGTGGCAATTCGATTATGGCCGCTATTGGATTAGTGGAACTTAAGTATTTGGACGAAACAAATGAATATCGCCGTGAATTAGCTAGATGCTATGATGAGATGTTTAAAAATGAGCCAAAAATTCAAATCATCGGTGCACCACATGCCGATGAATGTTCCTATCATATCTATGAAATTGCCGTAGATAATCGAGATGGATTACTTGAATATTTACAAGAAAAATGATATCTATCCTGGTGTTCATTATCGTGATAATACAGAGTATGAAATGTATTTCATGATAATGGTAAATGTCCTAATGCGCATAGAATGTCTAATAGAATTATTACCATGCCACTTCATATGTATTTAACAAAAAGATGATGTAAAAATGATTGCTAATAAAGTTATTGAGTTTGTGAATGCATAAATAAGGAAATCATGGATGAGTTAGTAGAAAAATATGGGATTACGGAATGGGAAAAACTCTATTTGGAAGGTATACGAAAAATTAGAGGGACAAGTAATCCTCCTGAATGGTTATATAAATATTCAAAAAGAAATATGGCTGGAAAGATAATTTATCTAGATATTGGTTTGATAAATATATTGGTATACCAATTGGAAAAATTCACATATGGCTATCGTTCTTATCATGAAAGAGAAATGCATTCAATAGGTAGTTTTTTTGTTCGATAGGTATTGGTCAACATCTTGTTCAAAAATGGTCATAATATTAATTATGTAAGTACATATGGAAATTTTCTTGATTACAAGAAAGATATGCCTAACGCGGATAGAAGTATTAGAATTGGTAATGATGTATGGATTGGAGCTCATAGTATTATTAGAAGTGGTGTAACTATCGGTGATGATCCAGTTATAGGAGCAGGTAGTGTCATTACAAAGGATGTAGAGCCATACACAGTTGTTGTAGGTAGTAATCGAGTTATAAAACAACGATTTTCTGATAGTATAGTAGAATCTTTATTGTCCATGAAATGGTGGAAATGGGATGATGATAAAATCTTTGAAAGTATGAAGTATTGGTCTAAAATTGAAGAGTTTATAGCCAGGTATAAATAAAGTAGAAGCTCTTCTATATTTACATATTAAGTAAATATAGAAGGTTTTATTAGTATTTTATTAATTCAAAACGATTTATCTAGCAGATTATGTAAATATCAACTATATTATAATTACGTTAATGCAACTAGGGTTCAATATATTTCTTAAATACAAGTTGGTGGTACAGTGCTAATAGATTTTTACTTTCAAAAATATTCGTTCATTTAAAGAAGAAGTCACCTTTTCTATGGAGGTAGGTGAAGGTGTTATTGATTATACTAGAGAAAATACCATATCATCCCGGAGATACAAAAGTCGTTAAATCATCATTTATTTTTTGATGGTAATACATCTGGAAAATCTAATGTGATTAGAGCTTTCCAACTACTTAGAGATATTATTGTTTATGGTACATCTTCTGAGTTAGAGGCTTTTACCTGTTGATTCTTTTTGCCAATGGAGAAGGTAATACTTATTTCAAAAATTCAATTTATTAAAAATGGAAATTTATATTGTTATAAATTAGATTATGATGCTCATAGTATTAATGAAGAGCGTTTAATTATGAATGATAATATCATTTTTAATAGGACTGTTGATGATATCATTATGCCGTCATCAATAAAGGGTTTAAAGGGCGCATTAAGAGCTAATCAGCCATTGCTATTTTTTTGCTCAATCAAATAATGTACCAGAAGCTTTAAAGAGTCATATGAATGGTTCGCACAAGATATCCTTATACTTGGTTTAGGACATAATGTTTTTATGCAACCAGGAATTATTTAAGCCGTTATATACTAATCCTGATTTAAAAAGAAAAGTCTTGTATTTTTTTGAAGGCTGCAGATTTTCATATAAAAGATATTAAAATACAAGAATCTTTTTATACCTATACAAGAAAAATAATCAAAATTTAGAATCTAGATTATTGCTCAATTTGAATATGAATGTAAAGATGGAAGAAGCTTTTACTATTGATTATGAAGTAGAAAGTATCAGTACACGGAAACTCTTGCTTTTTAGCAATGATGATTTTGGACAATCATCATAATTCTAAGCTATTTTTAATTGATGATTTTGATTGTTTTTACATCCCAAATTAGTTAATATCCTATTACGTATTTTTAATGAATGAATGATACAAGCACGCAATTAATTGCGACTACATATAATACAGATATACTGGATGCTCCCATAAGAACCGATCAAGTTTGGTTTGTAGATAAGAGTTATTATGGTATATCTACTCTAGATAATGCTTTTGACTATAATGAGTTAAGTATTAAGGGTATTAAAAAGAGTTACCAAGATGGCTTTGTATGGGGCTATTCAAATTATTAATGATTCGATGATAAAAGATATATTATTTTAATAGCAAAAATGAATGAAAAATTTCATGAATGTTTAAATGGTATTTAATCTCTATATGATACAGTATAAGTATATCTTGTAAAAGGTATACGTATTATTTGTATGGAAACATGGACACATAGGGATAAGTGTATTGCTTTGCAAGATTGTATAGTAATTGTTTTTAGTGTAAAGAAGAGGTATTGTATTATGAAAAAACAATTCGCAGCAATCTTTGCAGCAACAGCAGTATTGGGTGTAACTACAGCTTTGCAGCTAACCCATTCTCCGACGTAACTCTGATTCTTGGGCTTACCAAGCAGTATCCCAATTGGCAGCAGCTGGTATCGTTAACGGTTATCCAGATGGCACTTTCAAAGGCCAAAAACGATATCACTCGTTACGAAATGGCTCAAATGATCGCTAAAGCTATGGCTAACCAAGACCGTGCTAACGCTGAACAACAAGCTATGATTAACCGTTTGGCTGACGAATTCTCCAACGAATTGAATAACTTGGGCGTTCGTGTAGCTCGTTTGGAAGATCGCGTTGGTAATGTAAAAGTTACTGGTGATGCTCGTCTTCGTTATCAAAAGTTTACAAATAACCAGGTTAATTTTTGATGGTCGTGCACGTTTACAATTCAATGCAAAAGTAAATGATCGCACTGATGCAGTTGTTCGTTTGACTACTGACAATTTTGAATTTGGTAATGCTACTAACGAAAAGCAAGTTAAATTCGACCGTGCGTATGTTAACCACAAATTCGGTGAACGCGTATCCCTTAAAGCTGGTCGTTTTGGCCAAATGTTAGGTGCTGGTTTAGCATTTGATGGTACATTTGATGGTCTTCAATTCAATGCTAGTAATGAAAAAGTTCAATTCCAAGCAGCTTATGGCTATATGATGTCTGGAGACTTCAAAATATGGCAACAGATTTAAATCCAGAACTCGTTGTATTAAACTTGAATGGTAAAGTTGGTAAAACACCTTGATGTAGGTGGTTTCTATACTCGTGTTAACGGTGAAGATTTACAAGTATATAAAGTTGTAAAAAGGATTATATGGTTTTTAATGCTAATGTTAACGTTAATAAAGTTTGGATTGGTGGTGAATGGTTGAAAGCTTCTAAAATCACAGAATCTACAGCTTGGACGGCAGGCGTTGGTTACAGCAATTATGACATTACAAAAACAAGGTACTTGGGGTGTAAAAGCTCAATACTTTAACATGAAAAATAATGCTCTAATCTTTGATTCTACTTGGGATCAACCTTACGTTGGGACAGGTTTTAAAGGTTGGTTAGCAACAGCTAATTATGCATTACAAAAATAATGTTGGCTTAACTGCTTATTATGGCTTTGATTGGAAAAAGTCAGGATGGTGCTAAAGAAGACGATTTATACCGCGTAGACCTTAATTACCAATTTTAATCTATAAGATTACATAATTTAATAAAGCAAATAGAGATGGCGAGACATAGGTTTCGCCATCTTTTTATATGAAAAATAGTACATATGAATACATGATGAAATATAAATGAAATGTTTATGATGTTATTAAGGATTATTTAATTCTTGCTGTTATACTGAAAAATACATTTTACTAATGCATGAAATGCATATGAGAATATAGAGATATAAGTAATATGTATTTAGGCACTAGTACAGTTGTGTGTGTTATATAGTAGTAAGAGGTTTAATTATGAAAAGACAATTCTCTGTAATGTTTGCGGTTGCTGCCGTGTTGGGTGTAACGACTGCCTTCGGCGCTAATCCATTTTCCGATGTAACGCCAGATTCTTGGGCCTATCAATCTGTATCTCAATTGGCGAGTGCTGGCATTATCAATGGCTATCCAGATGGGACTTTCAAAGGCCAAAAAGAGATTACCCGTTTTGAAATGGCTCAAATGATTGCCAAAGCGATGGCTAATCAAGACCGCGCTAATGCAGAGCAACAAGCGATGATTAATCGTTTAGCAGAGGAATTCTCCGACGAATTGCATAACTTGGGTGTTCGTGTAGGTCGTTTAGAGGAACAGGTGGGCAATGTTAAAATAACTGGCGATATGAGATTCCGCTATATTAGGAGTTTATACGACAATTTGCCATCTCCAACTATTGGGCATGGAGGCGTTCATAGTAGATATAAATTTGATTCTCGTGCCCGCATTCTCTTCAATGGCAAGGTAAATGATCGCACAGATGCTGTTGTTCGTTTAACAACTGGTAATTTCGAGCTAGGTGAAACATATAATCCACATTCAATGTTTGGTTTTGGTGAGGATCCTACTACTGTAAAATTTGATCGCGCTTATGTAAATCATAAATTTGGTAAACATGTATCTGTGAAAGCCGGCCGTTTTGGTCAAATGTTGGGTAATGGTTTATCCTTTGATGGCGAATTTGATGGCCTTCAATTCAATGCAGGCAATAAAAAGTTCAACTCCAAGCAGCGTATGGCTATATGGTGTCTGGCGAATTTAGATATATGGCGACAGATATAAATCCAGAACTCGTTGTATTAAACTTGAATGGTAAAGTTGGTAAACACCTTGATCTAGGTGGTTTCTACACTCGTTTTAACGGTGAAGATTATGAAATCAATGAACCTGTTAAAGGATTATATGGTTTCAATGCTAATGTAAACGTCAATAAAGTGTGGGTTGGCGGTGAATGGTTGAAAAGCCTCTAATATTGAAGAATCTACAGCTTGGACGGCAGGTGTTGGTTATGGTAACTACGACATTGCAAAACAAGGTACTTGGGGTGTAAAAGTTCAACATTTTAATATGAAAAATAATGCTTTGATCATTGATACTACTTGGAATCAACCGTATGGGGCTGGTTTTAAAGGTTGGATGGCAACAGTTGATTATGCATTGAAAAACAGAGTTGGATTATCCGCTTATTATGGTTTCGATTGGAAATATCAAGATTGTGGTTGTGAGCCTAATTTCTATCGTGTAGATCTTAATTACGAGTTCTAATTTGTTATAGTAATATAGCATAAGAAATAAACAAAGATGGCGAAACTCGAGTTTTGCCATCTTTTTTATATAGACATAATGATGTATATTATTGTAAAAAGTGAAAATAATATGAAAATTTTACAATATTCTTAATGATTATTTATTTCTCATTGTTATACTATGAAAGAATACTGTAGTTGTATACTTTTTCATATATGGAAACGAGGATACATATAGAATTGATTCAACTATATTTGTGAATATATAGTCTTTTTAGAGAGGTATTTTTATGAAATCACAATTTGCTCCTATGTTGGCAGCAGCCGCTGTGTTAGGTGTAACGACTGCTTTCGGCGCTAATCCATTCTCCGATGTAACGCCAGATTCTTGGGCCTATCAAGCTGTATCCCAATTGGCAGCGTCTGGTATAGTTAATGGTTATCCAGATGGGACTTTCAAAGGCCAAAAAGAGATTACTCGTTTTGAAATGGCTCAAATGGTTGCAAAGGCGATGGTTAATCAAGATCGTGCTAATGCAGAACAACAAGCGATGATTAATCGTTTGGCAGACGAATTCTCTAACGAATTGAATAATTTGGGCGTTCGCGTAGGTCGTTTAGAGGATCGCGTTGGCAATGTAAAGGTGACTGGTGATGTGCGACTTCGCTATCTTGGCACTAAAGCAATGGGACCAGATTTTATAAGAAGCGACGGGGAATATAGTGAGAAGACACGTTTTTGATGCTCGTGCTCGCATTCAATTTAATGCGAAGGTAAATGACCGCACTGATGCGGTTGTACGTGTTGCATCTGATAATTTTGAATTAGGCGCTGCCTATAATCCGAGTGGAGAGTCTATTGGCCTACTTACTGTTGACCGCGTCTATGTGAATCATAAATTTGGCGAACGTGTATCTGTAAAAGCTGGTCGGTTTGATCAAATGATTGGTAATGGTTTAATCCATGATGATAAATTTGATGGGGTTCAACTAAATATTGGCAATGATAAAGTCCAATTTCAAGGCGCACATGGGTATCTACTTACAGGGCTTTATGTAAACGTTCCGGCAGAGTATAATCATACGATTTCTTATGCTAGTGTTAAAGGTCAGTTAAATAAACATATCAATGTAGGCGGTTTCTTTACGCGCTTTAATACACAAAAGGTTTTGGATCATAGCCTAAAAAAATGTGTATGGTTTTAGCACAGATATGAAATTTAACAAGCTTTGGATTGGTGCGGAAACTGTGAAAGATACGCATGCAAAACACGCGTATGCGTGGACTGCTGGTATTGGTTATGGCGATTATGACATCGCTAAAAAGGCAGCTGGGATGTAAAAACTCAATATTTTAACTTTGGTTCGCATATGGGGGCTATCTCCTCTAAATGGAATATTGCTTATGATTCAACACAGTCAGATAATACGGGTCATATCGAGTTCCATGGCTATAAAGGTTGGCTCACAACTGTAAATTATGCATTACAAGATAACTTAGGTTTAAGTGCTTATGCGGGCTTTAAAGGTCGTAATAACCCTGAACAATATGCTAGATATCGTAAATTATCTAACTACTATCGCGTTGAGTTAAATTACCAATTCTAATAATTGTGTGTATAGATTATTGTAGTAAGAATTGAGAGGTTTTAGTATGAAACGACAATTTGCTGTTATGTTAGCTTCAACGGCTGTACTAGGTATAACGACTGCCTTCGCAGCAAATCCATTTTTTCCGACGTAACGCCAGATTCTTGGGCGTATCAAGCCGTATCTCAATTGGCGAGTGCGGGCATTATTAATGGCTATCCAGATGGGACTTTCAAAGGCCAAAAGGATATTACCCGTTTTGAAATGGCTCAAATGATTGCAAAGGCGATGGCTAATCAAGATCGCGCTAATGCAGAACAACAAGCGATGATTAATCGTTTGGCAGACGAATTCTCTAACGAATTGAATAATTTGGGCGTTCGCGTAGGTCGTTTAGAGGACCGCGTTGGCAATGTGAAAGTAACAGGGATGTACGATTCTTAGTACGTCATTCATCTAAGAAAAAAATGGTCGTTTAGTTAGTGCAGGTGGTCAATACTATAAACCAACTAAATATGATGTGCGTGGTCGTCTGCAATTTAATGCGAAGGTGAACAATCGCACAGATGTTGTTGCGCGTATTCAATCCTATTCTATGGAATTAGGCGATGCCTTTTCCGACTATGAAACTGAGACTAGACTCGATAGGCTTTATGTGAATCATAAATTTGGTGAACACACATCTGTAAAAGCAGGTCGTTTCAATCAAACAATAGGTAATGGTCTCTTGTATGATGATGCCTTTGATGGTATTCAATTGACCACTGGTAACGATAAGATTCAATTGCAAGTAGCTCATGGTTATGCATCTGCCATAGACAATGAAACTCTGTTTTTTTACCAGAAAAGGATTTATATAATTATGTAGGTTTAAAAGGGAAATTAAATAAGCATATTGATTTGGGCGGTTTCTATTCTCGCCATAGAAGATTTACAGAGGATTATTATCATTCCTATGGTAACTTGTATGGTGTAAGTACGGATATGAACTTTAATAAAGTTTGGATTGGCGGTGAATTGGTGAAAGCCGTTAATACTGATCATAGTAATGCTTGGACAGCTGGTATTGGTTATGGTCGTTATGACCAAGCTAAAAAAGGTAGCTGGGATGTAAAGGCTCAATACTTTAGCTTTGGTGAAAACTTGGGTGCTTATGGTTCTAAATGGAAATTCCCATATGATGCGAACAACATTCATTATGATATTACTGCAACAACTCCGACTACGAACAGTATATTCCGTGGCTTTAAAGGCTGGTTAGCTACTGTTGATTATGCATTGCAAGACAATGTGGGCATCAGTGCATACTATGGTTTTAAAAATAAAACTAATAGAATCGATGGTTCACTTAATGAATACTTAGCAAACTACTACCGCGTAGAGTTAAATTACCAATTCTAATTCAATAGATTGGCACAACTTAATAAAATGCAAACAGATGGCGAAATAAGATGATAAAATGTATATTTCGTCATCTTTTTTGTTATATTTGCGGTTTTTCTACAGGTGTTGAGGTTACCTTTACAATCCTATGAAAATCCAATGAACTTTTATCTGAAATATAAAATATTTGTTATAGCATGTTATACTTATGTTATATTCTGTAATGGGACGGTTATCACTTATAAGGGGTTAGGGAGATACGTGTTAGTAGGGCCGATTTGCAGATGTGTATAGTTCTTTTTATGGTGAGAGAGGTATAGTTATGAAAAAACAATTTGCCGCTATCTTTGCAGCAACAGCTGTGTTGGGTGTAACAACTGCGTTTGCAGCGAACCCATTTTCCGATGTAACCCCTGATTCTTGGGCCTACCAAGCCGTGTCTCAATTGGCTAGCACTGGCATCATCACTGGCTATCCAGATGGGACTTTCAGAGGTCAAAACGGTATTACTCGTTTCCAAGTAGCGCAAATGGTTGCAAAAAGCACTCGTAAACCAAGACCGCGCTAATGCTGAACAACAAGCTCTAATCAACCGCTTGGCTGATGAATTCTCTAACGAATTAAATAACTTGGGCGTTCGCGTAGCTCGTTTAGAGGACCGCGTAGGTAATGTGAAAGTAACAGGCGATATGCGTCTTCGTTATCTTGGTGCTCAACAAAGAGATGGCCATTACGTAAATGCTGTAGGCGATTATAACAAAGGCTCCAAATTCGACACTCGTGCTCGTTTACAATTCAATGCAAAAGGTAAATGACCGCACAGATGCTGTTGTTCGTGTAACAACTGGCAACTTTGAATTCGGTGACGCGACTAATTCCGCAGATGTAACATTCGACCGCGCTTATGTAAATCATAAATTTGGTGAACGCGTATCTGTAAAAGCAGGTCGTTTCGATCAAATGCTTGGTAATGGCTTAATTTATGATGATGCATTTGATGGCGTTCAATTCAATGCAGGTAACGATAAAGTTCAATTCAAGCAGCCTACGGCTATGCTGCAGCAGGTGTTTTTGAAGGTTTAAAATCAAAAATCAATAGCACATTTACCTATGCAGGCGTAAAAGGTCAACTCAATAAACATGTAAAACCTTGGCGGTTTCTTTGCTCGTAGAAATGCACATAAATCCAGCAATGATGCCCTCAAAAACATGTATGGCTTCAGCACAGACATGAACTTTGATAAAGTTTGGGTTGGTGGCGAATGGGTGAAAGCTGCTGGCATTTTCTCACGGTTCTGCATGGACTGCTGGCCTTGGCTATGGCAACTATGATCAAGCGAAAAAGGCTCTTGGGATGTAAAAAGCACAATACTTCAACTTCGGTGAAAATCTTGGTGCTGCGTCCTCCACATGGGACATTGCATACGATACAACTAATACCGCATGGATGGCTACACCAGCTGGTACAATTAGTGCAATGAACTACCAAGGCTTCAAAGGCTGGTTGTTAACTGCTAACTACGCATTACAAAACAATCTTGGCATGACTGCATACTATGGTTTTAACAACAAAACTAATAAAGCTACTGGCGATAACGAAAAACTTTCCAACTACTACCGCCTAGACCTTAACTACCAATTCTAATATGATGATTGGTATCGTTCATAACTATCACAATCCCCTTGATGAGTATCTAGGTACTTATCAAGGGATTTTTAAATTAGAACACGCCTGTTCTAATTTATGAAACATTATATATGTATTGAGTTCATTCAAATTTGACGATATATATAATTATCTTTATAATATAAGAAGATAGTCGGGCGAGTAGATCCGTCAGGCTCATCTCAATAAGTACAAAAGTGATGAAATGGCCTTTCAGTTACCTAGCTATTTTAGGATAACGAAGGGCTATTTGTCTTTTCCAAGACAAATAAGAGCCACAAGTGCACCAAAGGCAATAACAACAGTCATCACCTCTAGAATTATCATGATTAACTCATAATCACTCATAGAGCACCCCTCTCTCCATTAACGAAGAGAGGCCCAACCTCGTCGACTATCTTAAACTAATTATAATGCGAACATATGAGTTGAGCAATAAGCATCTATAAATACAGATATATGAATTAAAGGAAAATAAGAATTTTAAATTAGTATAGACCTATATTAATTAGTAAGATGAGTCTGATATGGTGTCTCTAGAATTAGAACAGGCCTGTTCTAATTTTTAGGAAGATATGTTAAGAGGTCCCTCCAATACTACAGGCGTGTTCTAATTTTCAGATGAGATATTAATAGAACAAGGCCTTACCTCTAGAATTAATATATCTCCTCATGATATATTACAGATAAGTAGTATTCTTACGTTCATATGTATAAGGAGACACTCTATGTTTAGCTTTCAAAGTGAGTTATTATTACGTTTACAGCAACAATTTGTATCTGAACATGAGGCTGAATTCAAATCTATTGAGGCTTTGATAGAAGCATTTATGACTCAATATAATCGTGGTGATTTTAATGATACGATAGAAATGAAATTATGTGATTTATACGAGGCTGCAGAAGAGGCTGATACGACTGAGGAATCAAAGAAATTGTACAATAAGATTCTTGCGTTATGCCCTGACGAAGTAGATGCTAAACGGGAACTTATAGCCCTTGAGTTACATCCAAGTTTTCAACTTCATCAGCTGCAACAACTAGTAGAATCGTTAGAAAAACCTAAGAGAATAGATTGGAATGTGCTAGAGGCCCGTCCTTATATGCGATGCCTCATCGACATGGGGATGATATATTTAGAATACAATATGTATAATGATGCGATTGCATGCTTTACTCCTGTCTTTCACGGGGACAAGCAAGACCATTCAGGATTCCTTGTGTACATGATGGTTACTTGTTGTGGCGCTGCCAATTGGGATCGTGGTCGCAAGGTGTATCAGCGCTATCTCGCATGTTGTGATGATATACAAAATGCATTTAATCAGGCTCCGGATATCATGTTACCGATGCATATGCTGTATATTTTATTGGCTTTACAGTGTGGTGAAAGCAAGGTTGCCCATGATGTATTAGCAGACCTTGTTGATGAATATGAAGATATTGAGTGGTTATTACAAGATGCAACACGGTGGAACGATTTTGTAGAAGATCACTTAGAGACTATTATGTATATGGTAGATCAAGTAATCGACATAGATTTTGATCCACGAGAATTAATAAGCTTATATACTACTATCTCATTTTTACCGACTCAATTGGTGAGTTTTGAAAGCCCATTATGGCAGACTTTATATGATGCATATGAATGTGTTACCGGTCTAATTGTTGTGAATCGGTACTCTAATGATAGCTATATAGGAAAACGCGAGACAGCTCATATGAGTCCCGTAGAGGTTGCTAAAGGCGGGGCTGTGCGTAGCAATCCGGTATATGAAAATATACGGTTTGGTGCACAGATTACACTTTCACAAGCCGGACTATACACAGTAGCTGATTTTAAAACAATTACTAAACAAGAAGTATTGATGCTACCGGGTATTGGTAAAAAAACGGTGGAACAACTAGAGCATAATGGTGTTATATTTAAAGCCTAAAATGTGACTTGATTTCAATAGCTATCCTAGGATAACGAAGGGCTATTTGTCTTTTCCAAGGCAAATAAGGGCCTTGATGATAAAGCCACATTTGTAACTAAATTATGTGGATTTAAGGATGGGTTAGTGAAAGATACTATTAATACTTTTTAATAGCATCACTAAGGATAAATACATAGTAACTTATAAATTAATGTATTCAATTACCTACATGTTCGTAAATTTATGATTTTTGAATGATGGCGTCTGATGGCGTCTTATCTTATCTAATTGATTAATTAATATATAGAAGTGACACTGTTAAATATATGTCATGCTTCGTAAGCGAGGGAGTATAGTTATTAATTAAGATAATAGTGATTCTTATAATTTTTTTATAAGAACTAAGATATTGACTTTTTCGTGATATAATAAGGATACAGTTAATTAAAATTGTTAGAAGAGGGTAGAATAATGATAGAGTATGGCTATCATGGGACTAGTATGGAGTCTGCTGCATCTATTCTTGAGTCTGGTATAATGAAGCGATCAGAAGGGTATGATGAGTGGTTAGGGAAAGGTATATATATTTTTATAATCAAAAGGATGCTGAATGGTGGTGCCAACAGAGAGCTTATCCAAGCCCAGCAATACTTTTATGCTGATTTTTAACTTCATTAACAAGGTTATAAATTTAGTTTATGATTATAACGATCAGGGAAAAAAATTCAAAAGAATACTGTAGTGCAGTAAAGGAAAAAGTCAGAAAAACTACCTGGTGGTAAAAAGGCGACGTAATTATATGCAGTTAGCTATTAATAAATTGTTGTATGATGCTAAGAAAGCAGAAGTTTTTTATTGATGCAATTATTGCAGTATTTGATGAGAATCGTAAGTTTTAGCTCAAAACTGGAAATTTTTGTAGTTAAATTTCCTATTCTGATAGGGCGAGATACAGATATGTATTTTCAATAGTGAGACAATTAACAATTTAAAGATTATCAATGAGGAGGCTTAGTCGTATGAGTGATTTTTTTGGAATACGATGTTTAAGGCTTTAGAACAAACATCAGCAGAAGAGTGGGAGACCTTTGTAGATAATTTTTGATGCATCAAATCAGGCGTTTTTATATAGATGATGATAGTTACTATAAAAATGCATTTAGATGATGATCTATTAGATTTATCTGTGGCTAATGATTTAGCTTTTGCTGCGTGAAGAGTGATATTATGAGTATAAATCTTGAACATAATATAAAAAGTGATTTACGATTACAAACATTATATGTAGACTCTTATAACTTCAATTTTTAGGTAGTCCTAAAAGGTGAAATTGAAGTAAATGTAAAGTTTAATGTAGAGGATACATTTGCTGATGATATTTTAACAATATCTCTTTCTTCATATATTATGGCAAGAGATAGTTTTGATCTTAATGTAACTCTAGTTGGGCAATTTGTTTTTGGATGCTGGTATGGTTGATAAATTAAAGGCAAATGCGGTAGCAGTTATGTTCCCCTATTTAAGAAGTCAAGTTACATTGCTTACAACTCAGCCTAATATATTACCTATAGTATTGCCTACAATCAATATTAATAAATTATTACAATATCATAGAAAATAAAAGTATATTTAATTAATACTTAAAAAGGTCTGTAACAGGTTATGATTTATTACATTCTGTTACAGACCATCTTTTTGTCTTATAATCCAGTATCTCGGTACTTATCAAGGGATTTTAAATTAGAACAGGCCTGTAGTAATTAGCAAGACGAGCCTGATATAGTATCTCTAGAATTAGAACAGGCCTGTTCTAATTTTTATTTCTCATATTTACAAACGACAAATTGTAAAATTATAATTTAAGATAATTTACAGTTTATTTATACTATGAGAGTGAGAGGATTTTTATGAGACATGTAAGTAAAGCAAAGCTATCGTTAGCTGTGGCACTGGCGATTGCTGGATTTGTAATGCCTAATATGGTGGTAGATGCGGCTTATACCGCTCCGTATACTGATAATACAGATTTTTGTAGCTAACAGTGATGATATGATACGTGTATTCCCAGAATACGATAAAAATATATCTTCTATAGTAGCGAATGGTGGTATGGTTATTATTGAAGATGGATATTCTAATATTGGCTATGGTCATAGTGCATTTGCTACCAGTAAAAATGGTGGAGACATTAAATTGAAAAAAGGTGTATATAATTCTGGTAGAGTGAGTACACCTGTTGCTCTTGCTCAAGGGGGTACAATTAATATAGGTGTCCATGATCGTCACGGCGAATTTACGGGTGATAAAATATTCGTTGAAGGCGATGTTATAGTTAAAACATGATCCAAATTCATAGCTCAACCATTAATATCGGTATAGATGGTGAGGAATCCAATTGGTCTGGGCTAGCTTTCAATTTAGCTGATGAAAATGACAGAAAATATAATCATATCAATGTGTTCCTTGGTGAAAGAGGGGATTGGGAGTTATTGTATCAAGGTGGTCTTGATGGCACTAACCTTGATAGTAGTACTATGCCTAGCCGTGTACATCGACTCGTTGGCTCTACGAATCGTAATTTTCAAAATATGGTAGAACAAAAATGAGCATAATAAACTCTATATTGACAAACTCGAAGGCCATGTGAATTTTATTTATGATCCTAATGACGAATATGCAGATACCGAAGATCCAGAATATACACCGCCAACCACAACATATAATGGTTTAACGGCTGATTCCTTCTGGGGTGGCGACATTCATATCACAAGTGCAGCCCCTAATGCTGGCGCTCATCTATACACCAGCCGCAAAGGGCTAGATTTGTCTACTGAGGATAATGTAAACAAGGTTTTAGATAATCTTGCACATAAAGTGTATTACCATAACTATGTGACTGGTGAAAGAAACCTTGAAGGCACAGTAGCCATTGCTTCTGAAGGTGCTGAATCTGGTCGTTTCAAGGTAGTAACGTCTGGATATGCTAAAGAAGGTGCTATTACATGGCAAGCGGATCAAAATGGTCAAGGTAAATATGTGTACGGTAATACAACAGTAACACCTGCACCACAACCAACACCGGCGCCACAACCGGTACCAATGCCAACACCAGCACCACAACCGGTACCAACGCCAACACCAGCACCACAACCGGCACCAACACCGCAACCAGCACCAACGCCAACACCAGCACCGCAACCGGCACCAACGCCAACACCGGCACCGCAACCAGCGCCTACTCCAACACCTGCACCACAACCAGCGCCACAACCAACACCGGCACCGCAACCGGCACCATCCCAATCAACGGCATATGATACTCCGCATATGCGTGGCACTCGTTCTGCGATTATGAGCAACATCAACGGCTGGCGCACATTAACAAATACTTACCGTCCTCGTGCATTGCAACAAGGGGCAACAACAGGTATTTGGGCCCATATCGGTGGTGGTCAATACAGCTATGATGCACAAGGTATTGATACCGACACAACCTATACACGTATTCAAGGTGGTTACGACGCTAAAACTAGTAGCGGTTGGACTGTAGGCGGTCAAGTATCTTATCTTCGTGGTCATGATGATTATGTGTTCAATGGCTCTGGCAAAGAAAAGGCCTTTGCTGTTGGCGCCTATGGTTTGAAAGACCTCGGCCGAGATCAATACATTCAACTTGAATCCCAAGTTGGTCGTGTAACGAATACTTTCACAGCTCGTAATGAAATTGGTGAAAGCCTATCTGGCGAAACGAAGGCTAATGCATACACTATCGGCGCTCGCTATGGTAAAACTGTGAAATTACAAAATGGTGTATACATCGAGCCGCAAGCGCAATTGAGCTATACTCACTTTGGTGGAGATAGCTTTTAATGCAGGCACCATGCATGTAGACCAAGCTGGCGTAAGCAGCACTGCTGGCGGTCTTGGCCTTGAAATTGGTAAGACCTTTGGCTCAGGGAGTATCTATACTCGTGTCGGCGTTAACCATGCCTTCTCTGGCTCGGTAAAAACTACATACACAAGTGGTTCTACTGTGAAATCCACAGAACAAGACCTTAAAGGGACATGGACTGACCTTGCATTCGGTGGCCGTTATGGTATCAACGCTAACAACAGTATCTACGCTGATATTAGCAAAGGTCTATCTGGCGACTATAAAGCAGGATGGTCTGTGAACGCTGGATTTACGCATAAATTCTAAGATATATTTACCTAAAGCAATCTGAGAATATAGTCGATATAAAATAGCCCCCGAGTACTAATAGCTGTATATATTAGTACTCGGGGGCTTCATAATTTAATTCGTATATCTGTATTTATAGATGCTTATTGATTAAAACAAAAGCTCTCTTTATAATTGAGCTAAGATAGTCGGCGAGGTTGGGCCTCTCTTCGTTAATAGAGGGAGGGTGCTCTATGAGTGATTATGAGTTAATCATGATAATTCTAGAGGTAATGACTGTTGTCATTGCCTTTTGGTGCACTTGTGGCTCTTATTTGTCTTGAAAAGACAAATAGCCCTTCGTTATCCTAAGGTAACTAGGTAACTGAAAGGCCATTTCATCACGTTTATAATTCTTGAGATGAGCCTGACGGAACTACTCGCTTGGCTATCTTCTTTTTATTATAAGGAAAATTATATATATCGTCAAATCCAAAATGAACTTAATAAATTATATAGTGTCTCAGTATGAGTGTCTCAAGAATTAGAACAGGCGTGTACTAATTCTTGAGACACCATATCAACTTTATCCTAGTAATTACTACAGGTCTCTACTAATTCTTAGAAGAGGTATCAAGGGGCGTATCCCATAGATAGTCATAAATTAATCATTTTGTTAGTATAACGTATATCGTATAAATAGTAATTTAAATTATTTTGAGAGAGTTTATGAGGTTTGAGAACATGAGAGAGCGACAGAGTAATATAGAACTTCTGCGGATTATTGCTATGATTGGCATCGTGATGCATCATTTTTGTGTGCATGGTAGTTTTACCTTTACCCCTGATGTAACCGTTAACAAAATATTCCTTCAATTTTTCTCCCTTTTTGGCAAAAGCGGGTGTGGCCGCCTTTGTCATCATAACGGGATACTTTATGATTAATGCAAAATTTAAACTGCATAAGTTTGCAAAACTAGTAGGCCAGATTTGGTTTTATAGTTTAGCTATGCTTGAGGGTTGCTCTTGTTTTAGGCTTAGATACGGTGACATCAACAAATATCATCAAATCATTATTACCCATTGGTGCTATGAGTTGGTTCGGGCAGAACTTTTTAGTCCTCTATTTATTAACGCCATGTATCAACCTTATCATACACTGTTTACAGCAGAATTACTTAAGACTGTTTTTATTAATCGGCCTGGTTATTTGGTTCTTAACACCGACCATACTGAATCTATTTCCTCAATTACCACATACGACCTTTGGTTTTAAACATATATTTTCCTTTGTCTATTTTTACACCATCGGTGCTTATATTAGTTATATGGTGAAAGCATCACCCAAAAGACAGGTGTTTTAGTAACTTCCATTGGTTTGGCAGGCTCCACACTAGGGATTATTCTAGTTGATATATTGGTGATGATAAATCCTATATATGTAACACAAACCCTTTATTTTTTTCGCTGAAGGACTACAGTGTATTCTTGCTCGCTATAGGATTAGGTGCATTTATTCTTTTCTTGAAATTGAACATAGCTTATCGCCCTTGGATTAACACAGTAGCTGCAACGACCTTTGGTATTTACCTAATACATGACAATGGCTTATTTTGCTCGTTATATGTGGGACCATATTTTTATACCTATCAGTATTATGATTCTTTACTATTACCTATATATGCGGTATGTAGTAGCAATCGTCTTTGTGGTTGGTATGAGTATAGATTATTTGCGAATTCAATTTCTTGAGAAACCTCTGATGAAACACATTACACCCATACTTGAGCAAGGGCAAGAATGGATGCAAAGGCATCTAGACTAATCTTGCATTTTTATACACCATTGATATAATTTTGTAAACTGATGTTCAAAAATTTGCTATTTTTGAACATCAAAATAAGAAAATGTGATATGAAGTACAAAATTGCATTATTTTGAACATCATAGATTATATAGTATAGAGGCAGATAGGAGGGATAGCATGAAATTTGAACCAATGTATAAGATATATTACAAAAAAGGTGAAGATGAATGGAAACGTATACTGGATAATAGACGTTATTCTGAGAGTTCTATTGTTTTACCGATAGCTATTCATGAATATAACCGCCGTCATACTTATACAGCTTTTTTCATGTATCATCCTGAATTAGTGAATTTGCTTCTATCTATCGAACAGAAAAAACATGAATTTGTTAATTTGGCACAACGTGTGCCTCTAGTTATGTTATGGCATGTTATGAATGGCTTTTTATCTAGTGAAATTAAGGCGAGTAATGATATCGAAGGTGTACGCAGTAGTCGGCGTGAAATACAAGATGCCATACATAATATAGATAATAAGAAGTTACGTTTTTCTAGTATTATCACAAAATATAAAACCATTTTTAGAACAGCTCTAGGCATTTTATATATACCAGTAGTTCAGATATTAGGCGATTATATGATGATATTATACGTGATGAGATTTCAAAGAAGAATCAACCTGATGGAGCGATTTTTAGAAAAGATTCTGTAGATATCGTAAATCATCAAGATAAGATAATTCATCGTGGTACATTGCCTGAATCTAGTATTATTCAAAAGAAATGAATCGACTTTTAATAATTCTTAATAATGATGATATACAATTACCTATACGTGTTGCGATATTTCATTATTACTTTGGCTACATTCATCCATTTTATGATGGTAATGGCCGTACAAATCGATTTATATCTACAGCTTATTTAGCAAAACATTTTTCATCCTTTGATTGCATTACGCTTATCTGCTGTTATTAAAAATAATAAAAAACAATATTATGATGCTTTTAAAATGACAACAGCTGAAATTAACGGTGGTGATATAACGAATTTTGTTATGGAGTTTATATCTATTATTGAGAAAACAATTGATGATGCGATTGCTCTATTAGACAAGCGTATAAAACGTTTAGAAGATGAGCGTATAAAACTGAAAGCATTTTTTGAAAGTCATCAGATCACAGATCAAGTATTACAAAATATATACTTTTTGTTATTGGAGGCTCGTTTATTTTCCTTAGGGGCGGGTATTAGTAAAGCTGAGATTCTAAAAGCTTGTAATAAGAGTAGAGGAACAATTCATAATAGGTTCAAACAAATTCCGAATAAATATCTCGATACGGTAAAACAAGGACGTACTGAGTCTTATATGCTTAAGACGAGTATATTGGATTAGTTATTATATATGATAAAGTGATATTTCATATTGACCTAGTAAAAATATGGTATAATAAGTTGTTAAATCGTATACAATCATTTTATACATATGAGGAGGCCTCATGTTACAACGTATGTGTGCAGCTATATTGTTTGTAGTAGCGCTGCTTATATCTGTTATACCTAATGCCGATGCACGTCAAGATATATATGCTTTCACCTATAATGGTAATAATTGGTACGTGGATCGTGATTCCATTGACCGCAGTAAACCGGACGGCTTGCTTCATTTTACGGTGTATACCATGATTGGTTTGCGCTATGATGTGGCGAGCGGTAGCGAATATTATAATGCTGATGTATATTACTATGATCAAAAATTATCTACCGAAGGTGGTCAATTACTATATCGGAACCCTGGAATCTTGGCGGCAGCACGGGTGGCACGTCAACAACCGGATGCGCCTAAACAAGCACCAAAGGCAGTAACGCAAATAGCGCAAACAGCGCCTCCAGCTACAGTAGTAAAGGCCTTGTCTACGCCGCAAGAGGTGGCTGTACCAAAAAATGGCCCAGTACAAGTTAATACACAGGTGCCAATTACGTTCCCTGTGAAAAAGGTGGCGGCCAAAACGGTGATGACGAATCATAAAACACCGCATCAAGGACCAACTGATTCCCAAGATACTACAGATACAGAGAATCATCAGTAGGTTACATAAAATCAACTGCAAGTCAAATAGAATTAATTGCAGGTTAAATAGAATCAACTGCAAGTTAGTTATATGCCAATTGAGAATAGCTTGATTGGATATACAGCTAGCTTGCAGTTTTTTTATAGTTAGAAGGTTGTCGTTCTCAAATTGTATGCATTATTTTTGGCTAGTATACAAAATTTGCAAGTCAGCATTTTAATGAGGCATTAATGAACTATATAGTATATAATAGATTAGAAATATCTGAGTGTTAGGATGGACGATTCTATAACTGGGAGGGATAGGATCATACTACATCTATATTGAAATTGAGCTTGCAACAGAAAGAGAGAGCGATGAAGCAGTTCGTTAAAAGGTTTATATGTGGTGTATTGCTAGTAACAACGGTGTGTGCTGTGGCCGGATGTTACAAAGATGAAGCAAAGACCGTAGCGGAAGAACGTACACCTACAAGTTTTAGGGCTATAGCCGCAACCAATGCATCGGTCGAGGATAAGGCGGATTTAATGGTGAAAAATATGTCTCGCGAGGACAAAATCGGCCAATTGATTCTCATGGGCCTCGACGGTACCACATTAGATGAGCCTCAAAAATGATGCGCAAATACCGTGTAGGCGGTATTTTTATTAGATAATAATAATATGGAATCCAAGGAACAACTACGGGCTTTTCACAAAAGGGATTCGAGATAATGCAAATATTGCGAGCCTAGCGCCTCCGTTCATAGCGATTCATCGGGAACGGATGCCTTATCGCCCTAATGTGATGATTCCTTGGGTGGAACCTAACATTATCTCTAAAAAGGGCCTTGATGCGGTGGGTAGCCTCGCGACGCGTACCTCCATCGAGATGCGCGACCTTGGATTTAATCTAAATTTAGGGCCCATGGTAAATACACATTCCTTCTATTCCTATACACAGGATCTCGACCGGGCCGCACAGATTGGCGAATTGATTACGAAGCGATATGCGGCGAACCAAGTGTTCACGGCGTACCAATTTTTCCCAGGTGGGGCCGATTTTACCGTGCCTGGCATGCGAGTCGATGTATCGAAGGACGCACTGATGGACGATGATACGCGCGTTTTTGTGCAGCTGATCCAATCTACGGCACAGGAGCGACCTATGATTATGGTGAATTCTGTGAAAGTCACCTCTATGGATGCAAAAAATCCCGTTAGTTTGTCTAAACCGATTATCACCGATTGGCTGCGCGGTGAATTGGGCTTTACTGGCGTGGTTTTATCCGATGATATCGAAGTCGGTGCGGCCATTACCGGCATCGCCGTAGGTGATTATGCGGTACGTACCATCAAGGCTGGTGGCGATATGGTAGCCGTGTGTAAACACTCAAAATCATATCAAGGAAATTCATACCGCCTTAACACAAGCCGTAGAAGATGGCACTATTACCGAAGCAGAACTCAATGCTGCGGTGCGGCGTATCATGATTATGAAATTTACCAACAATCAATAAAACTCTTTTCTCTTTTGGATATGTATCCCCTTTACTGCTTGTTCAGTGAAAGGGGGACATATCATTTGAGGAGAGAGTTTTTTTATGTGTAAATGATGAATTTATTATATATTTGTTAAAAATACATAAAATATATTTTTATAGATTATTTAGATTATGATATAATAGGGTTCCCTAAGGACTGAATTTAAGGGAGGTGAGATCTTATATGAAGTGTGTGAACCATGAGGCGGTAATTGATTCTATCATGGAACAATACGAGAAGGCCTGTATGGATATGAGTGTTGTATACGGGCCTTATAGCGTAGGAAAAAAACCTATATTGCAAAGGAACTGCAAAACCGATTAACGTCGAATCATGTGGTTTACTTGCTAGGGCGACTAGCGAATGAATCCGTTCATATTCGATCCATTGAGAGAGGATTGGATATGCCATCTGGGTCATTTCGCACCCTAGAGGAGGCTTTGCGTAGAGTATTTCAAATGAGCGTTGATAAACATATGATGTTTATTATTGACGATTACCCGGCTCTAGTAGATACGGCACCACAGGTGCCCATCCTATTACGGGAATTGATGGAAACCTATCGGGACTATGGCAAGATGTTTGTACTCCTCATGGGAACCCATGTGGACGAATTAAAAGGGCGAATCTTGGGCGAATCTAGCTTGATTGCCCCATATATTCATAGTCACTTTAAGGTAGAACCTTTCACCCTTGATGATGTGAGAGCATTAGGGTGGAACTATACCGATGAAGATCTTGCGAAACTATACCATGTAACAGGAGGTATGCCAGGCAATCTAGTGCATATCGACCCTACTGCATCCGTAGATGATAATATTGTGCGTCTATTCTTTAGACCAGAAGGCGCCCTATATATGGAACCGCAACGACTACTCATGCGTTATATTCGTAACGCTGGGGCAGCCAATGCCATTTTTATATGCACTAGCACAGCTAGATAAACCATTCTATACAGAGTTGTGCCATGCTAGCGAACTGAAAAGTGGTACCTTTGCGACCCGTATGGCCGACTTGTTAGACATGGCCATTATAGGCCGTCTCCAAGGGGGCAGCCGAGGTCCATTGCGCTATTCTGACTATCACTTTGTGAATACCATGTTCCAATTTTGGTTTGAATACGTATTCCCTTACATGGAGGACATTCATTGTGGGGATGGGCAGTATGTCTACGATACCATGGTGAAACCAGTATTCGCTAAGAATCTATCATTGGTGTACTAACTAAGTCTGGATTATCCTGTTGAAAGCTGTATATTAGCGCTAACAAAGATCATATAATCTGCGAAACAAGTAAATTCATATAATTGGCGTACTTTATTGAAAAATGCGTTGAAATTTTATACAAATACATATTCGAAAAACTAAAAATTCCGCTGTAAATCTATGCATTTTCAGCGGAATTTCTATTTGTCTAAATACTCACTTGGGTGTATATTTCAATTGAGCCTAGGCAGAAAGGAACGAATATGAATATGAAACATGTGGTATGTCCCCAAAAGGTATTACAAGCGGTGACAGACCTTAGTTTAGTACGCGTCTGCCAAGAACGCCGCGTATCTGTGCTCAGCACAGAACGGGCGGTGTGGCCTATCGAGGAACTGACCATCGATGCAGCACAAGTCGAACTATGCCGTCGCTATCGGCCACTCATCATCAGCTATGCGAATCGATATAGCACCGAAGCACTGACGGACGATGTCGATTCATTTCTGTGGATCATCTTTATCGAAGCCATCTACAGCTTTCATACATCAGGTAAGGTACCCTTTTCAGGGTATGTGAAAGCCGCCATTCGCTACGGTTATCTGAACTTTTACAAGCGGTCCGTTCAGCAATGGAAACGGGAATTGACCTTGCCGCCCCTGCACGGGTGACGATGTATCTGAGCTGGCGATGGACCAATTTCCAGATGATGTAGATATCGAGCGAGACATCGTTGGCACCTCCAATGAGGATGAGTGCGCACTCGTCTGTGGACTGCATTTCAAAAACTACCGGTAGAACAACAAGAATTATTGTATGCCTTATATAAGGATGGTAAAAGCTGTGTCTCTATTGGTTTGTGAATCGCACCAGTCGAGGCAGGCTGTGCAACAACGCCATCAAAAGGCCATCGACCAATTGCGATATTACATGATGGTGGCAGACAACAAAGAATTGGATATTCAAGATATGCAAAATATGCATAGTTATAAGTAGTTTTTAAAAAAATCTAAAATATTTTTTTAATTTATATATTTACAGCTTGTAATTATAGGTATACAATTAACTCATAAGTGCTGCTAAAGCACATTTATATAACACGTGTTATTTATACAATTTTACAAGAGGAATTCCTTAGTTTTATTACTCATTAATCTTAAGAAAGGTTATAATGATGCATAATACAGCGTATCAAACGGTAAGTAATAAAGAATCAATTTCTTGTAATCCAAATGCGATATATGGCGATGTAGCTCACCATATATGTTGCTTAATTCCTGTTTACATAGATGGTGGTGACTGCACCGCATGTTACTATGTAGATGGTCGGCGTGATATCATTCACAAATCCATTAAAAACGGTATTGCGAGAGATAGCACGACACGAGGGTATTCTAGCAAACGGCATTCAATCAACAAGACGGTCAAAGCCCATGTATACGGATCCACGAACGTTAGGTCCTAACATGACATTTGCTTGTCTTAAAGCACGGAAACCAATTGCGCGCGATGTGGTGTATGGTTTATTCAATGTTATCATTCCATTTCAATACCACATTGAGCCAGGACCAGAACCACATACAACGTATATCATCATAGGAGACTTTGATCCCTATACTCGTATTTCATTCCCCTGACCACGTGCAACGCAAACTACGGGATGCTTTGTTAGAGCATTTAGATTATACAAAACGGATACTTGCTAAATTGAGTACCTGCGGTAACCCTTATGTGGTGGCTGAAATCTATGGCGCATCGAGAACATTAGCGGGAGTATAGCAACACATTTTGAAAGTGTGGGAGGGACGTAATATGAATTACGCAACAAAATTATGTATTGTTTCAATGGTTAGTGTATTTAGTGTATCTTCTATAGGCCTAGTGCAAGCCGCTGATACACCTATCGTTTCAACTGGTGGTGCAGCCTATAATATCGGCATACCAGGAGATTCTAACTTTACTAATTCGGACAATGTATCCCTTGGTGGACAAGCGGGTACTAGTAATGGCAATCCATATCAAAAACCTAACGATCCTAATGCAAAGGGCAATAATATCGCCATTGGCCGGATATCGTTGAATGGATCCAGTGGTGGTGCCAATGTTGCACTAGGTTCAAAGACCTTTTTAAATGGTAAGGGCGATTATAATTTCCTCGGTAATTTTGCCGCTGGATTTAATTCGACTATATCCAATACGATTGCCATCGGTTCCTTCGCTGGTTCTGGTGCGACTGGTAATAAAAACGTATGGCTTGGTGCAGGCCAAGCTGGTGGCAGTAAGGGTAATAATACGGTGTTGATTGGCTCTAACTCAAACGTGAATGGTGATTTTAACTATGGCATGGGCCATGGCGTTATCTTTGAAGGTAACAAGAACTCTGCTATAGGTGCATACAATAAAATTGAGGGTAACCAATCTGGCGCCTTTGGTGTAGGTACGTATAATGTGGCTACCGTTAAGGGGGATAACTCCTATAGCGTAGGTAACAAGAACGAAATTGGTGCCAATAACACATTCGTAATGGGTAATAATGTAAAAACATCTCTAGATAATGCAGTTGTATTAGGTAATAATTCCACTGCTGAAAGTAGTGATGTGGTGAGCACCCCAAGCTACACTTATGCAGGTGGCACCGTAAACTTTGCCGGCACTGCACCGGTATCCACCGTATCCGTAGGTGCTACCGGTCAAGAACGGACCATCACTCATGTAGCAGCAGGCCGCGTAAGCGCTGATTCTACAGATGCCATCAATGGTTCCCAATTATATGGTGCGAACCAACAAATCGATAATCTATATAACAAAATTAGCAACATTGGAAAAGAGGCCAATAAAGGCGATGCTCGTGCTGCGGCACTAGCTGCATTACATCCAATGCAATTTGATCCAGATAATCGAGTACAAGTGATGGGCGGTATTGGACACTATAAAGATGCTAATGCGCTAGCTCTCGGTGTGGGGTATTATCCAAAGGAAAACTTGCTCCTCACAGCCGGTGCTACCGTTAATGATCACATCATGGCTAACCTTGGCGTATCCTATAAATTCGGTGAAAACAAAACGCTACAAAAAATCTCTCCTGCTTCCTATAATGCTCTCGAACAACGGGTTGATACATTAGAGGCTCAAAATAAGAAATTACAAGAAACAGTAGATATGCTGGTAGAAAAAAATTAAATAATAGATAATATTGAGATGCTTAAATAGCTGTATAGTGTAAACAGATTTTTCATACAAAACCTCAATACATAAGCGGATAGTTAATCCTTTGTGATTAGCTACCCGCTTTTTAATTTGTTTAACTATCCCATAAATACATTAATTTTTTTATCATGTAATTCTAATTTTTTTATAATTAATTATAAACAAACTATTTACAAATATTTAAAATGTGTTAATATATTCATGTAATCATCATGAAGAAATGATGAGTTTTGAGAGTGACATATTGTTATGTTATATAGGGGATAGAAGAACATGAACAATCGTAAACGTATATTAACACTATTGATCAATGGTGTCTTGTTGTCTAGCCTATGTGTGGCTAGTGCAGCAGATACAACAACTGGGTCTGGTAATGGTATTGCCTACGGTACAGGTAGTACCGCAAATAATACCTTAGATGTTGCATTGGGTAACAAAGCTAATGTAGAAAACTACGTTGGCCAAAATGGCAGCGTAGCTATTGGTGCCAATGCGCATGTTGAAAACATGGCAGGTGGTGCAGAAGCTGCTGTGGGCATGGGGCAAACATCATATTCTGGTAACTTTTGGTCCTCTGCTCGTGTACCTGCAGATCCATCTAAAGTAGTGGGTTCTGTTGCGATTGGTAATAACACATATGCTCGTACAGGTAGTACTATGATTGGTTCTCATAACTATCGTGGAGCCATTGGTGATACGACGATAGATACAGATAATAATGGTACACGTGATGCAAATCTAAATGTATATGCAACAACTGTTGGTGCGAATAGCTTTAGTAATGGGGCTTTCACCACTAATACTGGTACTTACAATGTCATTAGTTCCTCTTACACAGGAGGTCGTTTCTCAACACCTACTCAAAACTTCGGTGCTACCGTAAATGGTGCTTTCAATAGTATCGAATCTACAAGAAGTGGCTCTACAGCCGGCGTAGGAACAGCTATTACAGGTGTTGCAAACCGTGTGGCTAATTCCAACGGCGCTCTTGTATATGGTGCGGGTAATGAAATTACAAATTCTACTGCTTCTTTCACTACTCCAGGAGAGGGTGCTACCTCTGCCAAGGATTTTGCAGACAAATTAAGAAATGCCGTAACATCTTCTAATGGTGCTGGTGCTACAATGGCGTTTGGTGGCGGTAATAAAGCAGACTATACACTACGTACATCTATGATTGGTGTAAACAACACTGTAACCGGAGTACGTGGTAACCAAAGTAAAGATAATTTGGCTATCGGCGTGGGCAATACAGGTACGAAGGTACAGCACATGACTGTTATCGGTTCTAAAAATACAGTATCTGATGCAAATAATACTCTTGTTTTAGGTGATAATCGTACTGTAACGAGTGCAAACAACACAGTTATCTTAGGCTCTAGCGATAATGGCACAACAACGACTGTAAATGATGCAGTCGCTGTAGGTCATAACACAGAAGTATCTGCAGTAGGTGGTGCTGCTATCGGTAGCAATTCCAAAGCAACTGTTGCAGCTGGTGCAGTAGGTTATGATGTTCTTACCAATGCGCCATCCACCAAAACATCTTCTACTTGGGTGTCTACAGCATCGGCTGTGTCTGTTGGTGATGTAGATAATAATGTAACTCGTCAAATCACATCTGTTGCTGCTGGTACAAATGATACTGATGCGGTAAATGTGGCTCAACTTAAATTGTTGCGTAACAATGTAGGCGGCGATATTACGAATATCCAAAACAACATTACAAACATTAATGGCAATATAGCTCGCTTGGACAAACGCGTAAATCGTGGTGTTGCTGGTGCGGCTGCCTTGGCGGCCCTTCATCCGCTCGACTTTGATCCTGATGCTAAATGGGATTTTGCTGCCGGCTATGGTCATTACCACAATGGCAATGCAGCTGCACTCGGTGCATTCTATCGTCCTAACGAGGACGTTCAATTGAGCGTAGGCTCTACATTGGGCAATGGGGAAACAGTTGTAAATGCAGGTCTTTCTGTGAAAGTCGGCGCTCATAACAATGTATCTCGTTCTCGTGTAGCTATCGGTAAAGAAGTATTAGAACTTAAGAAAACAGTAGCACTTCAAAATGCACAAATCCAAAAATTGACAGCCCTCTTAAATGATGTAGCCGGTACTCGCATGAAAGCAGATCACACTACATTATTCCCAGATGTGGCTAGTAACCACTGGGCATATGAAGCAGTGAGTGACCTATCTCGCCGCGGCTTGGTAGAAGGCTACCCAGATGGCACATTCGGTGGTGATCGTTTATTAACACGCTACGAATTTGCTCAAATCGTATACCGTGCTCTTCAAAAATGGCGTACAAGTGGACGAACAACTGGTAACAGAATTCAGCCCTGAAATGGCTCTATTCCGCGTTGATACAGTGGCAAGAAATAGCCAAGGTCAACCAACAATTGAACGTGTTCGTGTCAATAAAAATAGTTGATAATATAATGTATATAAAATAATACAATATATAAGACTCATAAAAATATAGTATAAAACCCGTAACTATATAGCGGCTAGTATATCTTATAGGATGTACTAGCCGCTATTTGTCGTATAAATAAAATTAATATAAGGCATAGTTACAAGTGCTTAAAAATTCATAATATTTTCATAAAAACCACATCTAATTTATTGAAAATATGAATATCATATGATATTTTTTTATATGTACGCATAAAAACTAGACTATTATTGTCTACTTTTATAAATGAATGAGTTATCAATAATAAATGATATATATTAGTATGAGGAGATACGTGGACTGTGAATAAGATTTTTTAAAAGTGATTTGGTCTAAATCAAAAACAATGTTACGTTGTTGTATCGGAAATGGCGAAGAATACAACAGGGAAAAAGAAAATTATTGTGGGTGCCATTTTAGCGGGGTTAGCTACACAAGGTTGTAGTGTAATGGCAGCACCTGTGCCTCAAGGGAATAATTCATGGGGCGCAACAACACCTGGTGGTGTAGCTCTTGGTAAGGATTCTGTGAGCTCCTGGTGCGACCGCAGTGGATCCAGCTACTGGTGTTACTAGGTAGCACCTTCTATTGCCATTGGTCTCGCATCAACTTCAGCAGGGTCTAGATACAATTACGATAGGTATTGGTGCAGGGAAATAGCAAATCCTATGGCATTTTCGATGGGGAAGCAAACCAATGTTGGTGGTGACTATGGTATTGCTATTGGTTATCAAACATCAGCGATGTCGGATCGTGCAGTAGCTATAGGTGAACAAACGAGAGCACCTAAGATGGGTGCTACTGTTATGGGGGTAAGTGCTCGTGGCTATGGACAAGGTTCTGTATCATTAGGTTGGCAAGCCTTAGCTGGTGCAGATGTATATGGATCTGGAATTAATATTCAGTCCAATCCATATACTGATTCATCAACTGATATTACTAATTATCAAAAATGGGGCGATACAGCTATTGGTTTAAGAGCTGTCGCAACAGGTGGAAATGCAACAGCATTAGGGTCGTAGTGCAAGAGCTGCTGCTGAGAATGCCATTGCCATTGGTGGTGGTAACGGAAATAATTTTAATAATAATACTGAAAAAACAGAGGCAACAGCCGAGAAAGCTGTAGCTGTTGGCTATAATGCCAATGCCAGTGCTAGAGATACACTCGCATTAGGCACATCTAGTAAAGCTAGTGGTGGTGATGCTGTAGCTATTGGCACGTCATCTCAAGCTACTGGGGGAGATTCTATCGCTTTTAGGTAAAAAAATGCAAAAAGCTAGTGATGGTGATTCCATTGCCATTGGCCAAGATACAGAATCTAACAAGATTAATTCTGTAGCACTCGGCAAGACTTCTAAAGCTACTGGCGCCTCTGCAACTGCACTAGGGCCACAAGCAAAGGCAACTGGCTCTACGGCGGTGGCAATTGGTCTCAATTCAGAGGCTAATCAAAGCGATACTGTTGCTATTGGCCAAAGTAGTGCAGCGTCTGGCCTTCAAGCGATTGCTGTTGGTTATAAATCTGCTGCTAGTGGTGAAAATGCTGCCGCTTACGGTAATATAGCGAAGGCAGTCGAAAAGAACTCATTAGCACTAGGTGCAAATACACAAGCGAATGTAAAAGGTGGCGTAGCATTGGGTGCAGGATCCATTGCGAATACAGTAGCTGGTGCTGGCTATAATCCGAATACAGGACGGACTAACATTTATACACCTACACTGAGCAATGCGATGACAAGCACTTGGGCCGCTGTTTCTATTGGCGATGGTACCAATACACGTCAATTAACAGGTCTTGCAGCTGGTACTAACGATACTGATGCGGTCAACGTAGCACAACTTAAGAGCATGAACCTTGCTTTCACAGCTGACGGTAGCACAAAAGGCGACGTTAATTTAACAAATACAAATAGTGCATTAAACGTAGTCGGTGATAGTACATATATAACGACAAAGGGCAATAATCAAACGCTCACCATTTCTGGTAAAAAGCAAATTATTACCGTTACAGATGGTACGGCTAGTGCTAGCGCAGGCATGGCGGACGCCAATAATGTAGCGCAAGCAATTAATCAAGCGAATGCAGCTCAAACCATTAGCTATAAGGCCAATGGTGGTACCGCCAATACGGCTAAAGTATCGGATGGCCTTAATTTTACTAATGGTGCAAGTACAGTTGCTACGGTAGGTGCGAATGGACAAGTAACTTATGACTTGAATACGGCAACGCAACAATCGATTACGGATTCGTCAACAGCTGTTAATCGTACGATTGCTCTTGGTGGTTCCACAGGATCACGACGGCTAAAAAAATTGAGCACTGGAGATGTTAAATTTAACATTAAAGGGGCAAACCGGCACCAATGCGTTGATTTCGACATCTGCTAGTGGCGATGATGTAACCATTGCACCAACTGCTAAATTGACTGCCGCTGTTACGGCTGCTGAAAATGCAGCAGATAAAAATTTATCCAATATTTCTACAAGTGGTAAAACTGTTATTAAAGATTTAGCCAAAGGGGCTGCGCAAGATGCTGTGAAAGTAGCTGGTACGGGACTTGCTACGGTATCTGATAATACAACTGGTGGTGTGAAAACATACACGGTTGATGTGAATACTGGTAACTTAGTCGTAACTGCCAATGGGCAAGTCGGTGCTGCTGGTACAACAGGTGCATCTGGTGCGACTGGTTCTAATGGCGTAGCTACAACACAAAACGTAGCAACTGCTATTAATGATGCTGTAACTAAAGGCAAAAGCAAGCACAACACAAGCCTTAGCCGATGCAGAACATAAATTTGCTGGCGATACCGGTACTACATCCGTTCGTAAACACGGTGAAGTATTATCCATTAAAGGCGGTGTAACAAATACTGCTAGTTTGACAACAGGTAACATCGGTGTCGTATCTGATGGGGCAGGCACATTAAATGTACAACTTGCAAAAGTATTGAGCGGTTTAACATCTGCTACATTTACTACTGCTGGTGGCAATACTACTGTTATTAATAGTGATGGTGTAACCATTACCCCCAAAGTGCAGCTGGTGCTTCTGCTATCTCCATGACAACAGCAGGTATCAATGCGGGGAATAAGGAAATTAAAGGTGTTGCTACGGGTACTACTGCTGATGCGGCAGTTAATAAGGCTCAAATGGATGCGGCCATTACGGCTGCAGCTGGTGGATCCTTATCAACCGAAAAAGTAGTAGCGAAAACATTATCCGGCGATACTAACTTAGCCACTGTAACAGGTCAAACGGGTACTGCTAAGGGTGAAACCTATGAAGTAACCGTATCTGAAAATGCTGTTAAGAACGTAGCTAAAGCAGCAGCACAAGACGCTGTAACAGTAACAGGTACAGGTCTTGCTACAGTATCTGACAATACAGCTGGTGGTGTGAAAACATATACGGTTAATGTAGAAGAAGGTAAACTTGTTCTTGATGATACAACAGGTAAAATCGGTGCTAACGGTGCTACACAAGGTACAACAGCTGGTAAAGATGGTATTGCTACAACACAAAACGTAGCGACTGCTATTAACGATGCTGTTACAAAAGCAAATGCCAATAATGCACAAGCTTTAGCTGACGCAAAACACAATTTTGCTGGCGATGATGCTACCGTAATTAGCCGTAAACATGGTGAACAACTTAATATTAAAGGTGGCGCATCTACAACTGCTACAGACCTTACATCTGGTAATATCGCGGTGGTAGGTGACACAACAACTGGCACATTAAATATCAAGATGGCAAAAGCCTTAACAGGCTTAACATCTGCCACATTTACAGATGGATCGGGGTAATACACAAAACCGTAACAGGTACTTCCTCTACTATTACAGATGGCGCAGGTCACACAACTGCTATGACTAAAGGTGGTCTATCCACTACTGATGGTACAAACACAACAACAGTAGCACCGGCTGGTGTCACTGCCACTGATGGTACCAATACTGTTAAGTTAAATGGTTCTGGTATTGATGCTGGTAATACACAAATTAAGAATGTGGGCAAAGCCACTACTGATGATGCTGCGGTTAACAAGAAACAAATGGATGATGCTGTAAAAGCAGCTACTGATGCAACCACAGCACTAGGTAACAACACGATTGCCCTTGGTGGTGATACCGGTTCTACAACAGCGAAGAAACTTAGTACAAATGCTATTACGTTCAACATTAAGGGCGACACAGGCGCTAATGCGTTAATCACTACCTCTGCTACCGGTGATGATGTAACCATTGCGCCAACCGCAAAATTGACAGCGGCTGTGACAGCAGCAGAAAAATCTGCTGATAAGGATTTTGTCTAACTTGTCTACTGCCGGTGATACCTACATCAAGAACCTTGCTAAAACGGCTGCTTCTTGGAATGTAGAAACAAATGGCGGTGGTACAACTGCTGTAGCTGGTGGTGAAAGTGTCAACTTCATCAATGGCGATAACATCGCTATTACAAATGCAGGTCGTGCCATTACAATTGGTACTGCTAAGAATGTATCCTTCGATAAAGTGACTGTTGGTGGTATTGTTCTTGATAAAACTAATGGCATCAATGCGGGCGGTAAAGAAGTAAAAGGTATCGCCGATGGTACAGCCGCCGATTCCGCTGTTAGCAAAGGTCAAATGGAAACTGCTATTGCTAATGCACAAACAGCAGCTACATCTACAGAAAAAGTAGTAGCTAAAACATTATCCGGCGATACTAACTTAGCCACTGTAACAGGTCAAACGGGTACCGCTAAGGGTGAAACCTATGAAGTAACCGTATCTGAAAATGCTGTTAAGAACGTAGCTAAAGCAGCAGCACAAGACGCTGTAACAGTAACAGGTACAGGCCTTGCTACGGTATCTGACAATACAGCAGGTGGTGTGAAAACATATACGGTTAATGTAGAAGAAGGCAAACTTGTTCTTGATGATACAACAGGTAAAATCGGTGCTAACGGTGCTACACAAGGTACTACAGCTGGTAAAAATGGTATAGCTACAACACAAAACGTAGCAACCGCTATTAACGATGCTGTAACTAAGGCAAATGCAAACAATGCACAAGCCTTAGCCGATGCAGAACATAAATTTGATGGTGATACAGGTGCCACATCTGTCCGTAAACACGGTGAAGTATTATCCATTAAAGGTGGCGTAACAACGCCAGCTGATTTAGCAACCGGCAACATCGGTGTCGTATCCGATGGGGCAGGCACATTGAACATTCGCCTTGCGAAGGTATTGAGTGGTTTAACATCCGCAACCTTCACTACTGCTAGTGGCAATACTACTGTTATTAATGGTGATGGTGTAACCATTACACCAAGTGGTACTGGTGCCTCTGCTATCTCTATGACAACGGATGGTATCAATGCGGGCGGTACAGAAATTAAAGGTATTGCTGATGGCACTGCCGCTGATTCTGCTGTTAGCAAAGGTCAAATGGAAACTGCTATTGCTAATGCACAAACAGCAGCTACATCTACTGAAAAGGTAATTGCTAGGCATTAACAGGTGATACTAACTTAGCCACTGTAACAGGCCAAACAGGTATAGCTAAAGGTGAAACCTATGAAGTAGCCGTATCTGAAAATGCTGTTAAGAACGTAGCTAAAGCAGCCGCACAAGATGCTGTAACTGTAACAGGTACAGGCCTTGCTACAGTATCTGATAATACAACAGGTGGTGTGAAAACATACACGGTTAATGTAGATGAAGGTAAACTCGTCCTTGATGATACAACAGGTCAAATCGGTGCTAATGGTGCTACACAAGGTACGACAGCTGGTAAAAATGGCATAGCTACAACACAAAACGTAGCGACTGCTATTAATGATGCTGTAACTAAGGCAAAAGCAAGCACAACACAAGCCTTAGCCGATGCAGAACATAAATTTGATGGTGATATAGGTGCCACATCTGTACGTAAACATGGTGAAGTATTATCCATTAAAGGTGGCGTTACAACACCAGCTGATTTAAGCACTGGCAATATCGGTGTCGTATCTGATGGGGCAGGCACATTGAATATTCGTCTTGCAAAAGTATTGAGTGGTTTAACATCTGCTACATTTACAGATGGATCCGGCAATACACAAATCGTAACAGGTACTTCCTCTACTATTACAGATGGCGCAGGTCACACAACTGCTATGACTAAAGGTGGTCTATCCACTACTGATGGTACAAACACAACGACAGTAGCACCAGCTGGTGTCACTGCCACTGATGGTACTAACACTGTTAAGTTAAATGGTTCTGGTATCGATGCTGGTAATACACAAATTAAGAACGTTGGTAAAGCCACTACCGATGATGCTGCGGTTAACAAGAAACAAATGGATGACGCTGTAAAAGCGGCTACTGATGCAACTACAGCATTGGGTAATAACACGATTGCCCTTGGTGGTGATACCGGTTCTACAACAGCGAAGAAACTTAGCACCAATGCTATTACGTTCAACATCAAAGGTGATACAGGTACTAATGCGTTGATCACTACATCTGCTACCGATGATGATGTAACCATTGCACCAACCGCTAAATTGACAGCGGCTGTGACAGCGGCGGAAAACTCTGCTGATAAGGATTTGTCTAATATTTCATCTGCTGGTAAAACAGTGATCAAAGATTTGGCAGTCACATCTGCACAAGATGCTGTTAATGTAACAGGTACAGGCCTTGCTACGGTATCTGACAATACAACTGGTGGTGTGAAAACATACACTGTAGATGTGAAGGCTGGTAATTTAGTAGTAGATGGCAATGGACAAGTCGGTGCTGCTGGTGCAACAGGCGCAGGTGGTGCCGTAGGTACTGATGGCGTAGCTACAACACAAAACGTAGCAACCGCTATTAACGATGCGATTACTAAATCCAATGCGAATACTGCTCAAGCATTAGCTGATGCAGAGCATAAATTTGATGGTGATACAGGCGCCACATCTGTCCGTAAACATGGCGAAGTATTATCCATCAAAGGTGGCGTAACCAATTCTGCTGATTTAGTAGCAGGTAATATCGGTGTTGTATCCGATGGGGCCGGCACATTGAACATTCGCCTTGCTAAAGTATTGAACGGTTTAACATCTGCTACGTTCACAGATGCAGCTGGTAATACACAAATTGTAACAGGCACGTCCTCTACCATTTCTGATGGTGCAGGTAATACAACCACTATGACTAAAGGTGGTCTATCTACCACTGACGGTACGAATACAACGACAGTAGCACCGACTGGTGTCACTGCAACCGATGGTACCAACACCGTTAAGTTAAATGGCTCTGGTATCGATGCGGGTAATACACAAATTAAGAATGTTGCCAAAGCTACTACAGATGATGCTGCGGTTAACAAGAAACAAATGGATGATGCTGTAAAAGCAGCTTCCGATGCTACAACAGCATTGGGTAATAATACAATTACCCTTGGTGGCAATACGGGTTCTACTAATGCACAAAAATTGAATACATCTGGTGGTATTCAATTTAATATCAATGGTGAAAGCGGTGCCAATGCGTTGATTACAACAACTGCATCGGGCAATAGCGTATCTATCGCATCTACTGCGAAATTGAGCAATGCCGTAGCAGCCGCTGAAAATGCAGCTAATAAAGATTTATCCAATCTCCAGTGCGAATGGTGAATCCCGGATTAAAGACTTGGCAAAATCTGCTGCATCCTGGAATGTTCAAACCAATGGTGGTGCTACAACAGCCGTGTCCGGTGGGGATACTATTAACTTTGTAGATGGTAAGAATATTACGATTACCAACACTGGCAGAGAGATTACTGTTGCCACTAAAGATGATGTAACCTTTAACAAGATCACTGTTGGTGGTATGACCCTCGATAACAATGGTATGGATGCCGGTAACAAGGAAATTAAAAATGTGGCTGCTGGTACAACAGCAAATTCTGCAGTGAATAAACAACAATTAGACAATGCGATTTCTGGTGTAAGCAATATTAACTATACAACCAGCAGTACTACTGATCGCGCTGGTAGCACACCAGTACGTTCCGTTTCCTTGTCAACAGGATTTGATTTTAAAGGTGATGGCAACATTCAAGTTACTCAAGATACAGCCAATAATGGTGTTATTCACTATGCGATGAATCCTAACTTGTCTGGTATCACGGCCATTACCGGTGCTGGTAATGGAGCGCCAACGATGACTTTCAACAGTCAAAATGGCAATACCCCAGCCAATGTGTCCATTAATTCTAATTTGGATATGGGCGGCCATCGCATTACCGGTGTAGGACCTGCGGAAAAACCAACAGATGCGGTAAATAAACAACAAGTGGATCAAGCTCTTCGTGGACTTACGGGTATGGCAGATAATGCAGCAAGACAATATGCTAGTAAGGCTGGCGCCAATGCAGCCGCTTTAGCAGCATTGAAGCCAATTCAATATGATCCATTAGAACCAACACAAATTATGGCTAGCGTGGGGAATTACAAATCCCAAACCGCTGTGGCACTCGGTATGGCGCATTACACCAATGAAAAATACGATGTTCAACATCGGTGTATCCTCGATAGCCATGACAACATGGTCAACGCTGGTGTAACCCATAAATTTGGCTATAGCTCTGAAAAGAAAGCTATTCCAGATCGCTATAAAGGTGGTCCAATTAGCTCCATCTATGTAATGCAAGATGAAATGCAAGCCTTGTTGGCCAAAGACCAAGAAAAGGATGCTGTAATCTCTAAACAGGCTAGTGAAAATTGATACACTTCGCCAACAAAATGAAGATATGCAACGTAAAATCGATATGATTCTTGCTAAATTACAATAATAGTATAATGTAAGATATACAACAAAAGCGGATAGTGAGTTTGAACTGCACTCCCAGAATTGGATACAATTTTGGGGGTGCAGTTTTTCTAGAGAGATTTGATTTGAAGAAAATCTAATGTGTTAATATTGATAAGTATAGATTATAATATAAGAAGAGAATATGTAGGGAGATAACGATAGATTTTATATATTATAAACTAGAATGAACAGAGGCGTTTTTGTAATATAAATGTGTTAGTGTTAACTTAGTGTTGTAGGAGTTGAAGATATGTTACCGTTAGGTGTTGATGAAGTTGCTATTGGTCTATTGTTATTATTATTTGGAGGGAAAGATAAGAAATTCGAGGCAGAAAGACGGGGACTTGAACGAGCTGCAAGAATTTTTACGCCTATTCTTGAAGAAGTAATACAATTAGAGGAACAGTTAAAAAAATAAAATATTCCGTTAAGAAGGAATGTTTTAATGGTTTAATAGAAGAGAAGGCAAAAGTATCTTAAAAAAATTAGAGCAAGATATACCGAGATATAAAAAAGCCTACGAGGTGAAGTTAAAAATACGATATAGAAAAATGCAAATCACAACGTATTGGGGGAATCACAAGCACAATGGGTAATGGCTCGTTGAGTACTATAGTGACAGGAACGGGTGGTATTATTGGTGGTCCATTATATAAATGCCCCTGGGAGATAGAAGATGAGATAAAAAAACAGAAGCAGAACTTAAAGCCATTGAAAATCAAGGATTTGAAAATGCAAAAGTAATGTGGGAGAAACAGATAGCTGAACATAGAACAGATATGGATAGATTAAAATCTAAGGGAGATAAAGAGACAAAAGATCTTATAGAGCTATATGATGAATGCATTTCTAATGTGATAGAGAGAGAAAAGGTTGTTTCTTATTATCAAGAACGTGTAGGTGATTTAGGATGAGTACCATTGATGAATTACTAGCCAGAAAAAATGCTACTGTAAAGTCTTTAGATAATACGATTAGTTCATTTGATGATAAACAAAAAGAGATAAAGCGTTTACAGTCTATTGCTATTAATACAACAAATATACTTAATGATTTAGATGAAGAATTTTCTAAGCGTACTTCGTTGAATCGACAAGATATTGCATTTCTATTCACTGCGACAGCTTTGCAATGTATTAGGATATATGTAATTAATGCACTTACTAAAGTTGAGCCAGCAGGGGCAGAAAATAAAAAGGAAGATCTATTACATAAACTACAAGATAGATTATTAGGCAAGTTAAATGATGGAGTAGATACGACTCCAGATGTTTATTATGCACCATTAATGCAAATATGTACTACTCGTGGAGTTCCCTATGATGCTACGAGATTTAAAGGTATAAATCATGGATTTTTTAAAGAAGCGAATCATCGATTTGCTACTTTTGGTCATGATCCAATAATTGGTTTGGTTTTAGGTACATCTAATATACTCACTAATACAATTACTTGTAGGGCGAAAGGTCCTTTACCTTTACCTATTCCTATTACATGTCATGTAGAATATGATGCAAATTTAAAAAATCCTTGTATAGGAGATATTTGTTCAACTATAGAAACTTTAAAAGCTGCATCTTCTAGACTTGATAATGATGCGACTTCTATTGTAGCCGCATTGATAAAGCAGGTTATTCATATAGGTACGGATCTCTATACACCTTGTGGCATTCAAATTCCAGGGGCTAATTTAATACTTAATAATCGATATGCAGAGGAACTAACAAAATATATTAGCACAGGGGACATTATTAAGTTTGGTATGTCTTATAAGATTTATAATCTTATTAATATACTCATCAGTTCTGTACATTTACTTACTTGTCCTTCTACAGATCATCGAGAAAGAGAATTATATCATGTAAAAACAATGAAAATATTAGAATATTCTAATATTATTGCTACAGGTAGTGATGTAATTATTCATGCAGTGCGAGCTTATTTTTGGAAATGCAAAAAGTGTTAAAAAGAAATCGATTTTTGCAGGCCTTATTGGAACTATAATAATGCTCTTTAGAAATGAGACGATAAAAAGGAAAAATTAAAAGAGAATTTATTTTTAGGTGAATATGAACGTATAGTTTTAGGTGATTCTTATAATCCGGCAGAGTCATTTTTACTAAAGTTACCACAGTAGTAAATAGTATATGAATATTCATTGATACTAGCTAGATAAGTAATGAAAAATAGCAGCTACCACCCCCTTTTAAGGGCTAGTAGCTGCTATTTTTATATGCCGAATAGGCTAATTATTTTCTAAAAATCCCAATCCTTCAATATGTAGTAATTTTTGTTCTAAATATTCTTCGCTCGGTACGATGAATGTAGTTCCGTCACTATTGGTACGTTCTATCTTTAAATTAGAATCCATAATAGCTATCAATGCTTCTTTGGTGGTTGGTTTTTCAAGCAATCTCATGATGAATAAGAGGCCGTGGTCCACAGTTTGATCGATTTGATTATACATATTGCCTACGGTCATATATTGTTGGCCACCACCTTCGGTGAGTGTTTCTATGTATTTAATAAATCGTTCTGAAATATATGTCTCATTTTCTATAAATGGCAATTGCTCGTATCTTTCACCAAGAATGTAAACCTGTCCCACGATAGCCAATAGGAACAATCGTTTATATACAGCATCCATATCGATATCGATATGAGGATGATGCTCTTTCACATAATTCACTACATCCTGTACATTGAATGGTTTTCTAAGGTCCATCAATTCCTTAATAGAAATAAATACGGGATTTGTCCATTCTGGTGGCGCTCCATTAAATTCATTGATGGCTGTATAGAAATAGAGTTTATTTAATGTGTCTATCGTAACGGTTTCGTTGCGAATGATTCTGTCTGTATTCTTTGGCTTAGTGAGTAGAGCCATGCGGAACTGGGTATCATAGACATAGTCGTAATACTGCTCCTTATCCACATGATTGCCTTGGGATAGGGCGTTGATGTTTTCTACCACCGCATCGTCGAGCCATGTAATAAAGGAGCGTTGCAACGACTCATCACCAACATAGGTGCAACCTAAACGTTCGGCCCGTTCCACAAACTGTGATACATACACAGGGTCATTGAAGGTTTCTAGATATTCGTGCCCTACATAATAGTCATTAGACTCGATTACACGGTTGATATTGTTGATTTTGTAATCAGATTGTACACGAGATCGCTCGTCCATCTTCATCGTTTCAGCGATGAGCTTTAACACATTCTTCGTATACACAGTGCGATCCTTTAAGGAATCATTAGGCGCATGTTTTTCCGAATAGAGCATGATGTCGCGCAGCTGTTCCAGACGTTTCCAACCAGGATACGTATTATAGGATATATAGGCGATACCGCGGTCAGATAGATTACGATTACAAATGGTGAGAATCTTATCCTTTACCACATCTGGTACCCAGGACCAAATACCATGCACCAAAATGTAATCAAAGGTACCAAAATCGTCGTCGATATCCATGATGTTCTTTTCTAGCAATGTTACATTCGTAAGACCCATCGATTGAATGAGATCGTTCCCATGCTGTACTTGCACTGGTGAAAGGTCGATGCCTGTGAAAGTCGCTTCTGGATAATACAACGCTTGGGGAATAATATTCCCACCGCAAGATGAACCTAGCTCTAACACGCGAGCCCCTTTAAGAGGTGCTGGGTTAAGCCCATATATTTTGCCCTTCGCTAGAAGTGAGTTAATATTCGTATTTTGGGAATGCCTTGGAAACATAGAGAAAAATTGTCATACGAATCTTTTAACTCATCAATCTCGCTTGCGCCTCGGCTATATCATGAGCTGGTGGTGCAATATGTTGTCTGCCAGCCGGCTCAGTTGTTTGTGTATCTAATTCGGTGTTTTTATTTTTCATATGAAAGTCCCCTTAGTACTAACCTCTTTATTTACTTAGTATACTATAAAGACATTTTTACGCATAGGTAGAAAAGGGATTATATACTTTTGTTACATAGAGTGTAACACCTTTAACTGTTTATGGTAATATATTGGCAATAGACAGTAAATAGACAGTAAATAGACAGTGAGTAGACAGTAAATAGAGAAAACAGGTATTTTATTGTAGTAGAGATAAAAAATAATTTTAAAACTATACAATATCTTGTGTTTTGTGTTGTAAAAATGAGAGTGAGATGAATAGACAGTAAGTAGACAGTAAGTAGACAGTAAGTAGACGGGAGACACAATTAGGTACAATTCTTCCTAATTATGATAAATTAACACTTATTGGGCAAGAGTTAGTTTAATATATGTATAATACAGGTAAAACGCTGACAACAGCAGAAGCAGCAAAGATTACGGGACGTGGCCGTTCGACTATATCTAAGGCTCTCTCGGTCATTAAAGAAACTTCAAATTGTTGAGTGGCATGGAACAAGTCAAAATGACAGTAAACAGTATTATGAATTAAAAGTTTAGATTATATAGTAATTGTATATAGTTATGAATAGGAACAGCAGACAGTCGATGTAATGTATCGATAGTCTGCTGTTTTTATGTACCAATAATTCCCCTGTGTATTTTCCCGAAATAAACAGTTTTATGAAAATTTAAAAATGAAATAATGGCGATATAACAAAGTAAATTGAAAATTAGAAAACATGGATAATATATGAATTTTTATTATATCGATATTTGTGAAAGTCATTAAAACGATAAATGGATAATTTATAAGTAAAACTGATACATTCATCGAAAAACTAGTACTATATCGAAAATTATTGAAAGAACAATTATAAAGAACAAAAAATACTCATAAAATGTATGTTTTTATGTAAAAGTATAAAATTAATATAAATGAAATTAAAAATATTGAAAAATAAGTGAGTGAAAAATGAAGAAAGCTATTTTACAAAGCTCTTTTTTTCTGCTATCTATATATGACACAAGATGAGTAAAAATGAAACGCTGTAAAATCGATAGTTTCGGACAGCGTTTAATGTATATATACTGACTCATCGAATTGTAAGAAATCATTTTGATTGTAATTGTGTTCTAACTAAGAAAGGGGTTCATAGTTTCTATGAATAAGATTTTTAAAGTTGTTTGGAGCAAAACTAAAGAGTGCTACGTAGTAGTATCTGAAGTTGCGAAGAATAACAGTGGCAAGAAAAAGTCCTTGCTAGCGTATTGGCTACGTTGGCTATTATGAGGCGCTGGTGCTCAAATGGGTTCACCGGTACATGCGAATGTAGACCCTAAGTAAGAGTTCGGTCAATATTTCTCCGGATAACATTCCTGCAAGTCAAAAAAATACTGTAGGTCAAAACTCTGTTGTAGTTGGTTATGGCAACACAACAGATGGCGCTGATGGTAAATTTATTTTAGGTGCGAACAGTACAGCAAAAGGTGAAGGTGCTATTGCTATTGGTAACCAAAATACTGCAATTGGTGCAAACGCTATGCTATTGGTTCTGGTGCTAATGCAAACGGTGCGGTAGCTCTCGCTATTGGCAATAAAGCAATTGCGAATTCATATGGTGCAGCTGTAGGTTCCGGTGCAGAAGCGACTGCTGAAAGTTCACTTGCATTAGGTCGTAGAGCTAAGGCAAGTGCTACGTCTGCTATTAGTGTGGGCTTAGATTCTAAAGCACAAGGTCAAGACTCTATTGCTATTGGTAATGGTGCTGGTGGTACAAGTGGGGCAACGGGTGATAGTATTGCTATTGGTCGTGCATCTACGACTAACTCCGTGAATACTGTGACTATTGGTGCTCAATCTAAAGCTACAGGTGGCTATGCAGTAGCAGTCGGTCGTGAAGCCCGAAGTTAATGCTAACTTTGCAAATGCGGTGGGCTATAAAGCGAAGGCTAAGACTAGTGGGTCTCTTGCATTAGGTAGTAATACGATTGCTAATGGTACAAGTGCTACAGCTGTGGGCACTGGTGCAAAAGCAGGTGATGATACTAATGCCTATGAAGGTGGTGTGGCAGTTGGTCGTACCGTTTCTGCCCAGGCTGAACACGCTGTTGCAGTGGGTAACGAAGCAGTAGCAACTGGTAAGTCCTCTATTGCTTCTGGCGATGGTGCTAGCGCAAGTACTGAAAATGCATCTGCATATGGTGCTGGTGCACAAGCAACAAATAAACAAGCAACAGCAGTAGGTAATGCTTCTGTTGCAAGTGGTGAAAACGCATCTGCATTTGGTTATAAAAATAAGGTAACTGGCGATAATTCTACTGCTCTTGGTACAGGTAATACTATTGATGGAGCATCCGTAGCTGGTGCTGTTGCTGTAGGTAATAAAAACAATGCATCTGGTGATCGTGCTATTGCCATTGGTGAAACTAATACATCTAAAGTAGAAGATACGATCACAATGGGTACTAGTAATACTGCTAGTACTGGTGGTGGCATTGCGATTGGTAAAAATAATTTAGCTGACTCTACTAATAGAGGTACAAAAACAGGTGATGGTCGTGGGAACGAAAATTCCCAAATCGCAATCGGTCGTGATAATGAAGCAACACATATTGATACAGTAGCCGTTGGTCGTGAAGTAAAATCTACCGGTACAGGAGCTGTTGGTTTAGGTTCTCGCATCAATGCAACTGGTGACTATGCAGTTGCTATCGGGAATTCCTCAGCAGGTGGTACCGTTGAAGCAGCTGATTATTCTGTAGCCGTTGGTTTCAAAGCAAAAGCTACGGGTAGTCGCTCCATCGCTCAAGGTGGTGCTGCAACTGCAGCAGCTGAACGATCTATTGCTATGGGTTTAAAATCTAATGTAACTGCTCAAAAAGCTAATTCTACATATTCCTATTCTGGTACAGGTGGTGCTATAGTTGGTGGTGTTAATACATCTACAAAAACAATTCATAGTACAGATGGTACAGATAGTGCTAATGATATTTACGGGTCTGGTGATGAAATCGCTATTGGTTCTAGTGCTTCTGTAAGTGATGAATCCAATGCAGCAGTAGTAATCGGTAAAGGTGCTAAAACAGAAGGCAATGCACACTACTCTGTAGTTGTTGGTAAAGATTCCTATGCTAGTGGTTCCGATGGCGTTGTAGTAGGTCAAAAATTTCCTATGTAAAAGCTCGTGAAAGTGTTGCTATTGGTCAAGGGGCTAACGTATCTAATGCAGCTAATGTTCGTTCCCAAGCTATTGGTTTTGGTGCAACAGTTTCTGGTACAACTGCGTATGACGCTTTAGCAATTGGTTCAGGTGCTCAAGTTACTGATGTAACCGCTGGTGTAGCACTCGGTTCTGGTTCTGAAGTGGCTCGTAAAACAAGCGACAATGAAAATGCTGGTTGGAATAGTAAATCTTTAGATGGTACTGTAGTTCGTAATCGCGCCTATACAGCGGAGGTTAATAGCTTACATGATCAATGGGATAAAGGTGCACAACTTGGTGCCGTTTCTGTTGGTAACGACAATCAAAAACGTCAAATCATCAATGTAGCAGCTGGTAATAAAGATACTGATGCTGTTAACGTGGCGCAATTGAAAAACGTTGGCGTTCGTGTTGGTGCTGATACGAATACAGCTACAATCGGTACAAACAACGTAGCAGCTGACTTCCTTGCATACAATGGTCAATTGAACATTAAAGGCGATAGCAACCGTATTACAACTGTGTCCGAAAACGATGCAAATGGTAAAGATGCTAATGTAAATGTTAAATTCGATTATGATGGTTTGGTGAAAGCTAAAGCTGGTTCCTCCGTTACAGTAAATCAAAAAACTGAAGGCGGTAAAAACTGTATTCGAAATCGATGCAGCAGCAGGCGGTGCAACTTCCACTGAAAAAGGTACAAGCTAAAGCAGACGTAGCTGGTTCTAGTGACAAAAATATCGCTAAAGTGGCACCTAAAGCAGGTGAAAACTTCGGTGATGTTGGTGCAACTTACGAAGTAAACGTATCTCGTAACGACGTAAAAGACGCAGCTCGTGAGCCGTAACCGTAAATAATGGTGGTACAACAACAGGTGGCACTTACACAGCTGATGCAGATAATCCTATCTCTGTAACACCAACTAAAGATGATACTAACCATAATACATCTTATGCTGTGACATTCGATGGTAATAAAGCAGCTAAACAAATTCCGTTGACATACAAAGCTAATGGCAATGGTGCTAAAACTGTTACATTAGAAAAAGGTTTAGACTTTACAAAATGGTACAAAATACAACAGCAGAAATCGGTAATGATGGTGTTGTTAAGTACAATTGAACAAAGACGTTGATTTGTCTAATGCTGGTTCCTTTAACTGTTGGTGGTACTAAAGTTAATAACGATGGCATTACAATTAAGGCTCCTACAACTCCTGGTACAACTACAACAAATGTTACGTTGACTAATACTGGCTTAGATAACGGTGGTAACAAAATTACTAATGTTGCTGAAGGTACGAATAATACTGATGCAGTTAACGTAAAACAATTGAAAGAAAACCGTACAGAAGTAAAAAGCTGGTGCCAATGTAGTTGTAACTTCAGCTGTGGATGCAACAGATAATCACACTATTTACACTGTAAACGCTGTAACTCCAGCAGTTTACACAACTCCAGACGGTGAAAAATTAACGAAAGATAAAGATGGTAAATTCCATAAAGTTGGTGAAACAGCTGAATATACTGGCGATATCATCACTCCTTTCGAAAACCCTAAAGCAGCAGCTGGTCAAACAACAAAAAGACGGCGGCATGATTGTTAACAATGTTGGCTCTGCTATTAAAAACCAAACTCCAACAATGCCTGCAGGTCAAACTGCTACATACTTGGATAAATTGAAAGCAGCAGCTGATGATAACTCTAATGTTAAAAATGCAGTAGTAAACGTATCTGACCTTAAAAATACATCTGATGCAATCATCGATAAAGGCTTAAGATTCGATGCTAATGAAGGTAATGAAAAAACTAACAAACTTGGCTCTAAAGTAACAGTTCAAGGTACTGGTACATTAACTGCGGGTAAAGCATATGCTGATGAATACAACACAGCTAATATTAGAACTAAGATTGAACAAAGGATACTGATGGCAACACTACAATTAATGTTGGTTTAGCTAAAAGCATTGAAAAGGTATCAACTCCATCTCTAATGGCGGTTCTTCTATCACTATTAGTGATGTTCCAGCTGGTGCAACTACTCCTGCTGTAACTATCTCTGGTGGTAACTTGTCCATGGGCGATGGCACAACAAACAATAAGATTGTGAACTTGGCGCCTGGTACAGATGGCACTGATGCAGTTAACTTAAACCAATTGAAAGGTATGCGTACCGTTGTAACATCCACAGATAAATTCTGTAACAGTTACATCTAATGAAAATAAAGCGACTGGTCAAGTAACATATGACTTTGAAAGTAGCAACTACTGGTACAGTATCTAAATCTACTTGGGAATCTTAAATCTGGTGTAGCATCCGCTACAGAAGGTACTCACTCTGGTGATACAACTCAAACGATTGCTGATACTAAATCTGTAACGATGCAAGCTGGCAAAAACTTGACAGTTACGCAAACTAACGATGAGTGCTGGTAATACATCTGTTACATACTCTCTTGATAAAGACCTTACTAACTTAGACAAAGTTGTTGTAAATGGTAAAGATGGTCAAGCAGGTAAAGATGGCGTAACTATCGTTGGTCCTCAAGGTGCTACAGGTGCCCCTGGCATTCCTGGTACAAATGGTATCGATGGTAAAGTTGGTATCTCTGGTAAAGACGGTAAAGACGCTGTATCCATCGCTGGTAAAGATGGCGTTGGTACAATCGGCTTTAACAGGCCCTCAAGGTCCTGCTGGTACAAACGGCAAATCTGTAGATATTTCTACTGAAAATGGTAAACAAACTCTTGTTAAACCAGAAGCAAATAATGGTAATCAATCTCAACGTATCGTATACGTACCAAAAGATAAAGATGGTAATCCGTTAGTAGATAAAGATAATAACCCTATCAAACGTGAAGTAGCTACTATGGATGATGGCTTGAAATTTGCTGGTGATGATGGTCAAACAAATGCTAATAAAGTAATTGCTAAACAACTTAACCAACAAGTAGATATCATTGGTGGTGCTACCGGTACATTGACTGATAATAACATCGGTGTTAATAACGATGGCGGCAAATTGAAAGTTCAATTGGCTAAAGATGTTGATTTGACTAATGCTGGTTCCTTAACTGTTGGTGGTACTAAAGTTAATAACGATGGCATTACAATTAAGGCTCCTACACCTGCGGCTGGTACAACACCTACTACTACAGATGTTAAGTTGACAAATACTGGCTTAGATAATGGTGGTAACAAAATTACTAATGTTGCTGAAGGTACGAATAATACTGATGCAGTTAACGTAAAACAATTGAAAGAAAACCGTACAGAAGTTAAAGCTGGTGACAATGTAGTTGTAACTTCAGCTGTGGATGCAACAGATAACCATACTGTTTACACTGTAAACGCTGTAACTCCAGCAGTTTACACAACTCCAGATGGTGAAAAATTAACGAAAGATAAAGACGGTAAATTCCATAAAGTTGGTGAAGCAGCTGAATATACTGGCGATATCATCACTTCTTTCGAAAACCCTAAAGCAGCAGCTGGCCCAAAACAACAAAAGATGGCGGCATGATCGTTAACAACATCGGTTCTGCTATTAAAAAAATCAAACTCAACAATGCCTGCAGGTCAAACTGCTACATACTTGGATAAATTGAAAGCAGCAGCTGATGCTGGTTCTAATGTTAAGAATGCAGCGGTTAATGTATCTGACCTTCATAACACTGCTGAAGCATTGAAAGCTTCTGAATTGCATATTGCTCCAACAGTTGGCGGTAAGGATGCTGATAAAGGTGGTACAGCAGTAACTCCAAGTGCAACTGCAACAGCCGCTGGTGCTGCTACACAAGCATATAAATACAATGCTGCAACTAAAACAAGTTGAATTAACATTCAATGATGGTAATGGTAAAGCAGTAACTGGCCCCTAAAGCAGTTATCGACTTCTCCGACTTGAATACTGGTGGTACAGGTGCCTCCTCTTGGACAGCTAAAACATCCGCTGAAAATACAACTGCAGGTGCTGAAGTAGGTAAACATGTTGGTGATACTAGTCAAGTTATCAATGATCAAAAATCCGTCGATTTCCAAGCTGGCCGTAACATGACTGTTAAACAAACTAATGATAGTAATGGTAATACAACTATTAACTATGCATTGGATAAAGACCTTACTAACTTAGACAAAGTTGTTGTAAATGGTAAAGATGGTCAAGCAGGTAAAGATGGCGTAACTATCGTTGGTCCTCAAGGTGCTACAGGTGCTCCTGGCATTCCCTGGTACAAATGGTATCGATGGTAAGGTTGGTATCTCTGGTAAAGACAGTAAAGACGCTGTATCCATCGCTGGTAAAAGATGGCGTTGGTACAATCGGCTTAACAGGCCCTCAAGGTCCTGCAGGGCAGATGGTAAAGGCGTAGATATCACTACAGATCATGGTACACAAACTCTAGTAAAACCAGAAGCTAACAATGGTGGCAAATCTGAACGTATCGTATACGTACCAAAAGATAAAGATGGTAATCCATTAAAAGATACTGATGGTAACGATATTAAACGTGAAGTAGCTACTATGGATGATGGCTTGAAATTTGCTGGTGATGATGGTCAAACAAATGCTAATAAAGTAATTGCTAAACAACTTAACCAACAAGTAGATATCATTGGTGGTGCTACCGGTACATTGACTGATAATAACATTGGTGTAAACAACGACAATGAGTAAAATTAAAAGTTCAATTAGCTAAAGATGTTGATTTGACTAATGCTGGTTCCTTAACTGTTGGCGGCACTAAAAGTTAACAATGGTGGTGTAACAATCACTGCTCCTGCAGGTGGCACAACAACAGATGTTAAATTGACTAATACTGGCCTTGATAATGGCGGTAACAAAATTACTAATGTTGCTGAAGGTACGAATAATACTGATGCAGTTAACGTTAAACAATTGAAACAAAAATCGTACAGAAGTTAAAGCTGGTGAAAATGTAGTTGTGACTACGGATGTAGATGCAACGGATAACCATACTGTTTATACTGTAAATGCTGTAACTCCAGCAGTTTACACAACTCCAGATAGTGATAAATTAACGAAAGATAAAGACGGTAAATTCCATAAAGTTGGCGAAACAGCTGAATATACTGGCGATATCATCACATCTTTTGAAAACCCTAAAGCAGCAGCTGGCCAAACAACAAAAGATGGTGGCATGATCGTTAACAATGTTGGTTCTGCTATTAAAAACCAAACTCCAACAATGCCTGCAGGTCAAACTGCTACATATTTGGATAAATTGAAAGCAGCAGCTGATGCTGGTTCTAATGTTAAGAATGCAGCGGTTAATGTATCTGACCTTCATAACACTGCTGAAGCATTGAAAGCTTCTGAATTGCATATTGCTCCAACAGTTGGCGGTAAGGATGCTGATAAAGGTGGTACAGCAGTAACTCCAAGTGCAACTGCAACAGCCGCTGGTGCTGCTACACAAGCGTATAAATATAATGCCAACACTAAACAAGTTGAGTTAACATTCAATGATGGTAATGGTAAAGCCGTAACTGGCCCTAAAGCCGTTATCGATTTGTCCGATTTGGCTAACCAAATTACAAGTGGTTATACTTTCAGTGCAAATGCAACCGCAAATGGTGGTACAGTAGCAAATGATACTGCAACTCCTGCAGTAGCAACAGCTGTTGAAAACGGTGGTACAATCAACTATGCAGCAGGTAAAAACTTGACTGTAAAACAAGATATCGATACTACTAACAAAACTCATACATATACATACAGCTTAGATACAAAAGACCTAACTAACTTAGATAAAAGTAGTTGTTAATGGTAAAGATGGTCAAGCAGGTAAAGATGGCGTAACTATCGTTGGTCCTCAAGGTGCTACAGGTGCCCCTGGCATTCCTGGTACAAATGGTATCGATGGTAAAGTTGGTATCTCTGGTAAAGACGGTAAAGACGCTGTATCCATCGCTGGTAAAGATGGCGTTGGTACAATCGGCTTAACAGGCCCTCAAGGTCCTGCTGGTACAAACGGCAAATCTGTAGATATTTCTACTGAAAATGGTACACAAACATTAGTTAAACCAGAAGCAAACAATAATAATCAATCTCAACGTATCGTATACGTACCAAAAGATGCTAATGGCAACCCATTGAAAGATGCTGATGGCAACGATATTAAACGTGAAGTAGCAACTATGGACGATGGCTTGAAATTCGGTGGCGATATGGGTACTGTAGGCGCTGTTAAACTCAACAAACAAGTTGATGTTAAAGGCGGCATTACAGATCCAACTAAATTAGCTACTGGTAATAATATCGGTGTTACATCTGCTCCTGATACTACTACAGGCAACACTACATTAAATGTTCAATTAGCAAAAGACCTTACAGGTTTGAATAGTGTTGAACTTGGTGGTAACACAATTAAGACAGATGGTGATCATTTAACAATCACAACTCCTGGTGTAACTCCTGGTACAACAACGACTAATAAAGTAGCTAACCTTGCTGATGAAAAACATATCACTCAAGGCAACTACACAGTAGGCGATAAAACTATCGATACTAATGCAGCTGATGATGAAGTAACATTAACTTACACTGATGGTAATGGTAATCTTGTTAAAGATCCAGCTAATAATCCAGTTATGACTAAGATCAAAGGCGTAGCTAATTCTGATCTTTCTAACATTACTAATGCTGGTAAGAAAAATATCACTAAACTTGGCTCTATTGTAAAAGCTGGCGACAATGTAACTGTATCTGAAAAATCTGATGCTACAACAGGCCGAACAACTTATACTGTAAACGCTGTAACTCCAGCAGTTTATACTAAAGCTGATGGTACTAAGGTTTACAAAATTGTAGATCCTACTACAGGTGCAGTAACTTGGAATACAAGTGCTGATGGTACTGGTACACCAGTTAATGCAAATGAAGTAATTGCATCCTTCGAAACACCGGCTACTGGTACTACACCAGGTGCAACAACTGGTGGCACAATGATTGTTAACAACATTGGCTCTGCAATTAATGGTCACGAAAGCGAAAGATGCTGCAGGTGCAGTAATTACTAGCCCTACATATTTACAACGTTTGGAGACAGCTGCTGGTGATAACTTAACTAAACATGCTGCTGTTAACGTATCTGACTTGAATAGTGCTGCTAAAGAATTGAAAAGCTTCCTGAATTGCATATTGCTCCAACAGAAGGTACTACAGAAGATTTAGGTGGTACAGTAACTGGTACTACTGCTGTATACAAACACGATGCAACGACTAAAGAGTTACATTGACTTATAACGATGGCAATGGTAAAAGCTGTAACTGGTCCTAAAGCAGTTCTTGATTTCACCGACTTGAACATTCCAGCTGGTGGTAACAACTATGGCATCAAAGCTAATGCAACTGCTAATGGTGGTACAGTAGCAAATGATGCTACAACTCCTGCAGTAGCAACAGCTGTTGAAAAATGGTGGTACTGTTAACTGCAGCAGGCAAAAACTTGACTGTAAAACAAGATGTTGATGCTACTAACAAAAACTCAAACTTATACATTTAGCTTAGACAAAGATCTTACTAATTTAGACAAAGATTGTTGTAAATGGTAAAGATGGTATTGCTGGTAAAGATGGCGTAACTATCGTTGGTCCTCAAGGTGCTACAGGTGCTCCTGGCATTCCTGGTACAAATGGTATCGATGGTAAAGTTGGTATCTCTGGTAAAGACGGTAAAGATGCTGTATCCATTTCTGGTAAAGATGGCGTAGGTCATATTGGCTTAACAGGTCCTCAAGGCCCTCAAGGTCCTGCAGGCACTCCTGGTACACCTGGTGCTAATATCGATATTTCCACAGATCACGGTACACAAACACTTGTGAAACCAGAAGCTAACAACAATGACAAATCTGAACGTATCGTATACGTACCAAAAGATGCTAATGGCAAACCCATTGAAAGATACTGATGGCAACGATATTAAACGTGAAGTAGCGACTATGGATGATGGTTTGCGTTTCACTGGTAACAACATTTCTAAAGAAAATAAACGAGCAATGAATTCTCTTGTGAAGGTTCAAGGTGAAGGCGTTACTGAAAATGCAGCTGGTAAATTAGAAGCTAATGGCCAAGAGTTCAAATCTGCAGCAGGCAACATCGCAGTTGTAGCAGATGGCAACGATACTTTAACAGTTAAGATGAACAAAGATCTTAATCTAACTAAAGATGGCTCTGTAACAATGGGTGATACTGTTGTAAATAACAATGGCATTACTATTAAAGCGCCTACAACTCCTGGTACAACTACAACTGATGTTAAGTTGACTAACCAAGGTCTTGATAATGGTGGCAACAAAATTACTAATGTTGCAGCTGGCACAGCTAATACTGATGCAGTAAACGTAAAACAATTGAAAGATAATGTTACAACTGTTACATCTTCTGATAGCTCCATCAAAGTAGTTGATAAAAACGACCCTACATCTGCAACTTATGATGCAACTAAAGGTCATCAATATGACATCACTGTCAACAACCAAGGTGTTGTAAATAATGCACAAACTCCTGTTGTGTATACTAAGGAAGATGGCACTAAAGTTTACAAACAACCAGATGGTACTTTCAATACAAATATTAATGGTACTGGTACAGTAGTTCCTGCAAACCAAGTGATTGCATCTATGAATAATGCTGATGCTTCCACAACTGATCCTATGAAGTTGAACAATGTTGGTTCTTCGATTCAAAAAAACCAGGCTCTACAGATACATTCTTGAAAACAATTAGATGATGCAAATAAGAATACACCAAATGGTGCTGTTAACGTATCTGACCTCAAGAAAACATCTGATGCTCTTATCGACAAAGGTCTTGTATTTGATGCAAATAACGCAGATCCTAAGACAAACAAACTTGGTTCTAAAGTAACTATTGCTGGTACAGGCGCTCTCGCTACTGGCGAAAACTTCGCAGATAAATACAACACTGATAATATCAGAACTAACATCAAACAAGATGCAGCTGGTAATACAACTGTTGAAATCGGTCTTAATAAGAACCTTAAAGGTTTAGAATCCGTTAGTGTTCCAGGTAAAGATGGCGTTGATGGTCAAGACGGTGTATCTATTACTGGTAAAGATGGTGCGAATGGTCTTGACGGTAAAGTTTCTATCGGTAAAGACGGTAAAGATGCTGTATCTATCTCCGGTAAAGACGGTATTGGTCACATCGGTTTAACTGGCCCTGCTGGTAAAGATGGTAAAAATGCAACTGCTGATATTACTGTTAAAGAAGGCAAACCGGGTGTAAATGGTACTGATGGTATCACTCGTATCGTATACAAAGATAAAGATGGTAACGATCATGAAGTAGCAACTCACGATGATGGCGTAAAATACGCTGGTGATGACGCTCAAGGTACAGATAAAACTAAAGTTATCTCCAAAAAATTGAACGAAACTATCGATATCGTTGGTGGTGCAGATAAAACTAAATTGACTGACAATAATATCGGCGTGAATAACGACGGTGGTAAATTGAAAGTTCAATTGGCTAATGAATTAGCTGGCATCAATAAGATCTCCAACGGTGGTTCTTCCATTACGTTTAACAGCAATCCTGGTGGTGCAACTAATACTCCAGCAGTACAAATCTCTGGTGGCGACCTTAACATGGGTGGTAACAAAATTACTAATCTTAAGAAAGGTTCAGATGCATCTGATGCTGCAACTGTAGGTCAATTGACTAAGGTTAAATCCTCTAATAACTCTGTAGGTATTACTGAATCTACAGATGCTAATGGTGCTAAAGTTTACGACTTGTCTGTAACTGGTGTTCCTGGTGCAGATCCTCGAGTTGATAAACTTGGTGAAGAAATCGGTCGTGTAGGTGCTCAAGGTGCGGCTCTCGCAGCATTGAAACCTATCCAATACGATCCATTAGAACCAACTCAAATCATGGCTGGTTACGGTAACTACCGTGGTAACTCTGCCGTGGCTCTTGGCGTAGCTCATTACAAAAATGAATCTACATTAATCCATGGTGGCGTATCCTGGGCTGGCGGTTCTAGCCATATGATGGCGAACGCTGGTGTAACTTGGAAAGTTGGTAACCGTGATAGCGAAGCTGCAGTAGCAGATCGTTACCGCAAAGGTCCTATCAGCTCTACATATGCAATGCAACAAGAAATGGCAGCTATGAAAGCTCAAAATGCCGGATTAAAAGGCGAAGTATCTGATTTGAAAGCAGAAAATGAACAAATGAAAGCTCAAATTGCTGCAATGATGGCAAAAATTAGGTTTATAATTTGAAACGTTAAACTTTCACAGACGCTGGGAAGGGATTCTCAACACTGAGAATCTTTCGGATCCCTTTGATTCGACATAGAAAAGAGGAATAGATATGAAAAATCTACAATGCTTGCTTTCACAGCAGCAGTACTAATGAGCGCTGCTTCCCTTACTGGTCACGCAGCTAGTGCACCTACATATGATGACGTATTAATCGTTAAAAACCCTGTTATGACGCCACAACTTGGTTCTGTTGTACTCGTTCCTGTAGCGAGTCCACAAACTGTGGCTGCTGTTCACGATTATGTGAAAGCTTGGCAAAATGCGGAAATGAACATCGCAAAAAGCTAAGGTAAAACGCGATAATCACGAACAATTAACTAAAAGCGGACGTAAAATGGTTACATTCTTATGACAAACATAATTATGCTGACTATTTCCGTACACATTCTATCGGTCGTGTGCATGGTCAAGAAGTATTCATGAACTGGAACGGTGAAAACCGCAACAAAAATGAATATGAATACTTTGATATGCCAAAATATAATGAACAAGATGGTTTTTACTAATAGCTACGGTTACAATGTACTTCGTAGCATGGTAGACCAAATTAACGCAGTTATCCAAGAGCAAAAGAAAATCGGTGGTCCTATGACTGACGAAGAATCTCAAGCTTTGGAAGATGCAATTTTGGATATCATGGCTCATGAACAAGAACATGTAAATAACGATGAACTTCGTCATTACATGAACGACACAATCTGGTTTGCTTCAAAACAAACGGTGAAAAACAAAAGCGAGTGAAGAACCTACTATGGGCGATGACCATGAAGTAGATCTTCGTGCAGCGATGGCAAAACCACCTGTTGAACAACCAGAATCACGTAAAGTTAATTTACGTGATGCTATTAGTCGATAAGACTAGTAGAACAATTACAATCGTATATGGCCCTCATAGCAACTCTTACTTTTCCCCCTTTCTTTATGGGGGGCCTATAAAAAGACGCTCACACTACGGTGTGGGCGTTTTTTTACATATGATTCTTTTCATCTTTTATAGGAAATCGATTGTTTTTCTTTATAGTAGAAACATATTTTAATAGAGATATATTAATTAATATTAAAAATAAGCGGTGTTTTTATTTAATATAAGAAGTCTTGGTAGTGACTTTGAATACCTGTATTTGCTATGTTTTTGTCTAATTGTAAGTTTATTGAGTTTATAGTTAAAAGAGTTTCCCATATGTAGTCGTAAAAACCGACTATCTTTGTACTATTTAACATATTTATAAACTAAAAAGAACCCACGAATATATGAAAAGTAGGTGAAGAAATTAATCTAAAAATAAGGCATAAACGCTGTTATAATGTACTTTTATAGAAATGAGTTGATTTTTACACTATATATAAATTTCAGTTTATTTTTCATCTGAAATATAAAATTTCATTAAATAATTAAGTCTAAAAAGTATTTACAATTAGTTAATAAATTGATATTATTAGGTTATCCTATATGAAGTGTGAGTGAATGAGAGAAATTCCACCCTTCATGAAGTGAACTAAAGTGTAAAAGTTACATTTATTATGTACTTATGAGAAAGGGGTTCAAAGGTTTTATGAATAAGGTCTTTAAAGTCGTTTATAGCAAATCTAAAGGCTGCTACGTTGTAGTACCTGAAACTGCAAAAATAATAACGGCAAAAAGAAAGTCCTAGCTAGCGTATTGGCTGGTTTAGCTGTAGCTGGCGCTATGGGCGGCATTGCTCCTCAACAAGCAATGGCTGGAGTAGATACTGGCAATAGCCATGTTAATATCTGGGCAGAAACAAGTCCAAAGAGCAATGGTCAAAACTATAATGTTGGTCAAAACTCTATCGTTGTAGGCTATCAAAATACTACTGATAACGTAGCTGGTCATGATGGCAAAGTAGCAATTGGTGCTAAAAATACATCTACAAATAACGCTTCTACAGCTGTAGGTAATGAAAATAAAGCTACAGGTGGTGCGGCAACAGCCGTTGGTGCTGGTAATACTGCTTCTGGTAAAGCTTCTGTTGCTCTTGGTAATGTGAATAATGCTGATGCTAAGGCTGCTATTGCTATTGGTACCTACAATAATGTTAATTACACCAAAGGCTCTTGGCAAACAACACCTAAACATGCAGGTGAATATTCTACTGTAGTAGGTAATTACTCCAGTGCAACTGGTACAAGTGCATCCGCTATGGGTGTATATACTAATGCTACTGGTGCAGGTTCCTTTGCTGCTGGTTACAACAATAATGCAAATGGTCAAAACTCTGTTGCTATTGGTTCTGAAAATACATCCCATGTAGCAGACACTGTAACTTTGGGTCAATTTAATAATGCAAAAACAATGGGTGGTATCTCCATTGGTAAAAACAACTTGACTGATTCTTCTAATGATGGTCGAAATGCTGCGAATACTAGAGATGAAAACTCTCAAATCGCTATCGGTCGTGACAATGTTGCAACTCATCTAGATACGATTGCTATCGGTCGTGAAACAACTGCATCTGGTTCTGGCTCTACTGTAGTCGGTGCTCGTGCAGAGGCTTCTGGGGACAATTCTATTGCTATCGGTCAAAGTGGTAAAGGTTCTCCTAAAGTAATTGCATCTGGTGTAAACTCCATTGCTATCGGTATGCAATCTCAAGCTACTGGGGAAGCTGCCATCGCTGAAGGTGCTGGCTCTCGTGCAGGTGGTAAATATGGCGTTGCATTAGGTCGTACAACTAAAGCGAATGCAGAAGCTGCTACTGCATTAGGTAATGCAGCAGAAGCTAACATTGCCAATGGTGTAGCACTAGGCCTCTAGCTCTGTTACAACAACAGATAAAGGCGTTAAAGGTTACAATCCTTCCGATGACCATACACGTCATTACACAAACTTAGCTAACAATGTTCGCACAGCTACTACTGCTGCTGTATCCATCGGTAATGGCAGTACATTGACTCGTCAATTGACAGGCCTTGCTGCTGGTACTGCTGATACAGATGCGGTTAACGTAGCTCAATTGAAAAAAACGTTGGTGTTGCTGTAACTGGTAACACTGGTTCTAGTGATTTCTTGGCTGACGGTGGTAAATTAAACGTTATCGGCGAAGGTCGTGTATCTACTGTAGCGGCTCATGATGGTGCAAAAGATTCCAAAATCACTGTTGGCTTTGATGACAAAGGCATGGTGAAAGCTGGTAAAAACGTTAAGGTTGATGAAGTAACTGTAAACGGTAGAACTACTTACACTATTCATGCTGCTGACGCTGCTGCAAAATATGATTTCTTGACTAACGCTAAAGCTAATGGCGGTAAATTAGATGGCACTGCAACACCTACTAAGGTTGAAAGTGGCACTACTGTTAGCTATGCAGCTGGTAAAAACTTAACAGTAAAAACAAGATATCAACCAATCTGCAGGCGAACAAACATATACATATTCCTTGAACAAGGATTTAAAAGAAATTACATCTATCACTAACAATGGTGGTCCGACATTAAACTTTGGTGATAACAATATTAGTGTTACTGGTGGTAATTTAGATCTTGGTGATCAAAATATTACTCACCTTCATTCCGGTGGGGATACAGTTGATAATGCTGCAAATATTGGCGATGTTATCCGTATCTCCAAAGCTAATGATTTACACATTGCACCTACAGCAGGCACTAACAATAATGTGACTGAATATACTGTAGATGCTAACAAAAAGGTTACATTAACTTACCAAGATGGTAATGGCAACACTGTTAACGGCCCTAAAGCAGTTATCGACTTGAGCGGTTTGAAAACTGGCGAGATGAGCTCTTTCAACGTGAAATCTTCTGCTACAGAAGGTAAGGTTGCACAAGGTTCCGCTGGCGTTCAAGAAATTCGTGACGGCAAAACTGTGGAAATGCAAGCCGGCAAAAACATGACCATTAAACAAACTAATAAAAATGGTAATGCAGCTGTTGAATTTGCATTGAACAAAGACATCGATTTGACTCCAGATGGGTCTATCAAAATCGGTGATACTAACATCACTGACAATGGTTTGACTATCAACGGTGGTCCTTCCATTACTAAAACTGGTATCAATGCTGGTGATTTGAAGATTACTAATGTGAAAGCTGGCATAAACGATAACGATGCAGTTAATGTTAGCCAATTGAAACAAGTTCGTGCTGACGAACGTCACATCAAACCTGGTGAATACGCAGTTGATAATAACGGCAAAGTAACGATGACATACCTTGACGGTAACAACAAAGATGTTGCTAACGAAACGGCTGTTATCACAGGTATTGCTAAACAAGATCTTTCCAATATCAATAAGGGTGGCGAAACAGTTATCCAAAATCTTGCTAAAAAATCCATCGATATGGAAAACGGTAAGAATACAAAGGTTAGCAACCGTGAAATCAATGGCGTTAAAACTTTCAAAGTAGACGTTGAAGGTGATTTAAACGACATTACATCCATCACAAACAAAGCTGGCGATGGCAAGGTTGTATTCGGTGGTAACCAAACTGTTAACGTAACAGGTGACCACAACATTAACTTGAATGCTAAAGTTGGTGACATCACTGGTTTAACTAATGTAACTTTGGATGCTCCTGACTTCGCTAAAAAAGGTCGCGCCGCTACTGAAGAACAATTGAAGATCGTTAACAACGGTTTCAATAATACAGTTGGTTTAACTGGTAACACAGGTGCTACTGAATTACAAAAATTGAACAAACAAGGCGGCTTGAGCTTTGGTGTAGTTGGTGCTAACAATGGCCAATACATTACAACAACTGCAGCTGGTAGCAACGTTGTAGCTGACTTGTCCGACAGCGCTAAAAACAAATTGAACAGCACTGTTGTAGTAGAAGGTAAAAATGCTGCGAGAGTAACAAGCAATGTAATTCAAAATGCAGATGGTAGCACAAAAACTGTATATACTGTAGATGTTAACAACGTAAAACCTACTGCAGCTTCTACTGAAAAAGTACAAGCTAAAGCAGACGTAGCTGGTTCTAGCGACAAAAACATCGCTAAAGTTGCACCTAAAGCTGGTGAAAACTTCGGTGATGCAGGCGCAACTTACGAAGTAAACGTTTCCCGTAACGACGTAAAAAGACGCAGCTCGTGAAGCAATTACTGTAAATACTAGCAATACAACTAACAACCCTATCACTGTTACACCTGTACAAGATGAAACAAACCATAACACAACTTACACAGTAACATTCGATGGTAACAAAGCAGCTACTCAAATTCCTTTGACATACAAAGCGAATGGCCAAAATGCTCAAACAGTTACATTGGATAAAGGTTTGAACTTCACAAATGGCAGAAACACAACAGCTCTGTAGATGCTGAAGGCGTTGTTAAATACGATGTGAATAAAGATTTAGTTAATATCAATTCCATTTCCAATACTACAAATGGTCCAAAAATGGAATTCGGTCCTAACTCTATTAACATCACAAATGGTTCTATCAACATGGGTGACCAAAACATTACTAACCTTAAATCTGGTGGTGATGTTATCAATAATGCAGCTAATATTGGCGACGTAAAACGTATTTCTAAAGAAAACGATTTACACATTGCACCTACAACATCTAATCGTCAAGGTGAAACAACTACATCTTACGCATACGATGCAGCAAGCAAATCCGTTACATTGAAGTACAACGATGGCAATGGTGCTACACAAGCTGGTACAATCGCGAAAATCGACTTGTCCGGTTTGGCCGATCAAATCAAAGACGGCTACTCCTTCTCCACAGATGCGAAAGGCAATGTAGTTGGTAATCACGCTGTTACAGCTGTTGGCAATGGTAAAACTGTATCCTATGCTGCTGGTAAAAATTTGACTGTTGAGCAAGATATCGATGCTACAACTGGTGAACATACTTACACCTATGCATTGTCCAACAACATCGATTTAACACCAAACGGTTCCTTGAAAATTGGTGACACTATCGTTAACAATGGTGGCTTGACTATCTCTGGTGGTCCTTCCATCACTAAGACTGGCATCAACGCTGGTAACTTGAACATTACTAATGTGAAAGCTGGCGTAAATAACACTGATGCGGTTAACGTACAACAATTGAAAGATGCTCGTACATTAGTAACTTCTAACGATAATTCTGTAACAATCAACAAAAACAGAATCTGGTAACCAAATTACTTATGACTTGCATGTAGCCCCAGGTGCTGCACAATCCGTATGGAATGTGAAATCCTCTGGTAATACAACTGCTGATTCCGGAAGAACTGCAAAAACTATTACTGATGGTAAAACAGTTGAAATGGTAGCAGGCAAAAACTTAACTGTTAAACAAACTAGCAACAATGACGGTGCTAAAGTGGAATACGCTTTATCTGATGACATCAAAGTTGGTAACGACGGTAAAGATGGTAAACCAGGTAAAGATGGTTCTATCGGCGTAAATGGTAAGGATGGTTCTTCCGTTGTCATCAATGGTAAAAGATGGCTCCATCGGCTTAAATGGTAAAGACGGTAAAGATGGTCTTACTATGAAAGCTGAAAATGGCCAACCTGGCGTAAACGGTAAAGATGGCATCACTCGTATCGTATACGAAGATAAAACAAATACTAAACATGAAGTGGCTACGTTGGATGACGGTTTGAAATTCACTGGTAATAACACTGATACAGTGAATAACCATAAATTGAACAGCCTTGTAAAAGTTCAAGGTGAAGGCGTAGATAAAACAACTTCTGCTACTTTCAAGAGCGCTGCTGGTAACATCAACGTAAAAAGCTGATGGTACAGATACTCTCGAAGTTCAATTGAACAAAGATTTGAAAAAAACATCACTACGATTAAGAATGATGGTCCCTGCTACATTGACAATTGGCGGCAATGAATTCAAATTCAGCGGCGGCAATGTGAATATGGGCGACAACAACATCACAAACCTTAAATCTGGTGGCGATGTAATCAACAACGCAGCTAACATTGGCGATGTTAACCGTATCTCCAAAGCTAACGACATTCATATCAAAGACAAAACATACACAGTGAACGCTGATAAAACAGTTACATTGGAATATGTTGATGGCAATGATAATACAATTAACAAAACAGCTAAGATTGACTTGAGCAACTTGCCTACAGGCGACAAAGCTGCTGTTGAAAGTGTAGTTAAAAAATCTGCTGCTGCTGGCGACACTAACATCGCTGACATCACTGTAGCTGACGGTAAACAAACTGGCGATGCAAACGCTAAATACGAAGTGAATGTATCCCGTAATACTGTTAAAGACGCAGCTCGTGAAGCGGTAACTGTAAATACTACAAATACAACTAACAACCCTATTACTGTGACACCTGTTCAAGATGAAACAAACCACAACACAACTTACCAAGTAACATTCGATGGTAACAAAGCAGCTACTCAAATTCCTTTGACATACAAAGCGAATGGCCAAAATGCTCAAACAGTTACATTGGATAAAGGTTTGAACTTCACAAATGGTTCCAATACAACAGCTTCCGTAGCTGCTGATGGCGTAGTTAAATACGATCTTAACAACAATATCGATTTGACTCAAACGGTTCCTTGAAAATTGGTGACACTATCGTTAACAATGGTGGCTTGACTATCTCTGGTGGTCCTTCCATCACTAAGACTGGCATCAACGCTGGTAACTTGAACATTACAAATGTGAAAAGCTGGCGTAAATAACACTGATGCGGTTAACGTACAACAATTGAAAGATGCTCGTACATTAGTAACTTCTAACGATAATTCTGTAACAATTAACAAAACAGAATCTGGTAACCAAATTACTTATGACTTGCACGTAGCTCCTGGTGCGGCACAATCCGTATGGAATGTGAAATCCTCTGGTAATACAACTGCTGATTCCGAAGCAACTGCAAAAACTATCTCTGATGGTAAAACAGTTGAAATGGTAGCAGGCAAAAACTTAACTGTTAAACAAACTAGCAACAATGACGGTGCTAAAGTTGAATACGCTTTATCTGATGACATCAAAAGTTGGTAACGACGGTAAAGATGGTAAACCAGGTAAAGATGGTTCTATCGGCGTAAATGGTAAAGATGGTTCTTCCGTTGTCATCAATGGTAAAGATGGCTCCATCGGTTTAAATGGTAAAGACGGTAAAGATGGTCTTACTATGAAAGCTGAAAATGGCCAACCTGGCGTAAACGGTAAAGATGGTATCACTCGTATCGTATACGAAGATAAAACAAATACTAAACACGAAGTGGCTACGTTGGATGACGGTTTGAAATTCACTGGTAATAACACTGATACAGTGAACAACCATAAATTGAACAGCCTTGTAAAAGTACAAGGTGAAGGCGTAGATAAAACAACTTCTGCTACTTTCAAGAGCGCTGCTGGTAACATCAATGTAAAAGCTGATGGTACAGATACTCTCGAAGTTCAATTGAACAAAGATTTGAAAAACATCACTACTATTAAGAATGATGGTCCTGCTACATTGACAATTGGCGGCAACGAATTCAAATTCAGTGGCGGCAATGTGAATATGGGCGACAACAACATCACGAACCTTAAATCTGGTGGCGATGTAATCAATAACGCAGCTAACATTGGTGACGTAACTCGTATCTCTAAAGCTAACGATTTACATATTGCACCTACTACATCTAATCGTGCTGGTGAAACAACTGCAACATATGCATATAACACTGCAGATAAATCCGTTACTTTGAAATACAACGATGGCAACGGCGCAACACAAACTGGTACAATCGCGAAAATCGACTTGTCCGGTTTGGCTCGATCAAATTAAAGACGGCTACTCCTTCTCTACAGATGCAAAAAGGCAACGTAGTTGGTAACCATGCTGTAACAGCTGTAGGCAACGGCAAAACTGTATCCTACGCAGCAGGCGATAATTTGACAATTGCTCAACATATCGATAATGCAACTGGTGAACAAACTTATACATATGCATTGTCTAATGACATCAAAGTTGGTAACGATGGCAAAGATGGCAAACCAGGCGTTGACGGTAAAATCGGTGTAAACGGTAAAGACGGCTCCTCTGTTGTCATCAACGGTAAAGACGGTTCTATCGGCCTTAATGGTAAGGACGGCAAAGATGGTCTTACTATGAAAGCAAAAGACGGTCAACCTGGTGTAAACGGTAAAGATGGTATCACTCGTATCGTATACGAAGATAACAGCAAGCATACACACGAAGTGGCTACTTTGGATGATGGCATGAAATATGCTGGCGATGATGCTCAAGGCACAGATAAATCCAAGGTTATCGCTAAGAAATTGAACCAAACAATGGATATCGTTGGTGGTGCAAACAGCACTAAATTGACTGACAATAACATCGGCGTGAACAACGTAGATGGTAAATTGAAAGTTCAATTGGCTCAAAACATCGACTTGACTCCAGCAGGTTCCTTAACAATTGGCGATACTGTAGTTAATAATGGTGGCTTGACTATCTCTGGTGGTCCTTCCATCACTAAGACTGGTATCAACGCTGGTAATAAAACAATTGTTAACGTAGATGCTGGTGTGAACAACACTGATGCAGTTAACGTTGCTCAATTGAAAAAAGCTAAAACAGAAGTTAAGGCTGGTAATAACGTAACTGTAGACACAACTTATGGTAATGACGGTCATACAATTTACACAGTAAATGCGAATGATGTAGCTCTTGGCGATGCAGTATTGAAATACTCCGCTAACGGCACTAACACGCAATCCGTTAAATTGTCTCAAGGCTTGAACTTCGTTGACGGTAACTACACATCTGCTTCTGTTGATGCAAATGGTCAAGTTAAATACGACGTAACAATCGGTAAGGTGAAAGACGGTGTTGATGGTAAACCAGGCGTAGATGGTAAAGATGGTATCGCAACAGTTAAAACTGTAGTTGATACAATCAACAACTCCGGCTGGAAAGGTGATGTTACTGGTAATACAGTCAATAACCATGCTGCAACAATCGTTAAACCTGGCACAACTGTAAACTTCGGTGCAGGTAAAAACTTAACTGTAGAACAAATCGTTGATCAAGTAACTGGCAACCATACTTACAACTATGCATTGTCTGATGACATCAAGGTTGGTCATGACGGTAAAGATGGCAAAACCAGGTGTTGACGGTAAAAATCGGTGTAAACGGTAAAGATGGTTCCTCCGTTGTAATCAATGGTAAAGACGGCTCCATCGGCCTCAATGGTAAAGACGGTAAAGATGGTCTTACTATGAAAGCCAAAGATGGCCAACCAGGTGTAAACGGTAAAGATGGTATCACTCGTATCGTATACGAAGATAACAACAAGAATACACACGAAGTGGCTACTTTGGACGACGGCATGAAATATGCTGGCGACGATGCTCAAGGTACAGATAAATCCAAGGTTATCGCTAAGAAATTGAACCAAACAATGGATATCGTTGGTGGTGCAAACAGCACTAAATTGACTGACAATAACATCGGCGTGAACAACGTAGATGGTAAATTGAAAGTTCAATTGGCTCAAAACATCGACTTGACTCCAGCAGGTTCCTTAACCATCGGTGGTACTAGCATTACTGATAATGGTTTGGTAATCAACCAAGGTCCATCCATTACTAAAAGGTGGTATCAACGCTGGTAATCAATTTATCACTAATGTAAAAGCTGGTGTGAACAACACTGATGCAGTTAACGTTGCTCAATTGAAATCTGCTAAAACAGAGGTTGAAGAAGGGACAACGTAAAAAGTAACATCCCGTACAGGTGCTGATGGTCAAACTATCTACAAGGTAAGTGCGACTGGCGTTAACCTTGGCGATGCAGAATTGAAATACTCTGCAAACGGTACAAACACTCAATCCGTGAAATTGTCTCAAGGCTTGAACTTCGTTGACGGCAACTACACAACAGCTTCCGTTGATGCAAATGGTCAAGTTAAATACGATGTAACAATCGGTAAAGTGAAAGACGGCGTTGATGGCAAACCAGGCGTAGATGGTAAAGATGGTATTGCAACAGTTAAAACTGTAGTAGATACAATCAACAACTCTGGCTGAAAGCTAATGCTACAGGTAATGTAGTAGGTAACTCCACAGCAACTATCGTAAAACCTGGCAACACAGTAAATTACGGTGCAGGCAAAAACTTGAACGTAAAACAAACTGTGAACGGCGATGAACAAACTTACGAATTCGCATTAGATAAAGATTTGAAAGAGCTTAACAGCGTTCAAACTAAGAATATCTACTTAGGTAGCCCAACATCTCATACAACTATTACATACAACAATGATAATAGCCGTATCGAGTACACAACTAAGGAAGGCGACAAAAAACAAGTTGCTAACTTAGATGATATCTGGACTATCCAAGCAAATGGTACAGACGTTAAACCTGTAGGTGGCAAAGTTAACGTAGTAGGCGGCGATCACATCAAAGTTTCCACAGATGTAGCTGGTAAAATGACTATCAGTGCTGACGGCCTTGGCACTATGAACGGCTTTAACGTGAAATCTACTGGCAATACAACTAGCGATTCCGATAAAACAGCTAAAAACATCACTGATGGTAAAACTGTGGAATTCTCTGGCGGTAAAAACCTCACTGTTAAACAAACTAACACTGCTGACGGTGCAAAAGTAGAATTCGCATTGAACAATAACATCGACTTAACTCCAAATGGCTCTGTAACAATTGGTGATACCGTAGTTAACAACGATGGTTTGACTATCTCTGGTGGTCCTACTATCACTAAGAACAATGTTGATATGGGTGGCCAACAAATTCACAATGTGAAATCTGGTGGCGATGTAGATTCCAATGGCGCTAACATTGGCGACATCAAACGTATCTCCAAAGCTAACGATACTCGTATCAAAGATGGTAACTACGAAGTTAGCCAAAAATGGTACTGTTGAAATGACTTATGTTGATGGTGCTGGTAAACAAGTGGTAGATGCTAACGGTAACCCTGTGAAAGCAACTATCTCTGGTATCGCTCGTCAAGACTTGTCTAACATTACTAACGAAGGCAAAAAAAGTTATTACTGGCTTAAGCAGCATCGTTAAAAGGTGGTAACAACGTAACTGTTGATACTTCTGTTGACAATACAACTGGTCAAAAACATACACTGTAAACGCCGATCTATCTGGTGCGAAAGTGAATGCATCCGTTGGTGCTGATGGCTCTGGCGTAGCTAAAGGCCCTCAAAAACCCTGTAAAAAGTAGAAAAAGGTACTCAATACATCGCTGGCGACAACATGGTTGTTGAACGTAAAACCAGTTGAAGGTGACGATAAGATTGATAACTCCATCACTTACAGCTTGGCTCATGACTTGACTGAAATCACATCCATTAGTAATGGTGGTGCAACACTTAGAATCAACTCCAACCCTGGTAGTGTTCCTGGTGATCGTGCTCCTGTAACCCCTGCATTTGAAGTACATGGTGGTAACTTGAGTTTAGAAAACAATAGAATTGTAAATCTTGCTCCTGGTATTGCTGGTACTGATGGTGTTAACGTTGACCAATTGAAAGGTTCCCGTACTACATTAACTTCCGAAGACAACTCTGTAACATTAAACAGAACAGACAATGGTCAAGGCGGTTACAACTATGACCTTTCCGTTAAAGGTGTTAACGACCCTCGTGTAAATATCTTGAATGAAGAGATTGGTCTTGTAGGTGCACAAGGTGCAGCATTGTCTGCATTGAAACCTATGCAATATGATCCAATGGAACCAACTCAAATCATGGCTGGTTATGGTAACTACCGTGGTAACTCTGCATTGGCATTGGGCGTAGCTCATTACAAAAAAACGAGTCCACAATGTTCCATGGTGGTATTTCCTGGGCTGGCGGCTCTAGCCATATGATGGCTAACGCTGGTGTAACTTGGAAAATTGGCAACCGTGATAGCGAAGGTGCAGTAGCTGATCGCTATCGCAAAGGACCTATCAGTTCCACATACGCAATGCAAACTGAAGTGGCTTCTATGAAAGCTCAAAAATGCCGGATTAAAAGGCGAAGTATCTGATTTGAAAGCTGAAAATGAACAAATTAAAGCTCAAAAACGCTGGCTTACAAAACGAAGTAGACCAATTGAAAGCTCAAAATGGCTGCTATGATGGCTAGATTAGGTATGTAATAAGATACAAAGGTCGAAGGGTTCCGTAAGGAATCCTTCCACCATCGCTTATATTCGACAATGAAAAGAGGAATAGATATGAAAAAAATCTACAATGCTTGCTTTCACAGCAGCTGCAATTATGAGCGTTGCATCCGTTACTGGTTATGCTGCGGGCGCTCCAACATATGATGATAATTTAATCTTGAAAAACCCTATCATGACTCCGTCTGTAGGTTCTGTAGTTCTTGTACCTGTGGCTAGTCCGCAAACAGTACAAGCATTACATACATATGTGGATGCATGGAGAAATGCAGAAGTTAATTACACACAAGCTAAAGTTAAGCATGATAATAATGAAAAATTGACTAAAGCTGAAACTAAATGGTTACATTCTAAAGATAAACACAACTATGCGGACTACTTCCGTACACATTCTTTGGGTCGTGTCCATGGCTTTGAAGTCGCATTCAATTGGAATGGTGAAAACCGTAACAAAAAAATGAATACGAATTCTTTGATATGCCAAAAATATAATGAAAAAAAGTGGTTTCGTAAATAGCTACGGTTTCAACGTATTGCGTGGTATGGTAGACCAAATCAACGCTGTTATTCAAAGACAAAAAGAAATCGGTGGTCCTATGACTGCTGAAGAAGCTAGTGCTTTGGAAGACGCTATTTTGGATATCATGGCGCAAGACCAAGAACATGTAAACAATGAAGATCTTCGTCACATGATGAATGAAACAATTTGGTACGCAGCTAAAGAAACTGTTAAAAAACAAAGCAAGTGAAGAACCTACTAAAGAAGAAGAAGCTAAAGTAGATCTTCGCAAAGCGATTAATGAGCCAATGGAACCTTCCGCGCCTCATACTATTGATTTGCGCAAAGCAATTCAGCAGTAATATCGCAATCGTATATCTTTATACATATGAAACAATATATGGCCCCTCATATGGTGATATAGGGGCCGTATATCCCCTAGAACCCCTAACTAGGGGCATAAATAATCCTTATACAAATAACGCCACCTTCTGGTGGCGTTATTTGTTTTATATAGACTATGTAATAAATATAATTAGTGTTAATCACTGAAATAGCATATATTGTATTTATAGACTATAGAATGAGATTAAATGATAGCTTATTGTACTACATATAGTAGATTAAAAATAATTAGATACATTATACGGAAAACATGTAAAAAGTTTCAATTATTTTTAAAATTAAGGGTTGCACTGATTCTTTGTTTGTACTATAATAACCATACAGTCGTTGAAGCGACTGTTTCTTAATGAGGAAACAGTAGATAACATCTAGGTTTTCCATTAATCGATTTTAGGATTTTGATGTAATCCCCTCAAACGATGGTGATTACAAAAATTCTAAAAAAAGATTATAAAAAGGTGTTGACATGAATGTGACAACATGTTATTATAATCTAGTCGCCAGTTGGCGAAACACTTTTTAAGAAAGTGCTTCAAAGCTAGATAAAATCTAGTCTGACTGGTACGAATCTTTTGAAAACTGAACAATGATAGGTAATCAATCAATATGATTGAACATATGCTAGAGTGCGGGGTTTTGACAAAGTCAAAACCAACCATAATTCAAAGTTACATACATGTAACGACAACAAATAATGAGCTATTCAAATAGCTTCAAGATATCTTGGAGAGTTTGATCCTGGCTCAGGACGAACGCTGGCGGCGTGCTTAACACATGCAAGTCGAACGAAGAGACTTGGAAGCTTGCTTCTAAGAATCTTAGTGGCGAACGGGTGAGTAACGCGTAATCAACCTGCCCTTCAGAGGGGGACAACAGTTGGAAACGACTGCTAATACCGCATACGATCCAATCTCGGCATCGAGGATGGATGAAAAGGTGGCCTCTATTTATAAGCTATCACTGAAGGAGGGATTGCGTCTGATTAGCTAGTTGAGGGTAACGGCCCACCAAGGCGATGATCGGTAGCCGGTCTGAGAGGATGAACGGCCACATTGGGACTGAGACACGGCCCAGACTCCTACGGGAGGCAGCAGTGGGGAATCTTCCGCAATGGACGAAAGTCTGACGGAGCAACGCCGCGTGAGTGATGACGGCCTTCGGGTTGTAAAGCTCTGTTAATCGGGACGAAAGGCTTCTTGCGAATAGTTAGAAGGATTTGACGGTACTGGAATAGAAAGCCACGGCTAACTACGTGCCAGCAGCCGCGGTAATACGTAGGTGGCAAGCGTTGTCCGGAATTATTGGGCGTAAAGCGCGCGCAGGCGGATCGAGTCAGTCTGTCTTAAAAGTTCGGGGCTTAACCCCGTGATGGGATGGAAACTGCCGATCTAGAGTATCGGAGAGGAAAGTGGAATTCCTAGTGTAGCGGTGAAATGCGTAGATATTAGGAAGAACACCAGTGGCGAAGGCGACTTTCTGGACGAAAACTGACGCTGAGGCGCGAAAGCCAGGGGAGCGAACGGGATTAGATACCCCGGTAGTCCTGGCCGTAAACGATGGGTACTAGGTGTAGGAGGTATCGACCCCTTCTGTGCCGGAGTTAACGCAATAAGTACCCCGCCTGGGGAGTACGACCGCAAGGTTGAAACTCAAAGGAATTGACGGGGGCCCGCACAAGCGGTGGAGTATGTGGTTTAATTCGACGCAACGCGAAGAACCTTACCAGGTCTTGACATTGATGGACAGAACTAGAGATAGTTCCTCTTCTTCGGAAGCCAGAAAACAGGTGGTGCACGGTTGTCGTCAGCTCGTGTCGTGAGATGTTGGGTTAAGTCCCGCAACGAGCGCAACCCCTATCTTATGTTGCCAGCACTTCGGGTGGGAACTCATGAGAGACTGCCGCAGACAATGCGGAGGAAGGCGGGGATGACGTCAAATCATCATGCCCCTTATGACCTGGGCTACACACGTACTACAATGGGAGTTAATAGACGGAAGCGAGACCGCGAGGTGGAGCAAACCCGAGAAACACTCTCTCAGTTCGGATCGTAGGCTGCAACTCGCCTACGTGAAGTCGGAATCGCTAGTAATCGCAGGTCAGCATACTGCGGTGAATACGTTCCCGGGCCTTGTACACACCGCCCGTCACACCACGAAAGTCGGAAGTGCCCAAAGCCGGTGGGGTAACCTTCGGGAGCCAGCCGTCTAAGGTAAAGTCGATGATTGGGGTGAAGTCGTAACAAGGTAGCCGTATCGGAAGGTGCGGCTGGATCACCTCCTTTCTAGGGAGACATACACCGAGCCAAGAGCTTGGATGTCACTTAGGTCGACACTTTGGCCAGTAAGTAGACGTAGCATATGCGCTAGCTGTACTTACAACCTACATTGTTCGGTTTTGAGAGATCTGTAAAGACTCTCAAACAACTCCATAAGGAGTTTTGTTCTTTGAAAACTGCATAGAAGAATTAATATATATTTGTAAGGTCATCTCTTAGAATTTCTAAGTAGGTTGACCCGAGCACATAGGAAATAATTCTCTGACTTAATGGTGACGTACATGAAAATGTACGGCTACAAAATAAACGACAATGTATCTAATGCATGTCTAAAAATCAAATTGATTTTCGTCAGAATTTGATGAATATCGAGGCGTACCAATGAAGCGAAATCGCCGCGTATTTGTATACGCAAGATGAGCTGAATGCAGTACAACGAAGATAGTCGCAAATTATGGCGCAAAATAAGTAAAGATTTTAAGGGCGTACGGTGGATGCCTTGGCGATATCAGCCGAAGAAGGACGCGGTAAGCTGCGATAAGCTACGGAGAGGTGCAAGCAACCTTTGACCCGTAGATTTCCGAATGGGGGAACCCGGCAGTGGTTATGCACTGTCACCCATACCTTTGAGTATGAGGAGGGCACCTGGGGAACTGAAACATCTAATTACCCAGAGGAAGAGTAATCAAACGAGATTTTCTTAGTAGCGGCGAGCGAACGGGAAAGAGGCCAAACCGGAGCGGGCAACCGCACCGGGGTTGAGGACAGTCATCAAGTGTAAATGAGGTAGAAGAATCGAGCTGGAAAGCTCAGCCGCAGAAGGTGAAAGCCCTGTAATCGAAACCTTGCATACATGGGACTGTATCCAGAGTACCACGAGACACGTGAAACCTTGTGGGAAGCAGGGGGGACCACCCTCCAAGCCAAAATACTGATATCGACCGATAGCGCATAGTACCGTGAGGGAAAGGTGAAAAGAACCCCTGGCGGGGAGTGAAAGAGAACCTGAAACCGTATGTCTACAAACAGTCGAAGTCTGTATATATATCAGGACGACGGCGTGCCTATTGAAGAATGAACCGACGAGTTACTGTTGCTAGCGAGGTTAAGTGGAAAACATGGAGCCGCAGCGAAAGCGAGTCTGAACAGGGCGTTCAGTTAGTGATAGTAGACCCGAAACCGTAGTGATCTATCCATGGCCAGGTTGAAGCACAGGTAAAATTGTGTGGAGGACCGAACTCGTGAGCGTTGAAAAGCTTTGGGATGAGTTGTGGATAGGGGTGAAATGCCAATCGAACACGGAGATAGCTGGTTCTCCCCGAAATAGCTTTAGGGCTAGCCTCGAGGTTGAGAGTATAGGCGGTAGAGCACTCGATCGGGCTAGGGGGCCATACCGGTTACCGAACCTAGTCAAACTACGAATGGCTATACTTATACTCGGGAGTCAGACAGTGAATGATAAGGTCCATTGTCAAGAGGGAAACAGCCCAGAACACCGACTAAGGTCCCCAATGTCATACTAAGTGGCGAAGGATGTGGAATTTCCAAAACAACCAGGATGTTGGCTTAGAAGCAGCCACCATTTAAAGAGTGCGTAATAGCTCACTGGTCGAGAGACTCTGCGCCGAAAATGTCCGGGGCTAAAGTATGAACCGAAGTCGTGTCATATGCAGCAATGTATATGGGTAGGGGAGCGTTCTCATCGGATTGAAGCAGTACCGTAAGGAGTTGTGGACTGGTGAGAAGTGAGAATGTCGGTATGAGTAGCGAAAAGAATGGTGAGAATCCATTCCACCGAAAGCCTAAGGGTTCCTGAGCAACGATCGTCGTCTCAGGGTAAGTCGGGACCTAAGCCGAGGCGGAAAAGCGTAGGCGATGGACAACAGGTTGAAATTCCTGTACCGGTGTGAATCGTTTGATCGAAGGAGTGACACAGTAAGGTAGGTCAGCACGCGATTGGAAGTGCGTGTTTAAGCATGTAGGTTGAGTTATAGGCAAATCCGTAACTCTAAAAGCTGAGATGTGATGACGAGCTGTTTACAGCGAAGTGATTGATCCTACACTGTCGAGAAAAGCTTCTAGGTAGAGACACATCGCCCGTACCAAAACCGACACAGGTAGGCGGGGAGAGAATCCTAAGGTGCGCGGGAAAACCCTCGTTAAGGAACTCGGCAAAATGCCTCCGTAACTTCGGGAAAAGGAGGACTCATGTAGTGTGAAGGGCAGTAACGCGTGGAGCATGAATGAGTGGCACAAGAGAGGCGCAAGCGACTGTTTACCACAAACACAGGTGCCTGCTAAAGCGAAAGCTGATGTATAGGTGCTGACACCCTGCCCGGTGCTGGAAGGTTAAGAGGAGGGGTTAGACTTCGGTCGAAGCTCTGAATTGAAGCCCCAGTAAACGGCGGCCGTAACTATAACGGTCCTAAGGTAGCGAAATTCCTTGTCGGGTAAGTTCCGACCCGCACGAAAGGTGTAACGACTTGCGCACTGTCTCAACGAGGGACCCGGTGAAATTGAAGTACCTGTGAAGATGCAGGTTACCCGCGACTGGACAGAAAGACCCCATGGAGCTTTACTGCAACCTAAGATTGAACTTAGTTAATGAATGTACAGGATAGGTGGGAGACTTAGAACCTAGGGCGCCAGTCTTAGAGGGAGTCGTTGTTGGGATACCACCCTTTGATTAATTGATTTCTAACAGGGCCGATTAACAACCGGCTGGACAGTCTTAGGCGGGCAGTTTGACTGGGGCGGTCGCCTCCTAAAGAGTAACGGAGGCGCCCAAAGGTTCCCCTCAGAGCGGACGGAAATCGCTCGAAGAGTGTAAAGGCAGAAGGGAGCTTGACTGCGAGACGGACAGGTCGAGCAGGGACGAAAAGTCGGGCTGAGCGATCCGGTGGTGCCGAGTGGAAGGGCCATCGCTCAACGGATAAAAAGCTACCCTGGGGATAACAGGCTAATCTCTCCCAAGAGTCCATATCGACGGGGAGGTTTGGCACCTCGATGTCGGCTCATCACATCCTGGGGCTGAAGTAGGTCCCAAAGGGTTCGGCTGTTCGCCGATTAAAGTGGTACGTGAGCTGGGTTCAGAACGTCGTGAGACAGTTCGGTCCCCTATCCATCGCGGGCGCAAGAAACTTGAAGGGGGCTGCTCCTAGTACGAGAGGACCGGAGTGGACGAACCGCTGGTGTACCAATTATCCTGCCAAGGGTACAGTTGGGTAGCTACGTTCGGGACGGATAAACGCTGAAAGCATCTAAGTGTGAAACCAGCCTTGAGATGAGGGTTTCTCATAGCATAAGCTAGTAAAGATCCCATGTAGACGACATGGTTGATAGGCCAGGTGTGGAAGAGCCGTGAGGCTTTGGAGCTGACTGGTACTAATAGATCGAGGGCTTTACTTAATAACAATAAGCAGACATGTGCAACAAATATATATAACTTCTATGTGGTTTTCAGAGTACAAACTCTGACAGATTCAGTGGCGATAGCTATGAGGGTCCACCTGTTCCCATCTCGAACACAGTAGTTAAGCTCGTAAACGCCGAAAGTACTTGGCTGGAGACGGCCTGGGAGGATAGGGAAGTCGCTGATTAGCTAAAAAGGCACACCTTAGGGTGTGTCTTTTTGTTGTATGGATTCCTATCCTCCCTAGGCCGTCTAAATTAGCTAGTACTCTAATAGCTCACTCTTGACATATCGAAAAATTAGATATAATAGCATTAAGATATATGAGCAACTGTTCATATATAATACAGCTATTATGAATCCTGTTCGATTAAGAGGTGATAGAATGAATCCTGTAAGAACAATTGAAAGAATTATTAAAGCTCCTGATATTCATTGGGTAGGCAATGGATTTAGAGTACGTCAGTACTTCCCTGATGGCGATGAGTCACCTATGCTTGATCGTATGTCTCCATTTTTATTACTCGACTATAACGACCCATATTATTTTGAGGCTAGTCCTTTTGATACAGGTGTCCATCCACATCCCCATAAAGGCTTTGAAACGGTAACATTTTCTTTTTCCGGATCCATTGGGCATAAAGATGCAGCTGGTAATAGTGGTGTTATTCACTCTGGTGATGTGCAATGGATGACTGCAGCTAGTGGTGTTTTGCACAAAGAATTTCATGAAAAAGAATATGCAAAGCGGGGACGTTTGTTCCATGCTTTACAATTATGGATAAATCTACCTGAACGTCACAAAAACGATACACCTGCATATCAATATATACCTTCTACCACAATGGGGACGGTATGAATCTCTTGATGAAACAATCGATGCCATCGTTTACACCGGTGCTTTCAGACATATAACAGGTCCTGCTAAATCCCATACACCGATGAATATTTACAAATTAAAACTTCAACCTAATTCATGGATCTCTATTTCTGAGAATATGACTTGGAATACAGGCTTCCTTGTGATTAATGGTACAGGTAGTGCCAATGGTGAAAGCATAGAATTTGGAGACTTTGTACTTTTCAACAATGATGGAGAGCGCTTTGAGGTAGAGTCTGGTGATGAAGGTCTTGAAATCTTCGTTCTCGCTGGAGAACCACTCAATGAACCAGTGGTAAAACAAGGATCATTTGTTATGACAAATAAAACAGAGCTTATTCTCGCATATGGCGAATACAAAAATGGTAAATTCGGTCGTGAAGAAGATATTATGTAATACGTATATAAATCTTACTCCAAAAGATTTGATATAGTATTACAATATAATGCAATATAAATACGATAGCCCCTATCATACTAATTATGATAGGGGCTATTATTATATAAAACTTATTTTCTCTCTCTTATTTAATGCGAAAGCGATTTTGCTAAGTGTATCAATACTTGTATTATAACCACGTTCTATTCTAGCAATGGTAGACTGTGGGACACCAGAACGTTCTGCTAATTCACGTTGGCTTAGCCCTGCATTCTCACGTGCTCTTAATTTTCTGTATTCATAATTTTTATCAATTTAGTGTGATATAATATGCATAATATTATGTATGTTACCTAAGGAGGGTTCATGTCTAAGAAGATTGCAGTTCTAGTGAATGAAGACACAATGCAACGTTGTTCTTGCGGTGGTTGTCTTAAGGCATATATGAATAAAGTGGATTCTTTCGAGCGCTATGCAGATGAGGATACTGAGCTGGTTGGTTTTACCCATAGCGGTGGCGATTTGGAGAAGAAATTGGCTTCTTTTAAGAAAAATGGTGTTACTACCATCCATCTTTCCACCTGTACGCGTGGTAAGAATGATAATTATGAAAGCATAGCTCGCCAATGCGCGGCAGCTGGGTTTGATGTTGTTGGGTACACTCATGGTGGTGCTGTATCTAAAGATGGTAAGGTGGCTATTGAGCTTGATTGGTGAATCTAAGTAAGACTGCGTTTACTTGATTGAGAGACAATGAGAGGTTACAATATGAATAAGAAAAATTTAAATCTTTGGTACTAGCCGCCGTGATGGGGCTTTCATTAACAACAGTTGCCGTAGTACCCGCAACAGTAGAGGCTGCTTCGCAGGGCAGCAGAAACGTTAATTGGTGGTGCAGTGGCGTATGCGTATGTATCGACTGCGGTTTCAATAAAATGGATAATTCTACGGAAGGGCCAAGAACTGAAAAGTTTAGCTCGTGCAAAGTACAAACTGGCTATTTAGAGGATAGTGCGGCGCAAGCACGGGTGCAACGCATCATGAAAGACCTTAGAGGCTACGCCTAGCGTCAAAGCGTTCGTATGTGGTGTACGCAAACCCTAGCGATGAGTTTCAATGCGTTTTGCTACGGTTGGTCGCGTGATGTCTGTTAAATCAAGGGTGCTTTGGAGCTCATTAGATGATGATGAACTCGCTTATGTTATGGCTCATGAAATTTCGCATGGCGAGCACAAGGACATTGTCAATGGTCTCAAGAAAGCAAGTAGGTTTATCTACAGCGGTGAGCCTTGCTGCTGGCGGTGGCGGTAATGCGGCTATTTTTGTCCAATATTGCTGGTAATTACATGGAGAACCAAGTATTTACGATGAGCCAAGAGAAAAAGGCGGCTGACGAATTGGGCTTTTCAAAATTTCTGAGCGAGTCTCCTTATAATGTGGGCGGTGCTGCTGCTTCTATGGCAGTGCTTCGTAATAAATATGGTGATTTGTACCGTGAAGGTTTGAACCAAGTATTTAGCCCCTAACAATCATCCCTAAGACGAGCAGCCGTGTAAAGGACAATATCGATCGCATGTATACGTATTCTGGCAATCACGTTACGGTCGATAATGGCGCGGTATTTGTGAAATGGCGTGAATATCTATAGCCCCTGCCAATAGCGGTCGCTATACGGGCGAAGAACGAGCTTATTTCATGGCTGGTAAATTGGCGCGCTTGTACCATAATGGTCAAATTCAGCCAGGTGGTGCATCTTATGATGGACCTACTGTGACCGTAGCAGGTCGCTCTATTGTCACAACTCCTAATGCTGATGTGGCGCTTATGGTTGCTACCAAATTTGAAATAACTCGTTTGTGAAAGCCGCAGGCCCCAGCGAAAGGCAAACAAGCAGCAAAACCTAAGTAAGAAAAAAATCTAGTAAAGAAAATAATTGAACAAATTTTTTTACTAATAGAATAATGAGATACTTTGGTAGATCATAATTTGTACTTTTACCGAAGAAAATCGTATGAGTCGTAAGTGATATATGGAGAGAGACGACTTATGTTTAAAGATAAAATGGGATTGTACTACCTATATAGTGCATGGGAATTTGTATTGCCATAGGCTTTACTTATTGGGATGGCGCCCAGAGTTGTTAGGCGATGTTATACCGAGGCATGGCGTGATAGGTCGGATGTTAACGGCTCAGCGAATCAGCGAAAAGATTCAGAGATAGTCAACATACAGAGATGGTCGTGCCGGATTACGTGCGCCGTGTCGTTACATTGGGGAACCGGAACGGTGGACTTGGTTAGTGCTGCTGGTGAGCCCTTATGTTGTGGCCACCGATGGGATCTCCTTATGTCTCTAGTACAGAGATAAACGGGCCGTGCACAGCCTACGGTGGAATCTATACAAAGCCTATGAACCGGATGTGGTTATCGCACCGGACACGACGCCGCCGGGATTAGTGGCATCGTTGCGTGCCGCCGGTATTCCCTGTGTTTATTTACACCATGAAAGATAGCTTGAAAGGATGTAAGCCCTTAATACGAAGCAAGTGGCTAAGCTATTTAATAGTACAAGTGCAGAATCTTCGATTAATAGTTCTGTTATGAATGTCAAAAAAACAGGTGGAGACTCATAAAAAAATGATGTGAAACCAGTGATTGCTTTGTATAATCCCGACGCATGGTTTGTATCGCTCTGGTGTACTTCGGGATATGATTGAAATGATTCATGGCGTTGATGGTGCAGGTAAACTTGAAAATCAAAGAGCGTGGTAAGGATCCTAATGTTCTATCTGATGTTTGGGACTATCGGGCGAGCTAGTCCCTACTTTCAACATGCAAGAAAACATGGGAACAAAAAGCTGATTTGATTCGCATCAATCCTGATATTATTTTTTTGTACCAACGCATATATTCGATCAAACAACCTGAGTATAAAGCAGGATCTAGATGCGGTTATGCACGATCCGGACTTACAGAAATATAACAGCTGTGAAAAAAAGGGGCTATGTGTATCCTATTCATGACATGCACATCATGAGCTATTCGTCGTGGATGTACTTTATGAAATGGAACAGATGTCGAAATGGCTGTATGGCGATTGGTCGTATGATAATTTATGTAAAATACCAAAGTATGCCAGCTAATTAACGATATAGGTCTATACGCTGTTGATAGTGTTTTAGCTGAGTATATCACAACGGTGAGTGATTACAAAGAGTAGATCATATCTTTTTGAAAGCATAGGAGGAGAGCTTATGCAATTACGTCGTTTGATGATTGTTTTGACTATTTGTATTGTGGGGCCTAGTGATAGCAGCACTTGGTATGTACCATTCTTGGCAGAAACTTTTACAGAGTGGGTGGGCCTATTTCGGGACTATTGAGCCCTCACAGGGCACTATACTGCATGGTGGATGGAACCAGCTGAGACCGTTACATGCTAGACCATAAGGCAGAGCGTATCGTCGCCGTAGGGACCTAATGCTGGCGGATTTGGTGAGCGAACTGGCCGGTGATTCCGTCGTGGCTAGCTACCGCAGCACCGTATCAAGTGACCAATACTGTTAAGCAACGGGTGGCACCTGATGTAAATGCTATTGCTGGCGTTAAAAGCCGGATATTGTTATCATTGAAGATGGCGACTGGATCCATAGAACTCGTTCGTCCGTTTGCGAGATAAAGGGCATCAAGGTAGCATTGATTAAGAGCGCCTGCGACTGTGAAAAAGACGTAGAGGACCAGACGCGAAATGTAGGGAGATTACTAGGCCGTGAAAAGATAAGGCTGACAGCCTCATAGCGACGATGATGAACTATATCCGCGATACAGAATCGCTTCGTTTTGCGCGTCGTGACGATCCAAAGCAGACCGTTGCTGTGTATAACGATGGTTTGTATGGCAAAACCGAAAAGACCTTGAGTTGCCGATATGCTCACCTATGTGGTGCGTAGACAATGCAGCCACTAAGATCGGGTGAAACGATTTAACTGACTATGGCACAAAGGCGGACCTCATCAAGGCCGATCCCTGATGTTATCATCGTGCCGATGGACATACATGCACCGGACTATAATCGCGATGCGGTCTATGCCAAGCTATTATAATGATCTGCTATTGGCAAATCTGAAAGCCATTAAAAGAATAAAAAGGTCGCCATCGTATCTAATGGATGCATCTATTGGCTAAGACTACCATATTGGACGAGGCATCTATACATAGCTCAAGTGGTGTATGAGCGTTAAATTGATGCGAATGTATTGATATGAGCAAGATATTGGTTTACGTGTTATCATTATGTAATGAGGACGAGTGATTCATCCTACGTAAGCTTTTATTATGATGATATATGGAGTCATAGGATAGTTTAAACGAATGGTTATGCAGGTATGAAAAATATTCATAAAACTCAAATACGAAGAGAATAAATATGTACTTGAGTAGCAGTCTGATATACAGCCTATATAATAAGCTCTGATAATACTGATAATACTGGAAAAAGCAGTCTGTAGGAATACAGTTTCTATAGACTGCTTTTTTTATATGTATTGAGAGCTAGATGAATATAATTTTTTAGCATGAGAATTATTAGTGTTTTTCTATGTAATAGACAAATATGTCTGTATACAATGGAGAAAAATCGTAATATATACAAATAAACATAGAGTTTAAATATATCATACCCATACAGGGTATAGGTTTATTGTACTAGCTATGTGCTTTATGAAATAATAAAACTAACTTGAAGTGTTAATCGTAATCTAACGATTAATGATCAGACTTACATTGTGTGTAACACTTGTATAGCGTATAAGTTATTACTGTATAATCTATAAAAGTTTGATGGAGGTTATTATGGAGTATGCAATTCATCTTTTTAATGCGGGTGGCGTAGTCATGTATCCGCTAGTTTTATTTATGTTGGCAGCATGTACTATTTTATTTGAGCGAATTCGTATGTATCGTCGCATTGACAGTGAAATTCAACAATTGTCGTCTAGCATTGAAGCAGGTCGTAATGCGAATGATTGGATTGCATTAGAACAAGCGATTAAGAATAATGATGATGCGCTTAGTCAATTTGTAACACCGATTGTTGATTCCGTATATAACTTTGAAGGCTTAGAAAACCGCCTTCACGATGTAGTAGGGTATATGGATGAACGTTTAAAACGCGGACTTAACTGGCTTAGCATGATGGTTACGATGGCTCCATTACTTGGCCTATTGGGTACAGTAGTGGGTATGATTCGTTCTTTCGCTGCCGTTGGTGGCGATATTGGGGCGCCTACAGTTATTACTGGTGGTGTATCCGAAGCGTTGATTGCCACGGCAACAGGGCTTTCAGTAGCCATCGTAGCATTAGCTATCCATAGCTGGTGCACAGAGTAAAGTTAACTATGATATTGCAAAATTGGAACAACGCTTAGGTTCTATCTTGGATTTATATATTAGGAGTCAACGATGAAACGTAGTTCAGTAGGGATACAAAAAAAGAACCTACCATCATGATTATACCTATGATTGATATCGTGTTTTTTTCTTGCTCGTATTTTTTTCATGATGAGTACGTTATATATGAATACAGAGGAACAAATTCCGCTCACTTTGCCAAAGGCCTCTGCATCAACAGCAAAAAAACGATTGAGCCTGATTACGATTTCGCTCACAGCTACCCATAAGATGTATCTGAACGAACGTGAAATTAGACCTGATGATTTGGGCAATGAAATTCAAGCTATCGTTGCGAAGGAACCACAACAGGCTTTTTATCGTCCGTGCATCTGAAGATATTGCGTATAAGGATGTTATTAGCATTTTTGGATAATCTAAAGATGAGTGGTGCTCGATTTGTCAGTGTAGCGACAGAACGGAAGTGATCATATGGTGAGTAAACGATATGGCATTCCTTTTATCGCTGCATTGGTGGTCAATCTAGCATACTGGGGTGTTGTAGGCGATTGGTTCGGTCATTTAAAACCACCAGAAACACCAAAGAAAGACTTTGGTCATCAATCTTGACATGGTGCAGCCGGAACCTCCTGAGCAGGAGAAGAAACAGCAAGAGAAAAATTGTCTCTGATGATAAAGAAAATGCTGCGGGCGGTAAGTCGGGTAGTGTATTACCTGATTTATCTGGGGAAAACCGACACCTGGGCTTGCAAAAGATCTTAACCCCTTATCTAGGTGGCAATGAAACAGCTAGTGTAAACCTACAAAGGGAATACGGATAACCCGTGTAGGCATACCTGGCGATGGTGATGTTAACAGGTCCAGGCGGTGGCCCCTATTGGTAATGGTGGTACTGGTTTATGACGGGCATGGCACAAAGGGCGAAATCCTGGGTACTAGTGATACAGAAGGTTCAGGGTTATTTTGATGCTTTCCGGTTATCGTGCTAGTTTAGAGGCTAACAAAGTGATGCCACAACAGGCTGTACGTCGAGGTATTACAGGTGATAGTCTCGTCTTATGGGTGCATTTTGATGGCGAAGGCAACTTTATGTAGACGCTGAAATTATACAAAGTAGTGGCTCTAGTATTCTTGATAATGCAGCATATTCACTTGCAGCTAGTTCCGGTGGTGCGGTAAATACAACAGGGAACCCTAAATCAGAGCCTGTTAATATAACCTATAACCTAAATTAAGTAAGAGAGATAAGTGTATATAAGGCTAACAAGTATTAGCTTTCAAAAAGTGTGTGTGAATTAATCATGTGTTTATAATCTATGGAAATTAGAGGTATCCGTAGTTTATATAGTTATACGTGTGTATGGAGGGATTATGAAACGTAGACATCTTTTATCTACAGCGATTGCTGTCACATTAGCGTTAGGTACGTATCAAGCGAATGCGTATGATGAGAACTTTAAGGATTATGAAGTTCATAATGTTATTGTTACAGCAGATTCTGCAAAGGACGAGTATGGTAATACCATTACAGAGCAATCCTACTATCGTACAGGCGGTGACGTAAAGGTTATTACCCGTGAGGAAATTGAAAAGCGTCATTTTCGTGATGTAACAGAAGCGATTAAACGCGTACCAGGCGTTACATTCCAAAATCCTGGCTACCGTGGTGGCGAGTATGGATACCAATTCTATAACAATGGGGTGTCCATCAATGGTGATTCTCGAGTAGTAGTACTTGTCGATGGTCGTCGTGTCGATAATATTACATCTGGCCGTTTGGGTGATAGCTCTGAAAGAGGGTCTAAGTCTACAGGCGTTAATATCGATGAAGTAACTAATATGGATGCTATTGATAAAATCGAGGTTATCAAAGGTCCTGGTGCATCCCAATATGGTTCTGATGCTACGGGCGGCGTAATCAACATCATTACACGCCGTGGTAAAGGCGATTTCAATGGCTCTGTTGATTTAGCAACAGGCAGCTGGAATAAACACAGCTACAACTTAACAGTTCAAGGGAAAGCTGGTAAAAATGCTTCTACTGGTTATTTTGTGACAGCTACGCGCAATATGTCTCAAGACACAAAATATAAAGACGGTGATACTGGTGAAGTAGCTACGCTTACTGGTTCTAAGTGGAAAGAAGAAGGCTTTAATGCTCGAATTGACCATGATTTTAATAAGAAGCAAAATTTGCAGTTCTCTGTAAACTATAAAAAAAGGTTATGATGGATATCCTATTTCTACACCAAGCCGTAAATATTGGAACCAAGAAGATTGGCGTCGCATTATCTTTAATGCTGCTGTAGGTCAAGTTGATGCAAATCATCAATTAATAGCAGGTGCCCCTAAGCTATATGGAGACTCTAAAAATCCTGGATATCATAATCTATATGCTCTAGATGGTAATTATGGCTCCTATAGTAAGTTTAAAAAAACTTAGAGACAGATTTGAAATATACCTTTGATCGCCAAGGTCAATTGGAAAGCTTTGTAAGATTGTATCGCTTAGATCATCGTTATGAAGGCCGCGATAAATACGCTTGGACGCGAGGTACACCAGCTGCTGCACGTGCAGCTTATGAAGCCTGCATTCCCAACGGGGACAACGGTTGAGCAATTTAATGCTTGGGTAGATGCTAATTTAGCTCCATTCCCAGATAATAAAGATGCACTCCGTCAATGGATTGCTGATACTGGTGGTATGGCTGGTAGCCCAACAAGCTGGTACAAAGAAACTAAGAATGGCATAGAGGTTCAATGGACTCGTCAATTAGATAAACACGATATCATTGCTAATATTGATTATAGCCGTTCTCAATTTAACACTAAGTCTTTGCATAATGGGGTTCTAAAATCTTATGATGTTCGTCGTAATACATTGTATGCATATTTGCAAGATAAGATTTACATTGGCAACAATGTAGAATTAACCCCAGCATTGCGCTATGTAAATTATGGTAGCTATCAAGGTTCTGGCAGTGGTGCTTCCCAAGGTAAAGGTAGTATTAGCTCCTTAACACCTAGCTTACATGGTCAAATTAAATTTAATAAAAACACAAGCATGTATGCAGGTTGGACTCATATCATGAGACCATTAAAACAAGGTGATTACACATCTGTGGATGGTGTATTTTATACTCCATTGCAAGATGAAAAAGGCGATGCTTTCACATTCGGTGTACAACATAATTTTGGTAAAAATAATAATACCACAGTAGCTGTTCACTACGATTACACACGTATGAGCAATGCCATTGCCACATTGCCAATCTTAAACAATGCAACAGGTGATTTTGAAGAAACAGCAGTTAATGCGAAAGAAAACAAGCAATCTTTCAATATTACTGTAGACCACAAATTAAACAAACATGTTACGATGAGTGCGTCCTATTCTCACATGAAGGACAAATGGCTATCTAAAAGGTGGTTGGGTGCTTGATCCAAAACTGGGGTTATAACAATAGTGATGATATCAACGTGGCTATCAATAGCTTGCGTCCGCAAAACCATTATTCCTTAAATGTGTCCTACGATAATAAAAAGCTCTATTCTGGTTTATTGTTTAACTGGTACACCGGCAATAGTGATTATGCGTTCACTCATAGACAATTCCTCATCGTTGACTGGAATCTAAATTACAATGTTACGAAGGATTTAACGGCGTACATCGTTGTTAATAACGTACTTAACCGCGCTTATGAAACTAGTTATAGTGCTTATAATGGTCGTGGTAGTGCGGCTATGCCAGCGCGTTCCTTTATGATTGGGGCGAAATATAAATTCTAATGATTAGATTTAGCGTATTAATACTATGTCTATTATTGTGCGTAGGCTGTGGACCTCAGCAGGTAACTGTTGAACGGGGGCAGTCTACGCCTCTTCATATCGAATTGCAGCCGTCAGTGACAATTGAGTCCTATGTACGTCGTGAAGAGCCTTTTGAAAGTACGTACACAGCGGTGCCTGACCGTGTTGTGGCGGTGTGGCAGAATTCGATTGAAACCATCATTGCTCTTGGCGAAGGCGATAGAATTGTTGCGGGTATGGGAATTCCAAATCGCAAGTATGTGCGTCCAGAATATCGCGAAGCGTATGATAAAATTCCGTACAAGGATATGCAATATTTTAACTTGGAATCTGTATTGATGATGAAACCAGATTTGCTCGTAGGCTGGCGCTCAACCTTTACGAATAAAGGGTTGCGTCCTCCTTCATTTTGGCAGCCTCGCCAAGCTAATGTGTATATCGCCGAATCCTCGTTAGGGGCACAGTCGGCACTAACCATGGATATGGAATATAAGTATATACGTGATTTGGGTCGTATCTTTCATCGTGATATAGAAGCAGAGCGCCTCATTAGTGAAATGCAACAATCTGTCAATTTTACAGTCGCACAAACAGCGAGTGAAAAGTCGCCAAAAAGCATTGTTTATCGAGGTGCAAGGCAAGCATTTTAGACTGTATGGACATAAGACCTTGGCCGGTAATATAGGGGATTCTTTGCATGCAAATGTAATCGATACGGAAACGCCAACAATTAGTATGGAGGATGTGATTGAACAAAATCCAGACGTTATATTCTTAATCGTCTCTGACGGAGAGTATAGTCAAGCGGATGTAATCATGAACTATGTGTTAACGCAGCCAGGTTTACAAGGTGTTAATGCATTGCGCAATAATAGAGTTCATTTCTTGCCATTGCTTGCAGTGTATAGTCCGGGTATTCGCTTATCTGATGGAATCAATATTGTATCGCATGGGTTGTACCCTAACCTCTATCCAGAAGGGGTACCAGATTTAATTCATTAATAAAGGAGCAGTATGCTAAAACGTATTGGATATACTGCTGGCGGATTTGTCCTCATAGGGGTGCTAGCAGTAGCCATTCTATGGGGACTTTCTGTTGGTACAGTACAGTTTTTCACTTTCTCAAATTTTTAATATTGTAATGAATCAATTTTCAAGTCCATTAGCTATTGATGATCCTATGAATGGCCCCAGAACAGACCATTATATGGCTACTTAGAATGCCTCGCTTGTTGATGGCTGCCATTATCGGAGCAGGCCTAGCCGTATCTGGGGTTATCATGCAAGCTATTGTCAAGAACCCCCTAGCGGATCCTTATATTTTTGGGGATTTCCTCAGGTGCATCCCTCGGTGCTACGGTAGCCATTTTATTTGGTATAGGCGTGATGTTTGGGGAAAACTTCGTGGGCGTTATGGCCTTTATCGGGGCCATGGCGATTTCCTTTGGCGTATTGTTTATCTCTAACCTAGGGGGCCGACCAAATTCAGTGAAATTGATTTTAGGGGGCTTAGCATTAAGTGCCGTTTGTAGTTCCTTTTCTAGTTTTGTAGTGTACTTAGCAGACGACAAGGAAGGCATCCAAACCATTACGTATTGGTTGATGGGTAGCTTTGCCGGTGCTAAATGGGATATGTTGCCTTTTATTGCCGTTGTTGTCCTCGTAAGTATTGTCTTTTTCTGGTCTCAAAGCAGAATTCTCAACATGATGCTTCTCGGTGATGAGGTGGCCATTACATTAGGTCGTGATTTACATACTTATCGCCAAGTGTATTTGATTATCAGCTCTCTCATCATTGGCTTTGTAGTATACGCGGCAGGGATGATAGGCTTTGTAGGTCTTTTGATTCCTCACCTCGTGCGCATGACCATCGGGACGAATCATTGGACGTTGATTCCGTTCAGTGCCTTAGGAGGCAGTATTTTTCCTCGTTATCGCTGATGGCCTTTGTCGCTGCATCATTCCTCATGCAGAGTTACCAATCGGTATTCTCATTTCTCTCATCGGTGCACCAACCTTTGTGTATATGTTAGTGCGTAAGAATTATGGATTTGGAGGGAATAATGAATATTCAAACAAATAATATCCAAGTCGCCTTTGGCTCAAAAAGCTATTCTTCACGACATTTCACTAGATATACGAGACAAGGAGTTTGTGGGGATTATAGGCCCTAATGGCAGTGGTAAAAGTACATTTTTAAAAGTGTTTATACCGCGTGTTACAACCTAATGGTGGCAAGATTTTCTTTGACGGCACAGAACTGAGTGATTTGAGTCATCGTGATACGGCCTTAAAAATGGCCGTTGTGGCACAACATAGTACGGTCAATTTTGATTTCTCTGTTCTTGAGATGGTCCTCATGGGCCGTTCCCCTTATAAGGGCTTGCTCGACCGAGATCAAATTGACGACTATGAAATCGCCCGCCATGCGTTGGCCCAAGTAGGTCTTAGTGATTTTGAAAGCCGAAATTTTAATACATTGTCGGGTGGTGAGCAACAGCGTGTCATCTTGGCAAGAGCACTGGCGCAACGCACAGAGTGCCTTGTTCTCGATGAACCCACAAATCATCTAGATATTAAGTATCAGCTTGAATTGATGACGATTGTCAAACGATTAGATGCGACAGTTGTGTCTGCCATTCATGATTTAAATTTAGCAGCTATTTATTGTGACCGCATTATTGCATTAAAAGATGGTCATATTGTATGTAGTGGCACACCTCAAGACGTTTTGTCGTCAGACACTATACGCCATATTTACGGTGTATCTGCCATGGTTCAGACCTTACCGGATGGACGATTGAACATTATATATAATATGGAATAACATACATATAGGGGTATGGGTTATTGCATGCCTCCTATATGTATGTAACAATTAAAAAGGACTTGCAGTTATATAGTTAGTTGTTAGATAGAGGTATAGGATGATGAAAAAAGTTAATAAACGTGTGTATATAGCTACATTGATGACATTGCTTAGTATAGCCGTTAATGGTTATGCAGCGAATGTAACAACGAATAACAATGAAGAAGATATTACCATCAATGTAACCGCCAATCGCACAGCCCTTCTAGATTTGGACACACCTGTAGCGATGAATGTAATTACACCTGAGGAGTTAAAAAATACTGGTGCTACCACTGCTTTTGATGCGGTGGCGACCGTACCAGGGGTAACAATAAATTCTTATGGTGCTGGCGGTGCCGATTTTGGTGGCATGGATAGCCGTACGAATATTCGAGGCCTTGACCGTGGTGCCCTTGTTCTTGTAAATGGCGTGCCTATGAACCTCAATGGCAAAGGTGGACTCGGCTCTATTCCTACGAGTGCCATAAAACGTATCGAAGTAGTGAAAGGAGCTGCTTCTACATTGTATGGTGCAGAGGCATTAGGTGGCGTTATTAACGTTATTACTAAGACTCCATCTACAGAGGATGGCTCTGCTACAGTTGCTGTAGGTAATCGTGGGTCTAAACGTTTGATATGTCATACGGTACAGATAAATTCATCGTTGGTATCGATAGAAAATACTGGGGCACACAGGATCCATCCACACCGATTCGCTACGACTATGCAGGTACTAAACACTACGATTACTATAGTACTCGCAACAAGGGCAATTCGTTGGGGCTCTTTATGAGTGGTAAGCTTTCAGATAAGGTAACATTGAATTTTAATCGTGCTGAAAGTAAATCGTCCTTTGGTCTAATCAGTACGGAAACAAATCCGGTCAATCAAGCAAGACATTCTACGACGTATCATTATAAGGATGATCGCAATAATGCTTCCTTAATTTATAAGGACAAGGGTACTACAGGAACCTTGTTTTATAATGACCGTACGATGCGTGGTACGAGCCGGGTGCACAATACGTCCCAAGCTAAGGCAACTGAAACAAGCTATCGCTCACGTCAATATGGATTTGATGTACAGCATGAATGGGATTTTAGAGATGGTAAGGACTATTTAATCGCAGGTGTTACAGGTAAACAAGAAATCTATCATGCAACGGCTGTTCCTGTGTACGTTCATCCTAAACGCAATAGTTATGCTGTGTATGGTAGTTATTCTTATGAAATTAACCCTAAATGGACATCTATTGTAGGTTTGCGTTACACCATAATCGATGACCCAATTAGGGATCAACATGTGTTGACGCCACAATTCCAATTGTTGCACTCTATCAATAAACAATCCTCCATGTATGTGAACATAGGGAAAGCTTTTTACAATGCCTAGTTTGAGCGATACATTCCGTAGCGTTAGCCGTCGTTATACAGCGGTAAGCAGCAAAAAAATCTCAAACCAGAAGAGGGTTGGAACTATGAAATTGGGTACAAGCGGATTAACAAAAAAAGGATGATTGGAAGGTTGATGTGTTCTATATGGATTTCAAAAACTTCTTCCAATGGCAACCGGATGCAAATGGTCGACCTTTGGTGCGCGTAAATGGCGGGAAATTCCGCAACGTGGGCATCGAAGCCGAATATGGTAGACGTTTATCTGACCGCCTCAAATGGAACGTGAGCGGATCTTACTCTAATCCAAGACAAAAGGAAATGAATGAAAATTACTGGAAACAAGCGGCTCCTAAATTGCAATTCACTACAGGCATTCGCTATGAAAGCCCAACGTGGGAAGCAGGCACATCCTTTAGCTTTGTTACAAAACGGTTGCGCAATCGAGATGGTGGCTTAAACCCTAATATTGCCCTTTGGAACGCTTATGTGGGCTATCATTTCAATAAGGATGCAACACTTCGTCTAGATGCACGCAATTTGTTAGACCGTCACAACGTTATCACCAATGGGGATTATGAATACTGGGGTGACCCATTCACATATGAATTGAGTTATACACAAAAGTTCTAATATTTTATTTGTAGAGGTTTATATAAAATCCAGTACTGATAGGGGGTATGGGTTTTGTGCGGTTTCTTTAAATGTGTAATAATACAAATATGTACTTTTTTTATGAATAATTCAGTGTGTGTTATGAGGGGTTTGTTATGAATAAACAAATGAAACGACGTACGTCTCTACTTATTTGTATGGCTTTGATGGGTTTAACTGTGAATGCTTATGCAGCAGATGTAACTGCTACATCATCTGACACAGAACACATGTTATCAATGTTACTGCAAATCGTATGGCGCTTATGGATTTAGATACGCCAGCAGCGATGGATGTCATCACTGAGCAAGATATCATGAATAGTGGTGCTAAAAATGCTTTTGATGCGGTTAATATGGTGCCAGGTATTACGTCCTTCTCCTATGGTGCATCGGGGCTCGAATACGGTGCTATGGATAGCCGTGTGAATATCCGTGGCCTCGAACGGGGGTCTTTGATTCTCGTAAATGGCGTTCCCATGAACCTTAATGGTAAGGGTGGTCTTAGCTCTATTCCGACGGACTCTATTGCTCGTATTGAAGTATTGAAGGGGGCTGCATCTGCTCTCTATGGTTCTGATGCAATGAGTGGCGTTGTAAATGTTATCACTAAGACACCTAATAAAGAAGGCGGTTCTGCTACCGTTGCAGTTGGTAATAGAGGCAGTCACTCCTATCGCGTAAATTATGGTACGCCTCGTTTCTTGATTGGTGTAGAACGGGGCTTCTTTGGTGAACAAGATCCTTCCACACCAGTTCGTACAGACTCAGTCGTTCGCCCTCGTGGCTATGAGTATTATACGGCTCGTGAAAAAGGTAATTCCTTGGGCCTATTTATGAGTGGTAAGGTGAACGACAAGGTGACATTCAACTTTAGCCGCTTTGAAGGTAAATCTGCTTATGCACAGGTGAGTACTGAAAGTAACGTAACAAACCGCAATCGTCACTCTACTACATATGCCTATGATGATACGAAAAATAATGCATCCTTGATTTTCAAGGATGATAATACAACAGCAACTCTTTTTCTACAATGATAGAGATTTGAAGGGTAAAAACCGGAAACATAATCTTTCATCCTACACATCTAATGATAGTAACTATATTGCTCGCCAATATGGTTTTGATGTGCAACACGAATGGGATTTCCGAGGTGGAAAGGACTATTTAATTGCAGGTGTGCTCGGTAAGAGAGAAACGTACCGCACTACATCAGGTCCCGTCTATGCAAGTCCTCATCGTCATAGCCTTGCTCTATACGGTAGCTATTCCTATCAAATCAATCCAAAATGGACTACTGTTCTAGGCCTACGTTATACGGATATCAAGGATCCCTGTGAAGAATCAACAAGTGTTGACGCCACAATTCCAGTTAAATCATACAATCAATAAGGAATCATCCCTGTATATGAACGTAGGTAAGGCTTTCACCATGCCTAACCTCAGCGATACATTTAAAACGGTAAACCGACAATATCAATCGGTTAGCGGTCGTAATTTAAAACCTGAAGAAGGTTGGAACTATGAATTGGGTTATAAGCACATTACCAATAAGGATAGTTGGAAGGTTGCCGCATTCTATATGGATTTCAAAAATTTCTTCTCTTGGAAACCAGATAGCAATGGTAAAATGACGATTCGCGTTAATGGTGGCCGTTTTAGAAATGTTGGCGTTGAGGCGCAATATGGCCGTAAATTAACAGATCGCTTGAAAGTAACTGTGGGTGCAGCGTATATGAATCCTAAACAACGGGAAATCGATAAGACCTACTGGGAACAAGCAAATCCTAAGTTGCAATTTACAGGGGGCATTCATTACAACAGCCCAACATGGACTGCTGGTTCAAGCCTTAATTTTGTAACGAAACGCTTGAAAAAAACCGCGATGGCGGCATCAATCCTAACCTCGTGGCTTGGAATGCCTATGTAGGCTATCAATTCAATGAACATTCATCCTTGCGAATCGATGCACGGAACTTGCTCAATCGTCACAATGTTATCTCCAATGGTGATTGGGAATACTGGGATGAGCCATTTAACTACAAGGTTAGCTACACATATAAATTCTAGAGTAATAGATTGGCTTTAAATTAGGATAATTATTTAGACTAATCATTTACAGTCGGTTATAACTATACAAGGAGTATCATCATGAATAAGAACATCAGGTTTCTCATATGTTTGATGATACTCTTTTGTGTATGTATAACAGGTTGTGGACCACTTGTGTCCTATAATGAGAGTTCCCATACGCCTCATACGCGGTATGTTGACAGTTACGATGGGGTTCGTGTAGCAGTACCTGAAAATCCAAAGCGCATTTTAGCATTGTCCTCTGCATTTGATACGATTTTATTAGGTCTTGTAGAACCAGACCGCTTGGTTGGTATCAATAAATTGTCCACCTATGAGGATTACTCTTTAGAAGCGAAACGGGCCAAGCAGGTTAAGCCTGTTATGAGTTCCTATCCTCTAGAGAAGATAATTGCTTTGAAACCAGATCTTGTTATAGCCCCAGATTATACATCTGCTGATGTTATTTCTGGCTTGCGCCATATGGGCATTGCAACAGTTGTTGTATCATCGGACTCTACAGTAGAAGGGGTTATTAAAAATATAAAGGATGTTGCGTATATCGTAGGGAGAAGAGGAAAAGGGGCAGTTTTACGATCAAAAGATACATCGTGAGTTAGATGAAATGAAACGTCTAGGCGCATCCATACCTCTAGAGCAGCGCAAGACAGTTCTTTTTGTATCCTCTATGGATGGTTACACGGGAACGGGCAGTCTCTTTGATGATATGTGTAAATACATGAGTATTTATAATGCACCTAATAAGATTGGCTTACCGCCACGGATACCCTTTGGGGAGGAACGGGTGTTAGTTATGAATCCAGATTTTATCTTTATTCCGTCCTATAAGGGGATGGATAAGGGGTTAGCAGATAGATATTTAGCAAATCCAGCCTTTCAAAATCTGCCAGCTATAAAAGAACATCGCGTTAAGCCTTTACCGGCAGCATACTTATATACTATGAATCAGCATATCGGCGAAGCGATGCTTGCTATTATGCATACTGTGTATCCTCAGTTAGAAAGGAGTTCTCATGAGTAAACAGAAAAAACGAATCATGGCGATAACTCTGATTGGGGTATTACTATGTGTTGTAAGCCTCTTGGCACTACATGTAGGAACGATTATGATTCCTATTGGCGGGGGCATTCAAAGCATTTTAAATGGTATGGGTATACCAGTGAACTTTACAGAGCCTATTACGGCTGAACAAGAGGCGGTACTATGGTTTATCCGCATGCCACGCCTTATCATTGGCCTTCTCGTAGGTGGTGCCTTGGCACTCGCTGGTGCCGTTATGCAAGGCGTTTTTCTCGAACCCCTTAGCAGACCCTGGTATCATGGGCGTATCTGCAGGGGCATCCCTAGGTGCCGTTATCGCTATTGCACTGGGTGTAACATCTCTCGGCATGTTTTACATGCCCGCCTTTGCCTTTGTAGGGGCCTTTGTATCTGTTGGGATTACTATTCTTTTGACCTTGCGCAATAACAAGTTAGACACGACAACCTTATTGCTAGCAGGTGTAGCCGTTAGTATGCTCCTCGGTGCTTTTACATCGGGCATTTTGACGATGATTAACGAATACCGGTTGCGTGAATTCCTATTCTGGATGGTCGGTGGCCTTGATTTCCGTCGTTGGGATCATGTGGCACTAGCTGTAGGGCCTATCGTGACGGGCAGCGTTATTCTGATGCTGCTCGGGCGGCATCTGAACGTACTCGTTCTTGGTGATACCGAGGCTCGTGCCTTAGGTTTGCCTGTTATGGTGTACCGTATGTTATTCCTATTCCTTGCGTCCGTAGTTACCGCTACTGCCGTATGTGTTAGCGGTTCCATTGGTTTCGTAGGACTCGTGGTACCTCATATTGTGCGTTTATTAGTGGGGCCGGATCATCGAATTCTACTGCCGATGGCCGGTGTTGGAGGGTGCATTATTCCTCGTATTCTGTGATACCTTAGGTCGCATCATAGCACAACCAGTTGAGATTCGCGTAGGTATCATGACGGCTCTCTTAGGGGCACCATACTTTTTATATTTGCTTCACCGCTTGCGCAGTAAAGGAGGGGCCTAATGAAATTAGATGTTCAATCACTATCCGTTACATTAGGGGAAAACCACATTCTAAAGGATGCGTCCTTCTCTATTGATAGCGGTGAATTTGTCGGCATTATCGGCCCTAATGGTTCTGGTAAAACGACGTTGTTAAAAAAACCTTGCGTGGACTCTATCCTATTTCTGGAGGCCAGGTTTTTGTGGGATGGTAAAAGCATCGCCTCTTTGAGCGACAAGGAAATTGCTCATCATGTGGCATACATGCAACAATCCGTTAATGTATCCTTTGATTATGAAGCCATCGATATCGTGATGACAGCCCGTTATCCGTATCTGAAATGGTGGCAACAAGAGGGACCAGAGGATAAAGCAATCGTAGAAAAAGGCCATGAAAGAAGTGGGCGTGTACCATCTGCGTAATCGGTCTGTACAAATTCCTCAGTGGCGGCGAGCGTCAACGGGTGTTTTCTGGCAAAGGCCTTGGCACAACAAACAGAGGTACTCTTACTAGATGAACCGACGGCTGCTCTTGATTTGGTGTACGCTGATGATATCTTTCACGAAGGTCGTAGATTATGTGACGAAGGCAAAACGATTCTAATCGTCGTCCATGATTTAGAATTGGCTGCCAAATATTGTACTAAGCTCGTCTTGGTTAGTGATGGTCATATAGTCGATGTAGGAACGCCTCGTGAAGTGCTGACTGCAGAGAATCTACGAAACGCATTCCATCTATCGGCAGCGGTCTACGATGATCCATACTTTAAACAACAACGTATCTTTGTATTTCCAAAAGGGACTACGGATATCAAAGCGTATAAACAGACTAATGCTAGTACTGACATGTCTATCGATCCAGACCTGCAATAAGTATCTTGGGTTAGATAGTTAGTTATTTTTATATATTACTAATTTTATTTTTGGCTACATCCTTGTATTGCGATTCCGAATGAGGTCAGACTTATGTTATATCCATTTACTGCTATTGTTGGTCAAGATGAAATGAAGTTGGCCCTGTTACTCAATGCCATAAATCCATCTATCGGTGGTGTGTTAATCGAGGGGGAAAAGGGCACTGCCAAATCTACGGCTGTCCGTGCTTTGGCGAACCTATTACCCCCTATGGAGACAGGGGCTACGGCCATGACCGTTGTGGAACTTCCTATTAATGCTACAGAGGACCGTGTTGTAGGGTCTATCAATTTAGAAAAAGCACTACAGGACGGTGTGAAAGCTTTTGAGCCAGGCATTTTGCACGCAGCACATCAAAACATTCTCTATGTAGATGAGGTTAATCTATTAGATGACCATATTGTAGATATTTTACTTGATGTAGCAGCTATGGGTGTCAATACGGTAGAGCGTGAAGGGGTGAGCCACTCTCATCCATCTCGCTTTATCCTCGTAGGAACAATGAATCCCGAAGAGGGCGACCTTAGACCTCAGCTGCTAGATCGTTTCGGTTTATCCGTCATGGTCTATGGTGAGCATGATCCAGCACAACGGATGGAGGTTATCAAGCGCCGTCTTGCCTTTGGCGACGACCCGGTAAGTTTCGTAGCGTCTTATGCGGAATCGGAACAAGCATTACACGAACGCTTATTACAAGCTCGTGAATTATTGCCAAGTATTATTCCAACTGATGAGGTATTGTTGAAAATTGCAAGCATTAGTATTGGTGTTGGCGTTGATGGTCATCGTCCAGATATTACGATGATGCACACCGCTCGTGCGCACGCAGCCTTTCACGGTCGCCATCAAATCACAGAGAGCGACCTCAAGATAGCAGCACGATTAGCATTGAAGCATCGTTTACGTCGTTTGCCATTTGAGGAGCAAGGTCACGATGAAGACCGCATTGATACAGTGGTAACGGCTGTGCTTGAGGGCTAGCTATGGAAACATCTGTACAAGAGGCCCTCAAAATAGGCCTTGTAAATAATCAGATTCATACTCTCGTTATTTCTGGTGGTACTGGTGTGGGTAAAAGTTATATCCTTCGCCAGTGCCTCGAGGCGTGGCATATTCCCTATCGTTTGATACCCATTTATGTAGAAAATTCACAATTACAAGAGACTATCGATTTTGAAGCATCCCTAGAGCAGGGCAAGATGATTATGTCCGCAGGTCTTTTAGATGACACTAGCACTCGATGCTGGGTTGTCGATGATGGTCACGTTCTGGCACCTGAGGTTCGTCATGCCTTATTAGTAGAGGCGAAGCGACGTCAAATACTGCTCATCATGACTATCAATCATGAAGATAGAACACTAGATGATGCGGAGTGGGAACTCGTCGATGTGCATGTATCTATGGCTGCACCTACACTAGAATCTCGTATAGCTGTGTTGCAACAAAATCGAGAAGAAATTCAATGTGGTGAAGCATCTATAGCAGGGGATAATCAATCAGACTTGGATGAGTGCCCTATGTGAGGAGGAAACTAGCTCAATAGATGTTATTTCAGCTGAGGATATGTTATCTCTCATAGCTACTAAACGAGTTCAGAATATTGCTGTTTCGGATGCTATGCTTTCACTAGCCATATCCTATGCACTACAAGCACGCACTGTAGGGCATGGTGCAGAATACGTATTGCTGCAAGTTATGAAATCTCTTGCAGTTCTTGATGGCAGCTCGTACTGCAAGCCAATCCATGCAGACCGAGCCGCTTTATATGTTTTGCCCCATCGTATGAAGCGAGATGAAGCATCAGAATCTCAATCATCACAAGGGGATAATGGAAGCAGTACAAACGACCAAAATCAGTTGCAGAAGAATACTGAAATAGCAGAGGACTCTGATGTAGATAACTCGAGTAATTCGGGTGGAGAAGATTCTAATGGTGATGAATCCAATCCCAATGAATCAGATAATTCCAATAATGATATAAGTGGTACCGAAGATGGAGCGTCTAATCAAGACGTATCCGGCAACGCTAATCAAGAAGAAACTAGCGACACTAATGACGCTAACCCTAAGGAACCTGATAGTTCTGATTCAAGAAAGCACTGATGCTGATGTATCTAACGGGCTATCTTCTGTATCCTTGCCTGATACTGTTGCCCGTATAGCTAACCAGATGTTTCATTGGAAATTACAGTCTTATAAGACGGTAGACCGCCAGTATCGTAAGGGTTCTGGTCGTCGCCTCATGACTAAGACAAAGGACACTCGAGGCCGCATGATTCGAGCCTATCAAGATGAACATGCTCTTGAGGACTTGGCCTTAGTCGATACATTGCGAGCGGCAGCACCCTACCAACGGTTGCGAGCTGCTGTTAAGGTGGAACAAGAAACACAATCTACGCAGTCTCTGCCATTAGAACAGCAAGAAGCTAAGGGATTATCTATAGTGATAAAACCACAGGACTATCGCCGTAAAGCTCGAGAAAAACGTATTGGTGCATACCAGCTCTTTGTGGTGGATGCTAGCGGTTCTATGGCGGCGCGGCATCGCATGGAGGCCACAAAATCCGCTATTTTGAGCCTCTTACGTGATTCCTATATCCATCGTGATTCAGTAGGACTCATTGCCTTTCGCAAGGAATCGGCAGAGGTGTTATTGCCGTTCACCCGTAGCGTAGAGCGCGCAGAGCGACTATTAGCCTCTATGCCTACAGGTGGTAAAACGCCATTAGCTCACGGTTTACGCATGGCCTACACCATGTGCGATAGATTGTTGCGTGCCCATCGGGCAGAACGCATTCAGATTATATGTATCACCGATGGACGTGCTACGTCGGGGGACTTAGAGGATCCCGTAGCAGAGGCCAAACAATGGGCTCGCATCCTTGGGACCTTGCCTGTAGATTGCATCGTTATCGACACGGAAACGGGCTTTATCAAGCTAGGCCTAGCTAAGGAATTATGTCAATTAATGAATGGCAGTTATTACGCCATGGATACTATTACGGCGGATGGTATATTACGAGTATCGCGGAGGTAGATCATGAGTCGTCTCATGTATATTTCTAATTTAGGAAAACAAATCCAATATATAGAACAGGCTGTTGCCACCTATCCTGAATTGATACAGGGTGAGGTGGACATCTGTAATATGAAAAAACAGCCCCTTTGGGATGAGGATTTTGAAAGCCGCCTACGCGCTGCAGATGTCGTTCTCGTAACGAATATGGGGGTTGGCTTAGATTCGCCATTTTTAGAACGTCTAGAGCGTTGGCTGTATGCACATCATTCTAAGTATTGGATTGATGTGGTAGAGCCTAAGAAAACAGATATTCTCTATCGCAATATAGACGAAAATCAACGGAGATTTCTTGAAAGCTATCGCCGCACCAGTGGCGTCATGAACTATGTGCGCCTTATTAACGGTGCTTTCAGTACAAAACCAATCTCCGAATGGGAGGAACCTGACCACATTCCGTGGCAAGCCATCATGGGCCGCGATGGAAATATCTACGAAACCTATGATGAGTTCATGGAGGCCGAAGGAAATCCAGATTGGCCGTCCATCGCGGTGTATTTCTATCGCGACGAATGGATTATGGGGGATATTGAGTATCAACAGGCCTTATTCGAAGAGATTTATAAACATGGTTACAACCCGATTATCTTTTATGGACAGTATGGCTCGAATCCTCGTGTAGGCATTCCTAATATGAAGCTGTCCATGAATCATCTCTTTGGTAAGGATGTATTCCCCTTTGATGTGCTCATAAATACTTGTAAATTCTCCTATCAGTCCTTAGGGGCGCAAACTTTGGAGGAATTAAAGTTACAGGATGTGCCTATCATTCAGGGCTATACCATATACATGGATGAGAAAACCTGGGCTGCAGACCCGCAAGGCGTGACGCCTTTGGACGTGAATTTATCTATATCACAACCTGAGCTCGATGGCGTCATTCAGGGTGGCGTCGTGGCGTGTCAAACCTTTGATGAGCGTGGTCACTATGTGTATCTACCTGTAAAAGAACGCATTGCTGCTATTGTAGAGCGGGCCATTAAATGGTCTAAATTACGACATATTCCAGTATCGGAGCGAAAGGTAGCTATTATCTTGCATAACTATCCGCCTAAAAACTCCAATATTGGGTCCGCTGCAGGACTTGATACGCCTGAATCGGTACGACGACTATTACAGGTCATGCAAGACGAGGGCTATACCGTAGATACTGTGCCAGAAACGAGTGCAGAGTTGATGGATATAGTCACATCTCATATGACGAATGACAGGTCTATGCTCACTGATGAGCTCTTAGCTTCTGCAGAAGGGCGTTTGAGTAGTGCTGATTACAAAGCGTATTTTGAAACGCTGCCAGCAGATACGCAAAAGTCTATGGTCGAGTCTTGGGGCGCGGCGCCTGGAGATGTATTCGTCTACGATGATGAGGTTATTATCCCGGGTTTCTCCAATGGCAATCTATGGATTACGGTGCAGCCACCTCGTGGTTTTGGGGAAAATGTATCTGCTATTTACCACGACCCCTGTTTGCCACCACCGCATCAGTACTTGGCCTTCTACCACTGGGTTCGGAACGTCTTTCGAAGCGGATGCAGTCATTCATGTAGGTACTCATGGTTCCTTAGAATGGCTCCCAGGTCAAGGGAGCAGGCCTCAGTGCTAGTTGCTATCCTGAAATTGGTATATCCTCGTTACCTAATATTTACCCGTACTGGACGACTATTATTGGTGAAGGTATCCAAGCTAAAGCGGCGCAGCTCCGCTTGTTTAGTGGGGCATCTGTCGCCACCGATGACGACGGCTGGTCTATATGATGAGTTTGAAGAACTAGAAGCCTTACTCGATGAACATAGTCATTTTGAGCAAGAGCATCCTGAGAGTGTATCGGATATAGAGAACGTGATTCGAGAGAAAGCCATGGCGTGTCATCTCATCGATGAAGAACAAGGCGCTGCAATGGAGATGGACGATCTTATTACAGCTGTCCATGAAAAGTTAAGCGACCTAAAGCATATGCAGATGAGAAATGGCTTGCACATTTTAGGGCAGGGACCTGAAGGTGTAGAGCTAGAGGAATTTATTACCGCCATTGTACGGACGCCACAAGGGGATATTGCATCGGGTCTTGAAATCTTAGCCGAAGAATTAGGTTATGATTGGTCCTATATAGAGCAACATGCAGGGGACGTAAATGACGAGGGGATTCGTTATAGTCACATCATTGATCAAATTTGGAACGAACTGCGTGCGTTTGTAAGGTATGTGGTGAATACACCAGATTATACAGTACCAGAACGGCTAGCGCCTTTGGCTGCAGTCATTGTGCGCGAGTATATACCTAAATTAGGGCAAACAAAGAATGAGATTACATCCATTTCGCAGGGCTTGCAGGGCAAATATGTTGAACCCGGCCCTGGTGGGGCTCCTTCCAGCGGTCAAGTTGATGTATTGCCTACGGGGCGTAACTTCTATGGCCTCGATGAACGGGCACTACCCACAAAGATTGCTTATCAGCTAGGGATAGACTTGGCAGACCAAGTCATTGCTGACTATATCTTAAATGAACAACGGTACCCTGAAACGGTAGGCATCATTCTCTGGGCTAGTAGCAACTCTAGAAGTCACGGTCAGTGTTTGGGTGAATTTCTTTACATGTTGGGCGTTCGCCCTAAATGGCAGTCCAATGGTCGCATTTCAGGCCTAGAGGTGATTCCTTTAGAAGAATTACAACGACCTCGTATCGACGTAATGGGTCGCATCAGTGGCCTTATTCGAGATATGATGCCTACTGCCATTAGCTGGCTCGACAAGGCCGTGGAAATGGTGTCAGAACTAGATGAGTCCCCAGATGATAACTATGTGAAAAAACATATTCACGATGATGTAGATTGGCTCGTGGAGCAAGGTGAGGATCCTTTGTTGGCTACTAAAAAGGCGCGACTCCGTATCTTCGGTGACCCGCCACAGGCCTATGGCACCGGTGTGGGCGCCTTGATTGAAGGCAAAAACTGGCAGTCCGTAGAAGATATTGCGCAAGTGTATAGCAAGTGGAGTAGCTTTCACCTGCACAAGGATATTCCTCAGGATATGCGCTTATTCCAGCGTCGACTCACCACGATGGATGTGACCATTAAGAACGAAGATAATCGAGAAACGCATATTATGAGCGCTGACGATTATTATAGCTATCACGTGGTCTCATTGCAGCGGTGCGGACTGCAAAGGGCAGTGCGCCTCGCGCCTATGTGGGCGATAGCTCAGACCGTAGCCGCGTTGTGATGCGATCTTTAGGCGATGAAATCCGTCGTGTTGTACAAGGGGAAACTCAGAATCCTAAATTTATTCAAGCCATGATGAAACATGGCTATAAAGGGGCATCGGATATGTCGAATGTGGTATCTCATAGCTTTGGCTGGGATGCGACGAGCGATATCGTGCCCGACTGGGTCTATGAAGGTTATGCTAACAAGTATGCCTTTAGATACAACGGTGCAAGACTGGATGCGTGATGTAAATCCGTGGGCCTTGCAGCGCATTGCCGAAATTTTGTTAGAGGCCGCTCAACGTGGCTACTGGGATGCATCTCCAACGATGCTAGAGAATTTGCAGTCCTTATATATTTCCATAGAAGGTGTTATAGAAGGTCGTTAGTATGAAACAAAGAATATCTATTATATGTACCATAGTCATGATGGTACTTCTGGTGTTCGGCTGTGGTCCTAAACAGATGGGAACTACGGGCGCCACACATCAGGTGACGGATGGTACAGGCACTGTTGTTACGGTGCCGACTGAACCTAAGCGCATCGTTCCTATCGCTGCTAGCACAGAGGATATCGTCCTATCCTTGGTTGATCCAAGCCGCGTAGCCGCTGTTGGTACGGTACCTAATAATGTGCCCGACGCGTCGGCTAAGGTAGAGAAACATGTGAAAGCATCTACTGAGTCCATGCTCTCTGTACAGCCAGATTTAGTATTAATTCCTAATTGGGTGTCTCCCGATGCGATTGGGGAAATGCGGAATATGCAGATTCCTATTTACGTGTATAAGACGCCTACAACGGTAGAAGAGGCAAAATCTGTTATTCACGAGATTGCTGGTCTACTACACGCCTCTGATGAATCCATGATTGCCAGCATGGATGCAGATTTGAAAACTGTAGAAGAATTGGCCAATAAGCATAGTGGAGAACGTCCTTTGGTGGCGTTTTATTCCCAATTTGGTTTAACAGGCGGCAAGGGTTCAACCTTTGATGATATGTGTAACTATTTGAAGGTAACCAATGCGGCCGCTCAAATAGGGTTAGGCCCTTTTGATAATGGGACGAGTGAGGATTTAATTAAATCGAATCCAGATATCATTTTTATCCCATCGGTGGCCTATACTTCGGATGGCACTACGCCAGCAACGGCAGATCAGCTTTATTCTGATCCTGCGTTGCAAGGTGTTAAGGCCATCGCCAATCGTCGTGTGTATCTTGTAGATTCCTCGCAGGTCATGAGTTATTCTCAATTTATGACCCGTGCAATGGTATCTATGGCACAAAATATTTATAGTATGTAATTTATAGTTTGATGTGTGTGGAGGGTTTTATGAAAGTATCAAAGAAACAACGTTTATCTCTATATGTGGGATTAGCTCTTGTATTTGGTAGCACAATTAGTGCACCTAGCGTATTAGCTGCTGATGCACAAGATTCTCATACCATTGTCGTTACTGCAACGCGTAGTGAACAACAGCTTTCACAAGTACCAGCTAGCGTAGGTGTAGTCACAGGCGACGATATCCGCGAACGTCACGCGACTAAACATGAATGAAGCGATGCGTATCGTACCGGGGTGTAGATATCAATACGTACGGTGGTGGCGTAGGGTTACACGAATTCTAATGCGTTCCGTATTAATGGTTCCGACCAAGTACTATATTTAGTGGACGGTATCAATATGGGCGCGGCTGGCGTGAATCCACCGATGACAATTTTGAAAGATATGTCTAGCATTGACCGCGTAGAAGTTCAACGTGGTGCAGGTTCTACATTATACGGTTCTGGTGCCATCGGTGGTGTGGTCAACGTAATCACGGCGAAACCTGAAGAAGGTGTTCAAACTAAGCTTCGTATGATGGGGGGCAGCAATGATTTAGAACAATACGCTCTCTTGAACGAAGGTAGCAAAAAGGATTGGTACTGGCGTGTAGGGTACCAAAAAGATATCATCGGTTCCTATAAAGATGGTCATGGTAAACGCATTCCGCAACATGGCAACAGCCATACGGGTTCCTTCATGGTAGGCAACAAAATCAATGACAAAAATGATGTGAAGGTATTCTATGATACCTATCGTGGTGATGCGATGTATTCTGACCATATGGGGCGCCTTAATCACATTCGTTACGGTACAGAAGCAAGTGATTCCCTCCGTGCTGTTTGGAATAATAACATCAATAAACGTTGGAGCCATCAATTGTACGTATTAGATAATCATTATAAAACTAAATATGATGGTTATTTAACAGATATTAAGACTCGTGCGTTTGGTGACCAAGTGACGTATAAAGCAAAAGATCATACCGTAGTTGGCGGTATTGATTGGCGTCAAGATAAGGTGCTTAATATGGGTGGTGTAAAACTTACGAACACATCTTACTTCGTACAAGATGAGTGGAAGGTTGCTCCAAAATGGACTGTAATTCCAGGTGTTCGCGTTGACCATCACTCTGCATTTGGTACACATACATCTCCATCCATTAGCGTTGGCTACGATGTGAATGCTAAAACGAATGTATATGCAGCGTATAAAGAATACTTCTTGGCTCCTACACCATATCAACTCTTTGATGGCATAAATGGCAACCGCAATTTGAAACCTGAAACTGGTCATGAATGGAGCGTAGGTGTTCATCATAAATTTGGTAAAACTTGGAACAGCAATCTCAGCTTCTTTAGTCGCAGTACAAAAGATAAAATTGGTTGGGTAATGACAAACCCTGCACATTCTCTGGTAATAAAAACTTTGATACAGAAAAGGCGCATGGTATCAATGCAGATGTACGCAAACAGTTAACGAAACATGTATCTGCCCGCCTCGGTTATACATATACTCATATCGATGCAACACCAACACGTAAAGCAAATCGCGATGGTTATATACCTAAACATGCAGTCAATGCAGGTCTCGATTACAACGATGCTAAATGGGATGCTCATTTGGATATTCGCGGTGTCATCGACCGTCCAGGTCCTGCGGCTAATATCTTCCCTCGTACAACATATTGGATTACTGATATTAGTGCTAACTATCGCGTGCGTGAAAATGTGACTGTATTTGGTCGCATCAATAACCTATTTGATACATACTATGCAGAACAATCTAACGTTCGTTGGGGCCACGCTGGTGATTGGTGGACAGGTCAAGGTCGCAACTTCCGCTTTGGTGTAGAGGTTACAATCTAAGAATTGTATAAAAAATAAGAAAATTGATAAGGCTATTAGTTAATATGATTAAAACTATAGATTTTTCTATAGTAAAAAGCTCTATAATAGAATGTATCTATATATATCCATGTATATGTATCATTTTTTTGTAAAGCGTATTTAGAGGAGTTGGATTCTGTATGGAACTACCGGTTTTTATCCCCGTATATGATGGCTCGCAAAGCCGTCCGGGATCCGCATGGGGACAAATTAAATTTTTTGGAACGAAAGGACCCACCTGTTTTTGGTAAATGGTTCAATTGGCAATGTTATGCGTCCTATGCATCCCGCCATGCAGCGCCGACTATTTACATTAGGAAGTGACCAAATAGTCCTTTCAATACGGGCATCGTACCATATGTGCCTACAACGGGTACTGATGAATGTCGCGAAGCATTTCTTTGCATATTTTGCGCAGTCAAGGCTTTGATACAACGGGCCTTAATGTACTCGTTACAGATGGGTGCGTCCATGGCGATGGAAATCATCATGCTCGGTGTTTGTGGCGGTGCAGGGTGAAGAGGAACGTCCTCTTGATGTTCAACCCTTCCTACACGAACTACGATGCTGTAGGTCAACGTATCGGCCGTAAAACAGTGGCTGTAGAACGTAGCCTTAATGAAAATGGCGAGTTCGAATTGCCATCCATTGAAACCGTGGAAAAACGCATTATGGAAACAAAACCAGGGTGCACTCTTGATTATCCCTTATGATAATCCAACGGGTCAGCTATTCAGCAAGGAAACCTTGATTGAATATGCAACATTGTGTGTAAAACACAATTTATGGATTATTTCCGACGAAGCCTATCGCGAATTGGCATATCAAAAAGGTAAAGAAACATCTAGTATTTGGACATTGACGAACAAGGATGTGCCTGGCATAGAAGGTCGTCGTATTAGCCTTGAAACGGCTTCTAAGGTATGGAATGCTTGTGGCCTTCGCATTGGCGCTATCATTACGGACAATGCATTGTGCTATGAAAAATCCGTTGCTGAATATACAGCAAACCTCAGCGCAAATACATTAGGTCAATATATTTTTGGTGCCTTAGCACATGAAAGCTACGCTGAGCTTCATAACTGGTATGAGCAACAACGTGATTACTACCGCCAAATGATCTTTGAACTTCATAAAGGCTTTAAAGATGAAGAGCCAGAGTTTCATTATTTCTAAATCCAGAAGCGTCCATCTACTTTCGTTATCGATGTGCGCAATGTAGCAAAACCTGGATTTGATGGCGTAGAATTTCGCTGCTTGGTGTGCTGAACATGGCCGTGTAACCTTGGATGATGGCAATGACTATACATTGCTCATGGCTCCGCTAAATGGTTTCTATAGTGGCTTAAATGGCGACACTAACCCTGGTAAAACACAACTTCGCGTATCATTCTGCGAAAACCCAGAACTTTTAAAACTAGCGCCTGTATTGCTATCTAAATTATTTAGAGCATACGAAGCACAACGATAAATAAAATGGATATAGAACTATATGCTGCATTAACAGATCCTATTGAGTATGTACTAGATGAGGCTGATTCTGCGGCAAAAGAAAGTAAAGTTAGATTCTCTGGCACCGATGTTTTTCGTCGTGTAAGGGAGAGAATCGATAGAACAGAAAAATAAATGTAAAAGGAGCTATAATGCTGAGAATAACTCTGGCATTATAGCTCCTTTTATGTGTCCTATGAAAGCAGTGGTAGGATGTGGTATTTAGGTGTTATCGTTTTTCATGGTCGAGTCCCTTAGTTGCGATACCAATAGCCTGTTCTTTGCTTCAGGCATAGAACTATCCTCTATTGATGGATAGGATGTATCGTCTAAGGTTACTGTTTCCAATAATTTGTCGATATTATCGGCTTGGATGGATACTTCTTTATTGTACCAGTCGCCAAACTCGCGGATAACTTTTTCATTGCGTCTATAGTAGGTGTATTGGTCAATTTTGCGCGATTCCACAAGGTCTGCACGTTCTAGCATAGTCATAAATGTGGATACAGACGATTGCGATACACCACAGCGCTTTTGAATACTTTTAACGCTGACGCTGTTTGAAAAGTCGATAAGAGTATTAGTGTGTACTTGAACACCGAATTCTTGCTCGGGGTGCTTCAACCACAATATAATATCTAACCGATGGGGATTTGATAATGCCTTTAGAATTCTTTGCGGATCCATATGGCCTCCTTTTTTAGGTACATACTAAATATTGAGTGCCTTACTTTGACCGTGGTCTTGCATTATGCGGTCGTATTATACGTGTCTTGCTCCGTATATATATGCTTTCTTAATATTATCATACGCCAATTTTTTGTGAAAGCTAGAAAAATTTATAAATTTTTTGAGGACGGCTGTAGGGGGATTCTAAAAGCCTCCACTGGCCAGGTCTGTTCCTTCGGAACAGGGCCAAAGTCGTTTTTAGAATCTCCCTACAGCCTCTCAAAAACTTTAGGTGTGAGAGGGAAAGGCCTCTTTTTTTATTTTTCTTATAAAATTTTTCATGTACATGTGGTATGTTAAAAAAAGGTATTTTTCAATCTGTATCGTGAATATATAATATATAGACTTATGTAAGTTAGGCTTTCATAAAAAGGAGCTGAGTATATGGCAATAGATCGAAATGAAACATTTGATGTCATCGTCGTTGGTGCAGGGCCGGCAGGTGCTGCAGCGGCGTTGCGGTTGGCGGAGCAGCGTGTAAAGGTGTTGCTCATCGAGCGTGGGATGGCGCCAGGTGCTAAGAATATGATGGGCGGTCGTATTTATACGCATTCGTTAGAGAAGTTGATGCCTGATTTTAGGGACCGTGCGCCTCTTGAAAGAAAGGTGACGAAGGAACGCATTTCCATCGGTGCTGGCAATGAGATGACAACCATTGAATATAGTTGCCAAGATGTGAAAGAAAAGTGAAGAGTCCTACGTTGTGTTGCGTGCTAAATTTGATAAATGGCTCGCTGAAGAGGCTGAGAAAAAAAGGGGCTTTGCTCGTTTCTAATGTACAGGTAACGGAGCTTATCACGGAAGGTGAAGGCAAGAATCGCCGCGTTGTCGGTGTTCGTTGTCACGATGATGAGGTGTATGCTAAAGCTTGTTATCATCGCAGAAGGTGCTAATACAGTGCTCTTAGAAGAGGCTGGTTTAACTGGCCCGACCGATCCTAAGACGATGGCAGTCGGTGTAAAAGAGGTGTATAAACTTAAAAAAGAGGACCTCGAAAATCGCCTTATGTTATCTGGTGACGAAGGAATGGCTTGGCTCACCTTGGGGGACATGACAGATGGTCTCCTTGGTGGTGGCTTTATTTATACCAATAAAGATAGTCTATCTGTAGGTATGGTTGTAGGTCTTGAAGACATCGGTTCTGCGGGCAAATCCGTAGACGAAATGCTAGAGGCTTTCACTAGTCATCCTAGAATTGCACCGCTCTTGAAAAATGGTCAATTAAAGGAGCACAGTGCACATCTCGTGCCTGAAGGTGGCTATAAAGCGATGCCGAAATTGGGCGGTAATGGTTACATCATCGTGGGCGATGCGGCGCGTATGTGTATGAATCTCGGTTATACAATTCGTGGCATGGACCTTGCCATTGAGTCCGGTATATGCGCGGCGGATGCAGTTAATGTGGCGTTGCGCGATGAAAAATATGGACCGTGTACCAAAAATTATATGAAAAAAACAAATCAAGGCGTCTTGGTTGCGTCATGATTTAAAATTGTATAAACATGTACCGAAATTCTTGGGCACAAATCCTCGTATTTTCAAGGTGTACCCTGCATTTGTAAACAATATTATGCATGACGTATTCACCGTGAATGGCAATGGTGCGGTGCCGTTGATGAAAAAAATTGTTGCACCGCGTGAGCGACGTAGGCCTATTCAAATTGATTCGTGATGCTTGGAAAGGGGTGCGTTCCCTATGAAATTAGAAGAGCGTTTGGGCGCCAATAAATACTATGTAGACGAAACGTGTCCTCACATCATTATTGATGGTGAAAGCGTAAGTCGAGAAGAGGCGATGAAACTCGTTAATGGTTGTCCCGCAGGACTATATACATTACAAGAAGATGGCAAGCTAGCCTTTGATTTTGCGGGCTGCCTCGAATGTGGAACATGTCGCGTATTATGTGGACACAGTGTTGTTAAGACTTGGAAATATCCTCGTAACGCCAAGGGCGTAGAGTTTAGACAGGGGTGAGTGCATGGAATTATTAGTCTGTATAAAACAAGTTCCGGATACATCGGAAATCAAGCTAGATCCGGAAACAAATAATCTCATCCGCACAGGCCTGCCTAGTATTGTAAACCCTGACGATATGCATGCGTTAGAGGCGGCTCTTGCGGTGAAAGACCAATATGAAGGTAGTCGTGTAACCGTTCTATCCATGGGCCCTCCACAGGCTGAAGAAGCGCTTCGCCAGTGTTTGTCCCTCGGCGCCGATGATGCGGTACTCGTTACAGACCGCGCGTTCGGTGGTGCCGATACATTGGCTACTAGTTATACCATTGCGTCTGCTATCCGTCATATTCAACGGACTATGAACCGTCAATTCCAAATTATCTTCTGCGGTAAGCAGGCTATCGATGGCGATACGGCACAAGTAGGCCCTCAAATTGCAGAGGAACTCGGTATGGCACAAGCTACCTATGCCTGTGAACTATCCGTTGATCAAGCTGCACAAAAAGCAGTTGTGAAACGGCAACATGAAAATGGCTATGAAATCGTAGAGGTTCCGTTGCCATTGCTTGTAACAGCTACAGCTGAACTCAATGAACCACGTCAACCAGGTCTTTGGAGCTCCATTTACGCAAAACGATATACCATCTCTCATATCACATTGCGTGATATGCCTCATATTGATGAAAGCCGCATTGGCCTTACAGGCTCTCCTACGCGTGTGCGCAAGGTGTATCAACCACCGCTTCGTGGTAAGGTAGAAATGCTTTCATCCATCGATGAAGGCGCAAAAAAGGTGCTTGAATTAGCATACCACATCAAGCCTGAAAAATTCGCCCATCTCTTGGTGCCTAGTGATGTACCTGTTGTAGAGTCTACAGAGGATGAAGGGGTTGATGTAAAAGATCCTGTGCAACGTGCTGCATCTGTTGAAAGCGTAGCGCCTAGCGAAGCAAAGGTAGAAGAGGTAAAACCAAATACATTTGCCGCAGAGGCTGTTAAAAGTGCTGATGTTTCCAAAGGAGGTGACCGATAATGGCCGTTACTAATTTTGATGAATATAGAGATGTCTATGTAGTAGCGGATACCATCGATGACGTTGTGCATCCCGTTACGTACGAATTGATCGGTCAGGCTCGCCGCATTGCTAAGGAATTGGGCCAGCTCGTTCAAGTTATGCTCCTTGGTGAAAACGTTCAAGCTGAGGCGGAGGAACTTGTAGCTCATGGCGCCGATATTGTTCACGTTTTTGAAAGTCCCCTCTTGAAATACTATACAACGGATGGCTATACAAAGGTATTGACGGATTTCTTTGAAGACCATAAACCGAATATCCTATTGATTGGTGCAACCAACAATGGCCGTGACCTAGCACCACGCATGTCTGGTCGTATGCAAAATGGTGTTGTTGCAGACTGTACAATCTTGACAGTAGATACAAAATGAAGGCCTTGTAGAATGGACTCGTCCTGCCTTAGGTGGCAATATCTTGGCTGAAATTATTTCGCCAAACCATCGTCCACAAATGGGCTCTGTTCGTCCCTAACGTATTTAAAAAAACCTGAACGCATCGCAGATAGCTGGGGTCGTATCCAAATTGAACAATTTGACCTCAAGCCTGAAGACATTCGCATGAAGCGTTTAGACTTTATTCCGTTCAGTAAAGATGGTTACAATATCCAAGAAGCAGATATCATCGTAGCTGGCGGTCGTGGTATGGGTTCAAAGGAAAACTTTGATAAACTCTACGAACTCGCTGATGCTATCGGCGGCGTCGTAGGTGCTACCCGTCCACTCGTTGAAAAAAAGGCTGGATTGAATTGCCATACCAAGTAGGCCAAACAGGTAAAACCGTAAGCCCTAAACTATACTTGGCATTTGGTATCTCTGGCGCTATCCAACACGTGAGCGGCATCTCCGGTGCTGATACAATCGTGGCTATTAACAACGATCCGAAGGCGGAAATATTCCAACACGCGAACTATGGGATTATTGGGGATTGTATGGAAGTGCTAAAATGATATGTTGGCGCATCTGAAATAAAACTATATAAATGATTACAAAGGATTACCGTCCCGAAAGGCTCCATAGTGACCTAAGTCGCTTCCGAAACGGTAATCCTTTTTCATCTCTATACGATTTCCTTTCAGATGCGTCAATATGTCATTTGGGGAAGGGCGGAATGGGAGGTGTAGCGCCCAAGGCGGCTTCGAATAGGTATCTCTATTTATTTTCTAGCTGTAGTAGGGCTCAATTATTACCTGTATCAACTTATGTATACACTGTTTTTATAGATTATAGGGGGTAGGGTAGCGTTTTTTTATTTTCATAATGGTATAATGAACTTGATAGAATAAAACGGATTGATGATGAGGAGGCTTTCATGGCTCGTAATGTTTTTGTCACTGGTGCAACGTCTGGTATTGGTCTTTGTATTGCTGAGACTTATGCAAAGCATGGCGATAATGTGTTGATTTCTGGTCGTCGTGTTGAGTTATTGGACGAGGTACAGGCTCGTTTGTCTAAGGAGCATGGCGTGCGTGTTGAGACTTTAGTTCTTGATGTGCGTAGTCGCGAGGCTGTTAAAAGCAAGGTTCCTGCTGCTATTGAGGCTTTTGGTGGCATTGATGTACTTGTAAATAATGCAGGTCTGGCACAAGGGCTCGATCCTTTCCAAGATAGTACCGTAGAAGATGCAGTCACAATGATTAATACGAATGTATTAGGACTTCTTTATGTAACAAAGGCAGTACTACCTTTCATGATTGATAAAAATGAAGGTCATATTGTAAATATGGGTTCTACAGCTGGGATTTACGCATACCCAGGCGGTGCCGTTTACTGTGCAACAAAGGCGGCTGTTAAGATGCTGGCCGATGGCATTCGCATGGATACCATAGCTACAGATATTAAGGTTACTACCATTCAACCAGGCATCGTAGAAACTCCATTTAGTGAAGTACGATTCCACGGTGATGCGGAACGAGCTAAATCTGTATATGCTGGTATTGATGCAATCCAACCAGAGGATGTGGCCGATGTAGTATTGTATGTAACAAACCAACCTAAACGCTTGCAAATCTCTGATGTAACCATCATGGCGAACCAACAAGCGGCAGGCTTTATGGTTCATAAGAAATAACAGACTATTATACTAAACTTGTTAAAATGATATAGGCAGTATTTATTACTTGAAATCCTATATCATTTAGGATATACTCATTAAGCATATTTTAATAAATATAATTTTACAAAACTTGTTTTTGGAGATTGTTGTTATGACAACAAAGATAAAGACATTACTAGTGGCTTCTTTAGCATGTGCAGCTATTGGTTCCTATAGCATTACCAGTGCTAACGAGCCATCTGTTGGGAATCGTTCTGTGCCTATGACTAGTGGGATTTCAGTTGAACCTAGGGAACCAAATTTTTATTATGCCGAGTCCTGTACATGTGTTCACCACAGTTAAAGAAGCGGCGGAGTATATGAATATTACACCTCAGATGCCAAAGTTGTTACCTGTAGGCTTTAATATTCAATCTGTCATCACTTTAGAGAAAGATATATTACAAGTTGTGTATGTTTACAAATCTGGTGCGGAGCCATATTATAATCATGATGGAGGCGCATATATTATATATCGTTCATCTAAGTTAACTGGTGATATCAGTGGTGACCATAAAATTCATAAGGTGATAGAAACTGAACGTGTAGACGGTATGAAGGTTACTTTCAAAGGCAGTGACAAAATGGTTTATCTTGCATCGTGGATGAAAGATGGACAAAATCATTCTTTAGATTTTTATCGCCCCGTTACACGAGATGTGGTAAAAGCTATTATCCGTAATATTGTTGAGGAAAAATCACATATAAAATAAATGTGTTTTTAATAATTTTTTTATTGACCGAAGGGAGATTATACTCATGGTTAAAAAATTTGTATTAATGGCAGTTGCGTGTGCTTGTGTAGGTTCTTACACTGTTGCTGGTGCACAAGGTACTTTTTGATGTAAAACCAGATCCAGCTAAACCTGTAGTTGCAGAACAGGCAGCGCCTATGGTTGGTATGCTAAGTCCCAATTCATGAATTCGCTACTATTAATGAAGCTGCGAAATACATGAATATTATGCCTCATCTACCTAAAGTATTACCTGTAGGCTATAATGTTGAGTCTGTAAGTACAATCAATAAAGATGTTTTGCAAGTTGTGTATGTTTACCAAGCTGGTGAAGATGCAACGCGGAACCAAGCGGCAGGTAAGCGTATCATTTATCGCGTAGGTACTACAAAAAGGTGATATCAGTGGTAATTATAAGGATTATCGCGTTACAGCTACAGAAAAAGGTAAACGGTACAAAGGTTACTTTCAAAGGTGGCGAAAAAAATGGTATACCTCGCTGGTTGGACAAAAGATGGTCAAAACCATGCGATGTACTTTTGAACGTCCTGTAAATCGCGATATGGCAAAAGCGATCATTGCTAATACAGTTGCACCAAAATCACATATGAAATAATACAGCCTGATACAAACTATTCTTGATGGAATGGCATGCGAGCTGTGGTGAAGCACTCGCATGGACACTGTAAGGGTTATATAAGAAGCGGCTCCTCTTATGAGGGGCCGTTTTTGTTTTGGTATGCAAAACTTTCATAATGATAATGATTCTAAATACCCGTATGGGTATATCTATCTTAGTATTACATTGATAGAATATAAATATAGCTATTTTGTGATAAAGAAGGCAGGTGATGTGTTGTATCGATTGATATTACAACGTTTAGCAAGTATTGTAGGTATTTTATTGGTAGTTACTATCGGTACATTTGTATTGATAAAATTATCCCCTATCGATCCTGTATCGATGAAGTTTAATCTTGTAGGGGCTACACCAGATCCAGTTGTAGTTGCACAGATACGAGAGCAGTTAGGGGCTCAATGACCCTTGGTGGCAACAATATCTACGTTGGTTAGGTCAAATTGTACAAGGTGACTTTGGTGAGTCTATTCTGTATGCTTTACCAGTAGTGACCATTCTTGGTGGCGCCTTGCCTAATACCTTGGGGCTAGTATCCTTAGCTCTTGTTATAGGTATCGCTGTAACTATCCCTCTTGGCATATTATCTGCAAAGTATCAAGACTCATGGATTGATCATGGGGTTCGTCTCGTAACATTCCTAGCATTAGCAATCCCTGGGTTCTGGGTCGGTTTATTATTACTGTACTTATTCGGTGTTAAATTACAGCTAGTGTCGGTAACGAATACCAATGGCTTTTCTGCCTATGTATTGCCCGCGGTAACCCTTGCTTTATGGATATGTGGCCTCTATATTCGTCGATTGCGCAATGCTATTTTAGAAGTGTCGCGACAGCCCTTTGTACAGGGGGCGCGAGCATTAGGCTTGCCAGAATGGATGGTCTACACCCGTTACATATTCCCTCATGTGGGACTTATGTTGTTGCCTATGATGGGGGTAACTATGGGCGCTATGCTAGGTGGGTCTGCTGTTATTGAAACGGTATTCTCCATAAAAGGTATTGGTTACATGATGGTACAAGGCATTATGGCTCGCGATTATATATTGATGCAAGGTTATATCATCTGGATTACCTTGGTGTTCATTGTAATTAATATCATCATTGATGTATTGAGTGTTTGGCTGAATCCGAAGCGAAGAGCCGCTATAAAAGGAGGCTCTTATGAATAGACAAAAGCCCTATACTTTATACGTTATGTTGGTATTAGCAGCTCTGTGGATTGCATTTTTCTTATGCGCTCCCTATATAGCACCATTTGATCCTGAAACGACGAGTATCGTGGACCGCTTACAAGACATTAGTAGTACCCATCTATTAGGTACTGACCAACTCGGTCGTGATGTGTGGTCTCGTATTTTGTACGGTGGTAAAGCCTCTTTAGGGATTGCTTTCACCATCATTGGCATTAGTGGGGCCATCGGTATCGCTATTGGTGGGTTAGCAGGATTCTCTACACCTAGCATTGACCGTTGGTTATCTCGCTTGATTGATTTGGTACTAGGGTTTCCGAACATGGTGATTGCCATTGCTTTCATCGGTATTATGGGACCTAGCATAACGAATGTAATCATTTCCTTGTGCATTACGAAATGGGCGGAATATGCCCGTATCACTAGAGGCCTCGTACAGATTGAACGCCACGCGGAGTACATTACCTTTGCTCGTATGTCAGGTGCTTCAAATCTACGAATTCTGTGGCGCTATATTCTGCCGAATGTATTGCCACCGTTGGTGATCGTTATTATTCAACATTTAGGGTGACGCCATCATTTTTGGTAGCCAGTTTCTCGCTCATAGGCATCGGTGTGCAACCGCCGGATCCGGAGTGGGGCGCTATCTTGTTGAGCTCCCGAGATTTTTCTACAAACGGCGCCGTGGCTGTTAATTTACCCAGGGGCTCGCTATTTTTTCATTACTGTTGTTTTATTTAACTATATTGGCGATGCGTTGCGGGATGCCCTCGATGTATCTCGTTAACCGTGCTGTGTATAGATTTTTTATGGTGAAAGCCTCGACGAGGCAATGTATTTTAAAGGAGATATTATGAAACGTTGGTTATTAGCATGTTTATCCATGCTATGCATGGTAGCCCTCTTAGTTGGCTGTGGCAACGATGCTGCTAAAGACGGCAAACAAGGGAAGCATATGAATGTTGGTTTGTATTGGTTTGGTGAAACATTAGACCCAACTCACGAATGGGATGCGTGGACATTGACTCGCATCGGTGCAGGTGAAACATTAGCTGTTGTTACACCGGATATGAAATTTGCCCCACAATTGGCAGATTCTTGGGAAAATGTGGACCCTACAACATGGAAATTCCACATCCGTGAAAAATGTAAAATTCCACAATGGTACTCCGATGACACCTCAAAAGGTAAAAAGAGTCCATTGAGTACACGATGAAACAAAGTGCTCGTTCCGCTAAAAGCTGTTAAAATCGAGTCCATCACAGTAGATGGTCAAAAACTTGATTATTAAAGACTACAGAACCTAATGGTTCCTTGTTATCTAGCTTGACTGAACCTGCTTTTGTTATCATGGATACTGCAGATCTTAAAGATGTAGCATCTAAACCAGTTCTTACAGGCCCTTATAAAATCACTGCTTTCAAAAAAGGTGAAACAATTGAACTTGCAGCCTTCGCAGATTACTGGGGTGGCAAACCAGGTCTTGACACTGTAACTGTAAAAGACATTGAAGACAACAATAAACGCGCTATGGCGTTGCAATCTAAAGACGTAGACGTAATTCAAAAAGTGGACTCTGCTAACCGCAGCTTGTTCAAAGACGGTTTCAATATTCAAGACGTTGCTGGCGTTCGTGTGTTTATGTTGAAAGCAAACCACACAGAAGCATCTCCATTACATGATAAAGCTGTACGTTCCGCTATTGCTCATATCATTAACTATGATTCCATGGCTAAAATCATCGGCAATGGCTCTACACCAGGGGCGGCACCATTCCCGCCATCTGCCAACTTAGGCTATGATGCGATTGCTAATAAACCGATGACAGATGTAGCAAAAGCTGACCAAATCTTGACTCAAGCTGGTTACGCTAAGAATGCAAACGGCATGTATGCAAAAGATGGCAAAGAATTAGCGATTACTATTGCTATTTGGGGTAAAGACACAAGCTTATACGAAGAAATCCAACAAGAATTGAAAAAAGCGGGTATTGCTGTAACTCTTAAGAAATTACAAAGCCCTGATGAAGTAGATACACTTGGTACAGATGGTTTTGATTTGGTGGAACGCAATGTAGTGACTATGTCTACAAACGATCCTTACTGGTTCCTCAGCTTATTCTACAAAACTGGAGCGAAAGCAAACGTTGGCGGCTACACTAATTCTCAAGTAGATGCGTTAATCGACCAATTGTCTGTAACATTTGATCAAAACGAACGCTCTAATATTGCAAAAACAAGCGCAACAAATCTTAGTTGATGACGTAGCAGATATTTATTTGTTGTATCCAAGTGCAACTGTTGTATCCACTACAAAGGTTAAAAATGTACCAGTACATCCAATCGATTACTACTTATTAACAAAGGATTCTACTATTGAATAAATCTGATTGTATCGTATTTAATAAGGTTACAATTTCATATGGTACGGAGCAAGCGGTACGCGATGTATCCTTCTCCGTGCCCAATGGTGAGGTCTTTGCCATCGTTGGTGAAAGCGGATCTGGTAAATCTACCTTGGTCCGTGCCGCCTTTTGGCATGTTGAAACAAGCTAACATTAGCGGCCAAATTTTTGCTAAACGGAACCGATGTTTCTACATTGAGTGATGGTGATTGGCGACAATTGCGGGGCACGAAGATTTCTATGATCTTTCAAAATCCCAGCGCCTATCTAAATCCAAATCGCACCGTAGAAAATCACTTCAAAGATTTATTCCGTGCTCATGATGAAAGCTATGATGTAAGCCGCGTTATAGATATGTTAATCTTGTTCACTTAACTGACGGAGAGCGTATCTTGCAGTCCTATCCGTTTCAGTTGAGCGGTGGTATGCAGCAACGACTAGCTATAGCCTTAAGTCTCATCTTAAAGCCTAGCATCGTATTTGCCGACGAACCAACTAGTGCTTTTAGATATGCTCGTGCAAGCCTCTGTATTAGACCTTATGAAAGAGGTAACACAAGCTCTTGGCGCAACGGTGATTATCGTAACCCATAATATCAAGGCTGCTGCACGTATTGCCAATAGTATTGGGGTTATGAATAAGGGGCAACTCGTTGAAGTGGGAGCTACCGAAGAGGTTATGACACATCCGAAGGATGAGTATACTCGTATTTTGTTAGATTCCGTAATGAAAGTGGTGTAGTATGATTCAACTCGAGAATATATGTAAACAATATACGAACCATAATCATACGGTCCGCGCTGTTGATGATGTATCTTTTTCTGTAGCGGAGAATGAACGGGTAGGTATTGCTGGTGGTAGTGGTTCTGGTAAAAGTACATTGCTTAGGATTATTGCCATGCTAGAAAAACCTACATCTGGCATCTTGCGACTCTTTGGTGAGGAAATCCATTCTATTCAAAATCATACAGAAATATATCGCTCTATGCAGATGATGTTCCAAAATCCCTTGTCAGTGATTCCACCGAGGATGAACTTAGAAGCATTTCTCTTAGAGCCGTATATCAACTATGGGCTTATGGATATAGCCGCTGCAAAGGAAGATATCCGCCAATGGATTAAACATGTAGATCTACCTGAAACCATTGTTCAGAAATACCCTCATGAAGTAAGTGGTGGTCAGCTGCAACGGTTGGTACTGGCAAGGATTATGTTGATGCATCCAAAACTAGTACTCTTTGATGAACCTACATCAGCCCTTGATGCGGTGAACCAAAAGTTGGCGCTAGACCTATTACAAAAACTACATTCGGAACAACCCTTCGGCTATGTGTTCGTCAGCCATGACATCGGACTCTTACAAGCCGTAACAGACCGAATCATCGTTATGAAAGATGGGCAAATCGTAGAAACCATCGAATCAAAACGACTTAAAGAAGCGGTACACCCATATACAAAAGCACTTGTGGAAGCAAGTTTATAAAGAAATGCCCCTGTTTCAAACAGGGGCATTTTTGTATGGAAAAGTGGTTATCTACAATGTGTAGATAACCACTCAAAAAGGTAATATTCTGTTTATAGTATTATACAATTTCTGCTTTTAAATCGATAATATTTTTAGCTGCTACGCAACCAGGGCAGTCGCAGAATTCTGCGCCTTCTGCTTTGATTTCTTTAGCGTGTTGTAATAGGTTAGCTGCGCCTTCTGCGCCAAGGATTTGTGTAGCGAGTTCAGAGCCTGCAAAGCCGATTGTTTCATCGATAAGTGCAATGTTTTGTTCTGCTACGGATACGAGTTGTTTTTGTAAGTTCTTCTTGTTTAGGTGTACCTTCTGCATTAATCCAAGATTGAGCGAATTCCTTTACTGTTTCATTGCTTGTAGGTGCATCTAATAAAGCTTGTACGAGTTGTGTTAATTGTGTATGTGTCATGATGATCTCCTTTGATATAACTAGTAAATATGAGTTTTGAAAAAGATGCACTTTACTATCATATGAGCACCTGTTCCTTTTATTAATTTCATTATAGCACCTACAATAATTTTTGAATAGTAGAATGATTTGCGATAGATACTATCAAATAGGATAGATTTGGGATGTTTACTGAGGGAACTTTTTGATATAATTTTATAATAAAAGCGGATTATCAATGATTGGTGCAACGTAGTTTTATTGAAGTTGTAAAAGATAGACTCAGGATAATATAAATAAATTAACGAGATGGGCAAAAGAGAATGTATATTGGCATTGAAAGGATAAAAGAGTATTTTTTAGCAGTGTGAGAAACTTATCCTGATTTTGCAATGAAGATTTATAATCAATATGAAGATAAAAAGTAATTTGAATTTATGGAGGTAGTAATGAATAAGATCACTTGCATTTGTTTAGGTGTTAGAGACATGGAAAAAAATCAATAAAGTTTTATAGAGATGGTTTAGGATATAAGACTGACTGTAAAGAAAAATAATCCGCCAGTAATATTTTTTGATACGGCAGGGACAAAATTTGAACTATTTCCTTTGGAACAATTAGCAAAAGATATTGATGAAAATAATCCACCAGCGGGAAATGGATTTGTCGGAATTACATTAGCTTACAATGTTGAACATAAAGAAGATGTTGATAATGTTATTGAATTAGTACGAAAATGCTGGGGGAAAAAAATTGTAAAAAGAACCACAAGATGTTTTTTGGGGTGGTTATCATGCATATTTTGCTGATCCAGATGGATATTACTGGGAAGTTGCATGGGGTCCAAACTTTAAGTTTGATGAAAAGGGATTATTGAAATTTTTAGTAGTTAATCTTTGCTCAGGCGTGTCTTCGACATCAGCTTATTATAGACTTATAATCATGCTGTAACTAGTATTATATAGGCATTTGTTCTTTTTAGTGATATAATTTACTTAACATATGTGGTTTGTTTGTAGGGAGTAAATTATGAAGAAGGTAATATGTGCATTAGCTGTACTAGCTTTCATAGGTTCTATCAATATCGCCTCCGCAGATGACATGATGCGGTTTTCGTCTCAATGGTAATTCCATTTACGATCAGCCTTACGGTGATCGAAATGAGTTTCCTTGTCCAGATAGACTTGGAAGTTGCAGCATGACTGATAGCGATTATAGAAGTACTCGTAAAGGTCAATCGCTAGAGGTGTTTGATACTGTATATGAGGCTAATCAACATTTGAACTTTTAAACCGCGGTTGCCCAGGTGGAGTAGAGGGACTCTGCCCTGTACATGTATCCATTGTAGATCACGATGTACTACAAGTGGTGTATGCCTATCATGAGCTTTTAAAAGGAAAATACTTTGACCGTGTAGATGATATGCCAAAGTACATTAAATATCGTGTATCTACTTTATCTGGTAATATCGCAGGCGATTATAAAGGATTACTTACCTCAGAAAACAGAGGTTGTAAATGATATAATTGTTACCTATCGAATGGTGGATGATTTTGTCTATCTAGCCTCTTGGGAATATGGGGAGCAGAACCATGTGTTCCTATTTGATGAGCCTATTTCTGTTGAGCGGGCTAGAGAAATGATTAAGAGCGTAGATTATTGAAAAAACATTTTGAATGTAGTATATTATAGATAGGCAATTGATAGTTGTGCATTAACTACAAAAATCCCCCGGAGCTGCAACTCCGAGGATTTTTTTACATTATTACGCTAATGCTAGAGCGTTGGGCTAGTTGCTAAATAAAAAGGGCTAGGAAAGCGTCTAACCACTTGCAAAATGTAGTAGGCGAGTACATTTACCATGACGGCTAGCCAAAAATTGATAGTTGTTGTGCAATAACTACACCCCCTTTCTGTTGCCAGATTAGGGTTAGCAACACCTATAGTATAGCAAAAATACTCTTTACACAAACTAGCGATATACAGTCCTCTTTGTTGTAATTGATATTAAAAATAATGGAGCTTATATGAACGCAGATAATTATAAGATTTCAACATTGCCATATATAGAAAATGCTAGCAACAAGATAATGGAAAAATACAAAATAAAAGCACAATATGAAACGGAACCGCCTCATGGAGATGCTATATATTCTATTTCTATAAAAGGGAAAAGCATTGCCATTTTGGATTTATGGTAGGGATGTTACTTTCATAGGTAATAGCATGGTTATGGTCGAGTCTGTAAGATGCAAAACCTGGGATCCCATTGAAACCATTATTATTGATTTAGAGAAGGAAGTGTATGCTAGTTTAAAGGAATGGTATACAGATATTTCATTTATTAATGGTCAAATAGAGCTATCTAATCAAGTGGTAAAAATGGATAAAAAGAATTCTAAATAATTTTGAGAATTTAAAGTGGATAAGCTTTTTAAGATTGATTACATAGAGAGCACATTGACTATACTATAGTGAAGCGTTATTCTATATATGACAAGGGATATCAATATGTGACATAGTCTCATATGAACGAAAAATAGCAGGGCGGCTACCCCTGCTATTTTTATTGTGCTAGTTACTAACGAGAATGTCTTATTCGATATATTCATTTTATTTTTAATTGACATACGTCTATAGAATACAGTACAATACCCTTATATCTTAAAAACAAGCTATGAATGGGTATAAAGGTTTACAGATCCTGCTTTCAGAGAGTTGCCGGTTGGTGCGAGGCAATAGAGGTTGTACGCTGACACTCTCCCGTGAGCTTTGGTGGCGAATGTAGCAGTAGTCATCGACGGTGGTTCCGTTATACCCGCAACGAGTCCCAATTAGGGTGGTACCGTGTTATGAATATAACGCCCCTTTGAGCAACGACAGTTGTTCTGAGGGCTTTTTATTGTAAAAGTCTAGTAAAAATCACTGAGCATAGTTTTGTTGAACACAAGTGCTTATCAACCAGCGTGAGTATAAAAATCGGCGGTTTTTACTAAACTTTCACAATGGATAGATATAATACAGCGTTATGTTTTATTAGTATAGAAAAGGTGAAGATTATGGATCAAAATCGCGTATATTTCTTCGATACAACCCTTCGTGATGGGGAACAAACACCAGGTGTGTCTTTACAAACTCCTGAAAAAATTGAAATTGCGAAAGGCCTAGTACGCCTCGGCATCGATGTAATCGAGGCTGGTTTCCCAGCAGCATCCCCTGGAGATTTTTGAAGCAGTACAAAACGATTGCACGCGAAGTGAAAGGCGCAACAATTTGTGCGTTGGCACGTGCTAATGAAAAGGACGTACAAAAAGCGATTGATGCATTGAAAGATGCGGAACGTAGCCGTTTGCATGTATTCATTGCTATTTCCGAACTTCATATGGAATATAAATTAAAAATGACTCGCCAAGAGGTATTGGATAAGGTTAAATCCGTATTGGCATATGCAAAAGGTAAGGTTGATGAAATCGAGTTCTCTGGTGAAGATGCGGCACGCTCTGATTTAGATTTCGCATGCCAAGTATTTGGTGTTGCCATTGCTGGTGGTGCAACAATTATTAATGTACCAGACACAGTAGGTTATATGAACCCCTAATGAGTTCGGTGATAAAATTCGTTACATCAAAGAACATACACCAGGTATTGAAAATGCAATTATCTCCGTTCACTGTCATGATGACTTAGGTCTTGCTAATGCAAATACGTTAGCTGCTATTAAAGCAGGTGCACGCCAAGTAGAAGGCACAATTAATGGCCTAGGCGAACGGGCTGGTAACGTAGCGATTGAAGAAGTTGTGATGGCTCTTAAAACACGCCATGATTACTTCGGCGACCTTCAAGTGAACATCGATACAAAACAATTTACGAAAGTATCTAAACTTGTGAGTCGTTTAACAGGTGTCGTAGTTCCTCCAAATAAACCAATCATTGGCTCTAATGCCTTTGCTCATGAGTCTGGTATTCACCAACATGGTATGATGAGCAATCCTGAAACGTATGAAATCATGACCCCTGAGTCCGTAGGGGCTGAAAAAACAGACCTCGTATTGGGTAAACACTCTGGCCGTCATGCCTTTGCTGATCATTTGGCAAAACTTGGTTTCCAATCTTTCACAGAAGAGAAAATCAACGACCTCTTCGCTAAATTCAAAGAATTGGCGGACCGTAAAAACAAGTATACGACGATGACATCGTAGCTCTTGTAGTCGATAATATGCACCATAAAAAAGCATTCGAGCTTGTGGCTCAATACTATAAATTAGGTGAAAAAGGTTATGCGTATGCTGACGTTCGTCTCATGACACCAGAAGGTGAAAAAGCCGATGCTGCCGTAGGTGATGGTCCAGTAGACGCATCCCTTAAAGCGGTTGAACGTGTTGTTGGCTTGCCAATCAGCTTAAAAGATTACCAAATCCGTGCTATCACAGCAGGTAAAGATGCCCTTGGGGAAGCAACCCTTAAGGTAGAATATAACGGTCGCTTGTACCATGGTCGTGGTATTAGCACCGATATCGTTAAATCAAGTGTGAACGCATATATTAATGCAGTTAACTCAGTATTCCTAGCTATGGAGCTAGAACAACAGGAGGAAGAATAATATGGGTATGACCATTACTGAAAAGAATATGGCTCGCCACGCGGGTCTTGATGTTGTAAAGCCAGGCCAAATCATCGAATGTCATTTGGACGCTGTTTGATGAACGACATCACATTCCCACCGGCGCGTAAAGAGTTCTTGAAAATCGGCAAACCTGTATTTGATCGTCATAAAATCTACTTAGTGCCGGATCATTTCACACCAAATAAAGATATTCAATCTGCTACACAAGCGAAAGTAATGCGCGACTTCGTACGCGAACATGGCATTACAAACTACTTTGAAGTCGGTAGAATGGGTATCGAGCACGTTATTTTACCAGAAAAAGGTCTTATCGGTCCTGGCGAAATGATTATCGGTGCGGACTCCCACACTTGTACATATGGTGCAGTAAATGCGTTCTCCACAGGCGTAGGCTCCACTGATGCGGGCGTTGCTATGGCAGAAGGTAAAAACTTGGTTCAAAGTGCCCTGAAACAATCAAGGTTGAGCTTATCGGTAAAACCCTAACAAATGGGTAACTGGTAAAGACGTAATTCTTGATTTAATCGGCCAAATCGGCGTAGACGGCGCTCGTTACATGGCTCTTGAATTCGCTGGCGACGGCGTACAACACATGACTATGGCAGCATCGTCTTACCATCTGTAACATGGCTATCGAAGCTGGGCGGTAAATGTGGCGTATTCCCCTTACGATGCAGTTACTGAAGAATACATCAAAGGTCGCGTAAATCGTCCTGTTGAACCTATCGCTCCAGATGCTGATGCAGTATATGCTCAAACAATTACCATTGACTTGTCCAAATTGCAAACCAGTGGTAGCATTCCCTCATTTGCCATCCAACACACATTACATCAACGAGATTGACAAAGATATTAAAAATCGACCAAGTTATCATCGGTTCCCTGTACAAATGGCCGTTACGAAGACTTGGTGGCAGCAGCAGAAATCTTCAAAGGTCGCAAAGTAGCCCCATTCGTTCGTTGTATCGTAATCCCTGGTTCCCCAAGATGTATATGACCAAGCGTTGAAAGATGGATTACTAGATATCTTCATTCAATCTGACTGCGCAGTGTCCACGCCAACATGTGGTCCATGCCTTGGCGGTTACATGGGTATCATGGCTGAAGGGGAACGCACAGTTTCTACAACAAACCGTAACTTCCGTGGTCGTATGGGTCACGTTGATTCTGAAGTATACTTGGCAAGCCCTTACGTGGCGGCAGCGAGTGCTGTATTAGGCCGCATTGCAGGCCCTGAGGAGGTTTAATATGGATTTTGAAAGCAAAAAAATCTGGCGCTACGGCGACGATGTAGATACAGACGTAATCATTCCAGCTCGTTACTTGGCGATTGCTGACTGGAATGAATTGGCGGAACATGCGATGGAAGATATTGATACTACATTCGCGCCAAATGTGAAAGCTGGCGAAATCATGGTAGCTGGCAAAAACTTTGGTTGCGGTTCCTCTCGTGAACACGCACCAGGCGTTATCAAAGCGAAAGGCGTGCCTGTTATCGTAGCACACTCCTTTGCACGTATCTTCTTCCGTAATGCCATCAATATCGGTTTACCAGTTGTGGAAATCGGCGAACAAGTAGACCGTATCGACGCTGGTGATGCAATCGGCGTAGATTTATCTAAAGGTATCGTGTACAACTTGACTAAAAACGAACAATACCAAGGGACTGAGTTGCCACAATTCATTCAAGATATTGCGGCAGCAGGAGGTCTTGTAAACTTTGCGAAACATCGCAAGTAGTACATATCCGGGATGGAATGTTTGTTTTTCCCTCCAGTTGCCTTAGCGGTCTTCGGCATAGCCTCGACCTAGCAAAGTCGGTTAAAACAAAGCATTCCATCCCTACACTCTACAACTTTGCGGTATTTCGCAAAGTTACAATCCCTTTAGCTGGCAATATTTTGAATGATTGGTGGCTGAGGAAATCATTGCGATTTTTTTCGCAATGATGTACATATGGATACATGTAGACGATGAAGCCCCGTCGCAAACGACTTTTTGCTAGGGCGAGGCTCTATGGCCCTCAGCCCGTTAAGGCAATGGAGGCTTGCAACGGGGCTCATCGTCGGAGAGGAATATATAGATGAGCGAAAAAAATATCGTATTGATTCCTGGTGATGGTATCGGTACTGAGATTATTGCTGCAGCGAAGGCTGTATGTGATGTGGCTTTTGAGAAAGCTAATGTAAAGGTTAATTGGATTGATAAAAAAGCGGGCGGTGCGTCTATTGATGCATACGGTGTGCCTTTGACTGAGGATACGATTGAGGCTTGTAAAGCTGCTGATGCTGTATTGCTTGGTGCTGTAGGCGGTCCCTAAATGGGATAATGTAGATCCCTGCTATCCGTCCTGAGAAAGCAATTCTCGGTCTTCGCAAGGAGCTTGGTTTGTTCTGTAACTTGCGTCCTGTAAAAATCTATCCATCTTTGCAAGAGTATTCTCCTCTTAAAAAGGAACTTGTACAAGATGTAGATTTCGTTATCGTTCGTGAGTTGACAGGTGGTATTTACTTCGGTGAACGCGAAGAGGCACAAGGTGAAGGCGCTAACGAGTTTGCTTTGGGATAAAAGAAAACATACAGCCGTTACGAAGTAGAGCGCATCATGGACATTGCTATGGAAACAGCTCGCAAACGTAATAAAAAGGTTGTATCCGTAGATAAAGCAAATGTATTGGCTTCTTCTCGTTTGTGGCGTAAAATCGCTCAAGAGAAAGCAGCTGCTAATCCAGATATCGCAACAGATTACTTCTACGTAGATAACACAGCGATGCAACTCGTTGTAAATCCCTGCACAGTTCGATGTTATCGTTACAACAAACTTGTTCGGCGATATCTTGTCTGACGAAGGCGCTGTAATCTCTGGGTCTATTGGGCTTTTTTACCATCTGCATCCATGGGTACAGGCACAGCATTGTACGAGCCAATCCACGGTTCCGCACCAGATATTATGGGCCAAAACTTGGCGAACCCATTGGGTACAATCTTGTCCGCGGCTATGATGTGCCGTCACTCCCTTGACTTGCCTCAAGTAGCTGACGCTATTGAAAAAGCTGTTGAACAAGTGCTCGTTGACGGTTACCGCACAGGCGATATCTACCGCGAAGGCTTGAAACGTGTAGGTACCACAGAATGAGCGCAGGCGGTGATTGAACGTCTATAAATCTTTATAGCAAATCAACAAGGCTCCGAAGAGCTCCAGTGGCCACTCACCTCGTTTTTACGAGGCCGCCAAGTCGCTCATCGGTGCCCTTGTTGTTTTATTCTTAGAATTTATAGTCGTCAATCACCCTAAAAAGGATGCCACCCACTGCGTGCTCCAAGCTCGGATCCAAAGGGCTTATTTTTGTTTTACTATATGTATATAGACGGTCAACTTATTATTTGTCTTTCCAGTACCACCATTTCAGTTTATCTGATCGTAGTATTCATTTTTCGGCGTAATAGACTGCAAGCCGAAAAACGTAGAGAACGCATCTGTCGGACGGTCGGCCGTTAAAGGCGGCATCCTTCAGATAGAGTTCTTCGGGGTCTTTACCAATCAGGTCTTCAATTGTTTTGATACCGATATTAAATAGGTGTTGCTCCATGTTTACACCAATTCCGGGAATTGTTTTTTTAAATTGCTTGCTTTTTTCATATCGCATTGCTCCTGGTTGCTAGAAATTCAAAGATTGCTTTTTCTATATTTTTAGCATAATAATATTATTTTGCAATGATTCTGTTGAGCGTAAAGGAGGATCTATGACATCATCTACATACAGAGATTTAACGATTACCGCATTGTTGATGGCGTTAGCCATCATGATTCCTATTATGATGCCGTTGAAAGTTGTCATACCGCCGGCATCGTATACACTGGCGAGTCACGTTCCTATATTCCTAGCTATGTTCATGTCTCGTAAGATGGCGGCTTGTGTTGTAATAGGTTCTACACTAGGTTTCTTTTGTGGCAGGGTTCCCTCTTGTTATCGTTATGCGCTGCCTCTCATATCATCTTTGCTTTGATGGGGGGCATACTACATTAAACACCATCCAACTGTGTTAACGGGGGCTTTATCCTTCGCTGCTTTCAACCTTGTCTGTGCTATCGTTCACGCCATTGGCGAAGTACTAGCATGCCTCTTGTTCTACACTACAACTACGATGCCAAATATTGATCTCATCTACGTTGTATTTGTTCTCGTTGGTGGCGGTACTATAATCCATAGCATTGTTGATGGTTATATTTCTTTTATATATCTATAAAAGCGATTCCTGGCTTGAAACCGAATGCACATGTAGAATGATGCAGAATGTAAGGACGCAATACTTGAATAATACTAAAGTTGCATAATGCTAAATCCGTATCTGCAGATACAGACGGTTTCTTGTGATTTCGATATAATAAAAAGTATAGTTAATGACCGATTGGTGTTACCTCATTTGATATAACATTTGGGCCATAGATTTGGGTGTAATGGTGAAAAGTTACTTATATTCTTTTGTTTTATATAAAACGATATAGGAATGAGGTAAGTTCCTCAACTTTCACAGAATTGGAGGTTATTATGAGAAAGCACATTAAGAATAACGTATCTTGGGTTGGTAAAATCGACTGGGAATTACAAGAGTTCCACGGTTCTGATTACAGTATTAACAATGGTTCAAGCCAAAATGCGTACTTGATTGAAGAGGAGAAAACTGTCCTCATCGATACTGTGTGGAAGCCTCATTCCTCAGAGTTTATCGATAATTTGGAGTCTGAAATTGATTTGAACAAGATTGATTTCATCGTATGTAACCATGGCGAAGTAGATCATAGTGGTTCCTTGCCGGCGTTAATGGAAAAATCCCTAATACGCCAATATACTGTACAGAAAAATGCCGTTAAATCCTTGGTTGGTCAGTATCATCATCCAGAATGGAATTTTAAAACAGTTAAAACAGGTGATTCCGTAGATATTGGTAATGGTAAATCTTTGGTATTCGTAGAAATGCGTATGCTACACTGGCCTGATTCTATGGCGACTTATATGACTGGTGACAATATTTTGTTCTCCAACGACGCCTTTGGTCAACATTTTGCAGTAGAAGAGCTATGGGCAGATAAGGCTCGATCAATGCCGCCTATGGGAAGAGGCGATGAAATATTACGCTAATATTTTTGAACCCATTCTCTCCATTGGTAAAAAGCTAAGGTTGAAGAAATTCAAAAGCTCAACTTGCCAATTGATATTATCGCTACTAGCCATGGTGCAATTTGGCGTGAAAATCCAATGCAAATCGTAGAAAAATACTACGAATGGTCTCAAGCCTATCAAGAAGACCAAATCACAGTTGTATACGATACAATGTGGGATGGTACAAAGAAATTGGCTCATAAGATTGCTGAAGAGATTGCAAAACAATCTCCAGATACACAGGGTTAAAATCTTTAATATTAGCAAAACTAATAAAAATGACATCATGACAGAGGTGTTTAAGTCTAAAGCTATCGCGGTAGGTTCCCCAACCGTAGGCAATAGCGTATTATCTGCTGTAGCTGGGTGGCTCGACTTCTTACGTGAGTTGAAGTTTAAAAATAAAAAAGCTGCTGTATTTGGAACCTATGGCTGGTCTGGTGAATCCACGAAAGTACTTCGTGAAGAATTAACTAAATATGGTTTTGCTGTAGTAGAACCAGAAATTAAATGTAACTGGAATCCAGAAGCCTCTGATTTAGATAAAGCAGAAGAACTTGTAAAAGCTTTATTAGCATAATAATTGCTTATATGGCAAAGACATTAAAACAGGTGTACCAACACAAATGAACGTGTTGGTACACCTGTTTTTATTTAGTTGTTGTTAAAGCACTATCGTCAAAAAGTAATTTTTACTCTAAGGTAACATGGTCTGTTGATTTACTGAGACCACGTTTTTCCGTATTGGTGGTATTCTATTTTTTAACTCTTGATTCATGGCGAATTGTAGTTGTTTTAAAAATAGTATCAGTAACGTCTTGAGAGGTTTCCTTTTTAAAGCGGATACCGTTGAATAACAAAGAATTATCTTTTTCAATGAAATAAATGTTACCAAGACCTTTACCTACAATCAATCGATCTTTTATCCTTGTTGAGTTGAGCTGTAGCACTAGATAAGTCTGACTTTTGTTTAGTAAGTACAAAATTTATATCAAATGTAACATCTTTTAGGTTTTGCTTCATTAAGGATAATGGATAGGAAATAACTAGTTGGCATAGGGTAGCCTTTCTCTGGTTCATAGGTGTAAGCATCTTCCGTGACGAGATAAGAGTCACCATTTTCCTGAACGGATAGTCTGTATATTGTCTTATCTCCGTCATAACCAACCCAAGTACCTTCAAATGCATTTTTACCACAACCAGATGTGATTAATAGAGCTACAAGTGCAATCATAAGCAGGCTGAGTTTTAATATATTTTTCATCGTAAACCTCCTTAGTGTGCACCATCTAAAAATAGAATCATCAAAAGTGAAATCAAATTGAATTGTTGGTTTTTGAAATGAATCTTTCATATATTCTTTGTTTTTCGATGTTACTATTTTTTTATAGCATCTTGCATTTTTGGTAAATATGTTTTTACCGAATTATCGTCAGATTGCTTATGGAATACAATATCTTCGATAATTAATGTATCATCTTTTTCATTGTATAAAAATAGACAGATTTATATTGTCTGTATTTAGCGTTATACGATTATTCGACACATTACCAACTACATTGTATATAGCTCCATTCTTTCTCTGTAAAAGATAGTCAGCGTGAACAGTTGCTGTTTCTCCAGTTTTTCGAAGCATTTGTGCATCGAAAATTCCGCTTGAGGAGGAATCCATCAAAGCTTTATAGTTATAGTTGGTTAAAGAAACAATAGCTTGTTTATTTAAGCTTTCAACTTTTAACTCAGAGACACCTTTATTTTTATCATAAGCAATCCAAGTGCCTTCAAACTTGCTAGCATCATTACCAGTACTACCACATGCTGTGATGAGCATCATCGTAAAAAGCTAGTAGTAACCCAATTAAAATGTTTCTTTTTCATAGTGGTCTCCTTATGCAGCGTCACCATAGTATTTACGACGTAAGTAGAACATGTAACCAACACCGCCTACAATAGCAATACCGATGACGATTGCACCGTAGAACAACCAGCTGTGACCTGGTTTGAATGTAAAGTGAATATTGCTATCCTCTGGGAATGTTACTGTATTATCTTTGATAGAACCATTTTGTACGCTTTCAGGTACAATTGTACCTTCTACAGTAATCTTAGTTTGACCTGCAGAGCGACCTAAATCGACGATATAGGAGCCATCATCTGTTTTTGTAATGCCGGTTCTTTAGATCGCCTTTCAATTGTGTTGTAACGGCATCACGCATTTGTTCGAGCTCAGTAGCGTTATCAAATTTTGTTTCAATTTTCCATACTGGCTTAGATCCAACATCTGCATCTGCAACAGTTTCCATTTTTCCCTCGGCATTAGGGTGCTTTTTAATGTATATTTTTGTACATTGTTTTTAGTTAATGCATCGGTAATAACTTTCTTCTCTAATGGACCTGATTGGGAGTTAACAGTTGCATCCCAGGTGCCGCTACCATCACTGTTAATCATGATGTCTGAATTGATAGTGGCACAAACCAGATAACACTAACATACATAAACTAAGAATCATAAGTCCTAATCGTCTCATAATACTCCTCACTTTCAAACTACAAAATTTAAAACTATCTATAAAATGCTAGTTGTGATATATTGTACATTAATTAGATAAACCTAGGCAATACATGTAGTTGAAAGGAATGATGAAATGTTAATGAAGTTTAAACACTTTGGCGTTGTAAAATGTACACTGAGTATTGTAATAGTGATTGGAATACTTGTGTGCGCTGGATATGGACTCTATCATAAGATGACTTATAAATCTACGCCAGAATATTCATTGAAATTGATATACGATGCTATCCAAAAAGGTGATGAAGAAACTTTTTAAAAAGATGGTTGATATTGAGGCTATAGGTCATAGACGTTATGATAAGACAATCGCCTTTTATGAGAAACTGGTCGCTGAAGGAAAAGAAAAAAAGATACTATTTCCCTATGACGGTAAAATGCTTAATCTGGGAGAACATAGATTTGCTATGGCGAAACGAATTTTTTCTAATGATATACATACAATTTTTACTAGTGGGGATACGGAGAGTATAAAACATGGTTCTGCTTTCTAATACTAGATTTATAGATCATATTGTCATGTTACGTGAGACTAATCGCTTTAAACTCGTTTCTGTAGAATCTCATATGATGAGTCCAGAACAAGTTAGTATGGTAGTAATTGGACAAGATATGACTGATAATAATCTGAAAAGTCTATCTCTGGAAATGAAAAAGAATATCAGATGATGAATGGAAGATAGTCTGGTACGACTTTGACTCTTTTGGATTCCCTGATATGGAACGTGATTATAATTAGTATTTAACTTTTGAAATAAAACATCCCGTATACCGTGATAAATGGTATACGGGGTGTTTTGTTAATGTAGTAGCTTTCTAGTTAGTATATGTATCAAACACAAAAGTCTATAATTGTTCGAATGGTTTCATTAGCCCCTATGATCTTGATTTGTTTTATATGATTTGAGACCTAGAATTTTAATTGGATCCGCCAATAAAGCGGTTAAGAAGCTGTGTGTAGCTGTTATGGCATGAGAGAAATCGAGGATTACGGTTTCTCCTTTTTTATAGCTGGAATGATTTTTTTCGTTCTCTAAGATTAATAGCTTCTAATTTGACTTCACACCGTTCTCCGCAATAGTTATACATATAAATGTACAATTCTGGAGCACGGACGATGTTATTTCGTTTAGCTACAGTTTCGGTAGCGTGTTTTTCTGAAATCCTCTAGGTGTTTGTGTAGGTCATATGTTTTTTTAATCTATCAAAACCAATGGTCATGTATATAGAATGTGCCAGGCCAAGCGTTTTCTAGTGTTGTGTAGGTTACATCTAGTGGAGAAATATGTGCGACACCATCGCCTGATACGATGTACATATCTGCTTCTAATGTTTTGCCAAGATTACTAGATAAGTAAAGGCCCATGCCAGCATTGTTTTGCTGTTTATAAGGTCCTACGTTGACGCCAAATGTACCTGAAATTTCAGGCTCTAGTGCCATAGCGATGGCATCTGTATTGCTTGTGAAAGGTGCATAGGTTTGCTCTAAATGTGTTTTAATACCTACACCAAGATCAGCAAGAATGAATGATAGTTGGTTTTTATCTCGATACCAGTTAAATTGTAATAATGATGGAATCTGAGGATTAAAACCGTGTTCTAATGCATTATATGTCAGTTCAGATATAATATATCGGACTGCGTCCTCATAACCTCTAATTAAATCTGTAGGTAAATCTAAGGCGTAATCACGAATCGTATTTAGCATTTTCGTAATATTATGATCTTTTGTATTTGATGGCGAATATGGGCTTGTTGTAGACGTAGTGAAAATTGTCTTGTGTATTGTCTAGAACGTTAAAAACAACCCTTGCCATCAATATTTTTCCACATATTATAAAATTGAGTATTTTTTGTATATCTCAAATTCACATATACATGGTTTCTTTTTAGATACCATATATATTGAATTAGTAGAATTAAAGACTGATAATCCGCCATTTTACATTGTCTTGCATCAATTGTTACTGAGTTACCTTCGTGATCCCACCTAAATAATTTAAGAATACTATCAAAGTCGATAATCCCCTTGTGTTTAAATGTTAATGTATTTGGTAATGTTACGATTAGAAGTTTTTCTTTTGTCATACCTGTTGTGTTCATGCTCTCTCTCCTTTACGTTGACATAGGTACATGTTGTTGATATACTTTGTTTAAAGATAACGTCCTAGAGACATTAAAGAGCGGAATGTTCGTCTCTCGGTTGTCTCAGTTGACCCCGTACTTTGTATGGGGTTTTCTTATATCTATATTATAGAACTAATGTTTGTAAAAACAAGAGAAATATAGCTATTATGATTTATTGATACATATCTACTATTATTTCATGATTTTTTTGCAGTTTTATCATACTGTTCCGAAGTAGTTTTCATTCTTCTGTATGTCTAGTTATTTTCTCGTCTTGAATTGAATGTATTAATTTTATACAATAATTGTAATATTCATTTATAGGAATTTAGTGTGTTTAGGAGAGATAAATGAGAGGTCAGAACTGGTGGTGCCGCATGGGTTTAGTTATGTGCATCGTGGCGAGTGTAGGCATTTTAAGTGGCTGTGAGTTCAATATGGATAATTTAAAGAATAACAGTCAGGTGAAAGCCACTCAAAGCGATAGTGAGAAGGAAATCTGGCGTGTTTTTGAATTTTATTTAGCTGCTACGAATGAGTTTAATTTTGATAGTGTGAAATATAGTCATCAACATGTAGAAACGGTGCAGCAAGCACGGCAAAATGTACCGTTAGCTGAGTTTAAGGTGCGAGATTACGAACGCCTTGAGCAAGAACTCATTGCTGCACGGGAAGCAGGGCATTCACATAGTGACTTGGAAGCGGCTACAGATGCTTTATTACCGGTGTTGCACGAAGTTGTGGTGGCTGTAAAAGAGTTAGATACGTATTATAAAGAAAAGCGCTATGAATCAGATAATTATGCATTTGCCCAGACGCAATTGGAGAAACTTTCAACATTAATAGATGAATTTAGGCCGAAATATGATGCGTTAGACACAATTGTTAATACCTATCATAAGCAGGAGGGTAAACGTCTTGTTAAGGTGATGCGCAACAATGGACAAATTAATGGTGCCGATATGGTGGAAATGATGCTTATTTATAGTGATATAGTAGATCATATTGTGGAGCGTAAATCGGATAGTGATTTCCAGTGGTTGAAGGAACAGAAAGAAGCAGCCAGTGGAATTGGGGCCAAGATTACTGCTGCCGAGGCGCAGAATCGTCTAGACCAACAGAAAAAAATCTAGATAAAAGCTATTGCAGATTTTTATTGCCGACCCTCGTATTGCAACAGAGGATGCCGTTGTTGAGCAATATAATGAACTGGTCAGTAGACCGATGAATTTTAAATTATTAGACTCTGTGCAGAATCCATATGTGCCTGAAAAATTATAATGTGAAATGGTATATGTTAAAAATGATATAAATTTTACGTAGAATATATTTGACAACATACCATCATGAGCCCTATAATTATCTATTATATGAATATTGCGTTGAAAAAGACGGCATGTCTCAGACGGATTTAGTAGAGATCAAACTCATGGGCTGAAAGGTTTGGAAATCTAGAGATTTGCGGATCACTTTGGAGCAAGCAGGAACCCTGCCGGTGAACACCGTTATATGTCTAAGTGGCTTTCATAGTTATGTGATGAGTTGTGTCCTATAAGTTACCATCATGCAGGCGCATGGTGTGATGATTGCAGAATATGCGGTGACGCTAGCTTTCACAGAAGGTCAGTAGGGTGGTACCACGGATATTACGTCCGTCCCTTCGGGGACGGGCGATTTTTTTATGTAAAAGGAGCACATCATGGATTACGGTAAGACGTTACATTTGCCTGAAACAGAATTCCCAATGCGCGGCAATTTGCCTAAGCGCGAACCAGAAATCTTAAAATTCTGGGAAGACAACAAAATTTATCAAAAACGTTTGGAATTGCGTAAAGACGCAAAACCTTTCATCTTGCATGATGGCCCTCCATACGCAAATGGTAAATTGCACATCGGTCATGCCCTCAACAAAACGTTGAAGGACATCATCATGAAATACAAAACAATGACTGGTCATTATACTCGCTATATCCCTGGTTGGGATACGCACGGTTTGCCAATCGAGCATGCGGTTATTAAAAATACTGGTCTTAACCGTCATGAAATGGCGCCTCTTGATTTGCGCAATAAATGTAAGGAATATGCATTAGAATGCGTAGAAAACCAAAAACAAGACTTCATTCGCTTTGGTGTATTAGGTGAATGGGAGCGTCCTTATTTGACATTGCGCCCTGAGTTCGAAGTAAAACAACTTGGTATCTTCGGCGAAATGGCAAAACGTGGACACATCTATAAAGGTCTTAAAACTGTATACTGGTGTACTCACTGCGAAACTGCATTGGCAGAGGCAGAAATCGAATACGCTGAGAAAAAATCTTTCTCCATCTACGTAAAATTCCCTTACGTATCTGAGAAAAAGGTAACATTGCCAGCTGGCGTAGATCCAAAACAAGCATTTGCGGTTATCTGGACAACTACTCCTTGGACAATGCCTGCCAACGTAGCAATCTCCGTTAACCCTGAGCTTGAATATGGTTGGGTAAAAGTAGGCGAAGAATATTACTTGATGGCGACTGAACTTGTTGAAGCTGCTATGAAAGATATCGGCATTGAAGAATATGAAATCGTAAATCGTTTCTCTGGTGCAGACTTAGAATTGGCTGATTTCAAACATCCATTCGTAGAACGTAAATCTACTGTATTATGTGGTGATCATGTAACACTTGAAGCTGGTACTGGTTGTGTACATACAGCGCCTGCACATGGTGAAGACGACTTTAACATCGTTCAACGTTACAATAAAGAAGGCAAAGCTGAGCTTCCTATCGTATCCCTTGTTAACGAAACTGGTAACTACACTAAACAAGTAGACGACAATCGTTATGGCGATACTGAGTTCCCATTGGCTGGCGTAGAAATCCACGATGCAGAGGTGCCTGTAATTAAAATTTTGGCGCACAATAATGCATTGCTTAGCAAATCTAGCTTGCGCCACCAATACGCGCACTGCTGGCGTTGTAAAAACCCTGTTATCTATCGCGCTACAGAACAATGGTTCTCCTCTGTAGATGGGTACCGTCAACAAGCGCTTGATGCTATCGATAACCAAGTACAATGGATCCCTAAATGGGGCCACGACCGTATCTTTAACATGGTTCGCGATCGCGGTGACTGGGTAATTTCTCGTCAACGTATTTGGGGCGTGCCAATTCCTATTTACTATTGTGAAAGCTGTGGCGAGCACATCATCAATGACGACACTATGTCTGCATTGCTTGAAAAAGTAGCTGTAGAAGGTTCCGACGCATGGTGGGCACACAGTGCTAAAGAATTGTTACCAGAAGGCTTCAAATGTCCTCATTGCGGTCATAATGAGTTCAAAAAAGAAACAGACATCATGGACGTATGGTTTGACTCTGGTTCCTCTTGGTCTGGCGTACTTGAAGTTAACGGCTTAGATGTACCATGTGCTATGTACCTTGAAGGTTCTGACCAACATCGCGGTTGGTTCAACTCTTCTTTGTTAACTGCAGTGGCAACAACAGGTAAGGCACCTTACAACTCCGTATTGACTCACGGCTTCGTTGTGGACGGCGAAGGTCGCAAAATGTCTAAATCTGTAGGTAATACAGTAGCACCTAGCGACATCATCGACGTATACGGCGCTGACGTTATGCGTTTGTGGGTATCCTCTGCGGATTACCAAGCAGACGTACGTTTATCCAAAGACATCGTAAAACAATTATCCGAAGTATACCGTAAGATCCGTAATACATTCCGCTTCTTGCTTGGTAATTTGGATGACTTCAATCCAAATACTGACAAAGTGGCTTATGCTGATATGTCCGAATTCGATAAATGGGCATTGTTGCGCTTAGAAGAAGTACGTCAAAAGGTTACTGATGCGTACGAAAACTATGAATTCCACATGTTATACCATGCAATTCATAACTTCTGCACAGTAGACTTAAGTTCTATCTATCTTGATGTAATGAAAGTTACTATGTATGCTGAAACCAAAAATAACGTAGCTCGTCGTTCTGCTCAAACAGTAATGTATGAAATCTTGAAAACATTGGTAGCTATGGTATCTCCTGTACTTTCTTTCACAGCAGAAGAAGTTTGGAAATACATGCCTAAAGAAGACGGCATGCCTGAGTCTGTTATGCTTCAAGATTGGCCACAAGGTCATCCTGAACACTTCAACCAAGAATTGGCTGATAAATGGAACCAATTGTTAGACTTGCGTACATCCGTACAAAAAGCATTGGAACTTGCTCGTCAAAACAAAACAATCGGGCACCCATTGGATGCATCCGTTACAGTGTATGCTGAAGGCGCTGCATTCGACGCATTGAACGCTCTTGGTGAAGAAGGCTTAGCTAAACTCGTTATCGTATCTGAAGCTCACATCGTAAATGGCGCTGCACCAGCAGAGGCTGTAAAAGACGAAGAAACAGGCGTTGCAACAGTAGTTGCTCCATCTGAACTTGAAAAATGTGAACGCTGCTGGATCCACCGCGATACAGTAGGTCAAGATAGCGAACACCCTACACTTTGCCATCGTTGTGCAGAGGTAGTGAAAGCGCTATAATTCCACAATCGATTTAAATACAGTTGTCAAAATATCCCCTTCAGAAGGCTTCATCGGCCGGGTCTGTTCCTTTGGAACAGGGCCAAAAGTCGCATTCTAAAGGGGATATTTTTCTGTATTTCAGTCAATCTGTGGGATTATAGCACTAGGAAAAGGCGAGACAGTCGCTTCTCGAAGGGATATTTTTATTGGCGTTTAAACTGCATTCGCTATTAGAGTGCTTTTCTGGTGTTTTTGTTTTGTGTTACAATGATGGAAATATTGGCTGCTAGTAAAGGGAGGGAATATCATGCAATTTATGTTAATGCATAGGGATGTACCTGTCTTACAGTTTGCTATTTTTGATGATAGAAATTGGGCCCGTATTATTGATGTATTGAATGCGGCTCATGTACCTGTTAATATGCTTGGGCAGCCTCATAATAGGGAACGTGCTTTAAATGAATTTATTGACCATCGATTTATTCCGCAAAGTCGTTCTAATTATGATGTTATTAAGGCCTTGTATAAGGCAAAAGATGCGTTTGAACTGTCCATGCGATCGTACATGGTGAGTATTTCTGACCATTATTGGGTTAAACCTTGTGATAGTTCTGTGACTTGGTCTGATGTGAATTTTTATGATAATCCAATTCCCGATGATCAAGTGTTAATAGGCGCTATTGATACATTACATCAATATGATCCGTGGCGTCGGACGCCGAATACGTCGAATAATGGGACATTGCGTCAGATTTGGTTGCACCGCGGAGATGAAATTTTGCTTTCAAAAGCGGGAGAATTGACCTTTAAACAGGAACCATTTAATGAGGCCGTTGTTAGCGATATATTAGCCTATTTTGATGTGCCTTATATAACGTATTATTTGGATTATATGTCGGATGAAGCTGAGAATGTATCGGTCTGCGACTGTTTTACGAATCGTAATGTAGAATACATTCCTGCATGGCAATTGACGACTAACACAAAACCAAATGATGTGAGTGAGTACGAGCATTACGTGAATCAGTTGCATTCATTTGGTCTTACTGATGTGACGAGTCAGTTAGAGCAAATGATTGTGCTTGATGCGCTCATTGCTAATGAAGATCGTCATTGGGGCAATTTTGGGGCTCTTCGTAATAGTGAAAGCCTAGAATTCATCGGTCTTGCTCCTGTTTTTGATAACGGAAACTCCTTGGGGTATAAAGCGGCATCTGTTATGCGCAATCGTAATGCAGATGTGTCCGTAGCCTTTAACAAGACTCATACACTGGAATTGAAACATGTGTCCTCTACTGTGAAAGTAGATTGGGATGGCATTATGAATCACTGTATGGAGATTGTAGAACATAGATATAATCAACTAGTAGAACCGGAGTTTCGGTATGGATCGTGCACATATGATTGGTCAATTCATACAAGAACGAGCAAAAAAATTAAAAAAACTTTTTTTAGATTTATGAATTCGTTGTATGCTATCATTCTCCTCAAAAGATGTGGTGTTAATTGTCGATATGACCCCTATTTTTCCCTCATGAAAATTTTTATGTAAAAAAATTTTCACATTTCATATTAGAAAGTTAATATAGCTCGTTTATGATATTTATAGTTAGTTTAGTAAATGAGTGTATGAGAACATGAGAAGGAGGAATATACCATGGTAGCAGCAATTATCAAAGCCATTTATGGCAGCTCTTACTGGTTTAGCAAAATGCACTTTTGCCTTTATTTCAAATAAGATAAAGTCCCTAAAACCCTCATAAAAACCCTCAAAGCTTGAGCATGTATGCTTAGCTTTGAGGGTTTTTCTTTATATACTGTATCCCTCATAATTGCGAAAATGATATGTAATAGTAAGGTTTAAATGATGTTTATTGTTGATTTAAATGTGGTTGCCTTCATTGACTACATCTAAAAATATGCATATAATGAAATGTGAATTGAAAATGAAGCGCATGTTCACAATAAATAATGAGGGAGACGATACAATGAAAGATTATTTTGCATTGAAAGCTATGGTCTTGGGAGCCATAGCCTGTGCTATTAGTGCTACTGGTATTGCGGCTGATGTGGAGGGCATAATGTACCCCTCCAACTAATAAACAACAACTAGATATCCGTGATATCGCCAGACATGAAGCAGTACTTTCAGATTGGATGGACCGTACAGATATTAAAATTGGTACACAATCAAAGATGGGGAAGCAAATATCTGTAGAAACATTGCAACCCTTAACTCATTATGATGAAAACTCTAAGTCCGTACTTTTTGTACAAGGTGGTATTGATAAAGGTGGTCAAGAGCATAAGGTTAATTATTTTGATGGAAGTGGTGGAGTTTGGTATCCATACGACCCAGTTACAAATACTGTAGAAACAAAAAGTAAACCAGAACGACATGATGAGACAAAATCTTTAGGTACTGTGGGGAATATTGGTTTAGGGTATCGTCAGCTCAGTAAACATGAACATGCTTATGTAGGTATTAATGTATCTGCAGATCGCGCTTTTTCCGAGAATGCTAATCGAGTTAGTGGAGGCTTAGAATATGTGGCCGGATTTAACGAAGTTCGTGCCAATGTATATAGAGGTTTAGGAAATATAAAATCTCAATCTTATATTGTGGGCGTACCTGAATCGCATCTACCATTTCCATTGAATGGTGGGACTGCTAATTACACGGTATATAAGTCTCAAAAAGTATTGTCTGGTTATGATATAAGTTATGCTCGTACCTTTAAGAATGCTCGCTGGGCTCGTGTGCACATTGGGGCTTATCACTGGAATGGTCTCGGCATTTCTTCCTATAGTGGAGGGACCTCTCCGATTTCTGATCTTGGGAATAGTTCTGGTTGGCAAGTGGGCGCTACATTACAAGTGACCCCGCATGTATCCTTAGATTTAGGCTATACATCGGATAATAAGTATGCTAGTGGTGCTTATGGATTTATTAAGTATACATTGGGGACATCTAAATTTGCTTGGCATGGTGGTAAACATAGTGATGATACTATTACGAATGCTCGCGCTAGAATGTTAGACAAGGTAAAACGCAGCCCTATGATGATTGGCCGTGGTTATGAAGAGTATTGGGTGGTAGTGCCTTGGGATAATTTATAAAATTGATGATAATTTATAAAACTAAAAGGAGAGAAGTTTCGTAATGAATTATAAGTTAGTATTAACATCTATGGTTATGGGGGGCCATAGTGTGTAGCACAAGTGCTGTAGTGGGAGCGGCCAATGTGGCGCCACAAGTGAGCGATACAGCAAAACATGATGCTGTCCAATCTACATGGAAAGATCGTACTGATATAAAAATTAGGAATGCAGTTTAGTCGTTCTTCTTCCTTCCATGAAGGGCTTTTTCCCTGATGGAGTTAATAATAATTTTGTTCGCACAAAAACTGATAATAAAAATTTATCTAAAGTGTATGTAGAAACATTACAACCTGTTACTCATTATGATGAGCATACTAGAAGTGTTGTCTTTGTACAAGGTCAAATCGGCCATGGTGGAGAGAAAATCAAAACTGAAGGAGTACGAGGCTACATAATTCCAGAGTTTGTTACAACTTCGTATGGTATACGCTCTATGAAGCTCATAAATAGTGATACTGTTGGTTCCGAAACACTTGGTACTACCGGAAGCCTCGGTGTAGGCTATCGTCGCCTTAGCGAGAATGAAAATGCTTTTGTTGGGGTAAATGCGTTTGTAGATCGTGCATTTACTACAGATAGTACTCGTTTAAGTATTGGTCTTGAATATGTTGCTGGATATAATACTTTCTATGCCAATGCATATAAAGGTATAGGTGGCGACCAAAATATTACTTTTAGTGCCATCCCTTTTCCAAAACGATTATATCCAAATGGATATCCCTCCACATATCCAGATGATACTATCCGGGAAGAAACCGCTTATAACTATACTCAGGACAAGGCTCTAAGTGGTTACGATATTGGCTATGTAAGAACCTTTAAGAATGCTCGTTGGGTGAATGCATATATTAATGCTTTTGATTGGCGTAGTGGTGTTTCGGATCATAGACAAGCATATTACACCGGTGGACAGACTGTACCGAAGTTTGGAACCGCAGGGCATACACATTATAGGGGTGTTAAGCTTGGTACAGAGTTACAATTGACACCGCATATTAATGTCGATGCAGGGTATAACATGGGTAATCATACGGCTAAGGGGGCATATTTTACGGTGAAATATACTTTGGGCAAATCTAAATATGCTTACTTTGGTGGAAAACATAGTCAAGATATGGTAATAACTCCAGCAAGAGCTCAAATGTTAGATAAGGTTCGTCGTAATGATATTGTTGTTGAACATCTAGATGATACAGAATATGACTACATGGCACCTTCACAACATCTATAATATGGTTAAAACAAGAAGAAACCCCTGCTTTTAATTATGTAATAGAATTAGGGGTTCTTTATTAATTAATACAGTCAGAGCGATTAGAATTATTAAAATAATACTATAAGAGGAAGGCGATACAGTGAAAGACGGTTTAATATTGAAAGCTATGGTCTTGGGGACCATAGCCTGTGCTATTAGTGCTACTGGTATTGCGGCTGATGTGGAGGGGCATAATGCACTCCCTCCAACTAATAAACAACAACTAGACATCCGTGATATCGCTAGACATGAAGCGGTACTTTCAGATTGGATGGACCGTACAGATATTAAGGTAGGTACACAATCTAAAGTTGGTAACAAGTGGCTGTAGAAACATTACAACCCTTAACCCATTACGATGAGAACTCCAAGTCTGTATTGTTTGTACAAGGCGGTATTGGTCGAGGTGGCCAAGAGCATTCTGTTAGTTACTATCACGGATATAATGAGATTTGGTATCCTTATAATCCTGCAACGGGTAAAGGTGATCAACGGTATAGAGCAGAGAAGTATGAAAATACGAAATCATTAGGAACTGTAGCGAATGTGGGCTTAGGGTATCGCCATCTTAGTAAGAATGAGCATGCCTATGTTGGTGTCAATGCCTTCGTTGATCGCGCTTTTTCCGAGAATGCTAATCGTGTGAGTGGGGGCCTAGAATATGTATCAGGCCTTAACGAAGTCCGTGCTAATGTATATAGAGGTTTAGGGAGTGTGAAATCGCAATCTGATATGATACATTTACCGCAATCGTACTTCACATTTGATTTGGATGGGGGCCCTGCTTACTATATGCCACATGAGTCTCAAAAGGTATTATCTGGATATGATGTAAGTTATGCTCGTACATTTAAAAATGCTCGCTGGGCCCGTGTACATGCGACCGTATATCATTGGAATGGTCTTAGTGTGCCTAATCATAGCAACGCATTATTGAAAACGCTTGAAATTGGCAACAGTCACGGATGGAATGTAGGAACTACATTGCAAGTAACGCCACATGTATCGCTAGATTTAGGCTATACGGCGGATAGCAAAGATACTAGTGGTGCTTATGGATTTGTTAAATATACATTGGGAACATCCAAGTTTGCATGGCATAGTGGTAAACATAGTGATGATACCATTACGAATGCTCGCGCTAGAATGCTAGATAAGGTAGACCGTAGTCCTATGACAATAGGCCATACATATGAAGAAGATTGGTATGTAAGACCTAATGATCATTTATAAAATTGATGATAATTTATAAAATTAAAAGGGAGAGACGTTTAGTAATGAAACATCGTTTAGTATTAACATCTATGGTTTTGGGGGCCATGGTGTGTAGTACAAGTGCCGTAGTAGGAGCGGCCAATGTGGCGCCACAAGTGAGCGATACAGCAAAGCATGATGCAGTGCAATCCAACTGGATGGATCGCACGGATATTGCTGTAGGTGTACAGACTGGAGGGCAATCTAAATTAGATAAAGGTCATTTTTTAACGGATGACCAAAATTCAATCTATAATAAGCAGTCTGATTATGGTAATTTAACGAAAGCCTATATAGAAACATTGCAGCCTATTTCTCATTATGATGAGAACAGTAAAAGTGTTCTGTTTGTACAGGGGCGCATTGGACGTGGGTGGTGAGAAAATAGCTTCGAAAAGAGATGCGTGGTTATTTTCTTCCTGAATTAATAATTAATCGGAATGGGCAGCAATCTAGTTACACTATAAAAAATACGGATGAAAAATCATCAGAAACATTAGGGATTATTGGTACTGTTGGTATTGGCTATCGACGTCTTAGCCGCAATGAACATGCCTATGTAGGTGTCAATGCATTCGTTGATCGAGCTTTCACAGGCAATTACAATCGCATTAGTGGCGGCGTAGAGTATGTAAATGGGACTTAACGAAGTATATGCTAATGTGTATAAGGGGCATTGGTAATACGGGACGTCGTAAGAGGATTTTGGTGGTAATCCATATCCCTAAACGTTTGTATCCTAATGGTTACCCATCAACATTTCCCATATGATACGATTCCTAGTCAGAAACTATAATACCTATAAAGGCGGTAGAGCACTGGGTGGCTATGAAATCGGTTTTTGCTAGATCCTTCAAGAATGCTCGTTGGGCCCGTGCCTATGTAAATGGATATCGTTGGAAGGGCCATGGATTCGGTCATGAGTCAAGAATTATAATTATGGGGACGTCCAGGCCATTGGTCCGTTCCATGGTTTTCAGTGAGGGAATACAAATCACTATAAGGGAATTAAAAATCGGTGCTGAATTACAGTTAACACCACATATATCCTTAGATATTGGGTATAACAATGCAAACAATATGTCGAAAGGCATGTATGGTACTGTGAAATATACATTAGGTACATCTAAATTTGCCTTTCTGGGGTGGTAGAGCATAGTGATGATACGATTACTACAGCTCGTTCTAAAATGCTAGATAAGGTACGTCGTCAAGATATGATTGTAGAATCCTTTGATGACATTGAATATTTATTTATTTAGCACCTATCGATCATTTATAATATGGAGAAAATGTTAGTTTTATCATTGTTATGAGAGGGACTATATATAATGTCAGGTAAATTATTATTGAAAGCTATGGTCTTTGGTGACTATAGCACTTTCAGCATATACTACAGTAGGAATTTGCAGCAGAGGTATCAAGATGCTAAATGGTACTAGATTCTGCACAACAAACAATTGTAGTACAGATGAGGCTAAACGAGATGCTGTTCGTTCCAGCTTGGATGGACTCGTACTGATGTGGTAGTCGGCGATTGGTCATGAAAGATCTCGAAAGGGACGCATAGTCAGCACCAGTATGTTGGTGAATCATCGATTTCGACATGATGATCGCATACCTGTACTACTTCGATAAAGTTTAAAATCTACTGAAATCAAAAGAATTGTATATTGAGACATTGCATCCTATAACCCATTATGATGAAAATGCTAAAAGCGTGTAGTCTTTGTACAAGGGTCGTATTGGGCTGCAGTGGAGAAAGAATTGTCATCTTATAAATTAGATAGATTATCTGGGAGTTCCCAGCAATGCCTGCAGGGACGTTTTCATGCGCTATGACCATGATAAGAAAACAGAGAAAGCATCTAGGAATGTAATGGCTAATATTGGTATTGGATATCGTCGTCTCAGTGAAAGATGAAACATGCTTATGTTGGCGTTAATCTGTTCTATGACCATGCGTTTAAAGATGGTTATAAGCGCGTTAGCGGTGGTGTAGAATATGTGGTAGGTCATAACGAATTTCATGCTAATCTGTACCGAAATCGTAGGGATACTAATGATAGAAAATATACAGGGCTACGCTAGCCGCACTATCACATTGGTATGATCCTACATGGTTGTATCCATACGGCATGAGATCAATGATCACAGTCTGTATATAATTATGGTAAAATCGATTATGAAAAATCATTGATACTATTACGGAAAAGGTTGTCTGCCAGTGGATTTTGATGTAGGGATATGCACGGACCTTCAAAAAAATGCTCGTTGGGCTCGTGTCTATGCCGACTATTATAATTGGCGTGGTAGAGAGCTGTAAGAGTAGGGCTATGATAAATTAAAGAAAACGTGATGCCATTAAAAGGTTTTAAGAGTGGGTGCAGAACTGCATATTACACCGCATCTTACCCTTGATGCAGGGTTACCAAACTGCATCTCATTCATTTGAGTGGTCCTTATGCGACCTTGAAAATACACCATCGGTACATCTAAAGTTTGCTTGGCGTGGTGGCAAACATAGTGAAAGCGCGATTACAACAGCTCGCTCTAAGATGCTTGATAAAGGTACGTCGCAGTGACTATGGTTGTACATGATGTAAACTGTAGAAGAAACGTTATGACTCATGGCGTTGTCAGATGTTGGTTTATAAATCTATAATGCATAAATAAATTGTTCAGTGAGCTTGTAAACATGGTGATGCTACAATAAATATGTGAGAGAAGGGGTAGAAATGGGTAAATGTATCTTTAATACTAAAGTTTAATATACGACTGCTACTTTGTGTAGCAGCTTGTACGATGTGTTGGACTATTGCTTTCGCAGATAGTACTGATACAAATACTGCTGTGAAAGTGAATTCTAGCAGTTATCAAGATTGGGCTGATCGAACTGATATTTCAGCGAAGTTTCAAACCAATCATAAGCCAATATATGGCATAGAGACCTTACAACCTATAGGTCATTATGATAACAACTCTAAGAGCGTAGTATTTGTACAAGGAAAAGTTAGCTCTCATGGCGGTGTAAGTCAAATTGCCAATGGATATGCGAACCATGTAACTCGTAATGCGGGCGGAATTGTATATGAATATGACTTTAATCAATCGACACAATCCATAGGCACGACTGGGAAGTCTAGGACTCGGCTATCGACGACTAAGTAAAGGAGAGCATAGCTATGTAGGTATTAATGCTTTTTATGATTATGCTTTCAAAGAACATTATAAGCGTGCTAGTTTAGGTGTAGAATATGTAACTGGTGAAAATGAATTGTATGCTAATTTCTATAAATCACTAGGGAATGGAACATCATCCTATCGTATATTTAAGCGCGATGAAATGATTCCAGCACCATTCAATACGCCGGACATCAACGTTTCTGTTGGTGAAAGTCATGAAAAACGCGTTGCCTCTGGATATGATATCGGATACGCACGAACCTTTAAAAATGCCCGTTATTTACGAGCCTATATCGACCGTTATCACTGGAACCGGATGAATGGAGAGCTTAGAGACATAGAATGGTCTAACCCTGATATATATAACTATAATATCGGATTCCGTGTAAATGGGGTCTATAAAAATGGTATTAAAACCGGTATCAATGTAAATGTGACACCTCACATCTCGGTAGGCATGGGCTATGATAAACCATTTGGTCACTCCGGAGAGTTTTATGTACAAACATTGTATACCCTTGGTAAATCTAAGTTCGCTCTCTTTGGTGGAAAGCATAGTGATAGTAGCGTGACAACTGCTCGTTCTAAAATGCTTGATAAGATTGAACGTCAAGATATGCAGGGGCTCAATCTAAATGGAGATTTCCGCGTTCATTATCCTCATGATTCTCTAGACTAAAAGTAGCTTATTTCAAAGTTATAACAAAGGAGCTAGTACGCTGTGTACTAGCTCCTTTTTGTATCTTTGTTTACTATTGTAAATCCTTAGGCACGCTGAGCGGTTTCCAGTTATCTAGCTCTGGAATGTCTAATGTATTGATAGTTCGTTGTATCCAGTAGTTCAAGGACACTTCATTGCCAAAGTACTGTTCAAATAGGTAGGTGTTGCCAGGAATATCTTCTTGGTTTGCCGTGTTCATCAACCGATATGGCGCATCGATTCCTTTTAAAGTACAGTTGCACTCTAAATGGATGTGGACCGATTGCCCTTGAATATGAAATAGGATGGCCCAATAAAATCGTGGGTACGAACGTTGATTTGTTCGTAGCGATTGCTCTTGAGGCCTTCTAATGATGCTTGTATCATGGCGTTGGCATCGTCATATTCCTCGAGTAGGAATGGCTCTTGATCGACGTCGAGTACATAGTGCCACGTCGGCTTTTTCTTCATCCGTTTCGATGGTCCCACGCATCTGAAAGCTCTGGTAAAGCGGTGGCTTTCATAAAAGATCATGCCACAAATTGTGGGCGTCCTCTGCGCTGAGCAGATGATTTATAGATAACCTCATGCCCCTTCAGCTGGATCGTAGCCCATACAAATCGAACTTGATAGGTGTTTCGTGGCATGCGTTTCGACTCTAGCTTTATAGATGTTGCGCAATTTGTCCGGAATGGATAGGAAATGATTGTAAAAGCTAAGTGCCACCGTATCTTGCATGGATAGGGCCTTATCGATGGTTTCTCGGTCATATAATGTGGTATCCCACGGAAAGCCATTCATAGTATACGGATAATCGAGCCGCATTAGTGAGGCCATGTGGTAGGGAGCCGGGACGCACGGTCGTAGTAGGATTCAGTTATACCTTCCTTGTAATGCCAATGACCATCTATCTTTCTCGAAAGGCTATTAGATCGTTCAGCCGCTTCATCATCTACTGGAATATCCTTGATTTCTTCATCCGCGATTGGCGAGATGAGACAAGATATACTGATGGGAGCTTTCATAATACTGAACAGCTGTATCGAGGTCAGGGCGTGCCTGTTACATATCCCTTTTCATAGGCGTAGCCCTAGGCAACGCGTGTGACGCACGGGTGATATCGTAGAAAGAGCACGCGATCCTCCTCTTGTAAAACGCCCGATTTTCTCTTCCTCTAAGACGCGCAGTCAAGGATTGACAGCAAAACTGATGTTTCTTTGGTCACGCCGATGCCGTGAATGCGCATGTAACTAATATATGGGCAAGGAGAACAGAAATCTATCCTTTAGTAGCCGCCATATGCGTCAAATCGGCGATGAGACCCCAATCGAGCGGGAGATGCTCCAATGTGAAAGATATAGTTAAATGCGGCTTGCAAGGCTGCATAACCGGCATCATTAAAAGTCCTTGGTAGCTGCCCTGTTGATACAGTTCCGTCGCCTTTGACTGGGATCATACGGGAATCGTGCACGCGCAACGCATAGGCTGCTCATAAAAATGGTAGTAATAGTCTGCAAGTTCTGCGATACACTCTGGCTGGCCTAGTTCAGCGCCCTTTGTAAACCATGTGAAAGCCTCTGTAAACTCGCCCTCTTTTCGTGATGGTCGAGAGCCCGTGTAGAGCATCATGGTCGGATTACCTAATTCTGCGGCACTACGGGCAACACGGCGTGCGTTTTCATAATCGCCTTCATCGATGTAAATATTGCGCAAGTTCCCTTGGAACATGGCGAGTCCCTTGATCAAGAGCTTTGGTAAACCAGTATTTCGCATGCTCTCGTGATTTTTGCTTGTAGCGTTTCTTCATCTGCTGTACCGCGCAAGGTAGCAATGACCTTCACGTAAACTCTTGCTTTGCGTCGACTTGCTGTAATCGTTGACCAAAGCTAGCATTTTGACAGGCTCTAATAGTTGCTTTTAGCCTGGCGTTAATGATGTGATAATCGCTCCCAGAAAGAATACGTTGCCTATAATATATTGGCAGTATGCATCGTCTTTCTTTTGCGTAATCACAGATGATGCGAAATGCATCATCAAAGGACAGCTGCATATCTCGCCTCACTGTAGGCGTAATCGAACCCAGCTATGCGCAGATGCTTGTAATGTGCCGATTGGACTATTCCGGCGGATACTATCATGCAAACACTGATACGTGCGCATATTATCCTCTGGGAAAACCAGACTCAGCCCACGTAAATCGCGGACCCAGCGTACACGCGTGCCAATAGCGCATATGCGTCTCCCAATTCACGCTCTTCAGGAGATAAAGACTTCTGGTATACTTTCCTCAGCATCGTAGACTCGCCAGTACTACCTTGAACAGTAGTAGCCGTGTACGCAACTCATGCTGAGATGGGCTTTTGTGATACTCGATTGATTATTTCACAATCGACTCTAAATAGGCGGAGACCCTCTTGAGCGCATCTGCGGATTATATGACATAAAAAAATCAAGTGGAAGACCTTTTCTGAGGCGGTCTGTGAAATATTGAGCCATAGGCCCTCCTTTCGTTTTTTATACAATACACTACTATTATATACCGCGGTAGGAAATGGTAGAAGAGGAAAAGAACCGATGGGCTTAAAAATCCTCCACCGGCCGGGTCTGATTCGCCCTACGGGCTCACAGGGCCAAAGTCGGATTTTTGAGCCCATCGGTTCTATCTCTCAGTCCATAGCCGACACGCGGTATATAATAGTAGTGAAAATTGATAAAACCCGTTATTGCCCACCCAGCCGATAGGAAGGAGGGCCTACGGCCCGTGTGACGACGTGTCCTGAGGACCTCCACCGGCCGGGTCTGATTCGCCCTTCGGGCTCACACCCTACGTCGGCCCTGCCCTTTCACAACAAAAAATAATTGATTAATGCACATAGCGTAGAAAGAGAACACCCTCTCTGAAAACAACTTCGGGCCTTATCCCTCTCAGGCATATAACGAAAAATAATTTTTAAGTCGGTTAGAGTGCATATGAAAAAGACACCCCGTGAAAAAACGACTTTGACCTCTTTCCTAGGACATATAACGAAAAAATAATTTCTATTTACGATGATAAGATAGTAAAAAGAACCGGTTCTGAAAACGACTTCGGGCTCCGCGTAGCGCAGTAGCGTGTCGGCTTTCAGGACCGGTTCTTCTAAACGTATGTAGCTGTTGACTAGAAATTATTTTTTTGTTATAGTCACCAAACCATTTATCATAGATTTTTTTGGTATGTGCCGTCTTCTTTAAGTTCTTTAAGAGCTTTGTTAACAGCGTCTTGCAATTCTGTGTTGCCTTTTTTCACACCAAGAACTGTGCCAGGAGCTTTTGTAGGTTCGCCTACGAGTTTGAGGTCTTTATCAGCACCTTGTTTCAAGTAGTACATAGCAACTGCATTGTCGATGATGGCGCCATCGATTGTGCCAGCTTTTAGTTCCATAAAGATATTGGCATTGGAGTCCATTTCTTTTACTGTTGTGTTAGGAATAGCTTTTTTTAGCCATGTCTGCAGGAACAGTACCGATTTGAACGCCTACAGTTTTGCCAGCAAGTTCATCCATGTTGTGGATTGTGGAGTTGTCTTTACGAACCACTGTGATGAAAACCGCCTTGGTCAAAGTATACATCGGAGAAGTCTAATGCTTTTTTTCACGTTCAGGAGTTGCGTTGATGCCTGCTGCGATCATGTCGATATCGCCAGATTGAACTGCTGGAATCAAAGCGTCAAAGCCCATGGATTTAAATTCCATTTTAAGGACCCAATTTTTTTAGCGATTGCTTCGGACAAATCAACGTCGAAACCAACGTATTTATCGCCTTCAGTGAATTCAAATGGTGGGAATGTAGTTTCAGAACCCACACGCAACACACCAGCCTCTTGTGTCATTTTTGCTTTTTTTCACTGCCACAACCAGCTAATAAACCCATAGCAGCAACAGCTACGAGTGCGATGGCTGTTAATTTTTTTGAAATTTAAACATAGTATCCTCCTCAAACCATGATACAAACATGTACATTTATACATCTGTTTCTATTGTACGGAATTTTTGAACCAATAGGCAATAACATTGTATAATTAAAGGTACTAAACAAATTAAGTACACGAAATGTACCTTTTACTAAATACGGTCGATTATTTATACATATTTAGGAGGACCTATGTCTCTTACTGAACATATTTTCAACTGCTTCTGAAAAGCTTCGCCCAAGAGGCTTTCACCATTAACTATACATTGGCGAAGAATCCAGAAACTGTCTAGTCATGAATTTGAGTCTGTTAAGACAATCGGTGCTGTCCTTGAAAAAAAGCACGGTATTCCTGTGAACGTATGAGTTTCTGTCACTTTGCCAACAGCCTTTAAGGCGTCTGCTGTGAAAGTAGATAATCCTAAAGGGCCGTTTAGCCATATTATGTGAATACGATGCGCTCCCAGATGTGGGACATGCGTGCGGCCATTGTGCTAGTGGGATCTATGAGTGTACTAGCGGCTCTTGCATTGCATAAGATGCAGCAAGAAGGCGTAGCTTTCAACATGGATATCGACATCATTGGAACCCCTGATGAGGAAGCGATGGGCTGCAAGGTGGATATGTGCAACGCTGGTGTGTTCAAGAATTACGATTTTGCCATTATGGTGCATCTTGATGGCGAAGAAACGCGGCCGAATTCACAATTCTTAGCCCTTGATTGTTTCCGCGCTACATTCCACGGTAAACCGGCCCATGCGGCTGGTGAGCCTTGGAATGGCATTAATGCGGTAAACGGCGTGCAACTCGCCATCCATGCCATGGATATGCTGCGCCAACAAGTGCGACCAGAGTCGCGCATCGGCACGTGGATTATTAACGGCGGTACCGCATCCAATGTCATTCCTGCGACTGGCGAATTAGAGGTTACCGTGCGTCATACAGAACGTGACTATTTGAACGGTTTATCTGAACAGATTAAAAAAATCTTTGAAGGCGCTGCCCTTTGTACAGGTACGACAGTAGATGTTGAGTTTTACGGAAATCCTTATGACGATATGAACCAAAACCATCGTGGCACACACCTCATCGAGGACGTGATGACCGATATGGGCCTTGATTTTGAACCAGGTCCAGCGGATATTGGGGGCAGTTCCGATATCGGTAATGTCAGCTATCAATGTGCCGCATTCCATCCTAAATTGCGCTTGGCTGGCCCAGATAAGGTGTGCCATGCCAAAGAATTTGCGGATGCTATGCTAGAACCAACCATTGAACAAACCATTTTAGATGGCGCCAATATCATTGGGGGCACATTGTTGCGATTAGTAGAAAATCCAACTATCTTAGAAGAAATTGTGGCTGAGTTTAATGCAACTAAATAATTCTCATCTACATATAATATTACTAAATAGTTTCTAGCTGATGGGAATAGCGCTAAATAAAATGTTTTCCTGTATCTGTCTGGGGAACTGTAATATCGCAGATAGAATTCATTGCCTCTTTCAGAATTACTGATAATAGATGATAAGGGAACATTGCCATTTATAAAACTACGATTTTGGGTAAAATAAGTGCCCACCTCAATGTCGTGGTGATGGAGCGCCCAGACCACGTTATTTCCAGCGATGACAGGAATGTATTTAAACTCAAGATATTCAAATAAACTAGCTATGGTGATGCCGTCTGGTACGGTAAATTCTTCGCGATGATGACTCATATCATCGGCCGCACAAACGGCATCTCGATCGATAATTATATGCATATGATTTCACATCCTTTGAAATAGTCATTCTACAATCTTATGTGATTATCTATATTGTACATCAAGTTAAAATTTATATTGTATTAAAGGAGGTTTTATGTCCTCATCTGAACCATTAGACATTAAAAACTATATAGGCCTTACTGGTGATACGCCTATTCGATTCATCGCGTCCGATGTGGATGGCACTTTAGTGAACGACGCGAAATCCGTAGATCCAGAGGTGGTCAATGCGGTTCGTGCCGCTCGTGAAAGCGGTATTCGCGTGGCTATTGCATCGGGCCGTGCGTGGCATGAGATGGACGATGTCATCGATGCCATGCCGTGCTTGCGATACTTTGTGTGCACCAATGGCGCCTATGTCATGGATAAAGAAGAACAAAAGGAACTCGTTCACATTTCATTTGATAAAACGCGTGCCGTAGATTTAGTACGAAAACTAATGACCTACGGTGTGTTTGTAGAGGCTTATGTGAAAGCCGAAATTTTTGGTCAATATCCAACAGTTGGCAATGAAATATCACAAGCGGAGCATTTCTTTAGACCGAATATTAGACCTTTCATTTTAAAAACACGTACCATGGTGCCCGATTTAATAGCCCATTTAGAATCGTTACCAGAGGGACCGGAGAAAATTCAAATCTTTTACGGCGATGAACGTATACGCGAACGCATCCTAGCTGATTTGCGGGATGAGTTTCAAGGTGCAACTATAGATGGCAAAGGGCGCGAACGCTTTTACGATGTCCTTGAATCGAGTGAAGGCAATTTAGAATTTGTGTTACCTCATACGACAAAAGGCACAGCCGTAGAGGCCTTGGCGAACCATTGGGGCTATACGCCTGACGAAGTGATGACCATCGGCGACAGCGAAAATGATCTATCCATGATTCGCTTTGCCAGCGCTAGCGTGGCTATGGGAAATGCACGAGATAATGTGAAAGCTGCCGCCCGTTATGAAACGACAGATAATAATCACTATGGCGTAGCTCGTGCACTATATTCGGCTATTGCGTATAATCGTGAATTGGAAAATAAATAGAAATACTAAGTGGCTAATAGAAATACTAAGCTATTAAGGGACATACTAGTCTACTAATAGAAATACTTAGAGGCTAATGGAAATAGTAAGCGGATAATGGATAGATACTATATCTTATGATTGATAGAGAGGTGATGTAATATGGGCAATCTAAAATTTGATATAGACGATACCTGTGTTAAATGCGGGGCCTGCGCTGAAGATTGCCCTGTTCAATGCATCACAGAAGGAACTACAAAATTTATCATTGGTAGCGGCTGCATCAGTTGTGGTGATTGCTATTCAATTTGTCCTGTCGGGGCCGTGCAAATGCATAAGCTGTTTAAAGATAGAACAGGCCTGTAGTAATGTAAAATGGGTGTGTGTAATAGACCTTCTAAAAATTAGAACAGGCCTGTAGTAATCTGAAATGGGTATGTGCAATAGGTCTCCTGAAAAAAATAGAACAGGCCTGTAGTAATCTGAAACGTGTGTGTGTAATAGGGCTTTTTAAAAATAGAACAGGCCTGTTCTATTTTAAAATAGGCATGTGAAAGGGCGACCTTGAACTATTAGGATCAGAAATGTATTAGAAATCCGAACGTTAAAAAGTAATGTATAACTTTCATACGGAATATATGGAGTCCATATACTTCGTATGGTATAATGAAATGTAATGAAATTTAGCGTTTTGCTTGTTAAAACGCACCCCCAGTACAGGAATGTATGGACATTATAAATTGGTGAATATACTTTCACAAATAGATGCATACGGAGGAACTATGGAAAACAAGGAATTTGTTATTGTTGTCGATTTCGGCGGTCAATATAATCAGTTGATTGCACGCCGCGTTCGTGAAAATCATGTATACTGCGAAGTATATCCATACAACAAAGCATTAGAAAAAATTAAGGAATTGAAGCCGCAAGGTATCATCTTCACTGGTGGCCCTAACAGCGTGTACGAAGAGAATTCCCCTAAAATTGAAAAGGAAATCTTTGAACTTGGCATTCCAGTTCTTGGCATGTGCTATGGTATGCAATTTATGGCGCATACATTGGGTGGCGAAGTTAAATCTGCGGACAACCGTGAGTTTGGTAAAACACCTACTAAAGTGGACACTACATCCCCATTGTTCAAAGGCTTGGACGAAGACCAAGTTGTGTGGATGTCCCACGTTGACTATGTAGCAAAAGTTCCTGAAGGGTTCGAAATCATTGCGCATACAAAAGACTGCCCTGTTGCATCTATGCAAAATAAAGAACGCAAATTATACGCTATGCAATATCATGCAGAAGTATTGCACACTGAACATGGTAAAGAAATGCTTCACAACTTCTTGTACGAAGTATGTGGCTTCACAGGCACATGGACAATGGCAAACTATGCAAAAACTGCTATTGAAGAAATCCGTAATACTGTAGGCGATGGCAAAGTATTGTTGGCATTGTCTGGCGGTGTAGATAGCTCTGTTGCAGCAGCTCTTATTTCTAAAGCTGTTGGCGACCAATTGACTTGTATCTTCGTTGATCATGGTTTAATGCGTAAAAACGAAGGCGACGAAGTTGAAGCAGCTTTCAAAGATTCCGGCATGCATTTCATCCGCGTCGATGCAGAAAAACGTTTCTTAGATAAATTGGCTGGTCTTGAAGATCCAGAAGCTAAACGTAAAGCTATCGGCGAAGAATTTATCCGCGTATTCGAAGATGAAGGTCGTAAAATCGGCTCCGTTGACTTCTTGGCGCAAGGTACAATCTACCCTGACGTTATTGAGTCCGGTACTGGCGAAGCAGAAGTTATCAAATCTCACCACAACGTAGGCGGCTTGCCTGCAGTTGTAGACTTCAAAGGCCTTATCGAACCATTGCGCAACCTCTTCAAAGACGAAGTACGTGAACTTGGTTCTGAATTAGGTTTGGCTGACTACCTCGTATGGCGTCAACCATTCCCAGGTCCTGGTCTTGCTATTCGCGTAATGGGCGAAATCACGAAAGACAAACTCGACATCTTGCGTGATGCGGACTACATCTTCCGTGATGAAATTGCAAAAAGCTGGCCTTGATCGCGACATCAACCAATACTTTGCAGTATTAACATCTACACGTACCGTAGGCGTTATGGGTGACTTCCGTACATACGATTACACATTGGCATTGCGTGGCGTAACAACAACAGACTTCATGACTGCTGACTGGGCGCGCATCCCTTACGACGTATTGGACACAATCTCCCGTCGTATCGTAAACGAAGTACAACACATCAACCGTATCGTGTACGATATTACATCTAAAACCACCGCAACAATTGAGTGGGAATAAAGAATTAGAACAACATCGTATTTAAAGAATACATATACAAAGGCCTTTCATCGTTATGGTGAGAGGCCTTTTGTGAAAAGTAGTAGTTGCTCTAATTTATTTTTCAGTTTTGTTGTCTAGTAGATATCTTTAAGGAAATAAGGGTATGGAAACTATAAAAGAACTTTTTAGTTAGTGACATATATTTAGATATTATAAAAAGAACTAGGGTGTCGACAACTTTAATCAAGACGTACAAAGTGTTGAAGTAGAAGAGCTAAAAAAATCGATTAAGACAGAGACAATTCTTACTAGAAGGCTTTTAATTGTAAGGTGCTTTCAGAAAAAGAGATGGTGCAGTTTTTACGCGCAAATGATAGAAGAATATGGAAAAGATATTATCGTTTTGGTCTAAAAAAAGTTTTTGGCAATATAGTGACGATACTATTGAGGCAGTATCCTGATGGTGAATTTCCAAAAGGAGAGAAAATATCTGAGGAGGATGAATCAACTGCAATTGAAATAGGAAAATATTCTAAAATGAGTATTGCTTTGTATATAATTGAGTTCGATCTCTTGAAGAACCATCAAGAGATAGTAGCTGACTATTATAAAAGATTGGGCATTCCTCGGGCCGCGAAATATGCAAAAGACATAATAGCATTTTTATAAAGAGGTTTTTTACTTTTAGGGTATTTAAATATTAATGATTGAGGGCTGTTTTTGTTACAGCCCCTTTTATGTTATACAAAAAAATTGGTATACTGATTTTTAAGTTATAGATTTTTGGTTAAACAGTTGTTTGAAAAATAGAGGTCCTATGAAAACGACAAAATCTTTTTGGCGAGTATCCCAAATATTCTCTCCACGATGCAAGGGTCCAAAAAAATAGCATACGGAGATGGTAATTTAACTTTTATCTTTGATTATATTTTTTTCTTATGAGAATGGTATTGAACAAACTCATAAGGCCAAGATTGTATTTGAGAAATGTGATGTTGATGATCTAGAAATTCTTGTCTTTAATAGTACAATATTAGATACTTTCACAGGTAAAAAGAATTGAGTTACCTCAGTATCAGCAGGGATTATAGTGAAAGTGAGTTCGAGGTCATTACAGAGACTTATAACTGGGGTCGAGCTGTGCTGCAGGGGTTGGTTATGGACCGAAGGGAATCCCTGTACATTGTATAATGAACATATACTTTACAGGTGATATGTTATATGTAGTTGATGAGAGCTTGTAAAATAAATCTTTCAACATAAACCATATAGGGAGTAAATAGCTATGGGCTATAAAAATGTATGTGTAAACTGCCGGATCTCTTTGTCGGAGGGCACAAACTACGAGTTGTTTAATACCAAATAAAAACCTGTCCTATATGTAAAGGTAAAATGTACTTTGTAAATGAGAAGTTTAAAGCTCCTAAAAAAATCTAATGATAAAGAGTGGAAGATTATAGAGTATTTGTTATTGAGTGGCTATGATTTTAGAAATCCTATTTATGGAACTGAGAGATATATGTATTTCGAGTTTCCAAAAGAACTTACAGGAGGCGGAGGCATTCGTTCGTGAGATGAGAAAGTTATAGTAAACTATATGAGCAAAGCGCTTTAATGATATGTAAATCAGCATTATCATATTACATAGTATATAAATTGAGAATAGAATATGCATAGTGAAGGCTACACAAGAGAATATGTCTTGGTGTAGCCTTTTAGTGAGTTAAACAGTATATACTTAGGGTAATAGCAACATAAATTTTAAAGAGAGGAGGCAAAACTATGTGTGAAGTAACAATAACACAAGCTACAGCAGAATTGCCTATGCTTGTAAAAACTACAGACAGGAGAAGAGTCTGTTGTGTATATCAAACAAGATGGACGGACTGTAGCACAGCTTACACTATCTGAAGACAATAGGCAAACAGAGTCTAAAGTGGATGTGTCGAAACGTATAGGCATTGCAAAAAGGTAAATTTAAAATGCCAAAAAGATTTTTGATAAATGGGATAAAGATATAGAAGAAACTGTTTGGAGATACAATATGAATATATTATTGGACACACATTATTTACTATGGTCTATTTTTAGGTGATGATTCATTATCTAAAGAAGCAAGTGATATGATAATGAATCCAAATAATAATATTTATTACAGTATTCTTTCACTATGGGAAATTGAAATTAAGCATCTTAAACGTCCAATGTGTATGCCTATTGATGCAGTAATGGTAGAAGATAGCTGTGCGGGGGCGGGTTTTACATTGTTACCTATATTGGTTCCACATGTGTTAGCACTATCTACATTACATCGTGATGAGAATGCTAAAAGCTCATAAAGATCCATTTGACCGTTTGTTAATTGCTCAGGCTAAAACATCTGATGTGATTATTTTTAACACATGATGAGCGCTTTACCCAGTTATCGGTCAGCATATAGTACCCATTTGTTACATACAACAAGCCTTGTTTCTTAAGGTGTGTTGCGGCTTGCGTGTATAGTCTGGCTTCCAGTTCAAGTGTTCGTGAATGGTGCCGATACCATTTTTCGATGGCTGCCACAGGTGTGTTCATATGGGTATAGATGTGGCAGAGCATCATCGTTTCTCGATAGTGACGACGCAAGTGGCGTTGGCGAAGATAGGTTGCAATATAGCCTGTCTTTGGCGTGCAAATAACGGCAATTAATAATGCGAGACCAATCGTTGTTGCGATAGCGCCTGCAATGGATACGTCTAGGGTGAAAGCGACTTCTGTACCGATGACGGCACAGATAATGCCGATGATGATACTGCTAGTGAGCATGGCTTTCACAGAGTCCGTCCATAAATAAGCGATAACCGCAGGTCCGATCATGAGGCCGATAACGAGGATGGCGCCTACCGCTTGGAAGGAGGCCACCACGGTAAGGGATACCATGGTCATCAGCACGTAGTGGATGAGGGCAGGCATGAAGCCGAAGAGCCCTGCTAATAGTGGATCGAAGGTAGATAGCTGCAATTCCTTGTAGAAGAGCATAACTAATAGGAGGTTGATGACCGCTACCCCAAGGGAGATCCATAGTGATACAGGACCTAGGTCGGTACCGTTTACAATCCATCTGTCGAATGGGGCGAACGCGATTTCCCCCAGTAATGCTGTATCTACGTCAAGGTGTGCGTTGCCACTGTAGAGACTGACGAGGATGATGGCAATGGAGAATAGAAGGGGGAAGATGATACCAATGGACGCGTCTTCGTTGACGAGGCCCGTGTTATGAATCATCTCTGTAAGCCACACTGTTCCTACGCCGACTAGGGTTGCCCCTACTAAAAAGCAAGGGAGAGTTTAAGTCTTCCGTCACAAAGAAAGCGAGCACGATGCCGAGGAATACGGTATGCGTAATGGCGTCAGCCATCATGGACATGCGGCGCAGCACGAGGAATACACCAGGAATAGCGCACGCGATGGATACCGCAATGGCGATGAGTAAAATCTCTGTATGTACTGTCATGGGGCACCTCTTTTCCGGAATTGCCACAAGATGCCTCTATTAGGTGCAAATATGAGGCTCAAGAGTACGATAACCGACAGAATGACGATGATCGCAGGTCCTGTAGGCAGTTTTTGTACTGTTGTACTCCAAATGGTACCGCCAATAGCAGATACCATGCCGAAACATCCTGCTAGTATACACATGGTACCTAGCTTATTTCGTCCACTGACGAGCCCCTACGGCCGGTGCAATGAGTAGGGAACTGATTAAGATAGCACCTACTGATTGAATGCCGATGATGATGGTCATGATCGATAGTGAACGATATAAAAATGAGTGTAAAGGTGACGGGAATTTGTAATGTTTTTAGCGTATTCTACGTCAAAGAAATGAGCTTTAGCTCTTTTCCAAAAATAAGGCTGTTAAAACGATAATGATGAGCGCTGCTGCCGATGTAATGTACACATCGCGGGCTAATATGGTGGCGGCCTGTCCAAATATAAATTTTGAAAGCCCCGCCTGACCTGCATTGTTCAGACTTTGAAGGTAGGTGAGTAGAACCATACCAAGGCCAAAGAAAGCAGATAGTATAGTAGCCAGAGCGCCATCGAATTTGATTTTACTGTTTTTCTACGGTGATGGTTATGAGCCACGCCGCAGTGATAGAGGACAGGGCAGCACCTATAATGAGTACCTCAATGTCTTTTATACCGGTCAGCAAGAATGCGATGACTACACCGGGCAGTGCTGCGTGGGAGAGGCCGTCACCGATGAGGCTTTCCTTGCGCAGTACAGCGAAGGTGCCTGCAATACCACTAGCAAGGCCCAAGAGGGCCGTGCCGAGCAATACCATCTGTGTCGTATAGGGATTGGAGTATGGTCATACAATCCTCCCCTTGCCGTAGGTGCGCTCGATGGCTTCATCGGTAAAGGTCTCTGCTACGGGTCCATAGGCAACAGTTTGCTTATTGACCATCGTTACCCAGTCGAAATATTGAGGTACCGTATTTAAATCGTGATGTACGACGATCACCGTTTTTGCCGCGCGCTTTCATTTCTTGTAAAAAGGGAGATAATGGCGTGCTCCGTCGTTTTATCGACGCCCTTGAAGAGCTCGTCCATGAGGTAAATATCTGCCTCTTGTACGAGGGCTCTTGCGAGGAACACACGCTGTTGTTGGCCCCCTGAAAGTTGACGAATTTGTCTGTTTACATAGTCGCTCATGCCCATTTTTTCAATCATGGAGAGGGCGAGTTCCTTATCCTTTTTACTTGGTCGTTTGAACCAACCTAGATGACCATAGCGGCCCATAAGTACAACGTCTAATACGGTAGTAGGAAAGTCCCAGTCTACGCTACCGCTTTGAGGGACATAGGCGATTTTTCTTGTAATCCTTTTTGTCCATCGCAAGGTGGTGGTCGATATAAAACTTAACACTACCTGAGATAACTGTTAATAGGCCTAACATGGCCTTTAATAATGTAGATTTACCGGCTCCATTAGGGCCGACGATGGCCGCTAAGGAACCGATGGGTACCTTCATATCTACGTCCCATAATACGGGTTTTGTCGTATAGGCTACGGTCATATCTTCAACTTCAACGGCCCATTCCATAGAGACCTCCTTTATTTAAGTGCTTTAGCGATGGTATCGATGTTGGCTTTTACCATGCCGATATATGTGCCGCCTTCAGTGCCTTCAGAACCGAGGGAGTCGGAGTATAATTCGCCACCGATAGCAACGTTCCAGCCTTTAGCCTTTAGCTGCTTCTTGAACGGCTTCAATTGTTTTTGTGTGGTACAGAAGATTCTACGAAGATAGCTTTAATTTTTGTGATCACGATGAATTGCACAAGTTCATTTACATCTTGTGTGCCTGCTTCTGTAGCAGTACTAACGCCTTGTAAACCTTTTTACTTCAAAAGCCATAAGCGCGAGCGAAAGTATTGGAAGGCATCGTGTGCTGTTACGAGAACGCGAGATTCTTTAGGAATAGATTCTGCTTGAGCTTTTGATGTATGCATCTGTGTCATCTAATTTAGTGAGGTATGCATCATAGCGTTTTTTTGAAAATCCTCTTTGTGAGCTGGATCTGCTTTTGAAAGTCCTTCGTATACAGCCTTGGCTGCAAGTTTCAATTCGCTACATCGAAACCAAATATGAGGGTCTTTTAGTTTTCACGCCATCTTCTTCGTCAAAGTCGAGTAGAGTAGCTGGATCAATAGCGTCGGATACGCGGATGGTAGCTTTATTTTTGTTTTGGTTAAATTGTCGAAAAATGGAACCCATTTTACCTTCTAAGTGAACACCGTTGTACACCACTACATCTGCTTTAGACATAGCAGTTACATCGCCGGCGCTCGCTTGATAGAGGTGAGGGATCTACGCCAGGGCCCATGAGTCCTTGGACGGACACATGGTCACCGCCAATTTCTTTTACTAAATCGGTCAGCATCGTCGTAGTGGCGACGACGTTTAGTTTCTTTTGACTGTCCTGTGCTGCATCTTTTACCACAGCCTGCAAGGGCTAGTAACATAAGTGCTAATGATACGACGACTAATACGACTCGATTGAACTTTCATAATAAACCTCCTTTATATAGATGCTAATTTTAAAAAAACTTTAATAATCTTGTTTGAGGGAACTGTACTGTCTTAATGATGAAATCATTTTGAAGTGGAGAATATTTCCCTAAATTTAAAACAGAAAAATAGCCGCTACTAACGTAGCGGCTATTGGCAGTTATACAGTCTTCTGCTAAGGTCACGATCATTTAGTGGATAAGAGCTTGTAGATGGTTCGGCCCAACGAGGGCAACGATACCAAGTACCATCATGACCTTCATTTGAATACGCTTTCACGTCTCATGATGAACCTCCTTTTGTAATTTTTGTTACATCAACTTGATGTGTAATCCGATCAATTTAGTCTGAATATGAATATAACATAGATGAGAAAAATTATCAATAAAAATTATTCTATACATATATTTTTTACTAATAGACTACATTTTGCAGTTAAGTATTTTTTTCTTCATCTTTATCGAGTATTATATATGTATATTTATTATATTAATTTCGAGGGGGAACAAACCATGAATATATTAACTCGATTCGCGTGTGCTGCTGTTCTTACATTTGCGGTAGGTGCTATGATGCCTGCTCATGCTGATGCGGCTGCGGGTAGATTTACAGAAGCACCTCGCGAGGTATCCATCGTTAAACCTACGATGCCAGCTATTCCAAATGGAATTACCGTAGCTGATCATATGCGTGTACGATTCCTAATTAACAAACAAGGCAAGGTTGAAAATGTCTTTGTAGAACAATCCTCTGGTTATGGTCCTGTTGATGAGGCTGTGAAAGCTGCTATTAGACAATGGGAATTTACGCCGGCTATTGGCACAGATCAAAAAGCCCATGCATCCATCATAGGCATGACAATTACATTGCCAAAGGGTAATGCTCCAGCTAAGTCCGGCAATGGTAAATTGACGGTAGACAAATCACAGTCTAACGATAATCATGCGTCTGATGTGAATGCGAAAGCGAATGGTCCTAAGGCAAAATAAGGAGTGAAACAGTCTAGGACTCAATAATGAGAGTAGTCATAAGACTAAATGAGGAGAAAGATGATGAGTAATGTATTGCGTTGTGTTGCCTTAACGGCATTAATTATGTCCATGTCTGCTGCTGTTTCTTTGGCGGCCACACCTTATGAAGCGCCAAAAGCAGTATCTACACCAGGCTTTGATTCTGGTGTACTACATGGTTATGCCGGTGATGCAACTGTTGTTAATGTAAACTTTACTATTAATACAGATGGATCCGTTTCTCATGTAGAATTACAGGGATCTACTGGTAGTAGTGATGCGGATGCATCCATTGTGAACACGATTTCTACATGGAAATTTACACCGGCTACGGATAGCAATGGCAATCCTGTAGAGGCATCTAAAACTGAATATATTAATTTAAGGAATTAATAGAAGGCACTCATACATTGTATGGGTGCTTTTTTATGTGCTGGTGAAAGTACTTAAGGATTTAATTATATTGGGTGAAAGTGTTTTGTGGCTCAATTATCTTGGAAAATGTATCTGCAGCAACTGAAAATTACTTTCAAAAATGAAATATAATAAAAAGTATATTTAATATAGTAATAATATATTGTATATACTAATAGTCTTTGACCCCTGGAGGTATAAGCATATGAATCCATTACAGCAAAAGCTAGATATTAATAACGAACGGTACAGAATTATTGTATCTATTAAAGAGGATTATTTAGACGGTAAATTATCCTTGGAAGAGGGTAACCGTATTTTAAAAGAAAAGTTAGGTACTTGTACGCCTGACGAATTTGCTTATGCAGAGCAAAGTTTGAAAGGTGTCTATAAGGATGAAGAAATACTAGACAAGATGGATGATTTGTTGAATTTATTTGACGGTGTATTAGTGCGTGCCGAAAATGAGTACCCAGAGAATCATCCGTTGTGGGCTTATTTAGAAGAAATTAATGCGGTTGAAAAGGTAGCTCTTGAAGCGGATGAATTGTTAAAACAAGATAAGTTTATTAAAAATCCTTGGCTTGGTGTTTTTGATTCCTTAGCAGAATGGCGTATCCATCTATCTCGTAAGCAAAATCAATTATATCCAATGTTAGAAAATCATGGGTTTGATCGTCCAACGCGGATTATGTGGACCTTTGATGATGGCGTGCGCGATGCTATCTCTGCATCCTATGCATTGCTTCGTGAAGATAAATATGAAGAATTCCTAGCATCTGTTCCAGAAACACTGGCAAAGTTACGTGATTTGAACTCTAAGGAGTTAGAGGTTTTATTGCCAACATCCTTTAAATTATTAAGTGATGAAGAGTTTGTGCGCATGAGCAAAAATGACCATGAAATCGGTTATGCTATTATTAACGCACCAGGTTTATATGTAGTGACAGGCATCAATGATTCTGCGGCACAACTAAATACAAATAACTCCGGTCAAAACGGTGCTGTATCTAACGAGTTCCTAAACGATTTGGCAGGTCTATTATCCAAATATGTTGGCCCTGTAGGAGGTGCAGCCGTTAGTAAGGATGCTGTCCTAGATGTGGCCACTGGCAAATTGACCTTAGAGCAAATTAATTTGTTGTTCCGTCATCTGCCTGTGGATTTATCCTATGTAGATGAAAATGAACTCGTTAAATTCTACAGTGATACACCACATCGCATTTTCCCTCGTAGTGCTAATGTTATTGGCCGTGAGGTGAAGAATTGCCATCCTGCGAAGTCTGTTCATGTAGTAGAAGAAATCGTAGAGAAATTCCGTTCGGGAGAACAAAGTCAAGCAGAATTTTGGATCAATAAACCGGGCTTGTTTATCTATGTTATCTACACGGCCGTGCGCGATGAAAATGGTAAATTCCGAGGCGTACTAGAAATGATGCAAGATTGTACACATATCCGTGAATTAGAAGGTTCCCGTACATTGTTGACTTGGGATAAAACTGACTTTGTAGGCGATAATCAACGCATTTATTAATAAAAAGTAACTCTTCTAGGTAAATAAATAAGAGGCGAGGTCGCGTGACCTTGCCTCATTTTATTATTACAAAATGTGTTGCACTAATTTAAAATAAACATACAATAATTTACTTTTATTCATCCCTTTCGTGTATACAAATTTGTTAAAAACAGGTAAAATAGAAAATTATTAGAAGTATTTTCAATACACGTACCGATAGGTTTTTTTATAAAGTTATACGATAAAGGTGAGGATTAGAATGGCAACACGTCGCATTTGGAATCAAAGTGAAATCAAGACAAATCCGTTATTTTCTAAATTACGCAGCACCATTGAAACTGCATTTTATGGCAATAACGTAAAACCTGTTACATCTGTAGCAGAAGCGTATACATTGGCAACGCAAGAACCAGGTGTCATTCTTCTTGATATGCCTGTATTTAAACCAGAAGAACAAGGTTTACCAGCTGATGCTAAAATTCTCGTAACTAATGATGGTAAAACGACTGGCCGCTATGCGAAGGCTCGCCGTATCATTGGTGATGAAGGTATTGATGAAGTCGAATTAGCCGGTATCGCTCGTGATGCTGTGTATGATAGTCGCAATAAAGAATGGATTTCTACACAAGTTGTGGTTGGTCTTGATCGAAAAATTCACGGCTCGTGCTCATCTTATGATTCCAAAAGGATCATGCATCTATCATGTATTCTTGGGTTATGAACTTTAAATTCTTTTGACGATGCAGTGAAAAGAGTTCTATAACAACAGTAAAGACATCCCGGAAGGGATATTTATATCTACTCTGACCCTGACTATGTAGTACCAGGTCATCCAGGTGGTCTTGCTATTTTTGACCCTGCTCATAACTGCGCTATGATTCTTGGCATGCGTTACTTTGGGGAACATAAAAAAGGCACATTGACATTGGCTTGGTCCTTAGCAAACCGTTATGGCTACGTAGCCTGCCACGGCGGTATGAAACGCTATAACCTTAAAAATGGTGAGTCTTTCACAATCGGCGTATTTGGTCTATCCGGTTCCGGTAAATCTACATTGACTCACGAAAAACACAATGGTCGCTATGATATTTCTATCTTGCATGACGATGCATATATCATCAATACAAATGATTTGTCCTCCGTTGCGATGGAACCAACATACTTTGATAAAATGCAGGACTATCCTGTGGAACACCCTGCTAACAAATATTTGTTAACATTACAAAACGTGGGTGTAACCCTCGATGAAAATGGTAATAAGGTCGTATTGGCTGAGGACGTGCGCAACAATAATGGCCGTGCTATTAAATCCCAATTCTGGACAGACAATCGCGTAAACCACGTGGACGAACCGGTTAATGCCATTGTGTGGCTAATGAAAGATAAAACATTGCCACCAATCCTTAAAATCGACGACCCTGTATTGGCTTCCACTATGGGCGCAACCCTTGCAACACGCCGCTCTACTGCGGAAAAACTCGATGCCAACGTCGATCCAAATGCACTCGTTATTGAGCCATATGCAAATCCATTCCGTACCTATCCGTTAGTTCGTGATTATGAAAGCTACAAAAAACTCTTTAAAGAATGTGGCGTAGATTGTTATATCATGAACACCGGATTCTTCCTTGAAAAGAAAATCCCTAAAGAAGTGACCCTTGATTTATTAGAACGCCTAGTAGAAGGAGACCTACAATTCGAACCATTCGGTGCCTATGAAAACCTATCCTACGTAGAAGTGCCAGGATTCGAACCACCATTTGATGTACGTGAATACCATCACCAACTACACCAAGCCTTTGAATTCCGCTCTGAATACGTGGAAAAACTCAAAGACGGTAAAAATGAATTACCACACGAAGTACTTGATGTACTAAAAACTTTAATGTAACACTTTACAATAACCGAAATAGCCCCTCTGGAAAAAACACGCTACTGCGCTAAAGCGGAGCCCGAAGTTTTTTCCAGAGGGGCTATTTCTTTTCTGTATCTGTTTACATTAAGGTTTTTAGTGCATCGGTATAGAGGCAAGCTACTGCGCTACGCGGAGCCCGAAGTCGTTTGAGGAGGATTTTTTCATCCTTACTTATTCAGTAAGTACATTAAAGTTTTTATCATATCTGCGTTAAGAGAGACACACTATACTTCTCATGAGTGCTTTTTAATTCCTGTAATAAATAGGAATTAAAAATGAGTTTGTTTCATGAAAATTATTATGAGCTTTATAATTGAAAAAGCATTGTTATAATGGGGGATAGGAGCGGATATTTTTTTATAATATGTATAAAAATTCGATTGACAATTGTCCTCTCAACAAATATACTTATGATAGTTTAAAAACATATTTATGAGATAGGATTTAAAACCCACAATTAAGGTGGATTTAACTTAGATAGAAGAAGAATATGTTTTCTTGTTATTAGCGGTTGGCCTACGTAGGCCCCTAGGAGGTTTAAAAATGAGTAAAGACGTGGAAAAATAAAAAAATACCCATGACCATAGCCATGGTGAACATCATCATTGCCATTGTGGCGGTCATCATCACCATCATCGACCATGACCACCACCACCATGACCATGACCATCATCACGACCATGACCATGGTCACGATCATAGCCATGAAAAGGCTTTGCCTACAGATAAATGGGTGCCACACACTCATGAACCAGGCGTGCCTCATGAACATGGCGTAAATGATTATCTTAAGGCTGTTGCTGAGTATCGTAAAAACATGGCCTACTAAGCAAGATGTTATCGAGCAAACTCCTGACCCTGCCGTGCGTGAGATGATTCTTCGTATGGAACAAATCGGTTGCGACACTGTATTCGACCGTTTCGATAAACAACAACCTCAATGTGCGTTCGGTATTGCTGGCGTATGTTGTCGTATTTGTTTCATGGGTCCATGTAAAATTACGCCCTAAGAGCCCTCGTGGCGTCTGCGGTGCCGATGCTGACCTTATCGTAGCTCGTAACATGACACGTGCTGCTGCTGGTGGTTTGACTCAACATGGTGCGCATGCTCGTGAAATTTTGATTTCTTTGAAAAGCTGCCGCTAATGATCAATTGGATATTCCAATTTTTGGGCGAAGAAAAAAATCCGTACTGTATGTAAAGGCTTTCAACATTCCCTGAAGAAGGTCGTTCTTTGAAAGAAGTAGCTAATGATTTAGCAGACGTTCTATTAGAAGACTTGAGCCGTGCATTGCCTGGCGAATATAAAACAATTACAGCAATGGCTCCTGCTGAACGTCGCGAAGTTTGGAAAAACTTGGATATTTTGCCTATTTCCGCGTACAATGAAGCATTTGATGCATACCATCGTACATGCGTAGGTACAGATGGCGATTGGGAAAGCAATATGAAACAATTCTTGCGTTGTGGTCTTGCTTTCACATTCACTGGCGTAGTAGCAGCAGATATCGCTACAGATGCATTGTTCGGACAAGGCGGTCGCCGTACATCCAAAGTTAACATCGGTGCCTTTGAAAAAAAAGGTTATGTAAATATCGCTGTTCATGGTCACTTGCCAACATTAGTATCCCAAATTTGTACAATTGGTGCCTCTGAAGAGTACTTAGAAAAAGCAAAAGCTATCGGTGCTAAAGGTATCCAATTCTACGGTATCTGCTGCTCTGGTTTGTCCAGCATGTATCGTTATGAAACGTTATTCCATTGTGTAATGCTATTGGTGCGGAACTTGTACTTGGTACTGGCGCACTTGATTGCTGGGTAGCTGACGTTCAAGACGTTTACCCTGCTATCATGGACGTAGCACGTTGCTTCAATACAAAAGTTATCACTACATCTGATGCAGCTCGTTTACCAGGTGCAGAACACATCGGTTACGATCACCATCACACTAACTTGTCTGAAACAAAAGCATTGGCTCGCAAAATCTTGGATCGCGCTCTTGAAGCGCATGAATTGCGTAAAGGCATGCCTGTATTCATTCCGCCATACGAAATCACTGCTGAAGTTGGTTTCTCTCCAGAATCCACTGTTAAACATTACGGTTCCTTCAAACCGTTGGCAGAGGCTTTAAAATCTGGTAAAGTTCGTGGTATCGTAAACGTAGTAGGTTGTTCCAACCCTCGCGTTATCTACGAAAAAGGCAACTGTAGATATCGTTGATACACTTATCAAAAAAATGGCTGTATCATCTTAACAAATGGTTGTGCGTCCTTCCCATTGATGAAACTTGGTTACTGTAATACAGATGCTATTAAGAAATGTAGCCCTGCATTGCAAGAGTTCTTGGGCGATGATCAACCACCAGTATGGCATGTTGGCGAATGTGTAGATAATGCACGTTCCTCCGGTATTTTCGCTGGTATTGCAGGTGAATTAGGTCTTAACTTACCACAAATGCCATTTGCTATGTCTAGCCCTGAATGGTCCAACGAAAAAGGTATCGATGCATCCCTTGGCTTCCGCTTGATGGGCATCAACTCCTACCACTGCGTTGAGCCACCTACACAAGGCTCTGATGCTGTTACAAAATGGTTGAAAGAAGACACTAAAGACATCCTAGGCTCTGTTATGTATGTAAATACAGATCCAGCTAAAGTTGCTGAAAAAATCTTGGCAGATATCGATGAAAAACGTGCTGCTTTAGGTTGGGCAGAAGTAAAATAATATAATATAAACAAAAGACCCTCTCCATAATCCTCCACCGCCCAGATCTGTTCCTTCGGAACAGGGGCAAAGTCGGATTCTGAAGAGGGTCTTTTTTTATATAGGGAGAAAACACAGAGCAAAGTCGGACGTACTGAGAGGGTTATTTCATTAGAGGTAAACTCTAAATTAGTAAATCTAAATGATGAGTTTTTATTTTTCTACGTTTTTAGCCTAATTAACTAATAATTGGGTTATAGGACAAAAACGTGTTGGTACTTTAATCCCAATCATTGAAAGATAATTTGTCATAGTTATGCAAATCACCCCAAGAAACGGCATCTCCCAAGTTGGAATTATGCCTTGAAATTGGGCTCTTTCATTCATAGATCTATATATTTTAGAAATACTTGCATCAGTTGGCATTACCTCAAGTATTTTTTTGCAGAAAGCGGTCTTGGTGAGTGTAAATAACACCACCAGAAGACCGCTTTTATGCGTTTTTTTCTACAGACATTCCTCGATGGTAGCGCAATAAACGTCTGAGTTGTGCGTTTACGCCACCTTCAATAGGGTTATTAGTCCTCGGACATTCTTTATCCAACACCAATGTTTTATCTAAATATCTAAACATTGTCTCTGTATTAATTAATACCACCAGAGAGTTATAGGCTTTTAATAAGCGTTCATGTGTAGCTCTTAAATTATCATTACTATCACGTGTCATTTCACTCAGAAACTCTTTAAAAAGTCACTTCCAATTAAATAATCGTTGAATCCATATTTGTGCATCTGCCTGTGTTTTTACGCTATATAAATCGCTTGCTAAATCTTTTAACATAATGCCTGCTAATGTCTTAGGTCACTTAGTAGTGTAACGATGTACTTGCCATACGGCATGAACAATATAACGTTGAAGTTTGGCCGTACGCCAAACTTTTTTTAATGCTTTTTCTAAGACCAGGTCCACCATCAGAAACGACCACAATGGGGGTCGCTATTCGTCGATAAGAGCTGCCATGAGCGAGACTGTTCTGATCTACATAAATACCATCCTAATACATGTTCACCATCATAACAGATTAAAATACAAGCTTTTTTAGCTAAGTAAATACCATCAACGAATACCACATCTCTCGGGGTCTCAATTTTGGGAGGCATAGGCCATATTTGCCAAAAATCAGCTATCTGTCTACGAAATGTACGGCCTTGCCCAGGCATGTCCTGTTGTGTTTTCTTTTACTAAATAACCAATTTAGAAATCGATGAAAACATTTAGTGGTATTATCAATAGTTTGTGTAAAAGTGATGTTACACTGCTTACAATACCATCGTTGTGATCCAGCTTTAGTTTTCCCATATTTTTGACAAGGAAATCCACAATTTATACATCTTACCAGCATGATTATTCCCTCCACTTAGAACACAGTTTTTCTAGGAAGATATAACCTTATTGAGACCAGTAAAATCAAGGGTTGTGGGACTTTTACCAACACATTTTGTCCACCCTCTAAGTTTATCAAAAGACTTAATGGCGATGGAGCCAGTAATTTACTAGCTCCATCGCCTATAAAAACCAACACGTTTTGTCCTATAACCCCTAATAATTATTTATGAAAGAATCAAAAGCGTCAGGTAGACCTGACGCTTCATTTTTTAATCAAAAAGCTTATTAACTTAATCTATTACATCATTTATAACTCTGCTATACTAATAACAGGAGTCATTGACGTGAGTTAGGTTCATCACCGAAAGGTGGTGATACTATGAGTAAATTCGAGAAGGTTTATTTAATTCTTTTTGTAATTTCCATAGTTGTATCTATCTTAAGTTTATTCAAATAAACTTAAGAAACGCCTAACGTAATAGGTACTGGTAATACTTACACGTTAGGCGCATCTCATTTTACTGATTTTTTTAGATGAGCCTAACGATTGCACACGTCAATGGCTCTCTTGATATTTATAGTATACCCTCAATAACAACATAAAAACAACATAAGGAGTATAGCACTATAGTGTATACAAGCTATCATATACATATCCTTTTAAATTAGAACAGGCCTGTACTAATTTCTAGAAGAGGTATATGGATGAGGTCAAGGCCCTAGGCCGCAGGCCGTTGTATCTGTTTCGAACGCATAAATTCATGGGCGACCGTAATTGCTGTGGCAGAAAATATAATTTACTATGTGATGCTCTAATACAGATCTAAATTCCAATAAAAGAACACCCACAATTATCCGACTTTACTAGGCCAAGGCCCTAGGCTGCAGACCGTTGTGTTTGTTTCGAACGCATAAATTCATGGACAACCGTAATTGCTGTGGCAGAAAAATATAATTTACTATGTGATGCTCTAATACAGATCTAAATTTCAATAAAAGAACACCCACAATTATCCGACTTTACTAGGTCAAGGCCCTAGGCCGCAGACCGTTGTGTCTGTTTAGAACGCATAAATGAAGGCGTAAAATTGAAGATTGTAGAACTTTAGTGGTGGTCATAGAAATATAATTTACCTGTTTTGATATATCTACTTGAACTCTAGATTTCTAATGAAAAGAACAGTCCCAGATCATCCGACTTTACTAGGTCAAGGCCTTAGGCCGCAGACCGTTAAAGTAGCTGGAGGATGATTGAGGGACTGTCTTTTCATTACTGAGATTAGAATGTAAATTATATTTTCTAAGTACCTAGAATGTAACGGATAATCTTCAATTTTACGCCATGAATTTATACGTTCATGTTTGCCCCTTTTCTCACATAGAACCAGAAGCAAACTGCAACTGTTACGATGTTGAATGCTAGTAGTACTGCGAATGCAGGGTGAATGTTGCCGAATGTGGAGTATACGAAACCGAAGATTTTAGGTGTAATGAATGCACCGTATGCAGCTACAGCAGCTACGAAACCTGTGATTAGAGAGGATAACAACGGATTGCCAAATACGTGAGGAATCATACGGAATGTAGCACCTGTTGCAAAGCCGCAGCATACGAATGTCAATACGGACATAGCAAAGAAGAATGGGAAGTTGTGCATATCTACACCAACTGCGATCAATGCAGTGGTAGCACATAAGCCGATGAGGCTAACAAAGGTAACTTTTGTACCGCTGTTGATTTTGTCGGATAACCAACCGCCTACAGGACGAAGGGCACCTGCAACAAGGGGACCAACGAATGCGATGGATGCGAATGGAATTTCAGGGAATTCTTTACCTACCAAGAGACCAAGTGCTGCTGCGTAACCGGAGAAAGCACCGAAGGAACATGTGTAAAGTAATGTAAGAGCCCAAGTGTGTTTGTTGCCGAAGATTTGTACAAGGTTTTTAGGATTTGGTTTTTCCGATGGTAAGTTATCCATGAAACGCGTCATAAGTGCAAGGATAATTACGAGTGGCACAATCCACATGAAAGCCGCATTGGCAAGGTATACTGCGTTGCCTTTGATAATAGCTGGTGTTACGCCAAAGACATTACCAAGTGCAGCGGAACCCATAGCAAATGGAGCTAAGAAATAGATTACGGAAATACCAAGGTTACCAACACCACCATTGATGCCAAGGGCTGTACCTTTTTCGGATTTAGGGAAGAAGTTGCCAATGTACGCCATGGAGGATGAGAAGTTAGCACCCGCTAAACCGATGAGGGCTGTTAAAATCATAAATGTCGTATAAGAAGTTGTTGTATCTTGTACTGCAAAGCCGAGCCATACAACAGGAACTAATAAAATGAGTGTGGATATAAAGGTCCAGTTCTTACCGCCCATAAGTGCAGGCATATATGTGTAGACGAAGCGCAATGTAGCACCTACAAGGCCTGGTAAGGCTGCGAGTGTAAATAATTGTTCAGTTGTAAAGTGGAAACCTGCGCCATTTAATTGTGCTGCGATGGTAGCCCATAGATACCATACGCAAAAGGCTAAGGTTAAGGCAATAGTGGATATTACCAAGTTTTGTTTGGCGATTTTTTTACCAAACTTTTCCCAAAATTCGGGATTTTCTGGTTGCCAGTTCGCAACAATCTCTTTGCGACTTGCACCTACTTGAGGCATTTTCAGTTCTGACATGAGAGCTCTCCTTTAACTAAAACACATGTGATAAAGGGTAGATCTTTTCACACGAATATGTGGCACATCTCGTTTAAAAGCCTTGTAAAATGTGGTACTATAATAATAGAGAGTGTGCCTAAAATCACACCATTATTATATAGGACAGAATATAATGTGAATGTGACGAAAAACACACTTATATGAGAATTAATCGGTTATAATAGGGATAATATACGTAAAGTATATAGTATATGTGCCTTTTGTGCATGGCTGATTGTGAAAGCTACTTTCACAATCAATATGGACAAATGACACTGAAAGATGCACGGTGATAGTATGGAACAGGAGTTAATTAACCAGTTACTTGCATTGCCAGGAGAAACAATTCACCTTGAAAAAGGCGAGTTTTTGTTTCACGAAGGTGATATAGCAGATCATTTTTTTATTGTCCGCGAAGGGCGACTTAGTATTAAGAAATTTGAGGCAAGTGGTCATATTTTTGCTCATCGGTTGGTGGGGCCAAATAATGTGCTTGGTGAAATTCCTTTGTACGAGACGAACACCCGGACTTACGTGTTCAATGCGATTGCACGTGAAAAATGCTCGGTATATTCCATCCGTTATGATGTGTTAGAACCAGCCATTGCAAAGGACCATTCACTGGCCATTGCAATGATGAAAATCTATACACTTCATATGCGGCGACAACAAGCCAAATACAGAGATTTGTTGTTGTATGGCAAAAAAGGTGCATTCTATTCGACACTATTGCGTTTAGCTAATAGCTATGGTATTCAACGTGATGACGGTATCTATATAGATATCGCGTTAACAAATCAAGAGTTAGCTGAATTTGCTGCCACATCTCGGGAAAGTTTAAACCGCATGCTCAGTGAGTTACGAAAATTAGGCTATGTAGCCTATGATAAACACCATCTGGTAATCTGTGACTTAGATGCATTAATCGGATTACTCGATTTAGATAGCGACACGATCGACCCTAATATCAGTAATATCGAATAATTGTGGATATTCGCCCTTGTTGTTGGCATTGCTAACGCAAGGGCTTTTTTGTAGTTTTAAGGAGGACACGAGATGAGTTTATTGTCTCAGAAATTCAAGTTTCTTCGCAAGAAGGACGTATCTCCAAGCGGCCACCAAATCACAGAAGAAGGCGGTCGCGAATGGGAAAATTTTTATCGTGACCGTTGGTCCTACGATAAAGTAGTCCGCACAACACATGGCGTAAACTGTACTGGTTCTTGTAGCTGGAACATTTACGTTAAAAATGGCGTCGTAGCCTGGGAAAAACCAAGCTACAGATTATCCGGAAACACCGGATGATATGCCGGATTACGAACCACGTGGGTGCCCTCGTGGTGCGACATTCTCTTGGTATTTATATAGCCCATTGCGCGTAAAATATCCATATGTACGCGGCGAATTGGCTGAGCTTTGGAGAGAAGCTAAGAAAACAGCTAAAAATCCTATCGAAGCATGGAAATCTATCGTAGAAGACCCTGAAAAGGCGAAAAAATATAAATCTGCCCGTGGTATGGGTGGCTTTGTGCGCTCCACATGGGACGAAGCGACAGAAATCACTGCAGCATCTTTACTATATACAGCAAAAAAACATACGGCCCTGACCGCAACGCAGGCTTCTCTGTAATTCCAGCGATGTCCATGTTGTCCTATGCAGCAGGTGCTCGTTTCCTTAACTTAATGGGTGGTTCACCATTGTCCTTCTATGACTGGTATGCCGATTTACCACCATCCAGTCCACAAGTTTGGGGTGAACAAACGGATACACCTGAATCTGGTGACTGGTACAATGCTGGCTACATCATGACTTGGGGTTCCAATGTACCGTTGACTCGTACGCCTGATGCTCACTTCTTGACAGAGGTCCGTTACAAAGGTACTAAGGTTGTATCCGTATCCCTGACTATGCGGAATCTACAACTTCTTCCGATGCTTGGCTTAATGTGAAAGCCGGCACTGATGCGGCTCTTGCTATGGCAATGGGTCATGTTATCTTAAAAGAATATTACATCGATAAGGAAACTCCATACTTCAAAGAGTATGCTAAAGAGTTTACCGATATGCCATTCCTTGTACGCGTTGAAGACATCAACGGTGCAGTACAACCAGGTCGTTTCTTAAACGCTAAGGATTTAGGTAGCAAAGAAGACGGTGCTGATTTCCAAACTGTATTAATTGATGAAACAACAAATGAAATCGTTGTTCCAAATGGTACAATGGGCGACCGTCACACAAATCCACAAAAAAATGGAACTTACGCCTTGAAAAACCGCAATACAGGGGCTAAAATCGATCCCTCGCTTATCCGTATTTGACCAACGTCAAGATGTGACTGTTGTTAAGTTGCCATACTTTGGTGATGAAGAGCACGAAGGCGTTATTGAACGTGCTATTCCAACTATTACAGTACAAACTGTAGACGGTCCTGTAAAAGTAACTACTGTATATGACCTTATTCTTGCTAACTATGGTATCGATCGTGGTATCGGTGGTGAAGTGGCAACATCTTATACTGATGACACTCCTTACACACCTACATGGCAAGAAAAAATTACTGGCGTAAAAGCAGATATCGCTATTGCTACAGCTCGAGAATTTGCAGATAATGCAGAAAAAACTAAAGGTCGTTCCATGATTATCATGGGTGGTGGTATCAACCACTGGTACCATGCGGATATCATTTACCGTACAATCTTGAACCTCATCATGTTCTGTGGTACAGAAGGTGTTAACGGTGGTGGCTGGGCTCACTACGTAGGTCAAGAAAAACTTCGTCCTGTTGAAGGTTGGGGCGGTATCATGACAGCTAACGACTGGAGTAAAGCGCCTCGTTTGCAAAATGGTACATCTTGGTTCTACTTTGCGACAGAACAATACCGTTCTGATTGCATCGATTTGGCAGACCGCGTATCTAAATTAGCTAAGCCTCGTTACCGTCACCCTGGTGATTACAACGTATTGGCTGCACGTTTAGGCTGGTTGCCATCGTACCCTACTTTCAATAAAGGCAGTCAAGAATTGATTAACGACGCTCGTGCAGCGGGTGCTGGTACAGAAGCAGAAATCAACCAATATGTGGCGCAAGCGTTGAAAAACAAAGAATTACAATTCTGCGTAGAAGATCCAGCGACTAAAAGAAAACCATCCACGCAACTTGTTTTGTATGGCGTGCGAACCTTATCGGTTCTTCCTCTAAAGGCCATGAATATTTCTTGAAACATTTACTTGGTACAAAACATGGTGTTCTCGAAGATGATGACGCACCAGTAAAACCAGAAGAAATCAAATGGCGCGAAGCAGATGAAGCTGGTAAGCTTGACCTCTTAATCGACATCGACTTCCGTATGGCGTCTACAGGCTTGTATTCTGATATCGTGTTCCCAGCGGCTACATGGTATGAAAAAGAAGACTTGTCTTCTACAGATATGCATCCATATGTACACGTATTCCAAGCGGCTGTTGATTGCGCATGGGAAACTAAATCTGACTGGGATACATTCCGTACCCTTGCTGAAACAGTATCTCGCGTAGCGAAAGAGTCTGGCTTCACAGAATACGAAGATATCGTAGCATTACCTCTTGGTCATGATAGCCCAGGTGAAGTGGCTCAACCAGAAGGTAAGGTTCTCGACTGGAGCAAAGGCGAATGTGAACCAATTCCTGGTAAAACAATGCCGAACCTCGTTCATGTAAAACGCGACTACAGTAAAATCTTTGAAAAATACATTGCATTGGGACCTAATATTGAAAACAAAATGGGTGCTCATGGCATGGCTTGGGATGTATCTGATGAATATCAAACATTGTACGCACAAAATGGTACAATCGATAATCCAGAATTCATTTCTCATGGCCGTCCAAGCATTTACGAATGTAAGGAAGCTTGTAATGCCGTATTGACATTGTCCTCTTGTACAAACGGTAAATTGGCTGTTCGCTCTTGGAAGGCAATGGAAGAAAAAACAGGTCTTTCTGGTCTTGAAAAGAACGCAAAAGGTCGTGAACAAGAAAAAATTACCTTTCGATGACATGGTTCGTCAACCACGCTTCATCATTAGCTCTGTAACAAGTACTGGTAAGAACGATAAAAACCGTCGTTATTCTCCATTTACTACATCTACAGAAGACAAGGTACCATTCCGTACCGTAACAGGTCGTCAATCCTTCTATTGCGACCATGAAATGATGCGCGATTACGGTGAAGCTATGGCGTTGTACAAACCGGTATTGTCCTATAAACCAGTACAAGGTGACTACAAACAAGAAGGTGTTCCTGAAATCACATTGAAATACTTAACACCACATCACAAGTGGTCTACACATAGTATGTATTTCGATAGCCAACAAATGTTGACATTGTTCCGCGGTGGTCAAACAATTTGGCTCAACGAAGACGATGCAGCAGAAATTGACGTTAAAGATAATGATTGGGTAGAAGCTTTCAATAAAAACGGTATCGTTGCAGCTCGTGCTGTAGTTTCCCCACGTATTCCTCGCGGTATTTCCTATATGCACCATTCCCAAGATCGTCATATCAACGTTCCTGGCGCGAAAGTTAAGAAACAACGCGGTGGTACGCATAATGCACCAACTCATATTCACATGAAACCGACACACATGATCGGCGGTTATGGCCAATTGAGCTATGGCTTTAACTACTATGGCCCAACTGGTAACCAACGTGATATGACAATTGTGGCTCGTAAAATGAAGGAGGTAGATTGGCTTGAAGATTAAGGCTCAAGTATCTATGGTCCTAAATTTGGATAAGTGTTTGGGTTGTCACACATGCTCTATCACTTGTAAAAATACATGGACGAACCGCGAAGGCGCGGAATATATGTACTTCAATAACGTGGAAACTCGCCCAGGCGTAGGTTACCCACGTCATTGGGAAGACCAAGAAATGGAAAGGCGGCTGGACATTAGATAACTCTGGCAAATTAGCTCTTTCTACAGGTTCTAAAACAAATCGTTTGATGAAATTATTCTTCCATCCTGAACAACCAGAATTGAAGGATTACTTCGAACCTTGGACTTACGACTATGAAACATTGATTCATGGTGGTCGTAAAAACAACCAACCAGTTGCTCGACCTCGTTCTCTTGTGACTAAACAAAAAATGGAAGTTACTTGGGGCCCTAACTGGGATGACGATTTGGCTGGTGGTCAACATGCTCGCTCTGATGTGAATTTAACTAAGATGGGCCAAGATATCGTATTTGATTACGAAGAAGTATTCATGCGCTACTTGCCACGTCTTTGTAACCACTGCTTGAACCCTGCATGTGTAGCTGCATGTCCATCCGGCGCGATTTATAAACGCGACGAAGATGGTGTGGTTCTCGTATCTCAAGATGTATGCCGCGGTTGGAGACATTGCGTTCCATCTTGTCCATACAAAAAAATCTTCTATAACTGGGAAACTAATAAAGCTGAAAAATGCGTATTCTGTTACCCACGCTTAGAAAATGGCTTGCCTCAAATCTGTGCTGAAACTTGTGTAGGTCGTATGCGCTATGTTGGCGTTGTATTCTACGATATGGACAAAGTAGAAGCTATGGCAGCTACAAAAAATGAACAAGATATTTACGAAAATACATTAGATTTGATTTTGGATCCTCATGATCCAGAGGTTATCAAAGCGGCTCGTGCTGAAGGCATCTCTGAAGCATGGATTAAAGCAGCTCAAAAATCTCCTGTATACAAACTTGTAAAAGAGTGGGGCGTGGCATTGCCATTGCATCCTGAGTATCGCACATTGCCAATGGTTTGGTATGTACCACCACTCAGCCCAATCTTGCAACGTGTAACATCTGATGTATACTTGCCAGATGCACATGAAATGCGCGTACCTGTACAATACCTTGCTAACTTGTTTACAGCAGGTAATACAGAAATTTTAGCTCGTACATTGCAACGTGTTCTCGACATGCGTGAATACATGCGTCGTCGTGAAACAGGTGACGGTCCTATCGATCACAATGTGGAGTTAACAGAGGATCAAATGTACGGTATGTACAAATTGTTGGCATTGTCCAAATACAATGATCGCTTTGTTATTCCATCTGATGTAAAAGTATCTCGCGAAGGTCGCCTAGAAATGCAACAAAATCGCGGTTTTGCTTGCCCTACAGGGGGATGTCAATAATGAAGGATGCTCAGAAAATCGCTCTTATTGCGTCATTTCTTCTACGCTATCCTGATGAACAATGGTATAACGAATTACCTGAATGGAGAGAGGACGCCCAATCCGTTGGGCATCCTCAACTTCGCCAAGGTTTATTAGAATTCTTCGACTATGTAGAGGACTCCGATAAAAAAGAATTTCGAAGACCAATATGTTCGTACCTTTGATTTTAGTCAAAATACAACGATGTATTTGTCGACTTATGAATTACAAGGTACTGGGGAACAAGCAGAAGAACTCGTTAAATTTAAAGCGTTCTTCCTAGAAAACGACTATGATTTGCCAAAAGAAATGCCAGACTATATTCCAGCACTTCTTGAATTATGTGCCGTTATCGATGATGAAAAAGCAAAAGAAATTTACGACTATTGTAAACCAAAATTGGAATACATTAGAGAACGCTTCATTGAGGCTAAATTGCCTTATGCATTCTTGTTTGATATTATCTTGTCTGTTGCAAATGGATTGGAGGACGGTGCACGATGAATCTATTCCTTTGGGGCGCTTTGCCTTACATCGCTTTCACCTTCTTAATCGTAGGTACTTTGGTTCGTTTCTTCTACTTTGAAAGAAACTGGACTACAAAATCGAGTGAATTTTTAGAGAAAAAACAATTGCGCATTGCCAATCCATTGTTCCACTTTGGCTTGCTTTGCGTTATCGGTGGTCACGTAGTAGGTGTGTTAATCCCTAAAACTTGGACTGCTGCAATCGGTATTAATGACCATATGTACCATCAAGGTGCGTTATACATGGGTGCTGTAGCGGGTATCATCTTCATCGTAGGCTTCTTGCTCTTGATGAAACGTCGCTTTACTGTGCCTGCTATGAAAGTTAATACATCTGGCCTTGATAAATGGTTATACTTGTTCTTAACATTAGCTATTTTTAGCGGTATGGCTGGTACATTGCTTAATGCATCTGGTTTCTTTGATTACCGCGTATCTATCGGCCCTTGGTTCCGTAGCCTAATCTCCTTTATGCCGGATCCATCCTTGATGGAAGGCGTACCATTCATGTTTAAATTCCACATGTTAGCGTGGATGGTGGTAGCTATTATCTTCCCATTTAGCCGTTTGGTACACTGCTTGAGTGTTCCACTCAACTACTTAGCACGTCCGTTCATCGTATATCGCAAACGTGATCGTGTATAATTGAATAGTTGAAACTTTATATCGGTTGCATACGGTATACTAGTTTCTCTAATAGCCCCTCATGGTTGTGAAAGCTGTCGCTTTTTACGGCTGTGAGGGCTTTTTAGTGTTTATCTGCTCTTGGATAGTATTTAAAGTCTATATTGTAATATGGGCATATTCCTGCTATATGAGTAACATTCATATTTTTATGTGAGATTGGTATACATTTTCACTTTACTATGAGAATGAAAATTGGTATTATCTTATATGGTATTATTTTAAATTACATAGTTAAACGTGAGGAGTCTCGATAATGGCAGAAGTAGTGAAGAAACAATTTAAGAGTAAGTATCATATTCTTATTTGGATCGCTGTGTTAGCACTTATTTTAATGGGAATGGTAGAATATGGGTATGTAACTAGTGGCAGATCATTTGGTAACTGGAAGGTTCATTTAGGTTTAATTCCCTATGCTGCATGGCTCGTATTAACCTACATTGCAACGAAGCCAAAATGGTTTATCAAACGATATAATCCTAAAGAAATGTTTGAAGTGCATCGTATAGTAGGTATTGTCAGCGTTGTCTTAGTCTGTGCTCACTGGTATGTATACTTCTTAAAGGCCCTAAAATCTTTCTTAGGTTTTTGGGGGGGTTATATCTCCCTTGGAGCCATGTTTATTGCTCTTATCTTTGGTGTACTATACTTAACACCTTGGATTGGAAATATGGCAAAATCCGTATCTCGTAAGAAAGCGATTTGGATTCATCGTTTAAATCTTATTGCCATCATTGCAGCAAACATTCATGTTCATGGTTTTGGTCGTTTGTCCAAAATGGTACCATTCTTACCTGTATTTGATGTATTAACATATGCATTGGTAATCTACTACATCTACTGGATGATTAAACAAAAAAAGCAATACTAAGAATGTAGTATATATTTTTTATAAATAGAAGCTCTCGTCTATTACTAAGAGATGAGAGCTTTTTTCGTACCTATCTTTACTTATTAGTGCATAAGAGATGGTCTTTTTTTCTTGTTTACGATACAATATATAGGTAAGTTATCTTAATATATTTAGGTAAATATATTCTAAATAATGTATATTATTTAATTGCTTGAAGGTTGTATGGATATTTCATGGAAGCGCATCATCTATTTGATTTGCGCTATACAAGTCGGTGCGGGCATTACTATTATCGGCGTATTATCATTTATACCTTTATATTTGGTAGATCTAGGGCTGACCAATCAAGGTGAGGCTGCTATGTGGGCCGGTCTTGTATCTGGTGTAACACCTTGTATGGTAGCCTTGAGTGCTCCCTTTTGGTCCAGGAAAGCCAATGAACTAGGGCCTCGGCGGGTGATGATGTTCATCCTTGCCACTCTGATGCTAGCTGTAGGGGCTGCCGGTTTTGCACAAACGCCGAGTCAGCTATTAGTGTTGCGTACCTTACAAGGCTTAGTGGGTGGTTTTGTACCCATTGGACTTGGTATCATTGTATTAATCACACCAGAGGAACGCGTACCATGGGCAATGGGATTGTACCAAGCGTCGATGGTGATGGGGCTTGTTTTTGGCCCTCTTATGGGTGGTCTTGCTGCCGATTTATTAGGCTATCGGGCTCCGTTCTTTATGTTTTCCATCTTATCAGGCTTGTGCTTGTTAGGTGTGTACCTACTCATGCCTAATCTACAGCATACGCATAAGGTAGATAGTAATGAGTCCCAATGGTCATTAATTAAATCATTTCTTGCTATCCCACGTGTACGATTGCTCGTGGTTATGCAATTTTTATGTAACTTTTGGTATTACCGGTATAGGCCCTATATTGCCACTCTACATTAAACACTATATGCAAGTAAATGATGATTTTGTGGCTACCATTGTAGGTGTTATTATCTTTGGGGCCGGTCTGTTTAGTGCACTAGCATCGATTTCAATCGGTCGCATTACTAAATGGATGTCTATGCCGAATATATTATTGACGGCCACCTGTGGTGTAGGCGGATTTTTTATCCTCCAATATCTTATGCCAAATGTGTGGAGCTTAGGTATATTTAGAACCATTGCAGGATTCTTTATGGGCTTTATTACGCCTATAGCGAATACCTTGATTTCAAAGGCTGTTCCCAAAGAGCGGCGAAGTATTGTCTTTGGTGCTGTATCTAGTGTAGCCATGATGGGCAATGTGTTGGGCCCTATGATTAGTGGTATGATCGCTAATTGGTTTGGTTACGGCATGGTATTTTGGAGTACTGCTAGTATCTTTTTTATAGCCGCTATATTTGTGTGGCGTAGCCTGTTGCGTGAGAGTATCTAGATGTCTGGATAGTGACAGGTTTATTGTTTGAGATTATGTGTATTGAGAGAGTTCATCATGTTATTAAAACAATTGGAGTATTTTATTTCTGTTGTAGAGCATAACAGCTTTACACAGGCCGCCTATGAGCACTATGTGTCTCAGTCGGCTATTTCACAACAAATTAAATCCTTGGAGGCTAGCCTTGGCGTTCCATTGATGATACGTGAAAAGCGTAGCTTTCATCTAACACCGGCTGGTGAATATTTATATCGGAATGGTAAACAGCTGATGACGCGCGTTAAAAATTTACAAGATGAGACGGTGCGTGTCGGTAAGAATGAGCGTAAGTATTTGCGTATTGGCTATTTAAATCGCTATAGTGGCATTGCATTGCAGCAGGCATTAATGCGCACTACGAAACGGTATCGTGACCTCGATGTGCGTATGTATAGTTGCAGCCATTCTGAATTGAATCAAATGCTCGATGATAATTTGGTGGATATCATTTTTTTAATGATTATTGGCAAATTAAGTCGGATAATGATTATGTAGCATATCCTATTAGTAAGGCCACCGTTATAGCAGAGGTGCCCAAGGGGTATACTCCCGGAGGGGTCTGTAGAGCTGAAAGAATTATTAGATTTGCCGTTAATTCTTGTATGTCATGATGACCAACGGTTAGATGAAGAGGAAAACTATCGAAAATCGATGGGATTTATGGGATCATTTCTACAAGTTAAAAATCTTGAAGAAGCCCGTTTTCTCGTTGGTGCTGGACAAGGTATATTATTGGTAGACCGATTTCAAGTATCTAGTGGATACCATTCCAGGTATTGAGCGAAAAGTGTATATTAAATAATGGTAAACCTATAGAAAAGGATTACTATTTCTATGTGAGTCCACAAAATCCTAATACCTATGCAGAGGCATTTAAAGATATTTTTCCTACAGGTCCTCGATGAATTTTTAAATACATATATATATGAATAAAACAGGTATCGCCTAAAACCACACAGCTTTATGGTGTAGTGATTTTCAGGTGATACCTGTTTTTGTGCTTTATATGGACAGCATCATTAGAATGCCATCATAGACGAGCTTTTATGCCATATATGATTAATACGGTACCGCATACGCGATCGATCCATACGAGATGGGATATCTTAATTTTTCTTAGCTAGTACATACATGGTTCCAGCAAGGAATCCAAACCAAATCGGTGTCATCGCGAGGAATCCAAAGAAGAAGTGATATATGCTTTTCAGCAGGAATATTAGCGCGAAAAGGCGCCGAGCATCATGGAGGCATCGATGACTGCTTGCGGATTGCCCCATGTAACGAGAAGTGCCATTAACAGGATATTTCTTTGATGGGGATGTTCGTATCAACCTTTTTAAGTGAAGGTGTAGTTTTTAAATGTTTTTGTATCCTAGGTAGGCTACGAGCAAGTCGCCTGCAATGAGAATGATCAGGTTGAAAGACTGGCCATGCCTCGAGGAGCGCCCCAATGCCGTAAAAAGGCCGCCGTACTCAAGGTCATATCGAAATAGACCCGATGATAGTGATGGTTAACAGGATGCGTGGCAATGGTTGGACGAGGGCCGTGTTGATGATAAATAGATTTTGCATCCCAATCGGTGCAAACGTGGCGAGACCTACTAATAAACCTTGCAGGAAATACATAGATAATCCTCCTTTCTTGATGGATACATACGTTTAGGTAAAATTTGGTACGTATAATAAAAAGAATAGATCCCCTGTGTAGTGTTATAAAGTACTACATAGAAATCTATTCTGTATTAAACGAAGCTTTTATTCTATTTTTACCATAAACCGATAACATGTTGCATCCCTAGGCTGACGAGGGTGATGCAAATCCAGCATGCAGCGCCTAATGCAAGGGCACTACCACCAGATTTGATAAGCTTAACAAGATTTGTATTAAGCCCAATAGCAACCATGGCCATGGTGATAAAGTATTTAGAAATAGTTTTGAATATGTCTAAGAAGTGAATATCTACATTTGCATAGGACAATACAGTTGTAATAAGAGAACAAATGACAAAGTAAAGAACGAACTTAGGGAAGATAGCTGCAATATTAACAGATTCAGCGTTATCACTTGCCTTAGCCGCTTGTTTGGCTTTGTACACTTGATAACTAGCAAGACCTAAACAGATAGGGATGATTGCCAATGTACGTGTCAATTTAACGATGGTTGCATATTCAAGAACTTGCGTGCCTGTGCCCTTCATGCTATCCCAAACAGCAGCAGTAGCTGTTACGGATGATGTATCGTTAACGGCTGTGCCCGCAAAGAGGCCAAAGCCCATGTTAGACAACCCAATAGCATCGCCAAGAGGTGGGAATATGAATGCAGCGACTACGTTGAAGAAGAATACAACGGAAATAGCTTGTGCAATATCTTGATCGCTAGCTTTCACAACAGGCGCCGCCGCAGCAATGGCACTACCACCACAGATGGAAGAACCGACACCAATCAAAACGGCTGTGTTAGAATCGATATGCGTGGCTTTGAATATGATGTAAGAAATGATAAGCGATGTGGCAATGGTTGAGATGATAATTGGTAAGGAAACCCAACCTACATGCAATACTTGGGTGATGTTAAGACCAAAGCCGAGAAGGATAACGGCCCATTGTAGGATTTTTTTAGACGTAAATCCAATGCCGGCGCCCGTTTTTTCTCGTTTCCAAGATGTGAATAAAGAACCAATAATAATACCGAGGATAATAGCGAAGATTGGACTGCCGATAAAATGAAAATGCTGTCCTAATAGCCAACATGGAATGGCTAGAATTGCACAGAGCAATATGCCTGGCAGTGTTTTTGCATTGATACCCATCATAAAACCTCCTAACTGTACCTACTTGGTACATACATCGCTGTGGTATCGCGCAGGATGTATAAATAAACTACGACTTAATAGTAACATAATCGGGGGAATTAATCGAGGGGATTCCTCATTAAGTATCTTGTATACATAGCTTATAGTATTGTATCTTATGGTGAAAGTTTTATATAATCTTATACGGGATAATTATACTTAATGAAATATGATTCCTAGTAAAATACGTAGAGAACATCAACATGTCTCATAGAATATGCGAGGTGCATTATGATTGATATTAATGGTATTATTGAAAAACAAAGAATATGTAGCTAAACATCCTGAGCTTGCTCAAAAGGGTTTAACTAGTCATCCTACAAAGAAATTAGCCATTGTAACATGTATGGATACGCGTTTAGTGGGGATGCTCGAAGAATCTTTAGGATTTGATCGCGGCGAGGTTATCACCATTAAGACGGCCGGCAACAGCGTAACGCAACCGATTGATAACATCGTTCAAAAGCTTGCTTGTATCTACATACGGCATGGGCATCGAAGATGTAATCGTCATCGGTCACGAAAACTGTGGTATGATTGACTTTTCCGCAGAACAATTTATGGAATCTATGAAAGCCAAAGGCATTAATGAAGATGCCATTCGCATGATTGAACCAGGTCTTATCGATTGGATGGACCGTTTCCACATTTCTGAAGAAAAATGTACGCTATACAGTTAAATTCTTGCGTCACCATCCATTATTCCCAAGAGGCATGGGATTCTACGGGGGATGATGGATCCTGATACAGGGAATTCCGCTATATTGAGGTTTAATCATCTACTCGATGGGGCCCTATTACAATTCTACATTTAGGCTATCAAGAGCCACGCATACTCTCTCGCTCCACCGGCCGGGTCTGACTCCGGCCTGCGGCCTTCGCAGGGCCAAAGTCGCGCGAGGGTATGGGTGGCTCTTGTTATAGCTGAAAATTGTCAACCTGTATAGATTGTATATAGTTGACTGTTCTATTTGTAAGTTTTATACTGTAATTAAATTGTCAACTAATTATATATGCATAGTTGTTAATGCTGATTCGATATGGTAAAGAGGTGCTCGTATGAGACAGTTAGGTGTTTCTATTATTGGTACGGATACGGATGTAGGTAAGACGTTTGTCACAGGTTTGCTTGGGGCGTTAGCAGTGGACGATGGTTTTGATGTGGGCATGATTAAGCCTGTGTCGTCTAGTGCGGTTCCGTTTTCTCAATGCGGAACGATGGATGAAGATGAAATATGCATGGGTCTTGAAAGTAAGGATGCTACCTATTTGATGCAGTCTGTAGGTATTCCTGAGTCGCGTCGTCGCGAGGTGAATCCTATTGCATTGGCAGGGGATTATTCACCGCGTTTGGCGGCAGAGTTGGCCGGTGTGGACATCGATTATCCGGAAATCGTAGATCATGTAAAAACGGTTGTAAATCAACATGATATTACATTTGTAGAAGGGGCTGGTGGCATTACAACGCCTCTAACTAAGGATATTACGTTTACAAATCTTATGACGGATATTGCATATCCTGCCATATTGATTGCTGATGGGCGTCTAGGTTCTATCAATCGCGTTGTGTTAACGTATGAGTATGCAAAACAGCATCATATTGATGTAAAAGGAATCATTGTAAATGATACGACTGTGGTGGATCCATTCTTATTAAAGACGAATATTGCAGATATGGAACGGTATACCGGTATTCCGGTGCTCGGTGTACTTCCTCCATATCAAGGACCTAATCAAGCGCATATCAAACTTGGTTGGGGGCGTTCGTTCTTAGATTCGGCTAAGATTTGGCAAACTGTATGGGGCATTTAGTGAAAGCTCTATATACAAGGAATCTGGAATTAAGTAGATAGTATAGATATAAAATCTTAAGTATGAGGTGTTATGATGGCAGAGAAACAACTTTCACAAATTGCACAATGGGACCACGAATTTGTATGGCATCCATTTACACAAATGCAAGACTGGTTAGCACAAGAACCTGTAGTTATCGAACGCGGTGAAGGCGTGTATTTGATCGATGACAAGGGTAAAAAGTATTATGATGGTGTATCATCCTTGTGGGTTAATATTCATGGCCATAATCATCCTGTGCTTAATCAAGCGTTGAAGGACCAAGTTGATAAGATTGCGCATAGTACATTGCTCGGATTGGTGAGCCCTCCATCAGCGCAGTTGTGTAAAGAATTAGTTGAATTGGCACCAGAAGGTTTGGAAAAGGTATTCTTATCCGATGATGGTAGTACGGCTATTGAAGTCGCTATTAAGATGGCGTACCAATACCGTCAATTAGTAGGTCAAACAAAGAAAACGAAATTTATTGCACTCAATGCGGGCTATCATGGTGATACATTAGGTACTGTATCCGTAGGTGGGATTCAGTTGTTCCATCAAGTGTTCCATAATTTGTTGTTCAAACCTTTAACCTTGCCAAGCCCTGGTGTATACCGTGATGTAGCAGATCGAGATAAAGCATTTGAAGATTCCTTAGCAGAATTGGAACGTATCCTCAATGAAGAAGGAGACGAAATTACAGCTCTCGTTATGGAACCATTAGTGCAGGCTGCGGCCGGTATGCTTGTTATGCCTCACGGCTATTTAAAACGCGTTCGTGAGTTAACTGCTAAACATGATGTATTCCTCATCGTTGATGAAGTGGCAACAGGCTTTGGTCGTACAGGTAAATTCTTTGCTTGTGAACATGAAGGCGTATCGCCTGATTTTATGACCTTATCCAAAGGGATTACGGGTGGTTATTTGCCGTTGGCCGCTACATTGACTACAAAACGCGTATTCGATGCATTTCTTGGCACATTTGAAGAAAAGAAAACATTCTATCATGGCCATTCCTACACCGGTAATGCCTTGGCATGTGCTGTTGCATTGGCTTCGTTGAAAGTATTCCGCGATGAAAAGGTTATCGAAGGATTATCTGCGAAGATTGAGGCTTTTACAAAGGCACTCAAACCTATCGAACAGTTAAAACATGTTAAAGAAGTACGTCAACGAGGTCTTATTGTAGGTATTGAACTTGAAAAGGACGTTGCTACTCACGAAGCGTATCGCCCAAATGATGCGGTAGGTGCAAAGGTTGCCGTTCTAGCTCGTGAACAAGGCCTTATTTGCCGTCCAATCGGCGATGTGGTTATCCTTATGCCACCATTGGCATCCACGGTGGAACAATTGGAAGACATGGTTCGCATCGTAGGTGAAAGTATTAAACGTGCCACAGAAGAAGAGGGCGTATTAGAAGATTTGAAGCCAATCATTCTATAATAAAAAGCATTTTACTTGCATAATGTAAAATATATTCTATACATTCTCAAAATACGATGATTATTCTGCATATCTATGATACTATATATGTATAGCATCATAGATATTCAAAGGAGGTCATCGTATGGACATTTATGTAATTATGCAAGTCATTATTTTGTTCGGTGCTATCTTCTTGGGCGTACGCCTCGGTGGCATGGGCATCGGCTATGCTGGCGGCCTCGGCGTCGTATTGCTGAGCCTCGGTATGGGGATGTTTCCAGGGCAAATTCCTTGGGATGTTATCCTAATCATTATGTCAGCCATTGCAGCGATTTGTGCATTGCAGTTGGCTGGTGGTTTAGATTATTTAGTACGCATTGCGGAAAATATCTTGCGTAAAAATCCTAAACACATCAACTATTTAGCTCCTACAGTTACGTATTTCTTGACAATCTTAGCTGGTACAGGTCATACGGCATTTTCTATGATTCCTGTAATTGTAGAGGTTGCAAAGAGCGAGAACATCAAGCCGTCCGTACCACTATCGATTGCCGTTGTAGCCAGCCAAATCGGTATTACCGCAAGCCCTGTATCTGCAGCGGTTGTTGCTATGAGCGGATTCCTTGAACCGTTCGGTGTTAGCTATCCAACATTGCTTGGTATTTGTATTTCCACAACATTTATTGCGGTTATGATTACTGCCTTTATCATGTCGACCTTTACGAACAATGATTTGTCCTCTGATCCTGTTTACCAAGAACGTTTGGCAGCAGGCCATGTGGCACCACCTCGTGAAAAGAATGTGGATTTCCATCTAAAACCAGGTGCGAAAAAATCTGTTTTGATTTTCTTAATCGGTATCATTTGTATCGTATTCTATGCAACAGCAATTTCTAAGAATATTGGTATTATTAAACCGGTTATCTTTGGCCGAAATGATGCTATCGTTGGCTTTATGATGATTATTGCGGCGGCTATTACATTCTTCTGTAAACTAGATACAGCACAACTTGTTAACACAAGTACATTCAAATCTGGTTTATCCGCCTGTGTCTGCGTACTTGGCGTAGCGTGGTTAGGAGATACCTTTGTAAAAGGGCATATTCCTGAAATCAAAGCCATGGCATCTAGCATGGTAACAGCATATCCATTCTTGTTAGCCGTTGCCTTCTTCTTTGCTAGTACACTTTTGTATAGTCAAGCTGCGACTACACAAGCACTTGTGCCGGCCGTAATCCTCGCCTTAGGTATTACACCGGAAAATACGGGCTCTGTATATATCATTATCGCATCCTTTGCAGCCGTATCTGCACTCTTTGTATTGCCTACATATCCAACACTTTTGGGGGCCGTGCAAATGGATGATACAGGTTCGACTCGAATCGGTCATCTCGTATTTAACCACCCATTCTTCATCCCAGGCGTACTGGCCATTGCTATTTCCGTAGCACTTGGCTTCGTTATTGCTCCATTGATGTTGTAATTGGTGAAAGTCTATAAAATCCTATACTTTACATAATAAATAGGGCGTGGTCATGTACGATCACGCCCTGTTATATTCTATAAAATAGAAACATTATAGGAAAAATGCTATACTATAGGTAAGAGAGGGATACATATAGTGTGGTTAAGCAAGAGTATATAGGAGCCTATTATGTATACGATTTCTATCAAGCTAGATATGAATCGCATTCCGCCGGAAGTATCCGAGGCATTGAGAGAGAAACATCATATCTGGTATAAAAACTTATTTTTGATGCAGGTAAAATTTTTTTAATGTTTGGCACCCGTCCAGATGATTCTGGTGAAAGCCTTATTATCGCTCAAGGAACAAAAGAGGAATTAGAAGAGGCTGTTCAATTTGACGCATACTATGCGGATCAACTGGCAACCTATGAAATTAGAGAATATAAGGTAGCATTGTTCAATGAAGCGATTAAAAACTATATAGATTAATATTGGATATTCCATATGAAAGGGCCCCTAGTTTGTTAGACTAGGGGCCCTTTTGACGTTTTATTTATTCTTACAGTCTTTACAGATTCCTGCAATCTCAAGATGGTGTTCTGTTACTGTAAAGCCTGCATCTGTTAGTTCCTGCGGCATTTCTACGACAGGGCAGGTATGTAGAGGTATCATAGTTCCACATTTTGTACATACCGCATAGTGACGGTGCGTATGGGGTGTAATTTCGTAGTACGCCATGTCACTGCCCATGATGGTGGTACGTGTAACGATATCTTTTGTTTCTAATAACTCAAGGGTGCGGTAAATGGTAGACATCCAGGTGGTGCTGCCATCGCCTAATCGTTCAGCAATTTCGATGGCGGTAATCGGTTTATCCGTTGAGTTTAATACGGACCAGATAGCTTCGCGCTGTTTGGTCTTTTTTATGCCTTCTGGCCAATGTGTTGTATTCATAATAACGCTTTCTATTATGGGTTAACTATTAACTGTATGTACTCTTGTACACATAATATTTATTTACTAAATTGCATCCTCCGAATAATGGATTTAATATTCTTGATGATGAGTACTACCAATAGGATGAATACCGATGTAAGTGATACAAAGCCACCTGGTGCCACGTTAAGATAATAGGATCCGAATAGGCCGATAATCATGGCCAGTAAACTAAATCCAATGGAGCAGAGTAAGGTTGTTCTAAAACCTTTTTCCAATTGTAATGCAGAGGCTACCGGTAAGGCGATCATGGCACTTAATACGAGAACGCCGACGATTTTGATGGAAATGGATACAGCTGCCGCCATTAAGATAGCAAATACATAGTTAATCAAATCCACTTTTACACCCGCTACTCGTGCTGCTTCTTCATCGTAGGCGATATAGAGCAGTGAGTTGTAGAGGAAATACAAGGTTAACACAGATAATATGGTGAGCACTGCAATGCTAATCATATCTGTAGTATTTACGGTTAAGATGCTACCGAAGAAGAACACGTTAGCGTTAGCTTTCAGCTTGCCCGAACTGATGAGGGTAATGGCTGTACCGATGCTGAGAGATAAGATGATGGTAAGAATTAAATCAAGATGATGAGAAAAGTATTTTCGCAAGAACTCGATAAGGGCGCCGCAGATAGCGGTGAATATGAAAGCCCCTAATATAGGGTTCGTATTGGTCAATAAACCGAGGGTAATCCCGGCGAGGGATGCGTGGCTCATGGTGTCGCCAATCATACTGGACCGGCGTAATACCATAAATATACCGATGCATGGGCATAATAGAGAAATGCAGACTGCTACGAAGAAGGCATTTTGCATGAAATCATAATTAAACATGGCGCACCTCCTTAGATGTTGTATCATGAGCCTGAGCCTGAGCCGTCACATCTGTAAAGCAGGAACAGTTTTCATGGTCCACAGAATTGCATCCTGTGTTATGCATGATTTCGCAAGCATATTGTTCAGGGGAACAGAGATGACCTTGACCATTTGCAATGTGATAGATGTTTGTCGAATTTGCAAGAGCCATTTCCAAATTATGCTCTACAGAAATAATGGTAATATGATGTTCCTGATTTAGTGTGCGCAAGAGGGCATAAATACCTTCTTGGCTCTTGCGGTCGATGCCCGTTGATGGTTCATCGAGAATGATGAGATCTGGGCTACCAATAAGGGCCCGTGCGATAGAAACGCGCTGTGCTTGACCGCCGGATAATTTGCTGATGAGGCGGTCTTTAAACTCTGTCATATGTGTGAGTTCAAGAACGCGATTCACTTCATGCTTATCTTTGATGTTCAATAGCTTGCGATAGGAATCTAGAATTTCATGGACTGTAATAGGAAATCCAGCATGGGAGAAATCATTCTTTTGTGATACATAACGAATATTGTTCGTGTTGCATGTGATGGAACCTTTTACAGGCGTTAGAAAACCCTAGAATGAGGCGCAAGAGGGTGCTTTTACCAGAACCATTGTCGCCTACGATGGAAATATAATCGCCACTATGGACCTCTACGTTTAAATCATTTTAGCACATAGGGCGGTTGACCTTGGTATGAAAAAAATAAAGATGTTGAATTGATAACATAAAAACCACTTTTTCTGATTGACAAAATTATTACTACGTTTATACTATAACTATATTACAAATGCAACTGAGTCGCAACTGCAATTAAAGAATACTATATATACTATAATAGCATGAGCACTCAGGATTTAGAAAAAGGAGGCCTACTATGGTCAAGAAACTGGTATTGTTAGTAGTTGGCGTGCTGATGGCTGCTCTATTTGCAGGCTGTGGTAATGATGCGCCAAAGGAACAAGCAGGTAAGAAAATCCAAGTGGTAACAAGTTTTAATGCTATGTCTGAATTTGCGAAGGCTATCGGTGGTGATAAGGTAGAGGTATCTACGATTATTCCAGATGGTACGGAACCACATGACTTTGAATTAAAACCAGAGAATATGAAACAATTAGCATCAGCGCAAGTATTTGTTTATAACGGACTCGGCATGGAACCTTGGGCGCAACAAGCGATTGATGCGGCTAAAAACGACAAACTTGTATCTGTGAAAGCATCTGATGGTGTAGAGGCTATTAAAAACACAGATCCTGATGAAATTAAAGAACATGGCGCAGAAGATCCTCATACATGGTTGTCTTTGAAAAATGCTAAGATCGAAGTTAAAAATATTAAGGATGCATTGGTAAAGGTAGATCCTACTAATAAGGATTATTACGAAAAGAACTACAATGATTATGTGGCAAAATTAGATGCGATGATTCAAAAAAATACGAAGGTCAATTTCGCAAAAAGCTCCACACAAAAACTTTGTAACAGGTCATGCTGCTTTTGCATATCTATGCCGTGACTTTGGATTAGAACAAAATAGCGTAGAAGATGTGTTTGCAGAAGGTGAACCAAATGCGGCACAATTGGCTAAACTCATCGAATACTGCAAGGAAAACAAGATTACCACAATCTTCGCAGAAGAAATGGCTAGTCCAGAAGTATCTAAGACATTAGCTCAAGAAGTAGGCGCTAAGGTAGAAACCATTTATACTATCGAAAGCAAGGAAGACGATAAAACATATCTTGAACGAATGGATGATAATTTGACTAAAAATCTTAGGAAGTTTGCAATAACTTTTTTTATGAGTAAAATTAAACTATTTATAACATAAAAAAATATTAGAAATTAAAAAGCAAGGTATATTCTATACCTTGCTTTTTTATGTTATAATAAATGAGCGTTTCATGAAATAATGTACTGTTTATGTGCATTGACGCATACTTTTGTATTGTGTTGTATTAATAAGTATTAAGAGGACATATGATTGAATTCTTTCGATCGATTAGTAGGGCCTATCGATACGGATGGCGTACGCATATATCGTCAACGTACCAGCATAACTCAATTAGTCGTGATGATGGTGCTAGCCGTTATATGTTACCAATTCACTGTTATAGGTGATTCGGTATATGCGGAGGCTATGAAACACTTCATCATGAATCCCACCACATTTATGAAAATTGAACAACTTCCTATGGTTAATATCATTGAAATCAATGGATTGCTACAAAAGTTGAGTACGACGACACCTCTTTGGGATGTGAGCAGATGGCTATTACTGATTGTGAAAGCTTTTAGTTATGGCTATACTTATCAGTGGATATGCATTATGGCGTGCTCGTCATTGCTATACGATGACTATTTTAACCGGTGTATTCCACTGTATTGCCTATGCACAAGTGGTAATCGGTATCTACATGTTGAGCATTGGTGTACTCTTTGCTTTCGCTAAAGCGCCTGTCGTCCTCGTGTTGTTATTGGGCGTATTTCTTACGATTATTTGCCTTCTTCTTACCATGTCCTTAATCACCGTGGTAGGACGTATTGTGGGGGCCTCCGTTTCGGGCAATGCCTTTGAAGGACTTCTCGTTATATGCGGTGCGTACATCATCTGGGTAGGCATAAAAATTTTTTTAGGCATACTACTATTTTTAAAAAAAGACACATTCCGTTTTTTTGGAATGTGTCTTTTTCATCGTTATATAGCAACTACGCATGATTTGCCCGATAATTTCTTTATTTGTCATGGTTGTTGTTTTTCATATTCATTAAATAAGAATGCTACGTTATCTTCATCGTATTCGATTTGTTCAGACCATCGTCTGATTTGTTCTGGCAGATTTTCGAATTGATGTGTTAGCAATGCGATGAATACTGTGGCGTCAAAGGCGTATCGCACAAGGCTTTCTAACGAGTATTCTGCAAGCATATCAATTTGGCGGTATAAGATGTATTGATACACCTTGTTGAGTGCGGATACATCGATGGTGTCGGCCTTAAGTAAGTCCATCGTAGTTGATGCCATTGTCGATGACAGCATGGCCTCTAAATGGGCTAGTTGTTTTGTCCATTCCTCATCGATAGGCTCCGTTTTCTTATATACAGTAACTAACTCTTGGCAGTAGTGGATAGAATGATTGAGTGTAAACTGACAAATAGCAGGATTAATACCTAATGCTAAGAGGTCAAAGATATTTTCGAGTACGGGACGGTCTTCAGCAGTAAATTCGCCGTCATCATCTTCGATGGTGAATAGCAATTGATCGCCTTCGGTAGCTAGTAACTTTTCTACCGATTCTTCGCAGGATAGACCGACGCCACAGAGCTCGAGGTCTTCGATATATTTATAGAACCGCGGATGCATATGACAGGTATCGCATAAACTATCTTCGCCTAGTTCTAAGACTACGCGGCACAATCCATCTTCCCGTAGTAACGGACAGGTAGGCTGTTTGTCGCTAAACATAAAATAATAGCCTTCGTCATCGACGGTCATAAATTTCCGTAGTCTTCGCCCTAATGGTGTAGGCAGTGTTTGATATAATTTAGCCGTCTCCTCATCTACATCGATAGTCCACTTTTGACAACATGTATGATGACATTGATTGGCTTTGCATTGAAATGTATGGTAAAAGGTTGGATATAAAGAAATCATAGTACTCACTTGTATATATTATTAACTACTGTTTTGCTAATTAGATTGTAACATATGCTATCAATTCGTGAGCGTTATTTTAGGTTATGATTTTTGTTCGTGAAAGTCCTAATTATTGTGTATAATAGTAATATATGGAATATTTACTAATCTTATTTATGTAGGAGGAACTTATGAAATCTATGTTCGTAAAAGGCGGTATCGCATTAGCGCTAGCGAGCATTTGGGGGTAAATGCACCAGTTGTTGATGCGACTAGTATTGTACCGGTACAACCAACAGTAGCAGTGGTTGATGCTAATCATGCAGCCCATTGTAGGTGCTAATACATTGCTTAATGCTTTCATTCAACAACATCCTAAAGCTGCGATTACAGAAATCGCGTTTGATGGCGAAGATGGTCAAATTAAGTATGAAGTTGAAGGTTTTGATTCAACAGGTAAATATGAGTTGAAATACAACTACAATACAAATCAAATTGGTGAAACAAAAGATGGTGCTTATAAGGTTTCTTTAGAGAAAAAAGCCTTTGATCCAACTCGTATCTTAACACCAGACGCAGTTGTAAACTTTGCCTTTGCTCAAACAAAAGGCCAAGCAACAAGCCTCAATAGCTGGTCCGTAAAAAATGAAAAAGGTCGTTTTGTATATGATGTAGAATTTGGTGCCGCGAATCATCAAGAAATTGAGGTACATGTAGATGCTTTCACAGGTGAACTCGTATCTGTAAAAGGCGTAAAATAGGTGTATTTGACATCTTACTGCAATAGGAGTAGGATGTTACTATACACATGCTGGTATAGCTCAGTTGGTAGAGCGGCTCATTCGTAATGAGTAGGTCGTAGGTTCGAATCCTATTATCAGCTCCAATGGCCACAAGGTTAAGACCTTGTGGCTTTTTTGTATGCCCGGAGTTTTTTCTAAAAATTTACTCATGAATGATCTAGCTTTTGTGTCATATTGAAAAAAATTAGTATTTAATAATATGGGTAATGTTACATAGTATGGGCCTTCACAGAAATCAGCAGACATAATATGAATTGATGATTCATGAATCGCGTTTGTAAAAATTCTATAGAAATTTAGCCGAAAATTCATATATATTTCATGCAATAAATTAAGATGTTCGGATATCTTAATTTACATCTCATACGCGATGGCTAAGATGGTCTCAGTTAGCCGCCATAGGCCCTAGGGTGGTAAACAGATGTGATTGTACACTAGGTTATATTTCATAGCTTATATGCGATTAACATATTTGAAACTTAGGAGGACATGATGAAGAAATCTATCGTAAGAACTAGCCTTGCATTGGCAGTAGCTGGTGTATTAGGCACTAGCGTAGTTGCTTATGCAGCAGAAGCGCCCACAAGTACAACCTGTGCCGGTAGTAAAAAGAAGCAGTACAAACTGCACCAGTAGTAAAACAAGAAAGCAACAGCACCAAAAATTGATGTGTCTGCAGCTATTAAACCTGTAGCAAAATGTAAAATACTAAACCTGTAGTGACTGAAACTGCTAAACCTGTAGCCCCTGAAGCTGCTAAACCTGAAGCTCCAAAAACTGCAGCGAGCTGAAACTGCTAAGCCTGCAGTAACGAAAACTGCACAACCTGTTGTAGTTCCTGCAGCAGCAAACCCTGCAGCGGCATCCATGGATGCTGATACAACTCCTGTAGTTGCAAAAGCAGATAAAAAGGATGCAAAAACAACAAAGGTTGTAAAAGCGGATACAAAAGACCATAAAACAACTAAGGTCGTAAAATCCAATAAAAAAGCTCAATCTGCTCCAGCTGTAAAAGCTGAAAAAGCAGATAAAGCTCATAAATAATCTACTATACCAATACACATACATTGCGCCATCCCATCGGCGCGTTGGGGTGCATACATCTCCCAGTGCACCCAGATACGGGCCCTTTGGTGGATCAGACAAACATTGACTCTCTCCTATGCCGTCTGTCTCCTTAGGGCCTCCTTATGAAGGGTTCCCTCCCAATTCATAAGTATATACATGATGTATATAAAATATCTCTCTCACAACACACAATACACACACAACACACACAATCCATATGTGTATGGTATAGGAGAATAAAAGCACCACCGAATTTCGGTGGTGCTTTTTACTGTGGATGACAATAGAATAAATTGTGTCATCCTCTTGTGTTATATGTATTGTCTTGGCACGCGATCAGAGAAGCCACAGAAGATTTCATAAGGAATGGTGGAGGCAAGGGCTGCAATTTCAAGAGCCGAGATGCTTTCATGACCTTGAGACCCCAATAGTACTACCTTGTCGCCTGGTTTGACTGTAATCGTATCAGGTATTGCGACCATGAATTGGTCCATACAAATGCGTCCTACAACAGGGCAACGAGTACCTTGGATGAGAACAGTACCACGATTAGATAGGCTGCGTGGATACCCGTCGGCGTAGCCTACAGGAATAGTAGCGATTGTCATCGGTTCTGGTGTGACATAGGTAGAACCATAACCAATACCTTCGCCTGCTTCGAGATGCTGCACGTGAACGACTTCACTGTGGAAGGAGAGAGACCGGTTTTGAGACCTAATCGATTTGGCACATCGAGAGATGGCATAATGCCGTATTGGATGATACCTGGTCGTGCATCTGCAGAAGAGACTATCCTTTACGGATAATAGACCGGCACTGTTTGCCAAGGAAAAGCGATAGTCCGCATCAGGTCTAAAGGCACGGATTTCGTCCACCATTGTATGGAATTTTTGTGCTTGTCCATGTGCGTGGCTTTGATCTGCCGCATCGGCATTACTCATATGTGAAAAAGAACCGTCTACTGCAAGATTTCGGGATAGGATTCAACGCGCTTAATAGAATTCCACGGCATCTTTCTGGCTTTAATACCTATGCGGTGCATGCCTGTATCAACGGCTACAGCAACGCGGATAATCATATCGTGGTTATCCGCCACTGATGAGGGCCTCTAAATCAGTAGATTCGCAAACGGCGGGAATGGAATTGCGTATCCGCTACAAGTTCAAAGGATTGTGGTCTCGTCAGGCCCAATAGATAAATAGGGTACCATAATGCCAGCATTGCGAAGTGGTACAGACTCTTCTGGAATGGCGACAGCTAAGGATTCATAACCTTCTTCAACAGCGATACGTCCCATCATAACGCTACCGTGACCATAGCCGTTGGCCTTGATAACAGCTGTGGATGTACTCCATCTAGGAGACTGTCTTTTTATTTTTGCGTAGGTTCTCGCGAACTAAACTTGTATCAATCGTTAAATATGTTGGTCTCACGATCATTTCCACCTAAAAATACATTACTTTTTATTGTATAACTTTTAGGAATTAAACAATAGTTTTTGTGAAAGTTTATGCTGAAATTTCATTCTACTTTCATGTTCTATTGGAGATTAGTCACTAATCTAGAAGCAGATGATGAATATAATATATAATATATAGTGTTTTGTAGTATAATTAGTGCATAAAATACTTTCACCTATAATATAAATTGTTAGGAGGATATGATGAACGAACGAGTTGTAGTAGTTAATGCTAGCAAGATGAACTACGATCATTTACTAGATTTTTCCGTTGTATCAAATGATGTACAGGTCTATGACGATAGTACTAACGCAGAGCTTATTGAACGCATTCAAGGGGCTCGTGTGGTGGTAACAAAAGAATTGCCTGTAGGGGCAGAGTTACTTTCATAATTCCCTGAGTCAGTAAAACTCATCGTAGAAGCGGGTACTGGATATAATAATATCGACCTTGATGCGGCGCGTGAAAAAGGGATTACGGTGTGCAATATCCCTGCATATAGTACGGAACGTGTGGCACATACTGTAATTATGATGCTTCTTAATTTTTCATCTACTATGCAAGCAAATCGGTATGCTTGCTAGGGACCGTAGTAATTTTTACAAAATATCTACAAGTTAGCTCATAGCAAGTAAAGTGGTAAAACATAGGTGGTTGGCGCTAGTCAGCATCGGTATGGAAGTTATCAAAGATAGCAAAAAGCACTAGGTAGAATGTCTTGGTTCATACGCGCACCAAAGGCTGATGAGACGTATTCGTTATGTATAGCTGATGAATTACTAGAACATAGTGATTATATTACCTTACATTGCCCATTGAATGAGCAAACTAAACATATGATTAATAAGGATACAATTGCTAAGATGAAATCATCGGCAGTCATCATTAATACTGGTCGTGGTGCACTTATTAATGAAGCTGATTTATGTGAAGCTTTAGTTGCTAAAACGCATCGCAGGTGCTGCCTTGATGTACAAGAGGTGGAACTCCAGTAGAGGATAGCCCTTTATATACACTTGATAATGTTATTATTACACCTCATATGGGATGGAAAGGCTTAGAAACACGTCAACGCTTGGTAGGCATTATTCGTGATAATGTACAAGCCTTTTTGAAAGGTGAACCTATTAATGTTGTCTCTTAATAGAGATGAATTAACCCCTGACCGGTTGTG